>Ga0210399_10003509_pt1 | contig 12206 bp, 17 predicted proteins | sample IncBWC14MmetaG_FD_150865 | JGI IMG/M metagenome (GOLD analysis project Ga0210399, IMG submission 150865) | Forest soil microbial communities from Barre Woods Harvard Forest LTER site, Petersham, Massachusetts, United States - Inc-BW-C-14-M | ecosystem: Environmental > Terrestrial > Soil >... | reverse complement strand
TGGCATAGTTGAGTAGCCATTCCACTTCCTCCAATTTGCGATCAGTCGTATCGAAGACCTGACGGACCGGAATGTACACTCACGTTACGCAGTATTCCGCATCGACGTATGGTCAGAAGCGACCACTTTGGACGAGGTATGCTCAACCGATGGCCTGGCGTCAATTGACGCAAACCTCTGGTCCAGATCACATTCGCTGGTATCAGGGTCCAAGCTGCGCGTGCTACGGTAGCCAAGCTCGCACCCCTGGGCTACGTGGCGATCATAGGGACATCATTCAGCATTGCGTGCTTATTTACAACGGTCCTGCCTGCCGCCTCGTCCCAGCCTTAAGCCGTAGAAAGGCACGAGCCATCAACACTTTCGTTGATCTGGGGCAATTTAACCTCCATTTTGGGCTCAAGATGCTCTAGAGACAATCGTGCGCGCTAGTCAAGCCGACTTTGCTCCTTCAAGGCATTTGCTTTCAGCGTGGCCGCGAAAAGTGACCGCCAACATAGTGATGTCGTCACTCTGGGGAGCACCGTGCACGAATTGTCCCAGTCGTTTCATCACCGTATCGCACAAAAGCTCACAACTGGTCGGGTCGTTCACAGCCAGCGCGGCTTCAATGCCGCTCGTCGTGAACAGCTTGCCGTCGCCATTCCTTGCTTCATTTACGCCATCCGTATAAAGAAACAGGGTGTCACCTGCATTTAGTTGAATGGTGGCGCTCCGGTACGGAAAACTTGCGTCAACTCCGAGCGCCATGCCACCTTCTTTCTCGGTCAACAGTGGTTTACTGCCACGGCGAATAAGGATCGGTGGTTCGTGCCCCCCATCGCAATACTCCAAGATTCCTGTTCGCAAGTTGATGATGCCCGCGTACAAGGTCACAAACATCTGCGATTGATTGTTGTCGCAGAGATATTGATTAAGAAGCCGGATGCTATCGGGCAGTGTCCTTCCGCCGTCCTTGGCAAACACGACGAAGGCGGTAAGCGACATGGCCATAAACAACGCCGCAGGTGAGCGCCCACTATGACAAGGGCATCCTGAAGATCAGCTTGGCCAAGAAGGCCGAGGCCAAGCCCAAGCAGATTAAGGTGAATGTCGGCACCGAAAAAGCGCTTGAAGCCAAGGTTCACGGGAAGGCCGCGTAAGGCCAGTAGTCATCGAGTGAAATGGGAGGTGGTTTATCTCGCCTCCCGTTTGCTTCTCTCTCCGTGCGAGCAGGAGAAATTATGAAGAACACGAAATTTGTTGTGAAAGTGAACCGTGGCGGTACTCGCGCTCTTGAATACGTGCTGCGGATTGATCGGACTTCCATCCAGATGACAACCAACCGCAGGCTGGCACTGATGATGGGAAGATTCACGGCTGAAGACGCTGTCAAATCCATTCAGAATTCCCGGTGCTGCCCTGAATTAGTGCCTGTACATGTCTAAGCCTATACCTGGGTTACAATCAACACGCAATCGACCTGCAATATTCCGGGACTCCTCGCGTGATATGATGTAATTGAGGTGGTTACCACCTTCTCCTCTTTCAGATTCCCTGAGCTAAGTCAGCCCATCTGAAGTTCTCTCTCCTTAGGCTCGCCAGAAAGCCGTGTTACCCATGCCTTCGAATGCGATCCTGCAAGAAGCGACTCAACTCTACAACGTGAGCGACCGTCTTGACTTGCTGGCGGAAGAACATCCCCTCATCTCAGAAGCACTTATCACCATCTCGGGAAGTGTTCGTAACACAGCGACGCTGTTGGAGGTACTGGTGGCGACCAAAATGGAGCAGTTCTCCGGACTAGACCCAGCAAATGCCTGACTTGCTCAAGGCTGAGGGGTCTTTGTGGAATTGGCGAGGCTAATCGTGGAGAACAATGTTTAGAAGTGAACTATGAACTTTAAGCCCACTCTCGCCATAGTCAAGGAAACCTAACTCTCGGAAGTGATTCATGAAAAAACTGACCCGCGACCGGGTAGTGCCTATCATGTCTGCGAGGGTCCCCTGGCTGATCTTGGGGATTACAGTCTCAGGTGCTCCTTCTTTGCCAAAGTGAGCAAGCAACAGCAGAAGCCGAGCCAGTCTCTTTTCGCTTGAATTGAAGAGCTGATCAACCAGGTCTTCTTCGTATCGAATGTTTCGTGCCAGCAGATAGGCGACGAATAGATCGGAGAGCGTATGTTCCCGGTGAAGCGCAAGCATCATGGTTTTCTTGTCAATGCGCAGAAGTTCGCAATCCGTCATTGCGGTTGCAGACCCCATTCGTAAAGCTTGTCCGGCCAGGCTACCTTCTCCGAAGAACTGTCCCTCGCCCAAGATCCCCAGCGTTGCTTCCTTGCCAATCTTGGATACAACAGTGAGTCTAATCTTGCCTGCCTGGATGTAGAACACCGCGTCAGCCGAATCACCTTGCGCAAAGATTGTCTGCTTCTTGGGAAACGCCACGACCTTTCTACCCTCTCCGATCGTGGCAAGGAATTGGCGTGGGTCAAAGTCGGGCTTTTTCTTGTGTAGAGCGGTTGGTGGCATCAATTGCATCTCTGGTGTGGAGCCACACCCTCCAATGTTCTCTATGAGGCTGGATGATCAAAGATGGTCACTTTTGCTCGGAATTGAGAGAAATGGTGTGGGGCCAAATTCTACGGTTTACCGTCTCGCTGAATGTGTTGAGAATGGTCAAAATTGAGCATTCTCGCGGATAGGAAAGGTGCATGATGTGGTGGTGAAAACGAAAGAACTCACCCCGAAGCAGATACTGTGCGTGCCTTGTACCACTTGCGGTGCTGCGGTCGGGGAAGCTTGTGAACTGCATACGGGCGCCCCGCGCACCGAGCCACACCGAGACCGGAAACTCTCCGCAGCCGAGGCTGCGGAAGCAAAATCAGGCAAACGACAGCGACTCGGTAGGCCAGGCAGCCTTCCCTTGCCGATTCGAAAGCGATCAGACTATCGGTCCAGGAGCACCCCCAACCGATCGCCCTCGCCCCGAACCTTTACGTATTGTGCTTTTCCAATTGTTCCTGCGCCGTTTGGTCCCATCGCGTAGAAAACCTTCGCGTCTAATGGGAACTTCTTCAGCGCCTCTATTAGTTGTTTCACTGTCAGCAGTTCACGAACAAAGTCTCCGCTGCGGACGTAGATCGGAAGCCGCCGCATTCTGCATTGCAATGTGACGGCTCATCCTACGGCGGAATGGACCCTCCAGCGATTGCGGGACGCCATTCCGAGCGACCATCCCTATCGGTTCCTCATTCACGATCGCGATACGATCTTTTCGTCGGAGTTGGACGCGGAAGTGAAGAGCAGCTTCGGACTCCGGGTATTGCGTACGCCGGTCCGGGCACCTCGGGCGAATGCCTATTGTGAACGATTGATAGGAACGCTACGACGAGAGTGCCTGGATTTCATGATCCCGCTCCACGAACGCCACCTACGTGGAACCCTGCGGTCATGGGTGGCTCACTATAATAAAGGACGCCCACATTCGAGCCTAGGTCCAGGAACTCCTGAGCCGACGCCGACGCCAGGCCTGTGTGGATGTTGTCGGGGGGCAGGACAACCGTAAATTTCGTGGACGGATTGGCGACCAACGCAATGGCTACTACGGGAAAAAAAATTACTGGATTCTTCTCCCAAGTCCCTCGGGCGGAGATCGGGCCGGGATTAAGCGGCCCGGCTGGAGGCCTTGCGTACTCTTTTCTTGCCTACTACCTGTTCGGGACGACGCTCTGCCTTGTCGTCCACTCTGTCGGCCTGTCGCTGCTCCTTATCGGCTTTGGTCCGTTTCTCTGCCATACCAACAGTCTCCCACAGGCTAGATCGGATTGCTAGCTGTGTAGATTTCAAAATCGCGCCATTCCCTCGATTTCCTCGTCAAGAACACTCCATTCCACACCTCAACGCCAGTCGACGATCTGATGCGGAAAGCCACGCTACTTCCGCTGAATGGACTCTAAATACTTGGTTACATTTTCTAGCCGCACATTGCCTAAGTCCTGATCAAACTCGATTTCGTGAAAGATCGGCCCCCAAATTGGCATCTCCTTCGAGCCGTGGGCGGGTAGGAGATTGTCTGCGCCAAACATGATGATGGTTCGCACATGAATGACAGGAAATGTACCGTGATTTCGTAGCGAAAGTCTCGTCGGGTCGGGAACCTCATGTTTCAACGCTTTGGACACCGGGCCATTGCGTCGACCATCGAGTCCGTGGCAAGCGGCACAGTAGTTTCCAAAGATGCTGGCCCCATCCACCGGACGGATTAGGGATTGTCGTTGGCTCCCAAATTGTGCGGAGGCAAGGACGATCACTGAAACCAGCAAGACTAGTACCAGCATGGGACCTCGTCGCTGCACTGTGGCCTCCGGCAGGAAGTGCTTGGTCAGAATGCGACTCGTTACCAGACTATGCCGCCGAGAGGCCATGGTCGGTGACTGGAGTAACAGACCTGTGTGATGTCGTCGGCGCAGGAGACTCGTAAATTGGCGGATGGGCTGGCGCCCGACGCTCAGACTTCCTAGATGAATTATCCTATTGGTATGGATCACCTTGTAGTTCTCCGGGAAAAGATCGGGCGTCTCCGGTTGGAGATCGCTCAGATTCAACAATTGAACAAGCAGTATCGGCTTCAAGGCAGGAATAACGCGGAGGCTGAAGTTGCTCACGGCCAGAGGCAAGAACGGCTAGAAGCAATCCAGCAAGAACTTGTCCAACTCGCTAGCCTCGGCCGCAAGGTTCGGTCAGTAGAAGAGATGAAAGAAAAGCATCGCTCTCGGCTGCATCTGGTCAAGCGGGCTTCGTAGCCCTTTCGGTTTCCCACATCATCGAAGGAAGAGTAGGCTCACCCGGACAAATCAGAATCAGCATTTTTCAACTCAGCATTCTCGTCGCGGTGTCCCAATTGACCGTTCATACCGGTATTGCCACCTTGATTGTCCTGATCCTGCTCCACAGCGCCCTTGCCCTGATCTTGATCCCTAGACTTCTTCGACGGGTCACTCTCTCCCCGCCCGGCTAGATTAGTCATTCGAGTGAACTCTTCATGTGTCATTGGGTCTCCCTTTGTCACGAGAACACGCGCTTGACGATCAGTAACGCCGCAGGTTCCCGGCCTAGTCTCTGTCCATCTGCATGCGTCACCACGTTACACGGTATTTCTATTGCTGTATGGTCACAATCGACCACTTTTGCTCGAGCAGGCGCAACGGTAACCGTCGCAAAAACAAAACGCCCCACACTCTCTCGAGTCATGGGACGCCCGTTGAACAGCCCTTCCCCCGAAGTCTGTTCACATTCAGCCTAACGGCTCGGGTCATGGATTTGAATAGCTCCGATAGGCTACTGTGGAAATGTAGGAGCCTTATCTAAGTTCAAAGCACCGGTGACCGCGGTCACAGACGTTTTCTCGACGGGCCCCGTACTCTTCCTTCCAATCTCGGGAGGGTGCCAGATGGCGACATCAACAGTACAGGCCGTCTATAAACTTGCCATGGCAGGTGAGCAAGCCGGATTCACCCTCGAACAAATGATCCAGATTCTGAATGCAAAAGTCAGCGTGGAGACTCTTCTCAACTGGATCGAGTTGCCTTTTGGCGGAGTAGACCCGGTCCTCTCGCTGGATCAAGTAGCGGCAAAATTGGTAGACGGTGACGGCGAGAGCCGTGCAATCAAAAGCGCACGGTGGCGGTCCTCGATCCCTATAATCTTCCTGCATTCCTCGGCCACGGTACGATGGTGGCTGGCCTGGTCCACTTAGTTGCTCCGGGCGCACAAATTATGCCGCTAAAGGCATTTCGAGCGGACGGCAGCTCAACTTTGTCGAACATTGGTGCAAGCTATCTACATTGGTCTCGGCGCTTGCTCATTATGGCGCAAACGGGGTAACTGTCATAAGCAGGCGTTCGCATAAGCTTACGTGCTTTGTTCGCCACCCTTTGCACCTCGAAGAGCGTAATGGGGATTTTACGTCAATCGACACCCCCTCGCTCTGCTTGACTCGCTATCCCCTGTCACAATCGACAGGTTCCCAGTTCTTGTACAGCACGTAAGCTAGCTGGGCAATTGAGCGGGGCTTCCGGGGGGGAGCTGCTCAAGTGCCCGTCCCATACTCTCTGAGTCTGGGACTTTTTTCTGTTTCAACCCTCTTGTCGTTGTCCACTTCCTCAGGCGTCTGCATGACAGGTAACCGGCTGAGAAAAGCGTAAAAACATAAGAGTTCGACACGATCACCAACTCCAAGCTTGTCGAAGCGAAGGCACGACATGTTTCGAAGTCGGAACTACAAAGGGGGGAGGTATTCTTAAAGGTCTCGGGTAACGTCAATAGATGCGGTAGGCCGCAGATGTGGTAGGTCGCGCTTTAGACGTTTCTCGGCATCGGCGGTATAGAAAAAGCTACACGAACCGCAAGATCACCACGCGAATCACAACAGGAAGGGCGTGTGCCAACGCACGAAATGTTCGTGCAGCTGCAGTTCATCGATCTTGTCGGCAGCGCACCATGTATTTGCTGACACTGGTCTCGCCGATGTCGATACCGAGCTTGAGCAGCTCACCGTGAACGCGGGGTGCACCCCAACTCGGATTCTCGCGGCACATCCTGCGGATCAGGTCGCGAACCTCGCGGGAAATGACCGGTCGTCCCGGTTGGCCGCGCTGTGCCTTCCAGGTCCAGAACCGGCGAAAGCCAGCACGATGCCAGGCCACGACCGTTTCTGGTTTGACGATAGCCAGCGCCGAGCGCCAGTCGCGCCAGAGACGGGACAGCCCGACCCACACCCAGCGATCCGCTGGGGTCAATTTCGGGCGTTTTCTCGCGGAGCGCTGCAGCACGCCGATTTGGTGGCGCAGAGCCAGGTTCTCTACCTCAAGCACCGCCCGAGAACGTAACAGGGAAGACAGAGTGCCAAGGAGTGTCGTAAGGACAATGAGCATCGGAGAAGAATTAGGATAGAAAGTGTAATTCCCATCCACTCAAACACTTCGAGGTTTTCGAGAGGCACAATCAACTAGATTGCCTTCGGAGATTTCTTCGGTTCGAATTCCCGATCGAGATCTATCATGAGTCTGGTCTTCGTTCCCATTATTTTCGTGAATACCCTGACCTTCCCAACCCAGGATTGTTGGGTCCGTTGTCTCCCGCATTTCATGGTTTTCGCTTGACAGCGCCACCAGCAGGTGTAGTGTGTTGCTGCGCGCCCAGCCGAACCTACCTGCTAGACGGATGAACCGACACCTCGACTGGGTCTCCCCCGGCACGTTACATCCTGGACCGAAGAGGCCGATATGTGGCGGCGGCAAAAGGCATTGGCACGCCTGGACGAGGAACTCAGGATCATAGCGCTGTTTGATAGGATTCACGACTATGTCCCAGAGCCCGGCCCTGCAGACGACAGCGCTTATGCGTTTCGCCAGTTTAGGCGTTCGCAGATCATGGCCGAAATCAGCAAAGTGAAAACGTCCACGCCGGAGTACAGGAACCTTGCTCGCATAAGTAGCGCCGTCATACTCCTCGGCGCAGTCGGATACGCTACGTTCCACTACTTGCTCAAGTGAGCACGCAGGCAAATCGAAAGGACATCGTTATGTCTAGCTTTTTTTACCAACTCTGGGCGAACGATCAAGGCCAAGACATCGCCGAATACGCTGTCATGCTGGCCGTGATCCTCGTCATTGTAGTCGGCACAATACGGCTGATTGGGTCTAACGCCAACACAGTCTTCTCCCAGACGGCCAGTGCTGTTCAGTAATGGCATTACCGCGTAACGTCTTCCGACATCTGCAGTGCAATGGGCTGGGCGGATCATGCAGAAGATTAGCAACATCTGCACGGAGTTCAAGCAGTTATTAGCGGAGTTAGAGAACGCCTACTGCGGCATTGACTCATTAGTTTTGCCGTCATGAAGTGACGATCTCATAGGTACTCCCGGTCCTCGTGTCGTATTGCCTTGTACCGCTCGAAGGCTTTTCGATCGTCTTCGAGGCCCAGCACTGAACGCAGCGTACAGCCGCGAAAGGTATGAGCTAACATCTCCGGAGCGTGATTCACGACGAACCCGGGATCGTGACGAAGAGCCGCGGGGATGTGGCGCAGCTTCATCCAGCGCTCCGCTTTCCAGCGTAGGTACTCGATTTCTTCTGCCGCCAGGTGCTCGGTGCGCACCACTGCAGTCGTGCCGTCATACTCCTCCAGCCGCTCATTCGTGATCAGTCCGCGCTCACGGAAGCGCTGGGCGATGGGCGTGCGCGGATACGGTGTAGGATGCTGGATATATGGCCAATCCACGTATTGCCTAGCGAATGCTAGGTTGGCCTCGATGGACTCCCGAGTGTCGTCAGGATTGCCGACGATTAGCCCTCCCACTACATACATCTTATTTCGATGCAGGTAACGGATGGCTTTCAATGTCGCATTGCCGAGGTTGCTGCCTTTCTGGCGTGCCGTATTCTTGGCCGCCGCACGCAGAAATTCCAGGTCGCCCTCCAGAATATTTTCAATTCCCAGGAAAACGTAACGAAAACCTGCGCGATGCATCAGTGGCGCGAGTGTTTCCCCGTGGTCGGCGATGGCCGAGGTCATGGCATGGACGAAGTAATCCAGCTTATTGAGTCCGGCTCCGATGATGGTGTGGCATAAGGCTTCGAAGCGATGCACATTGAGAGTGATGTTGTCGTCCACCAGAAATATGGTACGGGCTCCGTGATCGCAGGCGTTGCGGATGTCCTCAAGCACACGGTCAAAGGAATACGTATGAAAGTTTCGGCCCCGCATTTCGATAATCGAGCAGAAACTGCAGTCATACGTGCAGCCACGCGAAGTCTCAACTACATCCACCTGGCGGCCGAGCAACGTGTAGCCTTGAAGCCGCGAGCTGCGCGCGTGGGGAGTCGGATATCGCCATCTTCTAATCGATGCACTGGGCGAGGAGAGTTATGGAGCCAGCGGCCGTGCGCGATGCGAAAGGCCGCAGATTTTATCGAAGCCTCCGCCACATTCCAAGGCCCGCAGCAGCTTGCGAAAGGTAATTTCGCTTTCGTCACGCACAATGTAATCTGCCCGTGTTCCTTCGTAAACTTCTGGGGCAAGACTAGGGTCATAACCACCCACGACGATTTTCAGAGAGGGATTGAGTGAGCGCGCCAGCTCCATTATGCGGCCGGCAGTGCGCCGCTGAAAGGTCATCACCGAGAGACCGAGAACCTCTGGATTGAACTCGTGCACGAGGCGTGTGACCGTCTCCCGCGTGCGTGTGTGGGTCAGGATCAGATCCGCAACTGCGACGCGGTGGTGATCATCGATGTTTCCGGCCAATGAGGTTAGCGCGCCATTGGGCATGCGGACGGCGACCGGAGGCATGTGCTCAAAGTAATCCGGCATGGAGAGCAGAAGGACATTCATACATTGCCCGCGCGCTCAAGGAGAGACCGGTTGCCGCAACCGGAGATGAGGTCAATGCACAAGTCGTATGCCCATAGCGAACGCCCTTGCAATGGGAAAGCCCAGGCTGGTTCGTTGCCGAACATGGGTGGGGGGCACTCCGGCTCAGAACGGACTCTTCGCAGAGATGCCCTTCGAGCCAGCCCCTTAGGGCCAGCGACTGTGGGCTCGGTGGTGAAGTGCCCCCGTTTGCAGTACCAATCGCAATGTGAGTTTTCGGTTGATTCTTGGGTTCAGCGGGGATGAGGTCCGGAGCAGGGGACGGCGTTTGAGTCCCCTGCTCTGGCAGCCTTGTACTAGCTTTCCTCATGCCTGCATCTCCGTTGCTGTCTGTGCAAACTGTGCGGGCGGCAAGTAATTCAATGAACTGTGTGGACGTTGTTCGTTATAATCCCGCCGCCAAGTTTCGATCTTTCGCCGTGCATCGCTGAGACTCGTGAACCAGTTCGCGTTTAGGCACTCGTCGCGCATTCGGCCGTTGAAGCTTTCGATGTACGCATTCTGCGCGGGCTTGCCTGGCTGAATGAACTCCAGCCGCACACCGCGTTGTTCGCTCCAGGCAGCCAGCGCCCGTCCGCGAAACTCCGGTCCGTTGTCCACCACAATCGCTTCCGGCAGCCCGCGCTCGATCGCCATCCGATCCAGCACGCGACGCACACGTAGTCTGCCGGTCGCCTGCGGGGTGCACTCTTTTCCGCACCCCGATGTGTTAACGCGTACAACACCAACTCAACCCGATTTGACACGCCTAACTTGTCGTACGTGCGTAGGAGAGATTTCTTAACCGTGCTCTCCTTGATGCCGAGTTGTTCGGCGATCTCGCGATTACCGATGCCTTCCGCAACGAGGTTGACGACTTCCTGCGACCCTGCCCCTCCCAGAAATCGTAAGAGTTAACTTGTGTTCGTATGGTGCGACTCGGTTCGCGCGACGATTGGCTCATCTACGTGTTCTGGTCGCCTCAATTCGCCTCGGGATTGCACCCTCAATTTGTGCCGAGCAGGTTGACCCGCCCTGCTTCCACGGGCCGCGATACGAGTCGCTCGGAAGCAGAAGACATTTTGGCCGGATTGGGTGCCTCTGTCTGCAGACTTCGGTTTGTGAGTGCATACAGGACAAGCTCGACCCGGTTCGAGACGCCTACTTTGTCGTAGATGCGGACCATAGATTTCTTGACAGTGTTTTCTCTGACGCCCAGTTGCCGCGCGATCTCGCGGTTGCCAATCCCTTCCGCGACCAAGCTGACGACCTGGTCTTCTCGTGGTGTCAGTAGGCCCTCTCCCTTCGCATTGATGACACGCGTAGGAGTTGCCAATCTAAGGGCTTCGATTAAGTATCCGATCTGCTCCGTACTTGCCCAAAACTGGCCCTGGTGGACGACCGAGATGCACCGGCAGAGAGCTTGGAATTGCTGGGAAGCACGACAGAACAATCCGCGAGCTCCTGCTCGCAGGGCTTCCACGACGAGATTGCGATCATAGCTGTCCAAGAGAAGAATGAGACCGATGTGCGGATGGCTGGCATGCAAGCCACGCAGCGTATCGATCAGATGGATGTGATCGGCGGGACTGTCGCTGACGAGTACCACGTCGGCTTCGATCGATCGCAAGACTTGCAGGCAGTCGGAAAGCTCGCTGCGACAGCAAGTAACACTGAGGCCCGGTCGGCGGCGAAGGGCACTGCTGAGGAGCTGCGCCTGCGTCAGGTTGGAATCGGCCAAAAGGACACGGATGGAAGGGCAGCTGGCATGACAACGGGGTTTCACGGTTTGTCCTCCGAGCATGTCTATGGGGGGAGGTTTGATGTTTTTTAGGTGTTGTCCCGAAATTTCGTCTTGCTCTCGCCGAAATTTCGGGATCGATGCGAGTTAGTATCAGTACTCTAAAATCCAAAAGCTGTGCAGATGTAGCGTTTTAAGTTGGCTCGGTCGTAATGCCTAGGGAGACGACGGGTGGCTGCTCCCTCTTCGGTTTACCTGCTAACTTTTCTCGCGCTGGCCGAACTCGGGCGCCTCGCAGCCTATCTGCTGGTCATGCTAGTGGCATTCATAGACCAGGGAACAACCATATTCTGTAGTTAATACAACGTAATAGGTCCCGGCAGAAAACGACACTGACAGAAATGACAGTTCTGTCCCGTGAATAGCACACGCTCGCTTCCCTGGCGCTAACGTTTGCCGACCATGTTATTTCAAAGCTCTGACAGCGGCGTGGATTTCCGATTCACACCATGTGAGGAAGGCACACGTTGGTCGTAAGGGCGCTCGCCTCAAACTAGCCGTGAGATTGCACCCTCAATTTGTGCCGAGGAGGCTGACCTGACCAGCTTCTGCCGGGCCCGACTTGAGTCGCTCGGAGGCAGAAGGCAGTTTGGCCGGACTTGGCGCGGCTGGCTGCGTACTCCGGTGTGTGAGTGCGTACAGTACAAGCTCGACTCGATTTGAGACGCCCACCTTGTCGTAGATGCGGAGCAGAGATTTCTTGACCGTGTTTTCTTTGACCCCGAGTTGCTGCGCAATCTCGCGGTTGCCGATCCCTTCCGCGACCAAGCTGACGACCTGGTCTTCTCGTGGTGTCAGTAGGCCCTCTCCCTTCGCATTGATGACACGCGTAGGAGGCGCCAATCTAAGGGCTTCGATTAAGTATCCGATCTGCTCCGTACCTGCCCAAAACTGGCCCTGGTGGACGACCGAGATGCACCGGCAGAGAGCTTGGAATTGCTGGGAAGCACGACAGAACAATCCGCGAGCTCCTGCTCGCAGGGCTTCCACGACGAGATTGCGATCATAG
>Ga0210399_10003507_pt1 | contig 12208 bp, 11 predicted proteins | sample IncBWC14MmetaG_FD_150865 | JGI IMG/M metagenome (GOLD analysis project Ga0210399, IMG submission 150865) | Forest soil microbial communities from Barre Woods Harvard Forest LTER site, Petersham, Massachusetts, United States - Inc-BW-C-14-M | ecosystem: Environmental > Terrestrial > Soil >... | reverse complement strand
GAAGGCGCCACGGGGGAGGGGGGCGGCGGCGCCACGAGGACGCTCCCGGGGGGGATTCGGACCAACAGCCGGGGCACCTGCGCTCGGTTCTTGGCGTCCGCGGGCACGAACGAGACCCGATCCCCGTCCAAGAGCATGGCGGTCTCGACCTGTTCGCCGTTGACGAAGGTTCCGGTGCTGCTCCCGTTGTCCGTGATCGAGATGCCGCTGTCGTCCCAGTCGACGCGCGCATGGGCGGCGCCGACCTCGGGCGCGTCCAGCCGCAGCTGGGCCAGGCGGCCGGAGCCGACGAGGATTCCGGTGCCCTTGCTGAGGGGGAAGACCGACCCATCGGCCGGGCCGCCCGTCACGATCAGGGAGGGGACGGCCGGCGCTTTACTCTGCTCTTCCAGAGGTCACCGTGCCACCAGGGCCGTAGGCATCCTAGCCCGGAACTCGCGTCTCTTCCGGAGATTATAGGGCTCGTGCGCGGTGGGCGAAAGCCGGCCGACCTGGCCCTCCCCCAGGGCCGGCGCTATAATCCGTCCCTACCGTGAACACTCTGAAAGGGCGGTGGCGCCGGTTCATGCCGGGCGGTCCCAACCGCCGGGACCGAGGAGACGGAGGCGTCGACTCCCGGCGGCCGGCCCGCGAAGCCATCGATAAGGTCCCATCCCCGCGCGCCCGGGCCCCCGAGGCGCCGGCGCCCGCACGGTAGGATCCCCTTTCCCGCTCATGCCGCTACCTTCCGGCACCACGTTGGGCGGCTACGAGGTACAGGCCCAGATTGGCGCGGGGGGCATGGGCGAGGTGTACCGAGCCCGGGACACCCGCCTCGACCGCGTGGTGGCCCTCAAGGTCCTGCCCGATCACCTGAGCCGGGATCCGGAATCCTTGACCCGCTTCGAGCGGGAGGCCAAGGCGGTGGCCGCTCTCTCCCATTCCAACATCCTGGCCATCTTCGACTTCGGGAAGCAGGACGGGGTGGCGTTCGTGGTCATGGAACTGCTCGAGGGCGAAAGCCTGCGCGCCCGCCTCGCCGCGGGGCCGCTGCCCCCCCGCAAGGCCGTGGAGTATGGTCTTCAGATCTGCCTCGGACTCGCGGCCGCCCACGACAAGGGAATCGTCCATCGGGATCTCAAGCCCGAGAACGTGTTCATCACCAAGGATGGCCGGATCAAGATCCTGGACTTTGGTCTGGCCAAGGTCACTCCGCCCCAAGCCCCCCACGAGCGCGACACCCTGGACCTCACCCCCATGACCCAACCGGGTACGGTCATGGGCACCGTGGGCTACATGTCCCCGGAGCAGGTTCGGGCGGACGAGGTGGACCATCGGTCCGACCTCTTCTCGTTTGGCTCCATCCTCTACGAGATGCTCTCCGGCCGTCGCGCGTTCAAGGGGGATTCCGCGGTCGAGACGATGAGCGCGATCCTGAAGGAGGAACCCCCGGAGCTCGTGGAAACCAACCGCACTCTCGACCCCGCTCTGGAGCGGGTGGTGAGGCACTGCCTGGAGAAACGACGCGAAGAGCGCTTCCAGTCGGCACGGGACCTGGCCTTCCAGCTCCAGGCCCTCTCCGGAGCCTCGAGCAGTGCCGCTCTGCGGGCGGCAGACGCCAGGACCCCGAGCCCCCCGCGCCGACCCCTCCTGGCCGGCCTCGCCCTGGCCGCGGCCCTGGCCGGAGGGTTCTGGGCGGGCGCGCATTGGATGCGCACCGCCCCCCCTACCTTCCACCAGCTCACGTTCCGGCGCGGGACGATCGCCGCCGCGCGGTTCGCGCCCGACGGCCAGACCATCGTCTATTCGGCGGCCTGGGGCGGCAGCCGGGTGGAGATCCTGACCACGCGCCTGGATAGCCCGGAGTCGCGGTCGCTCGGTCTCTCCTCGGCGGGGGTGCTGGCCGTCTCCTCTTCCGGAGAGATGGCCATCGCGCTCGGCTGCGAGTTCTTCTGGGGCAGCTGCCAGGGAACCCTGGCCCGGGCCTCCCTCGCCGGCGGCGCCGCTCGGGAAGTGCTGCAGGATGTCCACGAGGCGGAGTGGACGCCGGACGGAGCGGACCTGGCGGTGGTGCGGGACGCCGAGGGCCGGCATCGCCTCGAGTTCCCCCTCGGGCACGTCCTCTACGACACGCCGGGCTGGATCAGCCACCCGCGCTTCTCGCCCCGCGGCGACCTCATCGCCTTCATCGATCACCCCTCTCCGTCGGAGGAGAGCGGATCGGTGGCGGTGGTGGACCGGGCGGGCAAGTACCAAAAGATCTCTCCGGGCTGGAGCAGCATCTGGGGCCTGGCCTGGAATCCCTCCGGCCGGGAGATCTGGTTCACCGCAGCCGAGGTCGGTCGCGCCCAGTCCCTTCACGCGGTCACGCTCTCCGGGGAGTCGCGGGTGGTGCTGAGAGCGCCCGCGCGCCTCCTCCTCCACGACGTCTCCAAGCACGGACGAGTGCTCCTGGCCCGCGAGACCGCCCGGGGCGGGCTCATGGGCCTCCCCCCCGGCCAGAAGGAGGAGCGGGACCTCTCCTGGTTCGACTGGTCGACGGCGGCGGACATCTCCCCGGACGGCCGGACGGTCCTCTTCTGCGAGAGGGGCGAGGGTACCAAGGCCGCCCCCACCGTCTACCTACGCGCCGCGGACGGCTCGCCGGCGGTGAAGCTGGGAGAAGGTCGGCCCCTCGCTCTCTCCCCCGACGGGGGGTGGGCGGCGATCGCCAAGGGTGGCCCCCCGGAAACCCTGGTCCTCCTGCCGACCGGACCCGGAGAGCCCCGAACGCTTCCGAGCGGCGCCATCACCGGCTACGTGGAGGCCGCGTTCTTCCCGGGTGGGAAGCGCATCCTCATCCTCGGGACCGAGAATGGCTTCGCGCGACGCTGCTACGTCCAGGATCTCGATTCGGGCGACCCCCGCCCAGTCTCCCCCGCGGGGGCCAGCGTCGATTTCACGGGCAACCCCATCTCCCCGGATGGACGCTCCTTCGCGGCCCGGGGGGCGGAGGGGAAGATCTTGATCTACCCCGTGGCGGGGGGGACGCCTCAGCCCGTCCGGGGCCTTGACGCGGGGAGCGTGCCCGTCCGTTGGAGCGGCGACGGCCGTTCCCTCTTCGCCTTCGCCCGAGAGCATGTCCCGGCCCGCGTCTTTCGCCTCAACCTCACCAGCCACGTCCAAGAGCTTTGGAAAGAGCTGCTGCCCGCCGACCCCACGGGTATCGTGGGCATCTCCACCGTCGATCTCTCGAGCGACGGCCGGGCCTACATCTACACCTACGACCACCGCATGTCGGAGCTGTACGTGGCCGAGGGGCTGCGCTAGGGCACCCCTCCCAAGAGCAGGAGCACCAAGGCGGCCAGGAAGGCCACCCGCCGCGTGAGGACGAGCCGGGAGGGCTCGAGGGCGGTGAGGCCCAGGATCGCAGCCGCCACCCCCGCGGATACGAAGGGTGTCGCGTAGGTGCCCTGGCGCAGCCAGCCCTCTCCGCCCGCCGCGCCCGCCGCGACGAGGGCCAGCAGGGCCGCCAGCCGTCCTAAGAGCCCGGCCCCCGTTTCGCGCGGGGCCGGATCCGCCTTGCCCGGGGTAGCCAGCAGAGCCTTCAGGCCGAGGACGAGCAGGCCCGTGGCCAGCGCGCAGCCCACGACTCGCGTCGCACCCGCGGCGAGCGCCTCCGATCCCCGACCCAGGCCCTGGAACAGGGTGAAGCCGATCCCGAGAGAGGCGAGCCCCGCCGCGAGTATGAGAAGCCGCCGGCCGAGGGTGCGCGCCCCGGCCACGGAAGGGGCCAGCAGGTGCGCGGAGAGAGCCACGGTTCCGGCCCAAGAGGCCAGCAGCGTCAGGCCGAGGAGCAGACCGGCCCCCGGCAGCTCGAGGCGGGCCGGGCCCGTACCAAGGCCGAAGGCCCAGCGCAGGACGCGCCCGCCATCGAGGGTCACGAGGGACAGGCAGAGGGCGGCTCCCCCCGCCACCGCCGCTCCCCCCGCGTCGGCCCCGCCCGAGAGCCGCGCCCGCGTCTCCGCGGAGAGGCTCCCCGCCGCCAGCGCCGCCGCCAGCCCCGCCAGGGTGAGGGCCGCGGAGGGTGCGGCCACGACCACCGGGCGCAGGTAAAGAAGCGCCGCCCCTCCCGCTGCCAACAGGCTGGGGAGGGGAGTGCCGACCGCAACCGCCCCCGCGGCCAGGGCGGCAGCCGGCCAGGACCCGGGCTCCGTGATCCCCGGCAGCAACGCGAGTGCTCCCAGCGCGGCCAGGACGCGCGTCACCCCCGGGGAGGAGCCCGTCCCCTGGCCCGAGAAGGCCGCGCCGCCCAGGAGGAGCGCGGCCAGCGCGGGAAGGAGGTTCATGGGCGCCTCCGACCGAGGGCCAGCCCCCCAACCATGAGAAGGACACCCGCCCCGGCCAGGGGGGCGGCCGGCTCGCGGATGACGCGCATCCGCAGCGCGACCTCCGGCTCCACCGAGGTCAGGGAAAACGTGCGGTCCAAAGCCTCGATCCGGTGCACCCCGGGAAGCGCCCGGATCACGAAGACCCGCCAGGCCTTTCCGTCTCGCTCCACGCGCAGAAGGGCGGCGGGATTCCGGGGCTCGGTGGAGCGGGAGAAGGGCTGCTGCTTCTCGTCGAGGGCGAAGTCGGGAAAGTACCGCTCCAAGGCGATCTGCAGGCCCTCGACGAGAGCGGGCCGCTCGGGCGTGACCTCGACTTCCCGCGTCTCTTGACCGCCCTGGACGGCCACCCGGAGCCGGGCCGCCTCGCTCGTGGGCACCGCGCGAGGCTCGCCAAACCGGAAGCCGCCCCGGCTGACCGCCTGCTCGCGTGCGAGCTCGACCGTCTCCTCCCCCGCGGGCGAGGCGAGCCTCAGGACCGTGATGCGGGCATCCGCGCGCGCGAGGCCGATCTCGAAGCCGAGCGGGCGCAGGCCGAGCGGCCTGGCTTCCGGACCCTCCTCCTCGAAACTGTTCTTGGCCTGGCCCCCGATCAAGGTGAGGCTTCCCCGCTGGCCGAGGACACCGTCGTAGCCCACCGCGGCGAGCACGAGAAGGGCGCCCAGGCCGAGCACACGCGCCCCCGGGTCCGATCGCGCGCGGACCACGAGCCCGAGCACCAGGAGAAGAGCGAGGGCCGCAACCACGGCCGGGGCCGCGGGCAGCCACTCGCGCGCGCGTAGGAAAGGGTGGAGGATCCCCGCCAGGGCGACGCCGAGGGAGGCGACCACCCCGGGCCGGCCGAGGGCGTCCACCCTAAAGGGGCCCGAGCGAGAGCCCGGCTTCCCGAGCGAGGCGGAAGACCAGGCGCACGGGCAACCCGGCCACGTTCGAGGGGGAGCCCGAGATGCCCTCAATGAACAGCCCCCCTCGACCGTCCACGTGATAGCCTCCCGCCTTGTCCATGGGCTCCCCCGTGGCCACGTACCAGGTCCGCTCCGCCTCCGTCATCTCTGCGAAGGTCACGGTGGTTCGCTCGATCCCCGAACGCGCAACGCTCCCGGTGATCAGGCAGACCCCGGTCACGACCTCGTGGGTGCGTCCGGAAAGGTGGGCCAGCATGGAAAAGGCGGAGTCTTTAGACTCCGGCTTGCCCAGGATGCGGCCCTCGCAGATGACCTCGGTGTCCGCGGCGAGAACGGGGAGCGTCTCCGACCGCGCGACCGCCTCCGCTTTGGCCCGGGCCAGGCGCAGGACGGCCGCTCCCCCCTCCTCGCCCGGGTGCAGCGTCTCGTCCGCGGCCGATACCGTCACCCGAAAAGGGATCCCGAGCTCGCGGAGGATGCGGGCCCGGCGGGGCGAGGCGGACGCCAAGACCAGCCGGGGCTCCATCAGCCCCTCCGGAATTGGGTGATGACCCGCGAGACCAGGGCCTCGGGCCCGCTGGCCTTGGGCACCAGATCGTCCGCTCCGTGGGCGGTCCGTGCTTCCTTCTGGCTCTCCACGGGGAGACGGGTGTAGAGAAGGATGGGGATGTCCACCCACTCCATCGTGGCCTTGATCATGTTGATGACGTCTTTGCCGGCCAAGGCACCCCGGAGGTCCAGCTCGAGGGCGATGACATCCGGCTTGTCCTCGGCGATGGCCTCCAGCCCTTTCCCCCCGTCCGCCACCGCCCGCACGGGAACCTCGGCCTTCTCCAGTTCCGCCACCGCCGCCTCGCGCGTCAGGGGGTCGTCGTCCATGAGAAGGACCGTCTTCCGGCGCCGCGTGCGGACGGGGGGTGGGACGGTGGCGTCGTGTTCGTGCTCGGGGGGGGACGGCTCCCTCCCGGAGGCTTCCCCCTCCCCGAGCGGTCGGTTGCGCAGCAACTCCAGGATCTCGTCCTGCGCTCGGCGCAGCGCCTGGATCTCGGCCAGAACCGCATCGAGGGTGGCGGGAGGCGGCCACTCCTCGCCGGGCGCTCCCGCCAGCTGGGCGCGCCCGGCCGAGCGGGCGGTGTCCTCGCCCGGCCGCGGGATCTTCTTGAGCGGCGTGCCCGGGGGCAGGGTCGCGCTCGGATGGGGGCCGGAGGAGGCGGGGGGTCCCTCCGCCGTTGAGGCCTTGGCGAGCTTGGCCGCGGTGGAGCGGGTCATGAGACGGGCGCCGCAGCCCGGGCAGATGGTGACGCCTCCGCCATCGGGCACGCTCGCGATCTCGGTCTTGCACTTGGGGCAGCGCATGGCCGGCTCCAGTTTGCCTCCATCTCCACGGAAGCGACAACGCCCGCGAGTATAGCGCACCGGACGGAGACGCTTGGTCGTGCCCGCGCTCTGCCGTAAAGTAGCGGCATGGGCCTGCAGCGGGCGGCAGCGATGGGGCTGGCCGCGCGGCTCTTTGGCTCCGCGCCGGAGAGGACTCTGGCCCTGCTGCGCGCGGCCTGGCCGCGGGTGGTGGGGCCGGAGTTGGCGCGGCGCACCGAAGTGATCGCGCTCGAGGGCGACAGCCTGCGCATCCGGGTCCCGGACGCGGGGTGGCGCAAGGGCCTTCTCCGCATGCGGCGCGAGATCCTGGCGCGCTTGCGCGACCTGGCGGGCGACCTCGCCCCGCGCCGCCTGGGATTCACCGAGGGCTTCCCGGCGGGCACCGCGCCCTCCCTTCCCCCCTTCCTCCCCCCCGCGCCCGAGGCGCCCGCCCCGCCGCCCTCTCCGGCCTTGAGCGCGGAGGCGGCGAGAATCCTCGATCCCGAACTCCGAGCCCGCTTCCTGGAGACGGCGGGCCGCTACCTGGCCCGGACCCCGCGCCCGCCAACGACATAAAGGAGTTGCCATGCCCGAGTCCGTCATTCTCTCGGCCGTGCGCGTCCCTACCGGGAAGTTCCTGGGCTCCCTCAAGGGCTTCTCCGCCCCCGCGCTGGGGGCGATGGTGGTGCGGGAGGCCGTGGCCCGCGCCGACATTCCGCCCGAGCGGGTGGACGAGGTGATCCTGGGCAACGTGGTCTCCGCCGGCTTGGGCCAGGCCCCCGCCCGTCAGGCCGCGCTCCGCGGCGGACTGCCCCCCAAGGTCGCCGCCCTCACCATCAACAAGGTTTGCGGATCCGGCCTCAAGGCCGTGATGCTGGCCGCCCAGGGCATCGGGAGCGGGGATGCGGAAGTGGTCGTGGCCGGGGGCATGGAGTCCATGTCCAACTGCCCCTACCTTCTGACCCGGGTCCGCGAGGGCATGCGGCTGGGCGACGGAGAGGCCGTGGATTCGATGATCTGGGACGGCCTTTGGGACGCCTATGAGGACTACCACATGGGCTGCACGGGGGAGGTCGTGGCCGAGAAGTACGGCGTCACCCGGCAGGAGCAGGACGCCTACGCGCTGGAGAGCCATCGGAAGGCCGTGGCCGCCATCCGCGCGGGCCGGTTTCGGGACGAGATCCTGCCCGTTCCCCTCCCGGCCAAGAAGGGCGAGCCGGTCCCGTTCGAGGTGGACGAGGGGCCGCGGGAGGAGACGTCGCTCGAGGCCCTCGCCAAGCTCAAGCCGGCCTTCAAGGAGGGCGGCACCGTCACCGCCGGCAACGCCCCCGGAGTGAACGACGGGGCGGCCGCGCTGGTGGTGACATCGGCGGAGACCGCGCGCTCCCTCGGCCGGAAGCCCCTGGCCCGCATCGTGGGCCAGGCGGTGGCCGGCCTGGAGCCGGCTCTCGTCATGATGGCCCCCGTCGATGCCGTGCGAAAGCTTTGGAAGAAAACGGGCTGGAACGCGTCCACCGTGGACCTCGTGGAGCTGAACGAGGCCTTCGCCGTCCAGGCGGTCGCGGTTTGCCGGGAGCTGGAGCTCGATCCGGCCAAGGTGAACGTGAACGGCGGCGCCGTCGCCCTCGGCCATCCCATTGGAGCCAGCGGGGCGAGGATCCTCACTACCCTGCTCTACGCCCTCCGCGCCCGCGGCAAGTCGCGCGGCGTCGCTACCCTTTGCCTGGGCGGGGGCAACGGAGTGGCCCTGGGGGTCGAGCTGGTCTGAGCCTCAGGAGGGCGCGGTCCGGAACGTGCCCGCCCGGCCATCCGTCGTGCGCTCCCGGTAGGCCGCTTCCAGCACCACCCGAACGCCCGGATGGCTCACGTCGAGGGCTTGCAGGGCGGCCGGTTCGAGCTCCAGCATCTCGCAGTGGGCGGCGGCGGTGACGCTGGCGGTGCGCGACCGCCCGGAGAGCGCGGAGATCTCCCCGAAGAACCCTCCCTCCTTCAGGGAAGCGATGGCCACGCTCCGCCCGCCGGCGTCACGTGTGAACACCTTGACCGCGCCCACGGCCAGGATGAACACGCTCTCCCCCGGCTCCCCCTCCGTCACCACGATGTCGCCCGCCTCGAAGGTGAGGAGCCGCAGCTCCTGGATGACGGCTAGGAGCTCGTCCTCGCTGAAGCCGACGAACAAGGGGCTGGCTAGGAGGCCGGGAGCGTAGGCCCGGAGGGCGGACGATTCGGCGGGGGCAATGGCGAAGGAGGCGCTCGGGGCCGGGCGCACGGCCTTCCTCACCATGTCCAGGAGCCAGTCCTGGAAGTAGCCCTCCCTGTTCCCCGCTGCCGGGGGGCGGGCGGGCGATCCCGCCGGCGGCTCCGCCGGGCGCCCGTCCCCTGCCGGCGCCGCGGATTTCGCGCGGGGGGCCAAGGTCAGCTCTTCGACGTGGCGGTGCTGGATCCTCTCGATTTTCTTGAGGACGGCGATGGCTTTCTCCGGGTAACCCTGCCGGGCGAGGTCGTCCGCCAGACGGACGAGGATGGGAACGGTGTCCTCGTACTTGCCCGCCCTCAGCAACACCGCGGCCAGGCGTAGGCGTATTCGGGGGTCCCAGCGGCTCTCTCCGAAGAGGGCCTCCAGGGCCCCGACGGCCCTCCGCTGGGCGTCGGACATGGCCAAAGGCACGGCTCTGACCGCCGCCGCCTCCGGGCTGCTCGCACGCCGGATGTAGAGCTCCTCCAAGACCTCGCGGGCCCGCGGGTGCTCGTGGGCCAGGCGGTCGAGGCCGGCTTTGTCGATCTCGAGCAACTCGCAGCGCCCAGCCGCGGTCACGGTCGCGGAACGGGGGCGGCCCGAGAGGCTGCCGATCTCGCCGAAGAATTCCCCCTCCCCCACCTCCCCCACCGGGAAGTTGCGCCCTTCGGGGTTCCTCACCCAGACCCGGACGGTTCCCTTGGCCACGATGTAGACGCTGTCTCCACGCTCCCCTTCGGTGAGGACGATGTCCCCCCCCTCGAAGCGGTGAAGGCGCAGGCCACGAAGAACCGCCGTCAATTCGGCCGGGGAGAGGTCCCGGAAGAGGGGGCTGCCCGCCACCGTCGCCGCAACCGGGAACTCGGGGTCTTGCGCGGACGCCGGGGGAGGGGGCCGGCTCTGCGCCAGGTCCTGGACGAGATTGAGCAGCTCGGTCCGAAAGTCCTCCGCGGACATGGCGGAAGAGGACTCGCCCGCGGGATCCGGAACCGTCACCGCGCTGACCTCCCGTTCCGCGGAGACGACTTCGACGCTTTCCTCCTGCGCGGCCGCGTTCGCGCTCTCCGCCACCCCGCCCGGCAGGGTGGCCAGGAAGCGCCGGAACACGGTCCGGATGCGCTCGCCGACCTCGCCCGCGGCCGCGTCGTTGGCCGCGCCGAGAGCGGCCAACTCCGGGGGCAGGATGACGGGCGCGGTCGCGCTCTCGTCATCGTCTCGCTGGACAAGCGGTTCGGCCAGGCGCCGGGAGACCTCCGGGTCCAACGGTTGGGTCTTGGCCCGTTCATCCCCCGCCGCGGGCTCCGGAGGGGAGGGCGCGGGAGGCGGGAGGGGTGCGGTGGGCTTCGGCCCCAGGAGCGAAGCCACGCGCTTCTCGAGCCGGCTCGCCTCCGGATCAATCTGCTCGACCTTCTTGAGGGCGGCCATCGCGGTGGCCACGTTCCCGTGGGCCAGCAGCTCTTCGGTGACCTCAATGAGGATGGGCACCGCCTCCTCGCCCTTCCCGGCCAGCACCAGGACGTCCGCGAGCTCAAGCCGCAGCCGGGGGCCCGGGCTTCGTCCCTTGAACTGGCCCTTCAAGAAAGCAATGGCGCGGGCGTGCTCCTTGCGGGCGACGAGGTCGCGGACGACGGTCCGGGGGTCCTTGGGGGCGCGCGATTTGCGCTTCATTTTCGATCCGGTCCCTGAAGCTACGCCCCGTCCGGAGTGGGGTCAAGTCAGGGAGGGGGGCGGTCAGGGAGCGGGCGGAAGGGGGGCCGGTCAGGAGAGCGAGGCCAGCTCCTTGTCGAGCGCCGCCAGCGCGCGCTTGAGCATCTCGCGATGCCCCTCCGCCCGGGCCGCACTCATCTGCCTAAGCACGTCTGCGCGCGAAAGCTCCAGCCGCCGACGCTTCAAGACGCGGGCGGGATCGCCGAGGTCGCGCTCCGAGGCGGACCCGACGGCCTGGGCCGCTTCCTGCTGATCCGCTACCGACTTGCTTTCGAACCCTCGTGCCATACCGTCACCCCATCCGCCGGGAACGGAAGCGCCACGCGGCCGCGAGGAGCGGGCTGAGCACGACCGCCTCCCAGGCCGCGGCCAACGCATTGTGCCGGACGGTCGCCCACTCCAGTGTACGCCCGATGTCCAGGAAGATGGGCCAGGGGACCTTGAAATACTCCTGGGAGACCGGCCAGAAGGCCAGGATGCCGATGGGGGGGTTCGTATCAACGTTCAGATAGTCGAGCAGCACGTGGCTCGACCAGGCCGCCCCCACGGCCCCGGCAAGAGCGACCGGCCGGACCCAGCCCAGGAGGGGGAAGACCAGGGCGGCCGCCGCCGCCGCCAGAAGAGCAAAGCCGAGGCTGTGGGTCTCGTTGTCGTGGTGGTTGCGGCCGTCAACGAACCGAAAGAGCAGGTCCACGTCGGGGATCAGGGCCGCGCCCAGCGTCACCCCCAGCCGCCAGCGATCCGTGAGCTCCTGCTGGTCCCGGGACGCCAGGACATGGACGATCAGACCGGCGAGACCGTGGCCGACGGGAGAAGGCATGAGTCAGCGGACGCTGCCGCCACAAGGGGTTGGGAGAGCCGCGCTTCCGAGCTCTACGACGACTCTACAGCCGGCGCTCGAAAATCTTGAAGTCGCTCTTCTCCGCCTCCACGATGTCGTCGAGGAGGGCGTAGATCGCAGCGATCTTGCGGTCCTTGTGGAACTTGTCGTCAAAGGCGGTGAACTCCGCCTCGTCCTTGAACCGGAAGACCTCCATCAGGTAGTTCGGTCGGCTCCGGTCTTCGTAGATGGTGCAGTCCATGCCCCCGATCGCGACCAGGAGGGGCTTCAACTCCCGCATGAGATCGAAGAACTCGCCCCGCCGGCCCTCGCGGATCGAGTACGTGATGGCCAGCAGCACGCCCGCCTCGCTGAAATCGGGAGCGGCCACAGGCACGCGACTGCCAGCAACCGCGGCGGGCCGGCGGATGTCCCGGGCGGGCGGCATGGAGCGGGCAGGAGCGACGAGAACGGGTCGAGGGGGCGCGACGTGCCGCAAGGGCATCGGCGATGGTACCGGGTGCATGCGGCGCTTCCCCGGCATGACTAGGGCAGGAGCGGTGGCGTGGGTGCTGCGCGCCGGAGCGGCGGCTCGCGCACGGCTGACGGGGGCCTTGGCCTTCAAGTGCTTGGCGGACACAGTCGTGGTCTTCCTCCGGTGAGACGAGCGTTTTTTGTGAGTCCCTGATGCGGCAGGCTTGCGGGACACCGGCCGGATGGATCTATGTGCCTTACGTTTTGCGCGTCCTGACTTCAAGTCCTTGCCCTCATCTTGGGCCCGCCTCTTGAGCAGGATGCTCAGGAGCTTCTTCGGGGCCCATTTCACCTAGGAATTGTA
>Ga0210399_10003506_pt1 | contig 12210 bp, 6 predicted proteins | sample IncBWC14MmetaG_FD_150865 | JGI IMG/M metagenome (GOLD analysis project Ga0210399, IMG submission 150865) | Forest soil microbial communities from Barre Woods Harvard Forest LTER site, Petersham, Massachusetts, United States - Inc-BW-C-14-M | ecosystem: Environmental > Terrestrial > Soil >... | reverse complement strand
CGTCGTTTGCCACTGGCAACAGCAATATGTCGGTGACGCTGTCGCGGACGCTGGAGCTTCAGGGCACCAGCACGGTGAGCGGAAACTCCGGCGGCACGATTGCGCTCGGCACGACCGGCATACTGAAGATCGACAGCGGCGCGAGCCCGGCGCTCGACGCGACCTTCAACGACACGTCCGGTGGCGGCTTCTCGATCACCGGCTCGGCGTTCAGCGGTCCTCCGGTCACGGTCGGCGTGATCAATGATGGGACCTGGGAGAAGACGGTCGGCACCGGAACCACGACCATCAGTGCCGCCTTCAGCAGCACGGGAACGTCCGGCAACCTTGCCAGGGTCGACGTTGAGACCGGCGCGCTCAACCTCTCGGGTGGCGGCGCTGACGTATTTACCAGCTACATCGGCGCAGGGACGATCGACTTCGGCGGCGGTACGCGCACGATTGATGCGAATTCCAGCATCAGCACATCCAATGTCATTTTCGGCGGCGGCTCGACCACGGTGAACGGCAGTTACAATGTGGCGACGGGCACCACCGTGAGCGGCAGCGGCTCGGGCGATCTGAAGATCGCGACCGCTGGTCTTGGCGCGCTGGGCATGAGCGGCGGCACACTGAACCTTGAAGCGGCCGCGGCGACGGCGGCTTCGCTGTCCCAATCGGGCGGCACGCTGATGGGGAGCGGGACGCTGACGGTGACGGGTGCGGCGGCGTTTGGTGCGGTCAGCAGCACGGAAAGCGGGACCGGCACGACCCTGGTGGAGGGTGGTGCGTCGTTTGCCACTGGCAACAGCAATATGTCGGTGACGCTGTCGCGGACGCTGGAGCTTCAGGGCACCAGCACGGTGAGCGGAAACTCCGGCGGCACGATTGCGCTCGGCACGACCGGCATACTGAACATCGACAGCGGCGCGACCTTCAACGACACGAGCGGCACCTCCGGCAACGGCCTCTCGATCACCGGCACGACCGGCACGGTGAACAATGCCGGCACCTGGCAAAAGACCGTCGGCACCGGAACCACGACCATCAGCGCTAGATTCAACAACAGCGGGACAGTTAACATTCAAACTGGAACACTTACGCTGTCCGGAGGCGGAACAAGCAGCGGAACGTTCAATCTGGCTCTGGGTGCGTTTGCGCAGCTCAATTCGAGTTTTTCGCTCAATGGAACTGCAGCGTTTCTTGGCGGCGCGATCTCTGGAACTGGAACGCTGACGATCGGAACCGGCACACATGTTGAATTTTCGAGCTCGGTTGCGGGGCCGACGATATCATTCTCGAGCGGAAGCGGTGAACTCAGACTTGATAATCCTTCGACCTTCCAAAGTCCGATTACCAACCTAGCCTTGGGCGACGCTATCTTTCTGCAAGGTATCGATGTCGCGAGCACCAGCGTCAGCGGCTCGACCTTGACCGTCACCGAGACGAACTCAAACAAGCTGACCTACACGGTTTCGGGGGCATTGGCCCAGAACGCGTTCAGCGCGCTGTTCAGTTCGTCATCTGGAAGCGAAATCGTACTCGCGCCCTCGACCGGTACTGTTTTGACCGGATCGATCGGCCCGCAGTCTTTCACTCCAGCAACGGCGCAATTGTATCAGCTCTCGGGCGCAACCATTTCCAGCAGCACCGCGACTGGGCTGAACATTGCAGCGACCGACAGCGTTGCGACAGATACGATCTTCGTCGAGATCGATCCATCATCCTCGATTACAGTAACGGGCACGTTTGCCGGGATGAGCGTCTCGACGAGTGGCGCCAGCATAGCAATTACCGATGCGGGCAGTATTTCGTCGTCTGGAGGTGTCGGTATTTTTGCCAACTCCGGAAGCGGCTCTAATGCTATTTCCGATTACGGCAATGTGAGCGGGAGCAACATCGGGATCGATGCCGTCACGACGGGACTTGGACCACTCACGGTCTTCGTCGGTGGAACGGCCACCACTATCACCGGGGCTACTGCGACACAGAATTCAAGAGGGATTGTTGCGATTACCTCGGCCGGCAGTTCCAACGTGATCACTTCGCCGGGAGTGACCATCAACGCCGCAGGCACTGGCATATCTGCCCAAAACCAGGGATCCTCGGTTCCATCCGCCGACAATAGTTCGATATCGATCACGGCTGCCGGCGCGATCAACTCGGGACTTGGCACAGACACCAACGAACCCTCGGCGATCCTGGCGCTCTATCTCGGCGGAACCAGCCCGCCGGCCAGCATCCCTAACCCGCCTCTGTCGGGAATTTTCGGCAGCATTAATGTCAGCAGCACCGCGATCATCACTGCCAGCAAAGGAATAGGCATCAACGCTCAGGATTATGGGACGGGAAATGTCTCTGTTTCCAATTCCGGTTTGATCACAGCGACCGCCGCTGGAGCGACGAGTTCGGGCTCCGCTCAATTCGGAATCATTGCCCTCAGCTTTGGGGTCGGCAATGTGTCTGTGGTTGACGCCTCAGGGACGACGGTTGCATCGGGCTGTACAGGAATTGTCGCTGAGAACCAGGCCACCGTTGTCGGCTCGGCAACGCCGACGAACGTGACGGTCGCCGTATCGGGAACGATCAATTCCGGCGCGAACTTGGCCAATAATGGAACTGCTCCGGCGGGAATGGTGATTGGAGTCGATCCCGGCGTTGCCGATGTATTCAATGCCAACGTTTCTGGCAACGTACTGATAAATGATGCTGGCAGCATCACTGCCGCCGCCGGTGATGGAATGCGCGTCTTCGATTACGGCATCGGAAACATTGCGATCAATCTCGGCAACAATGCGAGCATTTCGGCCCTGAATTCGGCAACCGCCTCGTCGAACAACGCACCTACCGGCATCGGGGCCTTCAACTATGGGCCTGGCGACATTGCGGTTACAACTTCAAGCGGCGATGTCATTTCATCCGGAAGCGCAGGAATCGACGCCGCCAACTTGGCCACGGCGATTGCTGCATCGGCAAACAGTTCAATCGTCGTCACCGCCAACGGGACGATCAATTCTGGGACCATTTTAACGAACCTCAATAATCAGCCGGCGGGCATTTTAGCGGGCTATCTAGGCGGGACCACCAATCCGACGACCTTTCCGCTGACCGGCGTCAACGGAAACGTGATCATCAACAATTTTGCCAATATCAATCCTGCTTCCGGAGACGGTATCCGAGCCTTTAACTACGGCATCGGCAATGTCACGGTAAACGACGAAGCGGGATCGATCACACTTGGCGGGACCAATCCTGTCAATGGGTTTGCCAACGGGATTAGCGTGAGCAATTTTGGATCTGGTAACATCGACGTATCGACCAGCGCCGGAATTCTCATCGATTCCAGGAACGGAGGCTCGGGGATCGGTGCCCTCAACAAGGCCTGCGCCCTGGCCAGGCAGCGCATTTTCTGTTCCATCAACCAGCCACGTTTCGGTCGTGGCTTACGGAACCATTGAATCCGGCACGGTACCGACCGGTTCGGGGGATGTGGCCGCAGGAATTGTCGCCGGCTACAATCCCAACAACACTGATACTCCCGACAGCAACATCCAGGGCAACGTTTCGATCGACGACCATGCCTCGATTCTGGCGCCCGCGGGCACAGACGGAATACGGGGCGTCAACTTTGGAACTGGAACGGTAAGCGTTATCGCCGAGGCCGGAGCGACGATCAGCGCCGGGCGTTACGGGATCGGTGCGTTCGGCTTTGACGGCGGAAACGTCAGCGTCACCAACTATGCGACCGTGAGCGGCACGACCGCAGCGATCGATGCGATGACGACTTCAGCTGGCACGGTCATCATCGACAATCATGGACAACTGACCGGAGAAGTCACGTCGTACAATGCATCCTTTACAAACGAGGTCGGCGGAAGTTGGTCTTTCAATGGGGTTAGCGCTTTCACTGGCTCCAGCAATCTCATCAATCACGGCACCATCCAAAGCAACGGCACTTCCGAGATTTCCGGACTGGCGGGCATTACAAATTCAGGCGGAATCGAGGCCCAATCAGGAAGCCTCAAGCTGGACTCCGGCATCTCCGGGACGGGGACGCTCACGATCGATGCCGGCGCGACGCTGGAAGTTGTTTCAGCAATCTCGTCCGGTCAGACCGTGGTCTTCAAAAGCACGACGGGCATGCTGAAGCTCGATCAGGCCGAGAACTTCAACGGCGTGGTTTCCGGCTTCAGTACCACCGACGGTACGCAGGCAAATTCAGACCAGATCGATCTCGCGGACATCAATCACCTCTCGATGAGCTTCAGCGAGCAGTTCAACTCGACCACCGATACGCTGACCGTCACCGATGGTACGAACACTGCCGTCATTCATTTCACGGGCAACGTTGGCACTCTGAACTTCGCAAATGATGGAAATCTGATCGGGGGCGTGAGCGGCACGAGCGGCACAATCGTCTACGACCCGCCCAGCACCGGTCAGAATGTTGGGCCTGATTCTGATCAAGCCGTGACCCCCGCGACGATGCAGGATCCCGGCCCCGTCGGCGCGATGAACCAGACGTTCGGCTGGTTTGAGGCCAAGGATAACTTTGCGTTCAATTTCGACAGATTCGGCCACCACACCACGATGGATTTTCATCCGCATTCCGATGGTCTTCAGTTTGATGAATCGATATTTGCGAATGCGCAGGCCATTCTGAATGCTCTGCACAATGACGGCCATGGCGACCCGGTCGTTGCCCTCGACAGCCATGAAACGACCCCCCTCGGCCTGCTGAAGGCCCATTCGCACGTCGCTGATTTCCATTTCATCTAGTCCGGCCCTGCGGGAAAGGTGGCAAATTTAGTTAGGGGCCTGGCAAGAAATGGACTTAGGTCCAACGAATGGGCAATGGTCAAGAGAGGGCCAAGGACCGAATGAAGAAATCCGCCAAAATGCTGCTTTTCGTCGAAGTAGTGATCGATTAGCTGTTGCGCCGATTCTCATAGGGAAGCGAGTCAGGATCAGCGCAATAGAAGCGATGAAGTCTCGCGATAGCCGGTCGCCGCTTCCGCCGCTGCTTCCGTATGGCCGATCTTACAAAGGGGCGGTCCCATCACGGCGCAATTCCAGCAGAAGCGCTTCACCCAATCGTATCCGCCGCGCAGTCGATCGGCAGTACGTGATGCCGTTACTGAATTTCTGCGCCCGCAAAGTCGGCCGATCATTCCGTGCGTGCGAAGGCATTGATTCGGGGAATTGCAAACATAATGTTTGTTATCTCGTTAACCTTCGGCGAGTTGACTTTCGGCGGTAGCGAAACAAAAGCTTCAGGCCATAAAAACAGGGTTCTTGCGATTCACTGTTTTGGGACCACGCTTTGTGGTCGCAGCGACGGTCAAGAGCGCGATTTCAAGACGCTTAAACCTCGGCGGCGAGAACCAGCTGCTACGGTCCTTCGAGGGCCGAGCGGAGCATACGAGAAAGGCGAATGAGTGTGCGCGCGCTGGCTAGGGCGCGCGGACGCGAATCTGTGACCTAATCCATGGAGCCCTTAAATGACTCGCATTCGTTCTAACCAATCAAGTACCCGCAAGGCGGCGGGGGTCGGCTACCGCAAGCCGAATAGCAATAAAAATGAGCGCGGCTATAAGGTGAAATCCGGAGCGGACACTGAGCTTGCCATCTTGCCAGCTGAGGAGCCGCTCCCTTTCGAACTGCTCCACACCAAAGTGGCGGAAGAATGGGCACCCGACGGTCCAGTCGAAGAGGGCCTTGTACACACAATCGCAAAGTGTATCTGGCGAAACCAGCGCCATCAGCCCTTCGCTGCTGCGAAGTACGATTCAGAGAGTGAGCGATACCAACAAATCTTCGTGTTAAACCAATTTCGTTTGATGCTGGAATTTGCGACAGATGAGCTTCTAGAGAAGCCGATAGAGGAGCCCACGGAGGAGCCGATAGACGGGCCGATAAAGGAGCCCATAGATGAGCACAAAATCATTGAGTGGCAAAAGCTCCTTAGGGGTTACTTTGAGCATCATCTGGAAACCCATTGTCCCAGGGCAAAGTTTAACAGCCTGACAGAGTGGGTCGAGGCGTTGAAGACTGAGATCGACACCGTTTTAAAGCCGGTTGACGATCGGATTGGTCCAACACGCATAGTGTTCGTGGATCGTTCGGGGGAGGCTGACCACAACCTTTTCGCGCGGGAGATAGAATTTGAGGAGCGCAATCACGCAATGCTGCAGCGGGCGCTCGATCAACTCGAGAAAATCAGGGCGGCGAAGCGGGGGATAACATTCCTCGAAGCGCGACGATTTTCTAAAACCCAACTGCGGCGATAGCGAGGTTCGAACTAGTTGTGGAAGAGCGCTCGCCCAAGTTAAAAGGAACCGAACATGAAACGCGTTAGATTGTTACGGAAGATTTCGCCATTTGTTTTGCCGACTGAATCCGAAGAGCGGTTTGATGATGAGCGTCGCAGTATCTTTGCCGCCGTCAAGCCGCGCAACAGAATCGAACAGATGTATGCTGACGACATCAGCTGTTCTTCTTGGCGAACGCAGCGGCTCAGCCGAGCCGCCAATGCGATCATCAAGTTGGCGCTGCCCGAGTCGCTGTTCGTATTGCTGAGCCAACAGCTTGACGTGGAGCGCAGTCACGCTCAAAAATTGGTAGCAGCGTGGAGCAACGGGGATCCCGGCGCGAAGGCTGAAGTGTTGTCGATTCTTGGAGAACACGGACTCGACGAATCCGCGATTGAAGCCGGGGCCATCATTGCGTCCTTACCCAATCTCGCTGCCATTGAGCAGTTGCTCGCCTCGAATGCGTCCCGCCGCGACAAGGGATTGTCGGGCATTGCTTTCTGGCGCGAGATAGAGGCGAGACAGGCTCAGATTGTTGCGAATCAAAAAAAGGTAGCGCAAATCGAAGACGCGTCGCGAAATCTCCGGCCAGTGAAGCATGGCTAGTGAACGCCAGATCGCGGCTAATCGCACAAACTCTCGAAAAAGTGCCGGCCCGAAGTCTCGCGCAGGCAAGGCGCGCGCGACCCAAAACGCATATCGCCATGGCCTGGCCGCCCCAGCACCTGTCGACGCCAACTGGATCGAGAAGGTAGAGATACTGGCCTCGGAGATCGTCAATTCAACCGCGGGGCTGGTCGATCTTGGGCGAGCCCGCTGGATCGCGAGCGCCGAGCTTGAGGTTCAAAGGGTCCGCGCCACGATAACGGCTACCATTTCGCAGACTTTTGCCGGTGGTGACCACGAAGGCCGATGGGTCGCAATTGCGAGCAGCAGGAACGCAGCGACGCCGGTGCCGCCCCTGGAGGAGGGCGCCCACCAAATGGCTGGAGCAATACAACGCGCGCTCTCGGCGCTTCGAATCCTCGACCGTTACGAGCGTCGCGCGATAGCGAGACGGGACAAAGTGATAAGAACCCTCTTTGAAACGTAGGACGATGTGTCCGGGCGGAACGGACCGCGTCAGCGGGGTTCTTAGTGCTCTACGAAGAGCTGTCTGCATAATATTGTACACGTTAGACGTGTATGGCGGAAATACTGAATCGGCAGAACGAACCCAATTTTGTGTAAGGAAATCAATGTAAATCAGACGCTCTCCCTGTGACCGTCTCTTTGTTCGCGGTACGTTGGAGGGCTACTTAGCGCATTGCGATCGTTGACAAAGCAGCTACCGGTAGGTTCTTTTTTGATGCATGAGATCGGTGGGCATCAAACTGCTCAAGAACAAGCTCAGGGAATACTTCCGGCTGGCGGCCGGAGGCGAAACCGTGCTGATCACGGACCGGGATCGCGTCGTTTTGGTCCGCCGGCGCCTGGCCGAAGCCCGCTGGTTTCGGATGGGCTCGGCTCAAAAAGCGGTGATGAAACTGCAGGAAATCTTGGCTGACTTGCAGCAAGATCGAGCGGATCGATGGTCTAGCTCGATAGCTCGGTGGCGTGTCATCCCTGCTCCGCCACGCCAGGGGGCGATTTTGGCGAAACGAACCCAATTTCCTGATTTGGAATCATTGGGTTAGTTTTCGCTCGTTGCATAATCGATCAGATTTGATACCCAAGTGACATGAGGCGGCTCAAGATCCTACGGCGTTGGTTTGGCCGGAAATTCGGCTATGCGCGGCTGATCTGCCTGGCGCTGCTGGTCGGCATCGCGGCGCTGCGGGCCATCGATGTCGCGCCAGTCGAGGAGCTTCGCGTCAGAATCTTCGACTTTTATCAGCGCTTCGAGCCGCGTGTGAAAACGGCACGGCCGGTTGCCATTGTCGACATCGACGAAAACAGCCTGTCGAAACTTGGCCAGTGGCCCTGGCCGCGGACGCGGATGGCGGACCTCGTCAGCAATCTCACCAAGCTTGGCGCGGTCGTGATCGCCTTCGACGTCATTTTCTCGGAACCGGATCGATTAAACCCGGACGTGGCGGCTGAGACTTTCCGCAATCTCGACGAGGATGCCAGGGCCAAGCTGCGGGCGCTGCCGAGCAATGATGAGCTTTTTGCCGAAGCGATGCGGCGTTCCCTTGTCGTGCTGGGAGAATCCGGTCTCCCCGAGCCGGTGGCAGAACTTGACAAAACCGTTCCGGTAACCGGGATGGCAATGCTGGGCGACGACCCTCAAAACTTCATGTTCGATTTTCCGGGCCTTTTGCGCAACACGCATGTTTTAGAGGTTGCGGCAAGCGGGCATGGCCTATTGACGATCAAGCCCGAACGCGACGGCATCATACGGCGGGTGCCGATGATCATGCTCGCCCAGGGTCAAACCATGCCGTCACTGAGCTTCGAAATGCTGCGGCTCGCCACCGGCACGGACACCATCATCATCAAATCCGATGTCGCTGGCATCAAGAGCGTTGGGGTCAGGGGTCTCGAGATCCCGACCGACCGCAACGGCCAGCTTTGGGTTCATTATGCCGATAACGACCCGTCGCTTTATGTCTCGGCGGTCGACGTTCTCGAGGGCCGCGTCGCCCCCGAAAAGATCGCGCGCCACCTGATCCTGGTGGGCACCTCGGCCGTCGGGCTCAACGACATCAAGACCACGCCGGTTTCGCCGGCGATGCCCGGGGTTGAAATTCACGCCCAGGTGCTGGAAGCCACACTGACCAAATCGCTGCTCGCGCGTCCGCCCTATACTCTCTCCCTCGAATTTGCCGCCGCCCTCATTCTCGGCATTCTGGTGATCGCGTTCGCGCCGCAATTCGGACCCATCACGCTTTTCGGCGTCGGCGCGCTGTTGGCAGGCGTGCTGGTCGGAACATCCTGGTATTTCTATGCGGCGCACCGGCTGCTCGTTGACTTCACCTATCCTCTGATGTCAACCACGGCGATCTATCTCACCCTGATCTTTGCAAGCTTCGTCAGGGAGCAGGCGCAGCGGAAGCAGATCCGCGGCCAGTTCGCGCAATATATGTCGCCGGTTCTGGTCGAGCAGCTGGCGCAGTCGCCGGAAAAACTCAAACTTGGCGGCGAAGAGCGCGAGATGACCATCATGTTCTCCGACGTCAGGGGCTTCACCACCATCTCGGAATCCTACAAGAGCGATCCGCAAGGCCTGACCGCGCTGATGAATCGTTTCCTCACGCCGCTTACCAACGCGATCCTGGCGCGGAAGGGCTATATCGACAAATACATGGGCGACGCCATCATGGCGTTCTGGAACGCGCCGCTCGACGACAGGGAGCACCAGGTCAATGCCTGCGAGGCCGCGCTCGACATGCTCGAAAAGATCGACGAACTGAACACGGTGCGCGAGCTCGAGGCCAGGGAGGGCGGACATCCCTTCTTCCCGATCAATGTCGGCGTTGGTCTCAACACCGGCATCGGCGTGGTCGGCAACATGGGATCCGACCTGAAGTTCAATTATTCGGTGCTCGGCGACAGCGTCAATCTCGCCTCCCGCCTGGAAGGGCAATCCAAGGAGTACGGCTTTCCGATCATCGCCGGCTCGAAGACTGCACTTGCGGCCAAGGACAAATTCGCAATCCTCGAGCTCGATTTCGTCATGGTCAAAGGCAAGAAGGAACCGGAAGTCATCTACGCTATCGCCGGACGCCAGGATGTGGCTCACTCGGCCCATTTCCAGCGCCTGCGCAATCTCACCATCGAGATGTTGGCCTGCTATCGCAGCCGCGATTGGGACGGCGCGCTGGCGGCGATTGCGCGCGGGCGCAAGACGCAAGGAGCCGAAAATCTGGCGCTGCTTTATGAGCTCTACGAAGCGCGCATCCTCAACTATCAAAAAGATCCGCCGCCTGACGACTGGAACGGCGCTTATGCCTTGCTGACGAAATGACAGCAGCGTTGCCGCATGCAAGCCGTGGGCGCCTGCCCGTGAGCAATCTGGATCTGGCTTGTCGAAGATACACGGGCCTGCGTTCGTGGAGCGCGCCTCGCATTCGCCGTTGAGGGAGTATCCAATTTCTTTACTCCACGCCAATCGTGGTCAGGTCCTGGAACCAATGCTGCGCCTGCACGAAACTTTTGATCCTCGGTGAAAGCGCGTGCGGGTTGGTGTCGTGCACCACCCAGACCAGGGCAGCATCATCGACGATCTGCGCATGAGCCTCTGCGATCAGCTCATCCTGCTTTTTGATATCGAAGGTTTGCTTGGCCTCGCTGATCAGCGCGTCGACTTTCGGATTGTTGAATCCACCCCAGTTCACCCCGACGGGCGCCACCTGGTCGGAGGCGAAGAAGCGAACGATCGCATAGAGAGGATCTGAGGTCACATAGGCGATATTATTGGCGGTGATGCCGGCATTCATTCCGTCGGCGGCGCCCTTGCGCCAATGCGTATAGAGCGTCTCGAGTTCGACCACCTTGAAATCGACATCGATGCCGATTTCCTTGAAACTCTGCTGCAAAAATTCGTTCATCGGCAGCGACAGCATTTGCCCGGTGCCGCCTTGTGCGATGATGAACGTCGTCTTCAGCGGCTTTTCCCTGGAATAGCCGGCCTGCTCGACGAGTTTTTTGGCTGCGGCAAGATCGTATTTGATTTCGAAGGCTGGCTTGCCGAACCAGGGGCTCGAGAGGTCGACCTGACCCTTGGCGGGTTTTGCAAGCCCGTTCATCAGCCCGACCACTTCGTCGCGGTCGATCGCCAGATTGAGAGCCTTGCGCAGGCGTATGTCGGTCCAGGGCGAGCCGGGCAAGACGCTGAGATGATAGTTCCAGACATGCGGCGTGATGTTGTCGACGATCCGCATGCCGGCCGATTTGAGCTGCGGCACCGCATCGGGCGCCGGCGTTTCGATCAGGTCGACCTGGCCCGCGAGCAGCGCGTTGGTTCGCGTCAGCGCTTCCGGCATCGGGATCAGAACCAGCTTGTCGACCTTCGGAATCCGTTTCCTGTTCCAGTAGTCGGGATTTTTGCTCAGTTCAGCCAGTTCGCGCGGCACCAGCTTCGTCAATCTGAACGGTCCGGTGCCGGAAGGCTGATTTGCGAATTTGTCCCAGTCCTTGCCGAGCTTTTCGTATTGCGCGGGACTGGAGATCAGGAACCAGAGCATCTGGTATGGGAAAAACGAGTCCACGGTTTTGGTCGTGATTTCGATGGTTGATGCATCGATCTTGGCGTAGGCCGCCACCGAGGGCAGGCGGGTTTTCACCTGCGCGCTCTGGCGTTTGTCGAATTGAGGCGCCTTGTCGTTGAGGACCTTGTCGAGATTCCAGATCACCGCGTCCGCGTCGAAGTCGCTGCCGTCATGGAATTTCACGCCCTTGCGCAGCGTGAACCGCCACCTGGTCTTGTCCTTATCGTCAACTTTCCACTCGGTCGCGAGCCCGGGCACCAGTTTGCCCGGCCGATCAGCCACGTCCATTTCCCAGGCGACCAGGGGATCGTAGATCGTGTACGCCGTGAATTGATAGGCGCCCGCACCGCGATCGGGCTGACCTGTCGTCAACGGAATATCGGCAAGCGAAATCCCGTATCGCACCACGGTCTCGGCCAGTGCCGAAAAGGCTGACAGGCTGATGCCGATCGTCACAGCCAATGTAACCAGGATCGAAATTCGGACGCGCATGAACTAAGCTCCAGCGGACAAACGATGGGACGCAAGCCTGCAAGGTTGATGCCAGTTTATGCATCTGCATCCATTAGTTTGCTGTGTGTGGGCGGCAAGGAGCCATGACAGCAATCACGATCTGGCGAGCTATTGCCGTCACTGGCACAGCCGTTGCATAAGATTGCATAAGAAATAGCCACCGAGAAAATCCAGGGGAATTGGTCGCGATGTTGAGTAACAAGTCAGGAAAACGC
>Ga0210399_10003505_pt1 | contig 12213 bp, 7 predicted proteins | sample IncBWC14MmetaG_FD_150865 | JGI IMG/M metagenome (GOLD analysis project Ga0210399, IMG submission 150865) | Forest soil microbial communities from Barre Woods Harvard Forest LTER site, Petersham, Massachusetts, United States - Inc-BW-C-14-M | ecosystem: Environmental > Terrestrial > Soil >... | reverse complement strand
CCCCTAGCTTGCCCGTACCCGCACCCACCAAGAAGACACCCAACCGGCTGTCCGCGATAGAGTAGGCTAGTCACTGCTGGTTTTCTTGATTGAAGTTGCGAGGGGTTAGAGTGCCGCCCATAGCTCACGCGGTGCAGTATGGTTGTTGGACAAAATTCGACTTCCAACGGCAAGACCTTCTTCTATCACCGCACCTCCGACTGGAGTGAGCTTAGGGGTCACAGCCCGAAGTGATGTTGCGCCGAAAGAGCGCCTGGCGTGGTCCCCGAAGCTGCCCATCGACGTTCATTGTGAACGACGCCGATAGGAGTTGTGGCTGGTTCAAGAAGGGTTTCATCGGAGGGGGGTGGTTTAGCGTCAGCGCAAAAGAATGCCCGCCCAGACATTCTTTTTTTCCTATCTTGTCCGGAACCAGAATGCCTGGGCGGGGTCAAATTCGAATCTACGTCGAACCTACGCTCCCGCTTGTTTGGCTTGAGTGGCGTACTTCTTGACCGTAGCCAAGAACGATTCGCTGCTACTGGGAGCGGGAATTTTGCCTCCTAGGATTTCCTCAAAAGGTACCATCTGTTGGTAAAGGATTCGCGTCTCGTCCTTATCCTGCGTGATCGAAGCGCCGCTTAGATCGACGCCCGCAAAAACGCCCCGAGCGCGGGAATAGGTCAATACTTCTGCCTTCATCTTCCAGTCCGTATCGGCGCCAGCATCGCGCCCGACTGGTCCGGCAGCAGCAGAAGCATCCGCGCCAATCTTGAACTTGCTCGACAGCAAATGCTGCATGCCCTGGTCGTTGGTGACGACCATCACAAGATCAATCGCCTGTCCCCCGAGCTGCAGCCCGAAGCTGCCCCCGGTCACAGTAATGGGCGCAGGGGCGCTCCATCCGTTCTTGGTCCTGCAGGTCGCGATACCTTTTCCGTGATTGCCACCGAAGCCGATGGCAATCTTGACCATCGATGGCACAACCGCGATGCACTTTGCATCGGACATCACTTTGTCCGGAATTGCCTTGTCCGGGGTTCCCATGATCTCGCTAAGAACTTCCGCTGATTTCTCGATCCGCTTGTTGATGTCAGACTCGTCTTTTTTCTCGTCCGCTGCCCAACTTGCACTCGAGAACGCTAGAACAACGGCGATCAAAGTCACAAGCGACTTGTCACGCCACGTGCTCCAGATTTTCATGGCCGAACTCCTCTCTACCGGCACTGCCGGCAACACGGAACAATTTCTCCTTTTACGTTCTTCAATTGGACGTTATTCCTGGGGGAACATCGGAGCTATCCGGGATAAGCTGTAGATTGTGGTCGATACTTACTGTGAACATGCAGATGTCAGAAAATGGTGGACTTGACATCAGGGGCATTCGTACGCGGGAGTAGATGACCTGCGTACAAATCGTCTAGCCAGACTGGGTATGGAGTCCAAGTTCGATTTCGGCTCGGCCGCCCAGCTGGTGCCCCACGCTGAAACAACCTCGTCCAAGTCACTTAGCACCATCCCTTTTCTACCCTAAAGATGCTTCCGGTCAGCGCTAGGGCGTTGGCCGGATAGGCCTCTCCCGTGTAGGTGTTTAGGTTTTGAATAAATCGGTTCCAGCAGAACGGAGTTGGGCCTATTGCGAGGAAACGCAGAGAAATTATAGAGATCATGTGATGCGCGCCCCCGGTCTCGAGAAAACACTTTGGATTCCCTGGGGGAAGAAAATGACGACGATTCCGCGCCGAGTGTTGGTGGTTAGCGCCACGGAGGACCGAGATACCGCGATATCTACCTTGAGTCACTGGGCGATCGATCCGGTATGTTGCTCAGATGTCGGCGAGGCATCCACACTCCTTCCTGATGTGCGCCCGTCACTTATCGCGGGCTGTTGCGCGAGCTCAGCAAATCGGCTAAACCGCGCCTCATCGTAATCTCTTCCAGCCGCCGATTGCGAGGATAGTTACAACGAAGCGATCACCCTCGGAGCGTTCGAGATGATCGCCAGCCCTTGCCACCGTAGCGACGTGCAATAGGTCGCGATCCGCGCCATGCAAGACGAAGTGCGGCGTATCACTGGCAGGCGACATTCCAGGCGTGCCGGGACCCTCTTCGGGTCCAATTCCGAGCGGAGTGAGACCGCAGCCAGTAGGGGAGGGTCCCAAGGGCGTTAATAGCAAGGACGTACTTGTCATCTCCCAAGCATCCCGGCATCGATTCAAGGCCTTGGTGGAACGAGGGTTGGGAAAAATCTTGCCATCCAAACCACCAATGTCGGCCTCTACGCGCGGAGCTTACTATGGCTGAAGCCACAGTGTCTTTGGGAGCGAGCTGCACGGAGACGTGTGGACTGAGAAGTATCCGACATGCCCTTTCGTGTCTCGATCAAGCAATCACCCCGTGTAACAATTTGCACATCGTCCGACGACGAGCCTACGTCGAGCAGCGGCGAGCACCCATTTGTGCCTTGCGATCCCCAGGAGGCAGCATGCGAGATATTCAGCAATTGCTGAAAGAGAAGGAAGGCTCGATCGAACAGCTTCGTCGAGAAATCGAGGCTTTGCGCTCAGTGACTCCATTGCTATCTGACGCCAGGCCAAACGTTCCGCAGCCCTCCATTTGCAAGGAGCCGAGACCCGACAGGTCCTCCCAACTTGCGGCGGCTCTTCGCGCAGTCACTCCGCTGCTGGTTGACGAAACGGATGGGTTCGATCCCGAAATCCGGGCTCGCTTAGTGGAAGCCGCTGAAACCGATCTCAAGCTGAGCACTGCGAAAACAATTTCACGTCACCTCCGGCATATCGCAGGACCTCTGCTCGGCTCCAATGTGCATTGAGTGAGTGCGAGCACAATAAAATAACCCAAGGCCGCCTCCCCCAAAGGGCCTTGGGCTATTTGCTCGGCTTTCTCTTGAAACCGGCGAAGTATCTAGCCGTGCAGCTTCTGCTCGTTACCATGCGTCGGCAATGGCACCAACGTGCTAGCACACCTGGCACGAAGGTGCTACGGCTCTGCCAGGTACCGCAGCTTGCCCGGCTAAGAGTTAACGCCCTGCGCAGCATAAGTCTGCAATAAAAAGCCGGACAATCAAGAGGTCGCGTCCGGATTCTTTGCTGCTCAATACCTCTTGTGATATTTCCCGTCGACCGCAAATCCTCCATTTTCGTCTCGCGTCACGCTCGCCGACCAACGCTTATTGAGCTTGTACTCCCCTTGTATGATCTCGCGCTGCGTCGAGGTAACGTCGGTAGCAAAGGTGAACAAGAAGTTGTTCGTAACGCGCTTCTGCATCGCAATGCGGGCGCCAGGGTTGGAGTTGTTGCCGCCTAGTGTTGGATCGATGGATAAGCTCGAGAGACCGGCCAGCTTTTGGACGCCGCCGCTCACCTGACTCGCAGCCCCCTGCGCCAGGAGTGAACTCGCCCCAAAGTTCGAAGGAGAAGCTGCGGCCTGTTGTGTAGTTTGTCCTCGGGCAATGAGGTTAATAATGTCGGCCGTGGGCAAGGGTGGGTCAGAAATGTAGCTGGTCTGCATCTTGTCGAGCGGTCCCAAGAAGGTGAGGCTCAAGTTGTACTGGCTTATGGTGGTGGTCAGCAGCACGTTAAGCACCGGCTCGGTGCGATGTGGATTCGAGAATTCGATGATGCCGCGCTCAATTTGATAGCGCTTGTTCATCAGGAAGATGTCGCCAGCGGTAAACTCTGTTCTTCCGACAATCACGGGATCGGCCGCGGTTCCGACCACGCGTAGATTCGCTGTTCCTTGCAGGCTTACCGCGCTGCTGGCGAGATTCAAGTCGCGGGCGGTTTGGACAGCGATATCCAGCTTGATCTTATCGGCCATGCCCTGGCTGGGAGACGATTCCGGACCGGATTGCACTTGTCCAGCTAGGGTTGCCAGGTCGAAATTCTGAGTGAAACTTAGGCTGTCGATGAGTACCCGGCCGTTGAGTGTAGCAGCCGCGCTCGTCCCAACGAAATTGAGGTCGCCGCCGAGAACCGTCCGTATCGCATCCTGGTAGCGTATGCGGATGTTCTTGGCTTGAAGAGCAACATTCATTTGCAGCTGCGGCCGATATCCGATGACACCTCGAGCGGAAAGCTGCCCACCGCCGGCTTCGCCGGCGAGCTGGCTGATGTTTACCTGGTCGTTGCTGATATCGAGGACTCCATTTAGGTTCTGCAATCCGACAGGTGCGTCAGGGGTCATCACCGAAATGTTCTGAAGCCTGATGTGGCCTTGGAGTGCGGGATGAGCGGTCGCCCCGGTTCCGCGGACGTCCAGCAGCAATTTCCCTGAACTCTGAAGATCAGACTGGAAAAAACGCAACAACTGCATGTCAACCGAGCCAACTGCCGACAGGGTCACAGGAGAAGCACTCTCGAGTGGGAGTTGACCCTCGAGTCGCAAGCTGGTGTCGGTTCCGGCGATTTCCGTTGGATCGAGCGCAACGATGGAATTGGCATAACGAATCCGGATCGCGCGCGTGTTCCCGATCTGTAAACCCTGGTAGTCGGCTTTGAGCGTCGGAATGACGACTTGTGCCTGCATACGTTTCTTGTCGCCAACCGGACCTTGGGCGGAGGCATGCACTTCCAAAATGCCGTGCGGGCCATTGCTCTTTGCGGGGGCATACAGTGCAAGCAGACCCTCGATCGGCATGCCCTTGGTATCGAGCGTGGCGTGCAAGTAGTGTTCGCCCGTCAAATCCATGCTTCCCCGCGCCTCAACAAAGCTCTGGGCTATCTCCGAATTGAGTGCCAGATCGGCTCGATGGTTCGCTACGTTCAGATCTGCCTTGATTCCCGAAATCTTTGCCTGGCGTATTTGAAGCTGCGGGATCTGAACTGTGGTGGTCATTTGGGGATCGTCCAGAGTTCCACGTCCTCTGGCACTCATCGTGAGAACGCCATCGATTCCTAGGTTTCTCTCCTGTACTGGCTGGAGTTGGGCTAATTTGACTCCAGGGCAGTCGAGCTGAAGCTCATAGCCCTTAATCTGGGGATAGAAGATCAGGTTTGCCTTGGCCGAGCCTGCAGGCATGCTCACGTTGAGGGAAGAAGTTAGCGAGTTTCCCTTTCCCTGGAAATCAATCGAGAATTGCTGCATCCGCTGACCATAGAAGTTGGCCTGGGCGAGACGCACCGAGCCATTTCCCGTAGGGCTCAACTGAGATCCGTGTATGGACAGGTCAATGGCGAGATTGCCGGAGACCGGATAATCAAGCTTCGCGATTTCGAGCAGTTGTTTGATGGCAAGTCCGCGAGACATCACCTCCGCGCTTACTGGACTTGAAGGGGTGTAATGCCAGTTCGCAAGCGCGGTGCTCCCCGAAAAATTGACGTATCCCTGGCGGGCGTTCACGAGTGAACCATTTTCGACTGCGACTCCGGACTTGCTGGCTCCTAATCTAAGCTCCAAGCTGCGCCATTGCGTATTCTCAATCTCGAGATTTTGTCCGTTGAGCCGTGCTTCGATTCGAGGATCATCCATGGTGCCTGCGACCAGCACTTCGAGATCAGCAACGCCGGCGAGGTTGATGGAGCTGCGAGGCGCGTTGTTTGTCGAACCCGAAGCGCCGCTGGCCTGGAATGCAGCCGCGAGGGAATCCATTTCTCTGAGGTCTGCAGCATGCACTTGCGCGCGCAGATTCATTCGCTGACCGGCGGCGCCATTGATATCAACACGCGTTCGCGGCGTATGCACAAACGTATCGCTCAAAGTCGCTACCCCTGTCCGGCCTTCGTAGTCCAAATGAAGCGCTCCGTCCAGGGGAACCGGTGCTGAACCGGAGGGAGCATTGCTCAGAGCTGCTTTCAGCACCATAGTTGAGCGAGCTCGAATGTCTTTTATGCTGCCGGTCCAACCGGCTTCCGCCGTTCCATCAATGTGTCCGCTAATCGGTATCTGCTTGAGGCTCGCGGTCGGAAAGGCTGCCTTCGCTGCTCCCAATGAGATCCCCTGGAGCGATGCATGCAGTTTCGATACAGGGTTCGCGTCAAGATGCTGCATCGTCGCAGCAGCGCTGAAACTCCCGCCCAGTAGTTCTGCCTTGAGCCCACGGGCATCGAAGTTTCCATTAGCGAGTTTGAACTCTCCGCCAACGTTGCGGATCTCTGCGCGAAGCTGCGGAGAGTTGATGGCCAATTCGCGGCCGTTTAGGTGTCCATCGAGGACCACAGTACGGAGCATGGGCACATTGGCCTCATAGTCATAACGCAGAGAGCCCGCCAACGTAAGTTCCCCGGTCGGCACCGAGGGGTCGCTGAGAACAGCGCGGAAGTCCTGCGGATGAATTGTGATCTGGTAGGTGCCCTTGGCCTTTGGATGAGAGTAGTCCTTTACATCGCCTTCCAGGCTAATGGTGGAAGACGCAACCGAGAGCAGCAGCGGCTTCAGTGTGAACTGAGAGGGAGTTGCGTTGAAACTGGTCGTCAGATCATGCGGGAGAGGTTTCATGTCACCGTACAGAAGGCGGCCGTTCCGATAAGAGAGGCTGCCATCGTAGCCGTTTCGTAGGAATTCCGATTTGATCTCCAGTTGCAGATCGTGCAGCTCGGCATCAAGTGGCGTTTTTACGTCGTTGTAATAAATCTCCCCTCGTTCGATGAGAACGTGGTGAATTCCCAGATCGAACGGACTAGTGGACCTGTTGCTGTTCGATTTCGGGGGCGTGGGAAGATTGGTGCTTCCATCCTTTCGCATCATGAGGTTCACTACGGGATGGCGCAGAACGATCTCGTTCAGATCGACTTTCTTCCGTAACAAGGAAACAATCTTTAACCGAATCATGAGCTGATCCGCTTCCGCCAGTGGCATCGCGGATTTCGGCTCGCTCCCACGAATGGTGATTCCGTAAGCTTCCGCACCCAGGCCCGCCAGGTGGAGCGAGAAATTTTGGATTTGCACTTGCGCTCCCGTGGCTTCACTCGCCTGCTGCTGAATTTTGCCTAGCACATAGGTGTGGAAGCCTTGGCTGCGGAGAACGGTGTAGCCAGCAATTACGAGGACCACGATGAACGTTCCGAGAACGATTCCTATCCAGCCGAGTTTTCTTTTCCAGCTCATAACAGCACCTGTTGTAAAACTCAAAAGGCCTGTCCGAGGGTGATATAGAACTGGGTGGCTTTCACTCCCGTGACAGGATTTAAATTGCGACCGATATCAAAGCGCACAGGGCCAACTGGGGTTGAGTACCTCAGGCCCACGCCCACCGTATTCGTGTAGTCCCGACCGAAGTGGCTCACGCCAATCGGGCCGTAGACATTGCCGCCATCGTAGAAAACGGCTGCGCCCAATCCCTCTTTGATTCCCAGTGGGAAACGAACTTCGGAATTGAAGATGAAGAGTTGTCTGCCGCCAACCGGTACCTGGAGGTTCACGCAGGTTGTGGGGTCGTTGGGATTGCTGCACGCCGGCACCGTGCGCTGTGGCCCTGCCCCATTGATAGGAAATCCCCGCAACGTGGTTTCGCCGCCCGAGAAGAACCGCTCACTGGTGGGCACATCACTATTCCCGAAAGATTTGGCTAGTCCCAATGTGATCCTATTTGCCCAGACAGTCTTGCCGAACGGCTTGTAATAGGAACTCTGACCCAGGAAGCGCGCGAAGTTCGCGCTCGACCCGAGCGCCTTGGGGGTAATCCCCAAATCCAACGTTTCATAAAAACCACGACTTGCGTCGAGAGGCTTGTCACGAGTGTCTCGAATCCACGTGGCAGACAGTGTCGAAAGCCGGACTCGCTGGTCTTGCGGTAAGATCAGTCCCGGTATCAATAGATTGGAGAGGACCGTACGGCGGAAGCGATACCGGAGCTGTATTCTGCGTGTCTTATCCTTGTTCAGCGGCTTTTCGAGCTGCCACGAGCCCTCGGCGAGACGAGCTTCAAACGTAGGATTCTCCGTCGTCCGTTCAATGGATGCGCTATACAGCGAACTCCAGCTCGACCTCAGGAAATGCGGTTGGGCGTAGGTTGCTAGAGCGCGTTGATCAAGTCGCGCAATGAGCGCGGAAACTGAGGCGGTTTCCGCGAGACCGCGAACGTTGTAGCGAGTGAAACCGATGGAACCCCGAGGGCTGACGAATGTCTTTTCCGCCGCGGTGAAGTTCGGTGCGCCTCCGGTTACGGGCGGCAGACCTGGAAGGGCGATGGTGCCTGAAGGCAAGTTCCCCCCACGTCTCGCTACTTCAAGGCCGAAGCCGTATGTCACCTCTTTATTGCCAGCCTCATGCACCTTAACCAGCACGTCCTCGTTGTTTTGATCGGTGATCGGGCGTCGCGGCTCAACACTCGTCCAATCAAACACTCCCAGATCATGTAGATTGCTCTCGCTTGTCAGCAGCGCTCCCCGGCTCAGCGGTACTTCTGAACCAATATTCGTGGTCTTCTTGATCAGAGATGCACGTGTTTGCTTGTTGCCCAGAAGGAGCACTTCATCGACCTGGACGGGCTGTCTTTCCGTGATCGTGTAAATGACTTCAACCTTGTGTGGATCGTCGGCGAGCGGCGTAACCTTGGAATCGAATTCTGCATTGAGAAAACCTCGATCTAAATAGACCGCCATGATATGGCTGCGGTCGTCGGCCAGACTCTTCGGAGAGAATGGCTGGCCTGCCCTGAGCTGCAACCCCCCTTTGGGGGAGAGGACCGCTCCCGATACTTGAGAATTTCCCTCGATCGTGAGTTTGTCGACCACCGTTTGCGGGCCCTCTGTGATTTGAAACGTAATGTAGATCTTCGGTTCACGATCGACGACATCAGGATCGACTGTGACATCTTCATATCCACGATTTCTGTAAAACGCCGTAATCCCGTTCACGCTCTGCCTTAGCAGTTTGTCGCTGAACTTTCCTCGGGAGAGGACCAGCCGATGTGACTTCACCGCGACTTGTTGAATGAGCTCCTTCTTATCAAAATGGTGGTTGCCGCGAAACGCGACTGTCTCGACCTTGTGACGCGAGCCTCGGTCGACGTTGTAGACGAGATCGACATTGGACGCCTGGCTTTGGAAATTGGTGGTAACCTTCGCGTCAAAATAGCCCTTGCTCTGGAAAAAATCGACGAGATTGCGCCGCCCTTCTTCCACCAGGTCAGGGTCCACCGTGCCCTCCGAAAAGATTGGAATCAGTTTTTGCATCTGCCTTCCGCGGAGGAATGGGAGCCAGGAAAGTTTCGCACCTACGACTCGAACCTTCACCACTGGCCCGGGTCGGGCGTCAATGACAATGTCGGCGTGATTGGTATCGCCGTGATAACGTGACTGGTCGAGATGCACTTTGCTGGCAAGGTGGTGCTGATTGGCCAGGTCCCGCTTCATGAGGGCAACTGCGGAATCGATCCGCTTCGGAGTATAGGACTTGCCAGGCTTGAGCGAGGCTCCCGTGGCGGTAGCCCGAAATGAACGGGTGGCATGCAGTAGGCGGTTCGCCTCGGCTGGCTCCGGTCCGCGAATTTCTACGTCCCCGACCTTCGCACGCTTACCCAAGTTGACGTGGAAGATTACATTGGCCAACAAGTGCGTTTCGTCAACCTGCGGTTCAGGTTGTACCTCAGCTTGAAAGTAGCCGGCCGACACAAAAAACTGACGGAGATTTCCCTCCGCCTTCGCAACGACGTCTTGTTTAAATGGTGTTTGGTTTGGAATGTCGACGACTTGTAACAGCCGTGTGTAGGAAAATGCTTTCGTTGCGCCCGGAAAGTCGAATATGCCAAAGTAAAGCGCAGGCTCGAGCGTGAACGTAACACGCAAGCCCCCGGGCTCTGGCTTGACATCGATCTCTACATTGCTGAATCGGCCGGTTCCTCGCAGCGCAGAAATTGTGGCTTCAATCTTGGACGTGGAGTACGGTTCGTCGATTTTCTGTTGTACCAACGAACGCAAGGAATCAACCGAAATTTTTGGATTCGCGACGAGCTCCACCGTCGCGACCTTCTGACCTTCGTAGGAAACTTTATTGCTTTGGCTGGCTTGCTGGCCCTGGATATACGAAGTCGTCGCAACGACGACCACAATCGAAATAGTCCAGAAGCGCATAAACGGCGGCCTGTGCAGCGGCCCTGTTCTGCTTTCCCGTCGGGGCCATTTTTCGCGAATTCACGGCGTCGATTCGATGCTCAGATTTTTCATACAGTTGCATTCTGTCTATCCGACTCCGCTTCAGCACTATGCGTGCTTACCGCGATCTCGTGTTTTGAGCCTCACGCACCAAAGACCGCAACAGAAAGAGATTGGGACAGAAAGCGCCTGCTCGGCAAATAATCGATTTCTTCCAATAGTCGACGATGGGCCGTACTGCGACGCTGACGCAATCGACTGCATCGAGGTCACACCGCGAGAGGCATGCTCCAGGAACGAAATCGCGGGCGATCGATGCGAGAGACCGCCCGCGTCTAAAGCAACGCGAACTACGTAGCTTTTGCTTCTTGTTTATGCTTGGCACCCCTCCAGAGACCGCACCCTTTGTTCCTTATTGCGGCGGCGACGAAGATGGGATTGCTCCTTGATCATTCGGCACCGTGGGCAATGACCGCGCCGGGTAACTGTCATTCACCCCAGGTTGACTCGACCGACCGACAGGCTGTTGCAAAGCTCCCGTGGTGCCGATGGCCTGTCCGCTGACCACAAGATCAACACGGCGATTTAGTTGCCGGCCCGCCACCGTGGAATTGGAAACGACTGGCTCGCTCATTCCAAGTCCACGCGATTCAATAGTCTCCGGCCTGACTCCTTGCTCCACGAGGAAATTCCTGACGCTGCTTGCGCGTTGTTCCGACAATTGCTGATTGAATCCTGCTCCACCGATGTTGTCAGTATGACCTTCCACCTGCACGTGCAAGTCGGGATAGGCCTGGAGGATTCGGGCAACCTTCGCAAGTCGCTCCCGAGCACCTGGTTTTAGGGTGTGCTTGCCTGTATCAAACAGCACGTCGGGCATATCAGCGATAAGGCCGCGAGTCGTTTCTCGGGTCTGAAGAACCTGGTTCAGCTGATCGAGAAGCCGCTGCCTCGTCTGCTGCGCTTGTTGTTCAGTTTGCAGCCGCGCCTCCTCCGCCTGCTGTGCCGTCACCTGAGCCTGTTGGGCCTGATCCTGCGCTGCTTGCCGCTCCGCAACCGCCTCTGCTCGCTCCGTTTCCGCCTGGCGACGAGCCTGCTCCGCTGCCACCTTAGCCTTCTCAGCTGCCCGTCGTTCTCGCTCCGCCGCTGCGCGCTGGCGAGCTTCCTCAGTTGCCTCCGCTTGGGCTGAAGCTGCATGCTCTTCAGCTTCTTGTGCCTGACTGCGCGCCTCTATTGCACGCTGTTCGGTTGCGCGCCGGGTCCTGAGACATCTTTCCGCATTGTCGGCATGATTCTTGTGGAAAATTCAGGTTCCTGCGAATCGCCGGTGTACCCTCTTGCTTCGGCGCACCTCAGGTGATAACGTGAGCGCGAGTCTGGGAGGAGGATAGGGCGATGGAAAGACCGACCCGAGCGCCTGCTCAGACCTCAAGGGCCACGAAGTAGGCATCAAATCCGCCGAACCCCCACGACATCCTCACTCCCACCTGCGGGGAGACGCCTTGAAATCCCAAAACAGAACTTGGGGCATCCCCTCGATGGTCGGCTCAATTTCCAAGATTGGAGGATGAATGTATGTGTTGGTTCTCGGCTGAGCACGCAAGGAAAATCGAAGAGGCCAAAGCGGGACAGCGCCTTGGAATCAAGAACATGAACTGGCACTCGAAGTGGGTAGTTCGGGAAACCGAGCTCGAAAACCCACGCCCTTGCCCAGTTTGCCTGATGGACGGAACCAAGGTGATGTTTCGGTTTTCAGAAAGTCAGCAGGCATTGCTGCCCTTCGGCCCAGAAGCCGAGGCGGTTTTCAGAATGCTGAAACACCCAAAGCGGGACATATTTGAGTTTGCGGGTTGCAAACAAATTACATTGGGCGATCTGCCGGGCGGCGTGATCCTTGACGTTCTCGTTGTACCGGGCTCGGAACAGGTCTCGGCTGTCCTGAACATGGAACCGGCCGAGCAGGATGAGGAACAGAGGAAGAAAGAGCCACTCCTTGGCCGGTTGCTGACACATTTCTAGATGCCGGAGAAAAACATGCTGCACGTGATTCTTCGCAACGTGCATGAGAGAGGGCGGAACTCCGCATCCGCCCTCGATTAGAAAAACGTCAAGAACACGCTTAATGACGTGCAGGCGGGCACTAGTGCGTCGACTGGCAACGCACGAATCGGGGTGCCTGATC
>Ga0210399_10003504_pt1 | contig 12213 bp, 12 predicted proteins | sample IncBWC14MmetaG_FD_150865 | JGI IMG/M metagenome (GOLD analysis project Ga0210399, IMG submission 150865) | Forest soil microbial communities from Barre Woods Harvard Forest LTER site, Petersham, Massachusetts, United States - Inc-BW-C-14-M | ecosystem: Environmental > Terrestrial > Soil >... | reverse complement strand
TGCGCACGAGAACATCGAACTGAAGGAGTCCCTTAAGTTATTGCGCATTGGCGATCGACTCCGCGTGTTTTGTAACGACGGAATACTTGAGCTAGAGAAAACCTCTCAAACGCAATTCAAACTAGTGCATTCTCAAGCCATAACAGAATTGGTTCACTAGACCACCACAAACAGCGTTCCTAACCGGCTTGTCTCAAGATCTAGGGCACCGCGGCGAAGAAGAGAAAAACGGCGAATAGAACGAGGTGGACAATCCCTTGGAGCACGGTGGTGCGGCCCGTCGCTACGGTGAGGAGAGAGACAATGAGGGTCACAGCGAGCAGCAATTCCTCTTTGGCACCGAGCCCGAGCATGAGAGGCCTGCCGAGAAACATTGCAACGCAGGCGACCGCCGGGATGGTCAGCCCAATCGTAGCCAACACCGAGCCGAGGGCCAGGTTCATACTGGTTTGCAGGCGGTTCGCCGTTGCCGCACGGTACGAGGCCAGCCCTTCTGGGAGAAGAACGAGCCCCGCGATTACAATCCCCACAACACTTCTTGGCGCACCGACGGCTGCAATGCCGCGCTCGAGCGTTGGCGTGAGTGCCTTCGCCAGCGCTACTACCGCGACTAACGAAACAAGGAGCAATCCAGCGCTGACAAGCGCGATCCTGTTCGTTGGGGGCAGTGCATGTGCTTCTTCCCCACCCCCAGCAGGAAGAAAATAATCGCGATGGCGAACGGTCTGCACAAACAGGAATGAACCATAAAGGATCAGCGAAACAATAGCCGCAAAGACGAGCTGTGATGAACTGAACGTCGGCCCAGTCGAAGCGCTCGTGACATTCGGAAAGACCAGAGTCAGCGTCGTCAGCGCGGTTAAAACAGAGAGCGCGGCTTGCGCGCCCTGAAACTGAAAGCCCTGCTCGCGATGACGAACGCCGCCGGCGAGAAGGCATAGTCCGACGATGCCGTTACAAACGATCATGACTGCGGCAAAAACAGTGTCGCGCGCCAGATCAGCGGTGTCGGCCCCACCAGTAATCATCATGGAGACAACAAGCGCCACCTCAATAACGGTGACAGCGAGGGCCAGTACGAGGGTCCCGAATGGCTCGCCGACACGATGTGCGACGACTTCGGCATGGTAGACTGCCGCAAAAACGGTGGCGATCAGAGCGAAGGCTTCGGCTGCGGCCAATGGAACGCTGGGGCTAAGGACTGTGTGGACACCTAGAACGACTAGCGCCAGGACTGGCCAAGTCCACGCCCACCACGGCGTTCGTGCTGAGTTTGCGGATGGCATGGTAGGGACACTGAATCCGAAGGTGCTAAGTTACCACATCACCTGAGATCGATTCACTATGCGCTGCTGCGCAGCGAAGTCTGTCAGAACAATGTGTTTCCCGTCCCAGGCAGCTGCCGCCTCGCGTTCTTCGCCCACTCGCGATCCCTATCATTCCATCGAACGGGGGAGTGGTCCCTTTTTTCCGGCCGTATCCGTTATCCCGTATCGCGTTGACGGGATTGCGGATACAGCGCGGAAAAAGGACCACCCCCCTCCGGCGAGCCTTGCGTTTTCCACTTGTCCGGTAAGCGCGTTTACCAGGAGTTGGGAAATTCTTCTCGCAGTGTTAGGCTGCCTTCGTCGTCTCGGTATCTCGCCGGTTCAAATGATCCCTACGGCCCGCAAGTAAAAATGCAAACGCTGGACCATTGGGACTTTTCTCTTGTCAAACGCTCTGCGCGTAGTCAAAACGCCGTTCAGAATGGGTCTGAAATAGTCTTCCCACCCTGCTGGCAGATGAGAGCCGTCGCACTGTTCATTGTTGTCTGGTCCGCGCAGCTTAGGATTGAAATGCGGTAGAGGCAGGAAAGGGGAGTCTACACCATTCCGCGTGAGCGAGCGAAAACGATGGCGACGTGACCGACTCCCCACACTTCGGAGCAGGTAAAACTAAACCGAGAACAGGTTCACACGCGTGCGATCGGAGGACACGGTATCGGCACCGGAGAGCCAGAACAAGGCGACCGCTGGATAGACGCAACGCCAGGGCTAGGAGCGACGGTTTTTTGAGGGAAAACGACGACGGCTGCGAAAATTAGGAAGAAAAACAGCACGATCTTTCTCGGGGCGATTAGCATGGTGATCTCCGATTGAAGGGAATACTCCTGCTAGGGACAGAGTGTCAAGTCAAAAGATGGCTTGGGAGGGATTCAGTTACGCCACTAACACAACGCCGAAAACGTGAGGCGAAAGGAATCCCGACAACTACGCCAGTTAATCCGCCAAACGCGATGTCAGAAAGTGCGCAGGCACTTGAGCCAAGGCATCTTTCAAAAACTCAGTCATACCTGCAGATTGTAACGAAAATCGTGATGCGGCGTGCAAGTGCTCAGGGGGGTGGTCCCTTTTTCCGCGCTGTATCCGCAATCCCCGTATCGCGTTGACGGGCGAAGGAAAAGCGGCAATACTGGCGAGCGATGATTGGCCAGCTTCGCGGACGGCTCGCCGAAAAAAGACCGAATCAAGTGCTCGTGGACGTGGGCGGCGTGGGCTACCTCGTACAGGTGCCGCTCTCGACGTATGCCGCGCTCGGCGAATTGCATACCGAAGTGACCCTCCTGATTCATACTCATGTGCGTGAAGATGCGCTGGCACTTTACGGATTTGTCTCCTCGCGCGAAAAACATTTTTTTGAGATGCTGCTTTCGGCTTCCGGCGTGGGGCCGACGCTGGCGCTGAAAATATTGAGCGGCATGAGCGTCGAAGAACTCGTGCCGGCGATTCGCGGCAGCGACTTGGCGCGTCTGACGCGGATTCCTGGCGTGGGACGCAAGACGGCGGAGCGCATGGTCGTGGAGTTGAAAGACAAACTGGAAGCGGTGACGGTCGAGACGGAGAAACCGGCGGCGTCTTCACCCGCAGGCATTGAGGCCGACGTCATCTCGGCGCTGGTGAACCTTGGGTACGACAGCCGCGCCGCGGAAACCGCGGTAGGCGAAGCGAAGCGCGAGTCTGGCGCCGGGAATTTTGAAAAGTTGCTGCGCGGCACATTGCAATCGTTGAGCGCGCCAAAAGGAAGAGCAGCGCGGACATAGGGAAAAGATCTAACACAGAGGACATGGAGAGCGCAGAGTTCACAGAGAACAAATGGCGGATGGAACGGCAAAACGGATGATCCACGATCGGCAGCAAGAGCGAATTGTGTCCGGACAGGCGTTCGACGAGGACGCGCGGCTCGACGTCAGCGTGCGGCCGAAACGCCTGGATGAATACATCGGGCAGAAGCGCGTCAAAGAAAACATTCAAATCGCTATCGACGCGGCGCGCAGCCGCGGCGAAGCGCTGGACCACGTATTGCTCTATGGGCCTCCCGGGCTGGGAAAGACCACCCTGGCGCAAATTATCGCCAATGAATTAAATGTACCGATCAAGACCAGCGCCGGGCCGCTCCTGGAGCGCAAAGGCGATTTGACGGCGATCCTCACGTCACTCGAGAAAAAGGAAGTTTTCTTTTTGGATGAAATCCATCGCTTGCAGCCCGCCGTCGAGGAAGTGCTGTATCCCGCGATGGAAGATTTTCGTGTGGACCTCATTATTGGCCAAGGACCGGGAGCGCGGATTCATCCTTTTCCGCTGGGCCACTTCACGTTGATCGGTGCGACGACGCGTGCCGGATTGATTACGGCGCCGCTGCGCTCGCGGTTTGGGATCGTGCATCGCCTGGATTTTTACGAGCCGGCCGATTTGCTGATCATCATTCACCGCTCAGCGAAAATCCTGAACATCCAGATGGACGAGGGCGGCGCCGAAGAGATCGCCGGCCGTTGCCGCGGTACACCGCGCATCGCCAACCGACTGCTGCGGCGCGCGCGCGATTTTGCGGAAGTTCGCGCGGCTGGCCGCATCACGCGCGCCGTCGCCCAGGAAGCCTTGCAAATGCTCGGCGTGGACGAAAGCGGCCTCGACGAAGTCGACCGCAACCTGATGATCGCATTGCTCGATAAGTATGCCGGCGGGCCCGTCGGCCTCGGAACGCTGGCCGCCGCGCTCTCCGAAGAGGAAGACGCCATCGAGGAGATGTACGAGCCGTATCTAATGCAAATCGGAATGATTGACCGCACCCCCCGCGGCCGCGTCGCCACCTCGCGCGCCTACGAATATTTTGGCCGTGAGCTACCCAGGCGCCAGCCCCGCCTCTTCTAATGCGGCCGAACTAGAGCTGTAAACTAGTTTGCGTCGCAAAACAAATTTATAGATGCCAAAAGCAGCTGACTTGCTGGGGAAGGCTGCCGGGGCCTATTTCTTGCCCTTGGGCTTTTTTCGGGTGCGGGCGTACTTGACGGCGATGAGGCCTTTGGAGAAGGTCTTGTTCTCGAGCAAGGTGAATTCGCGCTGGGGGAACCCGCTGGGGAAGAGCGGGCGGCCTTCGCCGATGAGGGTGGGAACGATTCCGATATAAAGTTCGTCGACCACGTCGTCCTTGAGGAAGTCGCGGGCAAGTTCGCCGCCGCCCATCAACCAGATATTCTTTCCGGGCTGTTTGCGTAGCTTCTCGACGAAAGCTTTTGGGGATTCGCGGACGAAGGTGACACCGCCGCGTTCGCCAGGCGGTTGCGAATGGGAAAAGATGTAGCTCTTCGTTTTTGAATCGCCGAATCCTCCTCCACCCATCTTGAGAGCATCGTCGTAGGTCTTGCGCCCCATGATCATCGTGTCGATAGTGGCGAAGAATGGGCCCATCGAATAGTCCTTGGGCATGAAGAGAAAATCGACCGCACCATCGGGACGGGCGATGTAGCCGTCGAGGCTGATGCCGAGGCCGAGAACGACCTTGCGCATGGCGTCATTCTAAGCCTCGGAATGCGTATTCTTCAACGGTTGGGATCTGAGGAATTGGTACGCCGCTAAAAATCGCTGCGCATGATCTTCCACCAATGGTCGCGCTGCGTCGGCTCCACGTTCACGAATTGAACTCCTAACCTTCCTTTGCCGCAATGCCGGACCACGGCGCGCATTTGCAGCTTTCCGGAAGGATGATCGTCGTGAACACCGAAATGAACTTCGATTTCCGTTCCCTCTGGATACTGAATCTCGCTCAAAATGCTCACGCCCATGGGACTCATATCCGCGAGGAAACCGGGCACAAGTTGGTCATGCGGGCCAAACAAGACGCGCCAATCGGCGGCGCGCCGGGCGCTGGTTCTCCGTTCGGAAGTTTGCGTGTCGCCCAATGGAGTCACCGGAATTCTCGAGGCCGGAGGGGAGGCTTCTGGCCCAAGGATGCTCGCGAAGATTAACAACAGCTTGTTAATGGCGTGTGAACGCTCCACCGGCGAAGGCGACAGCATGGGAAGTCACAGAGAGGACTGGACGCCGGCGCGAAAAACATTGCGCTGGAGTTTAGCCTTGGGCTAACGTGCGGCTCGGTGCAAAGGGGTGGATAGCCCCAAGCGGAGGAATTGACCATGAGAAAGACGGTTCTTGCAGCTGCTGGCGGGATGTTGCTGGCGTGCGGGGCTCACGGGCAGGGGACGCCGCCCGGGACACATTCCTGCGAGGGGTTGTCTCAAATGGAATTGATCGGCGCGAGAATCCTCTCCACGCAAACTGTGGCAGCGGGAGCGTTTACGCCGCCTCCCAATGTGACTCCCTGGCTGATCGGAGACCCGTCTTTCTACAAAATGCTTCCGGCGTTCTGCCGGGTGGTGGTGGAAGCGACGCCCAGCGCTGATTCCTCGATCAAGATCGAAGTGTGGATGCCGGAAAACGGACAGAGTGGAGCTGGTTGGAACGGCAAACTGCAGGGCCAGGGTAACGGGGGATTCGCCGGAGAGATTGGATACCGGCAACTGGGAGCCGCAGTGTACCAGGGCTACGCAACGGTGGGCACGGATACCGGCCACGCTGGAGGAGGTACCGACGCAAGTTGGGCGTTGGGACATCCCGAAAAGGTGGCGGATTTCGGATACCGGGGAATCCACGAAATGACCCGGGTGGCCAAGGAAGTGGTCAAAGCGTTTTATGGCAAAGATCAACAACACGCGTATTTTGCGGGTTGTTCGAACGGAGGGAGGCAAGCATTAATGGAAGCGCAGCGTTTCCCCGGAGACTACGATGGGATCCTCGCCGGAGCGCCAGCCAATTTCTGGACGCACTTGCTGACCAAAGCGCTCGCGGATGCGCAGGCGACGACGCTTGATCCTGCGAGTTATATCCCATCGAGCAAGCTGCCGGCGATTGCAAGCGCGGTGAACGCCGCTTGCGACGCACAAGATGGAGTGGCTGACGGCATCGTAAACGATCCGAGGAAATGCCATTTCGATCCGGCATCGATGCTTTGCAAAGCAGGCGATTCGGAAAAGTGCCTCACGGCGCCGCAGGCGACAGCGCTGAAAAAATTATACGAAGGGCCGAACGATGCGGCAGGAAGAAAGATTTTTCCGGGCTATTTGCCCGGGGCGGAGGACGGACCTGGAGGATGGAGCACGTGGATTACGGGGACGGCGGCGGGCAAGAGCCTGATGTTTGCCTTCAGCGGCGGATATTTTTCCAACATAGTTTATGAGAAGGCGGACTGGAATTATCGGGACGCCACCGTCGATCAAGCTTTGAAAGCAGCGGATGAAAAGACCGCGCAAGTTTTGAATGCGACGGAAGCAAATCTCGTGGCGTTCAAGACGCGAGGCGGGAAGCTGATTCTCTATCACGGGTGGAACGATCCGGCCATTTCGGCGCTCAACACCGTTGAATATTACAACGATGTGCTCAACCGGATGCGCGGGCAGGAACCGGAAGCCTTCGTTCGGCTCTATATGGTGCCGGGAATGCAGCACTGCGGCGGGGGACCGGGGCCCGATTCATTCGGGATGGGCGGAGGCGCGAAGGATGCGCAACACAACGTCTCGGTGGCGTTGGAGCAGTGGGTTGAGAAGGGAATTGCACCTAACGTGATTGTGGCGACAAAGAATGAAGGCGGGGATCCGGCGAAGGGCGCTAAGATGACCCGGCCGCTTTGTCCGTATCCGCAGATTGCCAAGTACAAGGGCAAAGGCGACACCAACGACGCGGGCAATTTCGCTTGCATCGCAGAGAGCAAATGAGCGAAAGAAATTGCCTGGGAGTCTCGATGCGAACGAAGATGCGTCGGGGCGCGACCAGCATTAGAAGTTAAATCAAAGGAGGAGAACATGTCACAGAAAAGTTTAGCGATGGTGTTCGTTTTATTGCTCGTACTAATAGGCGCGCTTGGCAGCGCTGTCGCGCAAATGCCCAATCCCTACGGATTGCCCATCAGCCTGGAAAATGCCAAAAAGGCAGCGTCACCGGCATTGGCCGAAGCCGCTAAAAACAATTGGAACATGGCGGTGGCCATTGTGGGCCCGGCGGGCAACCTCGTTTACTACGAGAAAATGGACAACACACAGCTCGGCAGCGCCGAAGTGTGCATTGATAAGGCGCGGACCGCGGCGCTTTTCAAGAGGCCGACAAAAGCGTTGCAGGACGCGCTGGCGGCAGGCGGGGACGGACTGCGGGTTCTTGGGATCAGGGGAGTGACGCCCGTGGAGGGCGGGATTCCGCTGATCATGGACGGAAAAATAGTGGGAGCGATCGGCGTTAGTGGTGGTATGCCCGCGCAAGATGGGCAGTGCGCGAAGGCTGGCGCGGACACGGTGAAGTAGGTTCGCCGATGCACGCGCATGGCTGAAACGACGGTTTACCTTTCGCTGGGATCAAACGTAGGGGACAGGGAAGCGAATTTGCGCGCGGCCATTGATGAATTGCCGCACGCAGGTGTGGCGGTGACAAGAGTGTCGTCCTTCTACGCGACAGAACCAGTGGATTTGCTAGAGCAGCCTTGGTTTCTAAATTGTGCCGTGGAAGCGCAATCGCATTTTGACCCGTTGATGTTATTGCGGGCGTTGCGCGAAATCGAAACAAAGATGGGGAGCAAGAAGCTGGTGGCGAAAGGGCCACGGCTCATTGACATGGACATCCTGCTTTATGGCGCAGAGATGATTGAGACGCCGGAATTGCAGGTGCCACACCCGAGAATGCATTTGCGGCGATTTGTGCTGGCGCCGTTGGCGGAGATCGCGGCGGATACGCTGCATCCGCTCCTGAAAAAAAATATGAAACAGCTGCTCGATGAAACGTCGGATCGCAGTGTGGTACGGCGTTTTGTATCCGCCAAGTAGGGATGCCCGCGGCGGCAGGCACCCCTACAAGTGCGGACACCTTGTTCGCTTTAACTGGTGCGATGCAAGAGCAGCCGGTGCAACGTCATCGGCTTGGGCTGGAGTGCGTCTAACTCGATTTGAGCGAGCTGGCCTTCTTTGATTTCGCGCCAACGGTACACGCCGGGTTCGGTCTCCTGAGTTTCGCGCCCATTCAAGCGGCGCAAGAACTCGTTCGCATTGTCGTGCGAAGCGGCCATGCGGTAGCTGGGGCGAGTCATGGCTTCGACGGCGTAGCTGCGGAGAAGCTTGCGCCAGTAATGGTCGAAGAGATCGCCGGAAGCGAAGATGTCGCTCCAGGCCACATCGCTGCCGTAAGCCACCACGACGCCGACAACTTTTTCACCTTTCAGGCCGGAGGTCGCGCTTGCGAACCGGCGCTCCACTTCATTGACAAAATCGTCGATGGACACGCCGACGGCGCGCGACTCATAAATTTTCTCGTAGGCTTCCGTGCGGCCATTTCCGGCGATGGCGCCTTGAATATTGGGCTGCGCAATTCTCGCGGCGGGGGCGGCTGCCGGGGCCTTCATGTTGGTGCCGTTGCGAACGGACTCCCAAACTTTGGTCTGAACCTGATCAACAGCCGCGCTTTCGCGCACGCTGGGGTGAACGATGGTATTCGCAGCGGCGAATTGCGCGCTGCCGGTCCAGCGGCCGTGCTCGACGCAGAACACATCGAGCGGGAGGGGAGGTCCGCCCGCGGGAACGATGCGGTCCTTGCCAATGACGCGGTCTTGCTTGCCGCCACTAACCAGTTCGCCGGCGAGGAGCAAGAGCGGGCGGCGGCTGCGATTAATGAGGACAAGCTGATTGACGGATCCGCTGGTGGGATGTGGAAGGTATACGGGACGGCCATCGCGGCCACGCACCATGGTTTCGGAGCCCTGTTCATGGACGGCCACTTCGCCGGTGGCCAGACCTTCCTCGAGAGTGAGGAACGAACTGGTGTCCTGGTTATAAGAGCTGACAACAGGGAAGACCGAAATGTTTTCGTAAGTGACGGGATCGAGAAGGCGCCATTCGCCTTCGGGACGAGACGACGGCGGCTCGGGCGTTCCGGGAACCGAGCCCACTAGAATCAAACCGCCAAATGCCGTGATGCCAAGAAGTCCGCCGATTATCGCGGTGAATATCGAACGTTCCATGAAAGCCTCCTGTGCGTGACCTGCGATCCGGTCAGAGCTAACCAGCGAGGACACGACTCGGAGTTAGAACGAGAAGGCGGAAATTTCTTGCACAGGAATCCAGTTATGAGTTGAATTTCAATACGGTCAGCGGTCGGAGCCGCCGAGATTGGTGCGGGGTTTGTTGCGCTTGGAACTGGAAGCTTCGCTTTCTGCTTTCTCGTATTCGGCGAGTTCCTCGTCGGAGTAGGAGAAGGAGTCGCGGGAAGCAAACATGGAGTTCGAACGGCCGGCTTGTTTCTTTTTCTTGCGCAGAGCGCCGAATTCGTGGCGAACCTGGCGGATAGGACCTTCGATGGCCTTCACTTCCACTAGCAGGTCACTGACTTTCTCGAGGAAGTCGTGAAGATGGTAGGGGCGAAGCACGTATGGGAGGCGCGCGGCTTCCAGAGGGGCAAGATACTGGGCGCTGGCCATTTCCGGAATGAGGTAAAGGACACGGATGCGGCCGCCATCGTCGGAAGAGACGCTGGCAAGCTCGCGCAGAGTGACGAAGACCGGACCTTGTACGCCGGTTAAGGCAACGTTGGCGATCACCAGGGACCATTCACCCGTTTTCAATTCGGCCAGGAGCAACTGAACGTCGGGGACAACTCGAACACGCCATCCCTCGGAATCCAGAATCTGCTTGACGGCGATTCCGCCGGTGGCATCGTTGTCGAGGACTAGAATGCCGACCTTTTGAAGGACAGGAGTGGGACTAGTACTCACAATACTAAGTATAGCCCATTCCGCCTGTGCCAGCTAGGGAGTCAACCGGCTGCGACCTATCGGACACGGGCAGGGTGCCCCCTCAATGCCTTAATTGAGTAAATTACTGTCCTACGACGTAATTGCTGCCAATAAGGGTGCGCAGCAAACTGGTCCCATCCCAAAAGATCCGATTGACGATCGAGCGATGTGAGGAATCCACTCCGGTGAAGAATACCTGGAGGCTGTCGCGCGACCACTCCGCCGTGCGGCCCCACTGCTCCGGCGGGCATAACGTGGCGCGGCGCTTCGAGCGCAGTTCGTAGAGGAAAAACCCCGCCGCTAAGCCCATGGAGTCAACCGGTGCTCCCGGTGGAGCCGATAAATAGTCAGCCGAAATCAGCAGCAGGTCCGGATTGATGGGGCTGACGCGAATCGTGTCCGAACTCATGACTTGGAAAGTGGGCCCGTAGATGTCTTTGAGCGCCACGGCCTGCGGCAAACTCTCGTCACTCAGCCAGTAGGCATTGAGCATATCTGTCGCCAGGAGTGTGTGGTTGTCCATCCAACCGTGAAGGGCGCTGACGGGCTGTGGAGAAAAGGCGACGGCTGACTCCGGGCTGCCAGCTGCGAACGTCCAGACTTGCCAGGAACGATCCTGAGCTTTGAGAAAAGCGATGTGCGAGTCATCCGGAGACCAAAAGGCTTGCCGTACAAAGCCATGCACCAGATCGAGGGATTTCGCTGAGTCAAGATCGTAGAGAACGATGGTGCGCTCGGGGCCGGTCTTGGAATCGGAGCGCGTGTAGAGGAGTTTCTTGCCATCGTGGGCCAGGGCCAGTTCGGTGCCCTCGGGTGCTACGACCTTTTTCGCCGTCCCCCGGCTCAGGACTACCGCACCTGTTGAATTCAAGTAGGCAACGGCGACAGGAGCTTTGAAATTCGTGATGGTTGGGGCTGGAGGCTTCTTCTTGTCGGCGTCTTCGTTCTCGTCAGGCTGGTTGTTGATGCGGGGAAAAAGCTCAGCGGCGATCCGGGCGCAGCCTTTCATGGAGCCGAGCTGCGTGTGATCAACGTTGGCGCGGAAAGGATACTTTCCCGAAGGTGGCGGGGTGGGAGTCAGCGTATCGTTCTTAGCGTCGGTACACGCTTCGCGCGATAGGTGCAGGGCGACCGCCGCACCCGTCGCGGAATCTTTGGCGTGGTAAGTCCAGGAATCAGCCGCGGCTTCGTGGGTGACTTCGGCAGGTTCGAGCGGTATCGGCGGATACCCCGGGCGATCCAGTCGTTCGGGCCCTTTTAGGCCGATGCGCAGGCTCCAATTGGGCTCGTTTCCAAACGCCAGGATGAAGATGGGGTAGTGAGTGGATTGCGGAGCGGGAGGACCTGTGGGGACCGGCACAGGCTTCTTGGCCGGCGGAGGATTCTGGCCGCAAGTAAATGCAGGCAGGCCGCCCAATAACAAGAACCCTGCAAGTAGTGCTCGTTTTGATCCTATAGGCATGGAGACTGCGGTTCTCCCGGACACAGAGAATACCCTCTGAGGACGAGAGAGGCAATTGCTTGAGGGCCTTGGCCCAAGTGTGGTTTCCCCAGAGACAAGGTCCAATGAGAATGAGCATGCGTGGTTTAGTGACGAACAAAAAGCGAAAATAATGCTTGACACAGCGAACAAAAAGCGAAATATTTGTGCCGTGCTTCGAGGTGGGCTATGTCTCCAGTTCACTCCCTACCGGCGCCGAGATTTCGGTTTCGCCGCCGCCGCGTTTTATCAGCCTCAGTAGATCTCTTTCCTGAGTGCCCTGAAGTTGTAGGCCCAATGCAAGTGGTCAGCAGCCCTGCCCCGGCCGCGGACCAACGCGGCAACATCTCAGATCCAGCGACGTCGGATTGCCCCCCGGCGTCCGGGACCCGACACGGAAACCAAAACCGTGAAACGGGTCCGCTCCGAGATGCTGCCGCGGTTCCCCCAGAACGCGCTCACGCGCGGCTGGTGGGCATCGCCCGCCTCGCGGCATCCTCCCCGCCGGCGGAAACGCGCCGGAAGTCGGCGGAGAAGCCGGAATATTTTGTGCTCCCGGTGAAGTCGATCCTGAACCGGTGCAATTCGAAGCA
>Ga0210399_10003502_pt1 | contig 12216 bp, 13 predicted proteins | sample IncBWC14MmetaG_FD_150865 | JGI IMG/M metagenome (GOLD analysis project Ga0210399, IMG submission 150865) | Forest soil microbial communities from Barre Woods Harvard Forest LTER site, Petersham, Massachusetts, United States - Inc-BW-C-14-M | ecosystem: Environmental > Terrestrial > Soil >... | reverse complement strand
GTCTCACCGTGGCCATCGGGCTGCTGTCCATGATCATCCTGCCGGTACCCATGCTGCGCAGCGTCGGCTACGGCGGCGTGCTGGTACCGCTGGTCTCGGTGCTGGTGGCGATCACCTTGCTGCCGGTGATCCTGGCCACCATCGGACCGCGCCTGGACTGGCCGCGGCTGCGGACCGAGCGGCGGGCCAGCCGGGTGTTCTCGGCGTGGGCGCGCCTGGTCTACCGGCACCGCTGGCTGGCCGCGGTGGCCGGGCTGGGCATCCTGACCGCCCTGATGCTCCCCGCGCTGTCCCTGCACCTGGGCGAGCCCGGCAGTTCGGCCCAGGCCACCAGCGGCACCGCGCACAACACGCTAGTCACGCTGACCGACGGCGGCGTCCCGTCCGGGATCATCACCCCGGCCGAAGTCCTGGTCTCTTCTAGCCCGGGTGCCCCGGCCGCGGTCACGGGTTTGGCCGCACGGGCGCCCGGCGTGTACGCCGCGGTCGCTCCGGCCACGCCGGACTACCAGCGGGCCGGCACCGCGATCGTGACCATCCTGCCCGTGGCCGAGAGCGGCGTACCGGCAGGCCAGGCCACGGTCGCCGGTCTCGAGCACGCTCTGCTCGGCCAGCCGCACGTGATCGGGGTGGGCGGCGACGGCGCGTCGCTGATCGACTTCGACCACGCGGTCTACGGCGACTTCCCGCTCATGCTGGCCGTCATCGGCGTCGCCACGTTCCTGCTCCTGGTCCGGGCCTTCCGGTCGGTGCTGCTGGCGGCCAAGGCCGTGGTGTTCAACCTGATCTCGCTGGCCGCCGCGTACGGCGTGCTGACCTGGGTGTGGCAGGACGGCCACGGCTCCAGCGCGCTGTGGGGCATCCCGGCCACCGGCGCGATCACCATGTGGGTGCCGCTGATGGTCTTCGCCTTCCTGTTCGGCCTGTCCATGGACTACGAGGTGTTCATCCTGAGCCGCATCCGGGAGGCCTACGACACCAGCGGTGACGCCCGCCACGCGGTGGTCGAGGGCCTGGGCCGCACCGGCCGGCTGGTGACTAGCGCCGCGGCGATCTTGATGCTCGGCTTCCTGTCGATGTCGACCGGGCCGCAGACCGACCTCAAGGTCCTGGCCACCGGGCTCGGCGCCGGCATCCTCATCGACGCGGTGGTCGTCCGCTGCCTGCTCGTCCCGGCGCTGGTCGCCCTGTTCGGCCGGGCCAACTGGTGGCTGCCGGCTCCGCTGGCCCGGGCGCTGCGGATCCCGGTCCCGCCGGTGCGGCAGCACGCGGAGCGGATCACCGCCGGAGACCAGCTAGTGGTGACTGGCGCCGGGTAGCGGCCTTCCGCACCTGCCGGATCAGCCGGCCGCCTGCTTGGCGGCCGGCTGATCCGGTGCAGGCGGAGATGGGGGCCGGACGGCGTACTTCACCGGCCTGATCCACTTCCGGCAGGGCCTGCCAGGACCTGGTTAATGGCCGCGACGATTACCCGGGCTGACCCGTCGATGGCCTGTGCCACCGGGCTCGACGGGTTAGCGAGCTGGCTGGCGATCTGGGCCGCCGACAGGCCGGCGAGCACCTGCGGGCTGTACTGCGCACCGGCCAGGATGTAGCGATTGGCGATGTCCAGGAACGGGACCGCCCCGGACTGGTCGGCGCTGTTGACGTAGGGGGGCACGTCGAAGGCGCCGATGAGCCTGGTGTCCAGCGAGGTCTGGGCCTGCAGCGGGCGGCCGGCGTTGTCCGTCAGTTCGGTCGTCCGCAGGGTGAGTTCCGCGCTCCGGTAGACCGCCGCCCGGAACGAGAGCGTGGCGGTGCTCGGGTACACGTCGGTGGCCGAGGACGTCGTGGAGCCGAGGTGGCTCCAGGTGCCGAAATGCGACAATGCGACGGCCAGCGACCAGCGTTCGGCCGCGCAGAACGGGCAGGATTCCTCGCTCACGAAGACGATGACCGGCTTGTCGCCGATGGTCAGCGGCGGTCCTGACCCCTGGACCGCCTGCAGCGGGGTGATCACCTGGCCGGGGCTTACCCCGGTGAGCACGGCGGCCGGAACGGTGGTGACCTGCCTCGCGATGACCGAGGACGCCGCCGACTCGGTGGCGACCAGGCGGGCCGGAGCAGAAGTCAGCTTGACCGCGACCAGGGCCACCACGACCGCTAGCACGGCGGTGACCGCACCGAGCGCCGTCAGAAGCCGTCGGCGTGCCTCGGCGCGCTTGCGGGCGGCCCGCTCGGCTGCGATCCGCTCCCGGGCGCGCACCTTGGCCTGGCGGACTCGCTGGGGCCTGGCTGCCTTGTCCCCGGCCTGGCCGTGACGGGTGTTTGGCACCTATTTCCTCCCTTTCCTCCTCCGGCTGCCTAGTACCGGGTCCGTCGTACTATCACGGATAGGACTTATGAACTGTTCAGGTGTCGCGGGCTGACCGACCGGGCGGCGGTAACTTGCCTGCTGCTGAGGTGAGCCAGCGCGTCTGTGCGCGGCGGGCTGGCTCTTCCGTCGCCGCCAGGAACGCTGCTATCGCGTCGGCGACGGCATCCGGGGCTCGCCTGGGCAGATGGTGACCTGCGCCGTGGACGAGCTGCAGGCGGGCGTCCGGCAGGGCGCGGGCGAGCCAGCGGGCGGTATCGATGGGAACCAGGGTGTCCCGGGGGTCGGCGAGCAGGAGCACCGGCGCCTGGACTGATCCGATGGCGCGCTCCAGTTCGCCGAGCTCGCGCAGCAGGGCGCGCTGCTCAGCCAGGAAGGTACGCCACAGCGTGCCGTCCCCGCCGCCGGCGTGGCCCCACACCTGCCAGTTGACGTGCTCGTCCGGGCGTAGCGCGCCGGGCTTCCGGCCGAGCCAGGCGAGCCGGGCCCGGGCGATCCACGGTGTCAGCCGCCACGCCACCAGCGCGCACAGCTCGCCCGCGCAGGGTGCGGCGAGCAGCCGGTCCCAGCCGTTCACGCACCCGGGGCCGACGCTGGCGAGCAGGATCACCGCCTCCACCCGGCCGGGCGCCATGCTGGCGGCCGACAGCGCTACCCCGCCGCCGTAGGAGTGCCCTACCAGCACGGCGCGCTTGATGCCGCGTGAGTCCAGGTCATCGAGTACGGCGCGGGCATTCGCGGCGAAGCCGCCGGCCGGAAGCTGGCTGGAGCCATATCCCGGCCGGTCGGGTGCGACCGCGTGGAGCCGGGCCGGCAGCCGGGCGGCGACCTGCTGCCAGTCGGCGGGCGAGCCGGGTTGCCCGTGCAGCAGCACGAGCTCGTGAGGCCCCGGCCCGGCTGCGTGACGACCGGTTTCGGCGTCAGCAGCGGCGGTTTCCTCGTCCTGAGCGACGCGCTCGGCCGGTTTGTATCCGGTGCCGGTCCGGGCGCGGAGGCGGCGCAGCCAGAACCGGACGAGCCAGCCGGTCAGCGCGACCAGCGGGCCGGGCTGAGACATGCGCATCGTCGTGCTCCTTCGGGGTGGTCGGCGCACGACCGAGGAGGCGTAGTCGCTGGTGATGGTCACCGCGGCTAGAAGCGTCCTGAGTTTCATGCCGACCGCGCCGTGCGCGTCCGCAGCGCGACCCGCTGCCGCGCCTCTAGCACGTCAGGCTCGCCGAGGAACATGGCGTCAAGGACACCGAGCTGCTGCCGGATTTCGGTCCGGCGGCCGGGTGTCATGGGCCGTGGCGTGCCGTAGCCGTACAGCTGCCGAGCCCAGCGCGGGAGCGCGGCGATCGCGGCGTCGCGGATATCCTGCCAGATCTCCGCGGTGTCCTGGTCAAGGCCTGGTGGATAGAGCAGGCGGGCCATCGATTCCGCGGCCGCCGGCGTACAACGCAGACCCGGCCGGACCGACGCGATGTACAGGTCAAGCGCGGGGACGCAGGACGGCACCAGGGGGCGGGGCACGCCGACCAGCTCGGCTGCGGCCACCATCTCCGCGACGTAGCGGTCGCTGTCCGCGGCAGAAAGCGAGATCCCGACCAGGCTGCCAGCGGCCAGGACGGAGTCGACCAGCGATGCGTGCACCCACAGCAGCAGTGCGGGGTCACCCGCCGCGTAGGGACGGCCGGGCACCGCGTCAGTGCCGCGGACGCGAGCATGGATGAGCCGCACCCGGGCCGCCGCCCGCAGCGCCGCGGCCTGGTCGCCGAAGGTGACCGTGGTGAGGTACGCCGAGGTGGCGGCGAGCCTGCCGACGGGATCCCGGCGCCAGCCGCTGTGCTGATCGACACCGGCGATGGCCAGCGGATGCAGCGCCTGCATCAGCAGCGACCGCAAGCCGGCAACCGGCAGGGCCAGGTCAGCGCTCATCCGCCACGTGACGCTGGCGGGCCCGAAGAAGCCATCATCTGCGGCATCATCCGGCATACCGGATGCATACGCGGCCGCCGAGCGCCCGATAAGGCCGGCCGCGTATGGGTCGGTGGTCACCGTCGTATGCCCCGCATTCGGGCGGGACGCTCGGGCCTGAGGCCACCGAGGGCCGGCAACCGGGTGGAAGGTCGTGTCAGTCAAACTAACCAGCTCCTCCGCAGGCGTCGTGGCGCGCCACTCGGTCATAGGCGCCCGGTCCGATCGAGCCTGCCGGGCTCGATAACCGCCCTTAGCCGACTCATCTACTAACACGGATAGGAGAGCATGGCTGTTCACGCGGGCGGCTGACGATCAGGTACTCGCTCGGTCGCCGATGACCGGGCCGACAGGCGGCCCCTGCCCTATCCGAAGGGCTTCCCTCGCCGGTTCTCCGCCATGAGCGCCAGCCTCTGCAATATGGCGGGCGGTGGCTCTTCCGTCGCCTCATGCAGCTCGTGCAGCAGCAGCACCGAGATCACGTTCAGGCCGGCGATTAGGTCAGCCAGGCCTTCCGCGCCGGGCGGAGTAAGCGCGTCCGCCGCCCACGCTTCCAGCTCCGGTGAGTCCAGGCCCGCGGTGAGGAACGCGATGGCCAACTGCATGGCGGCGGCCACGATCTCGCCGGGCGCGGCCGGCACGGGCGACCCGGGCCAAACGGGCGACGCGGGCCAAACGGGCGACGCGGGCCAAACGGGCGACGCGGGCCAAACGGGCGACGCGGGCGACGCGGGCCATACGGGCGACGCGGCCGGCATGGGCGCAGCCTGACCGCCGGCCGGGTCTGTTCCCCGTGTGCGCCGGGCGCTCCCCCGGGACCTGCGGCGGCGCGTTCGCCAGCCGAGGCGCCGCTCTGGTGCTGCCGCGTTGTCTTCCCGTCCGGCGGGCAAGCCGGGCAGGCCGTTCTGGCGATGCATCCACATGCCTGGCAACACGAGATGGGCCGGGAGATTGTTCAGCCGGCTGGGGCTACGCGGCGGGAAGCCGCCCCAGGGCCAGTGCGATGACGGCCGGGGTCAGGGCCAGCAGGACCGGGGCGGCGGCGAGCGCCGCGGCGGCGGCGCGAAGCAGTTGCCGACGTGCGCGGCCCAGCGGCTCGGAGGGTCCCAGGAGCCGGTGAATCCGCTGCACCGAGTCGGTGGCACCCGCGGCGAGGGCTGGCGCGGGACCGGCGGCCGTGGCCAGCACGACCAAGGCCGTGGCGAGCAGCCGGGGATCGCGGGCTCGAGTCGCCGCGTCGTCGGCGTGCAGTTCCACCAGCCGGGCTACCTGCTGCTCGGCGTCCTGCATCAGGGGCAGGAACGGGAGCACCTGGCGGCCGATCCTGCCCAGGGCCAGCAGCCGGTGGTGGCGGCCGGCCAGGTGGGCTCGCTCGTGCGCCAGGACCGCATCCAGCTGGCCGGGATCGAGCGCTTGTACCGCTGCGGTGGTCAGGATCACCGTGGGCTGCCGCCCGGCCACGCAGTAGGCAGCCGGCTGGGAATGCTCCACGAGCACGGCCCCCAGTGCCGGCTCGGGACGCCCGACCAGCCGCGCGGTCTGCGCGTGCTGCAGCGCCTGCCTCCCGGCGGCGCGCAGGTGGGTCGTGGCGGTGAGCGCGGTACGGGCCACGACCGCGCCCGCCATGGTGAGGCCGAGCCCGGCGACGGTGATGCCGCCCGGGGTGCCGTAGGTGGCGCGGAGCCGGTGCACGCAGGCTCCGATCAGCTGGCTCAGTCCCCCGCCCAGAGCGGTGGCATGAACGGCCAGGGTCAGGCCGGCCAGCCCGACCGCGGCCACGACCGACCATCCGGCGGCCAGGTAGGTCACGATGGCCAGCAGCGGCGCCCGAGCCGTCCACCTGGCCCGGGCGAGCACCCTGGGGCCGAGCATCCCGACACAGGCCGCGTACGCCACCAGCACCAGGGCGACGGTCACCGGGACTCACCGGCCTTGGGATCGCCGAGCGCCTGGTCGAGCGCCTCGCGCAGCAGCGCCGCGTCGTGCGGGCTCATCTGGAGCGCGAAGTGCGTGAGCGCCGTGCGCCGGTCGGGGCTGGTGGCCAGCGCGTCGTTCATCAGAGCGGCGGTGTAACTGGACCGGGAGCCAGTGGGCTCGTAGCGCCAGGCCCGGCCGTCCCGCTCCCGGCGCAGCCATCCCTTACGGTGGAGGTTTTCCATCACGGTCATCACGGTGGTGTACGCCAGCGGCCGGTCATCGCGCAGATCTTCGACCATCTCGCGGACCAGCATCGGGCGGCCCTGGTCCCACAGCCGTTCCATGATCACCGCTTCCAGCTCACCGAAACGTCGCATCCTCACTCCCGGACATGGTCATCCGACGGCACGCTTGCCGTTGCCTACTATCACGCATAGAACAAGCCTGTGGTTCAGGCAGCGTCGTGTTTCTTTGCGGCCGGGGCGAACCGGAGAGCTCGCCGAGGCGTTCAAGGAATTGCCGGTTAGACGGCGGCCTGGCTGGCGCGGGCCAGCGGCCGTGGCATGCCGAGAGCCGCGGGTCAGCCGCTGAGAACAAAATAGCCGTGGTGAACACAACGTCTTTACTATCCGTGATAGTAGGTATGTCTGTCAACACGGATCCTCCCCCTGGCGAGCTGCCCGGCGACCCCGACGCCGCGATCCGCCAGCTATATTCGCAGTACGCCCCCGCCCTGCGCAGCTACGTCGAGCGGTTCTGCCCGGACCGGGCCAGCGCGGATGACATCGTGCAGGAAACCTTCATCCGGGCCTGGCGTCACCTGCCCCAGTTGAGAACCGATGACCGGATGATCCGGCCATGGCTGTTCCGGGTCGCGCGCAACTTGCTGACGGACGCGAACCGAGCCGCGCGGGCACGGCCGAGGATCGTGCCGGGGGAGCCGACCTGGGAGGCGGGGACCGATTCCGGCTTGGACGGGGTCCTGGACCGGCAGCTCCTTTCCGCCGCATTCCGGCACCTGTCGCCCGCGCACCAGAGCGTGCTCCTGGAGACCTTCTACCGGGGCGGGACCACGGCGGCGGTCGCCCGCGAGCTCGGTATACCGCACGGGACGGCCAGGTCACGGCTGCACTACGCGCTCGATGCGCTGCGCGAGCAGCTTCAAGAGCACGACGAGATCGCGCGCTGATGACCAACTGCCTGCGGTGGGACGGCCAGGTCGGCGGCGCCGACGGCGGGACGGCACCACGTGCCGAGGGCAGCTGGCCCGGCCGGAACCTGATCGCCGTGATGCTGCTCACGGCGGCAGCCCTGGATCTGAGCCGGTGCGGCCTGGTGATGGCAGCAGCCCGGCACCCGGGGCCGACCGCCGGGCTGGTTATCGCCGGGCTGGCCGCGGCCGCACTGACCGCGCGGACGGTGCGCGGATGCCGGTCCGGCCGACGCTGGGCGGGCTGGGCAGCACTGCTGATCGGTGCCGCGTCGCCCCCGCAAGCGGCGGCCTCGGGCTTCCATGGCTCCTATGCCATCCCCGACACGGCCACCGCGGTCCTCGGGATACTGCTGGCCGTGACGATCCTGGCGACCGCCAGCCGGACCGAGCGGCGGGAAGGCGACACCACAAGCTGGCACAATGCCACCAAGTAGCCTACGCGGGTGGCATCACCGGGGACGGGACGGAGAGGCCGATGAGCGGCTAACTCGGGGCGCCCGTACGATGCGCGAGTAAATCCTGGGTTTCGGCGCGGACGCGGCTCTTGATGCCCACTCGCGCTTCGGCAAGGGCAGACATCGCGCCGCCTTGAACTTCGGTGACTGCTGCACCTACGCAATCGCTTCGCTGGCCTACGGGCCGCTGCTGTGCGTGGGAGACGACTTCGCTCAGACCGACCTGCTGCTGGTCGGCCTCGATACCGATGAGAGCTCCGCCGACGGGGAGGAATCCGGTAGGGCCGACTAGCTGGCGGAGCTGGAGGCCGCCGGCTCACATGCCGATGGCGGCGCTGATCGCGATGAGGCCGGCCGGCACGGCCACGATGGCGGCGATGACCAGCCATGCGGTCGGGTTCGCGAGGTTGAAGGTCCAGCCGACGCCGAAGCGGCTGCCGACTAGGAGGGCGGGGTCGTCGCGGTTGACGTAGATCAGCCCGGCCTTCCAGAACCGGTCGTCGTCCCGGTCGGTCCCGGCCGCCGGGCCGTCGCCGCCGTGACCGCCGTGGCCGCCGGGCAGGCGGGAGCCGCCCTGGCCGACCCGGAAGCTGACTGCGGCCAGGACGAGCAGGCCGACCGCGAACGGCAAGACGGGCAGGGCCGAACCGATCCCGGAGGACCGGTAGACCTGCCAGGTCCGCAAGGCTGCCAGTAGCAGGGTGAGGTCCACCAGCGCGAGGAGCGTCAGCACGGCCCTGGTGCAGGCGGCCAGGAACCTGCGGTAGCGGCGGGTCGAACCCGCCGCGTCGGCGGCCTCGATGTCCGGCCGGGAGCGGTAGACGATCTGCATGATCCCGGTCCACATGGCGGTGACGTACAACTGGGCGGCCACGATGGCGAACACGGAGATAACCGACTTGGGCACCAGGTGACCGCCGACAGTCACGCGGGCGGGCAGGTGCGGGTACCGAAACGCGCCGATGAGGATGGTTGCCGCGATCACGGTCAGGGCCGGGATCAGCCAGCGCACCGGGAAGCGGGGCGGATCGGTCCGCCAGCTGGTATCGGTGGCCACCACCTGCCGGTGTCCGGCGTACCAGCGTTCGGCGTGCTTGACCGCGGCGATCCGGTTTCGCGCGATCAGGAAGCAGCCGAGGTCGGCGACGATCTCAGCCAGCAGGATGATCCTGCTCAGCCACCACGATCCGTGGTCCCGGAGCAGGACCACGAGGATGATGCAGCATGCGCCGATGACCGCGGTCCGCCCGTAGTAGGCGCGCCGCTGCTGCCGGATGACGGGCGCGTTGGCTCGTTCGGGCGGGACACGGACGCCGAACGGCACGGTCGGCCGGGTAATGGCCGGCGCGAGGCACGACGCGGCCGCGTAGAACGACACCATGACCTCTCCGGACAGGCTGCCCGCGGTCATGGCTGGCCTACCGGCGCCGGGCCGGACTCGCCGTCGACCGGAAAGGTGAAGGCGGCGATGGCCTCCCGGCAGTGCCGCACGATGTCCTCGGCGGGCAGGCCCTGGGCCGCGGCCTCGGCCAGCAGCGTCCCCAGCCGGGCCGCCCAGTCGTGGGCCCAGTCCGGGCGGGGCGGCCCGCTGCCGGCGTCGCGCTGCACCACCGCGCCGGACTTGCGGCTGAGCCGCAGCAGGCCTTCCTGGCGGAGCAGGTCGTAGCTCTTGTTCACGGTGTGGAAGTTGACGCCCAGGTCGACCGCGAGCTGCCGGGTGGAGGGCAGGCCGGAACCGGCCGGCTGGCGACCGCCGGCGATGGCCTCGACGATCCGATCCCTGATCTGCTGGTAGATAGGTACCGGACCGTCCGGTTCGATGCTGAGCAGCATGCGCCCTCACTCGCGCCGGAGGGTGATCCACAGGTCGGGCTTGACGAGCGCGGCCAGCATCAGCGGCCAGTACCGCGCACTGTGGCAAAAAAAGCGGATCTCCTGATCGTCGGCGGCGTCGAAGGACCCTTCAGGGCTGCCGAACCGGCCGGACCCCTTGACGCGCAGCGTATGGTGCCCGGGCTCGACCGGTAGCTCGACCGTCTCCTTCTGGTTAATCGAGCCGGCCGTGGTGCCATCGATCAGGATCTGCCATTTCCCGCGATCGGTGAGGGCGGCCCAGGTCCGGGTCAGCTGGAGGGTCGTGGTCATGATGCTCCTCGTACCCGGTAACTGCCGCTGGTCGGCTTGGTGCCGGTGATCAGTCGCTCACGGTCGAACACCCGGGCCACGGCGAAGCAGGCCAGGCAGTCGATGACCAGGAGACCGCCCCCGAACGCGGCGACCACGATGAGCGTCGGGCTTATCACGTTGAACGACATGAGCGCGGTCACCGCGACCGGCGGCAAGCTGGCCAGGATACTGAGCTGCTGGGCGACGCGGGTGTCGGAGGATCGCGCGGAGATGGCCAGGCCGACCCAGATCGCCCAGGCGGCCAGCAGCGGGATAAAGATCAGCGCGGCGGGCAGCTGGGGCGCGTGCAGCACGGCCGTAGCCACCGCCGACTGGGCCGCGAACTGGGTGATCGCCACGAAGACGCCGAAGATCAGATACGACACGCCGATCGCGGGCACGAAGATCGCGGCGGCCTTGCCGAGCAGGAATTCCACCCGGCTGATCGGCGTGGTCAGCACCGGCTCGAGCGTGCCCTGCTCGCGTTCCCCGACCACCGCGTACGCGCTCAGGATCGAGGGCACGAAGACCGGGATCAGCAGCGGCAGGAACAGCCCGGTCTCGACCCGCCGCTGCAGTACCGTGCTCACCGCGGAAGCCTTGATCGCCAGGATTTGCGCGGTGGGACTGATGAGGAAAATGAGGGGCAAGATGGACGCGGTGACGAGGATGAACCGGTTGCGACGGAACTCCGCGAGTTCCTTGCGGATGACGGCCCCGATGCGGGTCGCGCTCATGCTCATCGTGTCTGTGCTCATTCTGTCTGGCCCTCCGAGTCCTCGACCAGTTCGAGGTAGACGTCCTCCAGGGTGTACTTCGATTCGGCGATCGATAGCACGTCGGCCCCGGCGGCGACCAGGGCCCGGGTCACCGCCGGCGCGGCCTTAGCCGGATCGGAGACGGTCACGAGGTAACCGGCCGGGGTACCCGGGTCGGTGGCCTGCCAGCCCTGCACCGCTGGCAGGCCGGCGAAAACCTGATCAGGGTGGGCCAGCGGCGCCGCCGTGCTGATGGCCAGCGACCGGTTGAACAGCGTCTGGCGCAGTTCGTCGGGGCGGCCGATGGTGAGCAGGTGAGTGTTCATGATGGCCACCCGGTCGCACAGCCGCTCCGCTTCATCCAGCCGGTGGGTGGTGAGGAAGACGGTGACCCCGCGGTCGCGCAGCGCGGTGAGCAGGACGTTCACATCGTGCGCGGCCACCGGGTCCAGCCCGGAGGTCGGCTCGTCCAGGAACATGACCTGCGGGTCGTTCAGCAGGGTGCGGGCTAGCGCCGCGCGCTGGCGGAGGCCCTTGGACAGGTTCCCGGCGAAGTCATGGGCTCGGTCAGTGAGGCCGACCGCCGCCAGGGCCTCGGCGATCCGCTGCTCGCGCCGCGGCAGGCCGTACAGCCGGGCGAAGTACTCCAGGTTCTCGGTGACCGTCAGCCGGCGGTACAGGCCGGGGGCTTCGGGCATGATCGAGATGCGCTGGCGGATCTCCTCGGCGTTAGCCGGGTCCAGCGGGAGTCCAGCGACCACGGCGGATCCGGCGGTCGGCGCGATCAGCGTGCCGAGGATCCGCACCGTCGTGGTCTTGCCCGCGCCGTTGGGGCCCAGGAAGCCGAACACCTCGCCCTGCGCGACGCTGAACGACACGTCGGCCACGGCGGTACGCGTCCCGAAGCTCTTGGTCAGGTGGCTGACCTCGATCGCCGCGGACCCGGTCGGGGCCACCTTGGGCGGCCGGGTTGGGCTCGAGGATGGTCCAGACATCGCGCTCCTCCCCCGAGGATCGTCCGATGGACTGGGCAATATTCTACTTCTTATAGAACTAATGACACAAGGCGCGGGGTGGAGACGGGGAGGCGGGAGGCAGGGAGGCGGGAGGAAGGGAGGCGGGAGGCGGGGGCAGTCGGCGACGGGGGCCGGGGGGCGCGGCGATAGCGTGCTGGCATGGAGCACGCCAGACTTGGCCGGACCGGCCTGCAGGTTTCCAGGCTCTGCCTGGGGACGATGACCTTCGGACTGCAAAGCGACGAGAGCACGGCGGTCGCGATCCTCGACCGGGCCGCCGACGGGGGGATCGACTTCCTCGATTCGTCCGACGCGTACCCGCTGGGCGGGGACCTGAGCACGCGGGGAATCACCGAGGAGATCCTCGGCCGCTGGCTGCGCG
>Ga0210399_10003501_pt1 | contig 12217 bp, 12 predicted proteins | sample IncBWC14MmetaG_FD_150865 | JGI IMG/M metagenome (GOLD analysis project Ga0210399, IMG submission 150865) | Forest soil microbial communities from Barre Woods Harvard Forest LTER site, Petersham, Massachusetts, United States - Inc-BW-C-14-M | ecosystem: Environmental > Terrestrial > Soil >... | reverse complement strand
GGCAACTCGCACGATCCGCGGTATTTCCCTTCCGCTACAGTCGAACTCGCGATCGCGCACTCCCGGTATGCCGATGTCCGCCGTGGGCGCTACTCGCGCACCGGAAATGTCGGAGTCCACGCGCGTTTCAAACGGGCTAAAAGAATTCTTGTGGAATCTCGACGGGCTCGGGCGGGGAACGCTACTTGATCTCGGGCCCGCGTGGCAGACGACCTTGAGTTTCTTCATCGAGCGCGGATTTCGTGTTTCGTCGGAAGATTTCCTGCGCGGTTGGAAGGGATTTCTTACCGAGGAAGAGAAGCGGCTGCGCGAGGACGCCAGTGCTTGTGAAACGCTGGACATGACGCCGAGCGGGCGAGCGGCTCGCTTCCTGGCGGACAACCTGCAATACCCGCGTGCAGCATTTGATGCGGTCCTACTGTGGGACTTGCTGGACTATCTTGAACCGGCGCTGGTGAAGCAGATGGTGGGGAGTCTGACGGAACTGCTGCGGCCCGGCGGGGTGATTCTGGCGATGTTTCACAGCAAGAAGCCGGAAGGATTTCAACGCTATCGAGTGGCGGATTCCAACACGTTGCAAGTGGTTGCAACTCCGATTATCTGCCCATCGCAAAAGGTTTATCAGAACCGCGAGATTCAAGACCTCTTTTCCCGCTTCCGCACGATGAAATCTTTCGTTGGCCGCGACCAGTTGCGGGAAACCCTTTTCATTAAATAATCAGTGGAAGATCGCTATTCAAGCGCGTGCTGTGGAAATCGTGTGTTCACTCTCTCTTCGCTTGCATTCGACGAATTGCAGGAGTACAAGCAAAGCGTGAGCTCAAGGAGCTCCGGAGGGACAATGACTCCACCGGGCTTAGAGCTGCACCAAAGCTGATCACACCGCTCTTGCGGTGCGCGTCGCTCGTGAAACATACGTGCTTCTAGCGCGCTTCCGAGACGACACAGTAAAAAAAGCAAAAGGGGGAGCCGCCAGGCTCCCCCTTTTGTTATCCGTTGGGAATTTTTCGAATCAGTGTTTCACCGAAGCCTTGTGATGGTGCCGGTGATGCCTGGTGTTGCTGTGCCTGCGGTGGTGGCGGTCATGCGAGGATGCTGGATTGGCGGCCTGCGCCTGAGTAGAACTCGCACTATTCTGCGAAGCAGATTGCATGGCCGATGCCTGGTGCGCGGACACTAACAACACCGGCGTTGAAGCTAAAAAGAGAAATCGAAAGACACGTTTCACGGCAATTCTCCCAAGTGAAATCCCCTGTGAAACTATTGAATCACAGGTTGCCGAGAATGTCTCCGGAAATTGTTTCCTCAACTGTGGATGGAATCAAAGCGTGCGGGAATTCGGCTTTTCCGCCGGGCGTGCTCCCGAGAGGCTTGAGGAACTTTGAGCCGTCGAGCGAGTTCTACGCGAGAGTAGGACTAACTGCCGAACTTGAATTGTTCGAGCCATTGAATGGCTTCGCGTTGATTGGCGATGATCTGCGCCTGCCAGACCAGCGCGATAGACATGCAGCTCATGGAGATGACACAAATAATGAGCACGAGGCCGATACTGGATTCCTTTGCCGGAAGGTGGAACACGCGCTTAAGCCAGGCCATGGTAAGGGGTCTCCTAGTACTCGGTTCAATTTGCGTGACTCTTCTTTCGCGAATCCGAGTCGGCAACGCCGGGGGCGTAGCTATTGCCAAATAGTTCTAGCGCAATCCAGGGGCCAAGATTTCGCGGCTTTGTCGAACCGCTCATCCTACGGAAAATAGATGGTTTGTGTAACAGTCCAATGGAAATGATTGTTCGATAGGAGTGGGTCGTGTGTAAATCGCCGCGCTTTTGCGCAACATTTTTCCCCACGCATCTAATTTTTTCCCGCGACGGCTGAAAGCAGACGCTCCCAAAGGTCTGGGGCGCGGAGTGGGAGATGCTGGGCATGCGGCTTGTCGGGCTGCTCGGGGGAAGCGTCTCCGGCCTTGCCGTCCGTCAGCAGGATCGTGCTTTCGCAAAAAGGGAAGAGCCCGGCAGCCAACTCCGGAGTGGCGATCCCAAGAGTGCGGGCATGGTAGCGCAGCGCCCGGTCGAAGAGTTTGGCGAGTTCCCGGATGCAGCGCTGGACGCCGGCACCGATAGCGACCGACCAGAGAACGCCGTGTTGTCGGAATTGGAGGCTCCGGTTGCGGCCCTCTGCCAGAAACTTCGCGACTTCCTCATCCGAGGCGCCGGCGAAGAAAAAGATTTCGTCGAAATCGCGTTGGCGTGCAAGTTCGGCCTCTCGTTGCGGCAAGCCCGTGTTTTGTGCCAGTTCTCGCGGGGATAGCGAGCGTAAAGTGACGACCGGCACGCCAGTATCCTGAGAAAGAGTTTGCAGGGCGTCAGCGGCGGCAGGCAGGGCCTCCGCAACGGGGATGCAGGTAAAGCGGCCTAGCCGCACGGTGGCGGACTTCCTGGCGCGAGAGGCATCGGACACGGGAGTTAGGTGGAAATAACCCTCCGGAAGATAGACCGCACAGCCGTCTTCGGCGATGAAGGGCTGGGTGTGGCCATGTTTACGGCGGGCGTCATCGAACTGGAGACGAGAGCGGCTCGTTAGCCAGACAGCGGGAATGGCCTCGTGGTCGAGTGTCGCGGTAAATTCATCGAGGCCATGCAAGCTGTTTCCCCGCAAAGGGATTAGTGAATCGACCGCGATGTAGAGGACATTGGATGTCTGGCGCAAGCAAGCTCCGAAGTGGCGAGCCCATTCTATCGGAATATGGGAACGTGTAAGGCTCCAGGCATGAAAAAAGGCGGGCAGATCGCTCTGCCCGCCTCATGCTGTGCCCGGCAGACTCCGCCGGGGCTCTGCTTGGGATAATTAGTTGCCAGACTTGGCGGTGGACGCGGCCGTCTGCGAATTCGCCTTGGGGATGCTGACGTATCCGCTGATGGTGTTCTTCCCCACCTTGTTGATCACGATTTCTTCCGGAATGTGCGTGCCTGAAGTGTAGAAGAAGATCGGCTCGTTCATGGCGCGGTTCTTCTTTTCAAATTGCTTGTCTTCGACGGTCATGGCGGCGCTGAACTGATTGCGCTTCTCATTGACGCCCTTCAGTTCGACGGTGATGTTGCCCACCTTTTGCGGCTTGTTCTTGCCGACGATGGTGAACTCCATGTAGTCGCGTTCGCCGAGGCGACGGAGCTGATCGATTTCATCATGGTTGCGGGCGATGAGGGTGCCCATCTCGCTGCGGGCCATTTTCAGGTCTTCGCGGGTGGCATCCAGGTCGGTCTTGACGCCCACGACTTTAGTGTCCACGACCTTGACGTCATCGCTGGTTGCCTTGGTCGCGAGTTCCGAGTGTACTGAAGTGTCGAGGGCAGCCACCTTCTGGCTGGTGGCATCGTTGAGCTTGGCCGCTTCCTCACGAGCCTTCTTGAGTTGACCCTGGGTAATCTTCAGCTTGCCGGTAACAACCTTCAGGTCGCCCTGGAGATCCGCGCTGGCCTTTTCGTCTTGAGCTAGGCGGTCCTTCAAGGACGACATGTCCTGCTGCACAGCCTGCTGTGCAGTCTTCAACTGAGTGGTAACCGATTGCTGCGTGGCGTCGAGCTTCGAAGATGCGTTCCAGCCAAATGCCAGACCGCCGATAGCGATCAAGCCAAGGACGATTACCGCTGGCAGCGTCCAGGCTGGTGATTCCGTGCGCGTTTCCACAATTCTTTCGTCCGACATAGTCAATTTCTCTCCTATCCCCTTTTGGGGAATTGCCGTTTTGATCGGCCTGTAACAAAGAGGTAGCATGCAGGAAGCCAAAGAAGGAAAAGGGCTGTTCGCTGTAAGTGTCAGAGGAATGGACGGTTGTGGCGATGAAAAAAGGATAAGGCAGTACTAGTCCTAGCAAAGTTTACGCGAAGAGAGAGCGAACAGCGGATTTTTTGCTTGGCACGGATCAATCGAACACGATTCCAAGGGCTCGCAGGTTGGTTTGTAGCTGTTCGGGCGACTGGAAGATGATCCCGGTCATGCCAAGCCGCTGAGCCGCCTCCGCATAGGCGGCAATATCGTCAATATAGACGGCTTCCTCCGCCCGCACTTTGCAGGCTTTGAGGGCCTCCCGGTAGATAAGCGGGTCTGGCTTGCTCGCGCCAACTCGGAAGGAATAGATCCGATGTGGAAAAAAGCGGAAAAAGGGGAAGCTTCCCTCAGCGTGGGCCATGTGGAGGGGGTCGGTATTGGAGAGCAGGGCAAGGCGGTAGTTCTTGGAGAGACTCTCCAAGAACGAATCCGCATGGATCGGGTTCGGGTCGAGCGCGCGATTCCATATTTCGCTGAACTGCTCGAAGGTGAGCGACGCGCCCAACCGCTTGTTTAGATTGAGGTGCCAGTCCCGCGGCGAGATGCGTCCCTCTTGCCAATCCGCCATGCGAGGGTCCTTTTCGATTGCGGACCACACCTCTTGCGGGCTCAGGGAAATGCCGGAAGCCAGCCCGTCCATGGCGCGGGAGACATTCACGCGGATCAGCACGCGGCCAATATCGAAAATGACAGCTCGGTACTTGGCACCCGGCACGGCTTACTTTCCTTCAGCCGCCGGTGCCGCTGCGGCGCCCCTGGCCCGCAGCAGACTGATGATCACGGGAAGAATCGAAAGCAGAATCACCACTGCAATCACGTAGTGGATGCGCTGGGCGATGTTGGGAATCAAGTGCCCGAGAGAATAGCTCCCCAGGATCATGGTGCCCACCCAGAAGATGCCGCCGAAAATATCGAAAAGGAGATAACGGCTGTAGGGCATTTTGGCCGCGCCAGCTACCGGAGGGCAGAACGTTCGAATGATGGGAACGAAGCGGGCGAGAATCACGGCGCGGCCGCCATACTTTTCGTAGAAATCATGGGCGCGTTGGAGATGGCTTTTCCGGAAGAAGAGCGAATCTTCGCGGCGATACAACGCCGCCCCTGCCGACCGGCCGATCCAGTAGCCGATCTGGTCGCCGGCAATTGCGCAGAGCATCACCGGGATAAGCAGCCATTTCAGCGGGATGACGCCGCCGGCTGAAAGAATGCCTGCGGTAACCAGCAGGGAATCTCCGGGTAGGAAAAACCCCACGAAGAATCCTGTCTCAATAAAAACGATGGTGCAAATGAGCGGGGCGCCCCCGCTGCGAATTAGTTCTCGGAGTCCGTTGGGGTCAAAAAGCGCGCGGAAGAAGTGAAAGATGGCGTCGAGCACTCGGCGTTGTTCCTCGCTGCGGATGGATAATTTGAATTTCCAATGGGTACCGGAACGAGCACACGCGAGCGCAAGTTCGTGAACGCACCCAGACCTATACGGTAGCAGAAAACGCCAATATCCTCTCCACATTCATGCCAAAGAAGAAGCGGGATGCTTAAAGCCGCGAGCCAGATGCTGATGCGAGTCATCAGTGTGCCTCCGCAAGCCAGAGATAGCTTTTGTCTTCCGCTTCCAACCTTGCCTGGAGAAGCTCAGCGGAGTCTTCCTTCTGCCCCAGCAATTTTTCAATACGCGGGAGGGCGCGACGGGCTGCCGCAGCGCCTGCAGCAATGGCTTCGTCGGCGCGGTCAAAGTCATCCCAGGCGAGGGATTGCACGTCGGGCCGAAGGACCAGGTCGGCGTCGCGTTCCCAGAGTTCCAGTTGATGCTTTTGCGCCGCATTAACCGCCCGGCTCACCACCTGGAAAATGTTCGTGGGAGCGCCGCGGTGGCCGTCCTGCATCCCCACGGATACTCCGATGACTATGGCCGCGCCGAGTTCTCGGGCGGCGTGAGTCGGAACAGGTGCGACGAGCCCGCCATCTGCAAGACACCGGGTGCCGATCTCCACCGGTTCGAACAAGCCAGGGAAGGCGCAACTCGCGCGGATAGCATCCACCAGATTGCCTTGCGTGAATATCACCGGTTCGCCGGAGGTCAGGTCCGTAGCCACCACTGCAAGGGGGATGCGCAGGTCTTCAAAGTCGCGCGATTCGAAGACGCGCTCGATCAGGCTCGCCAGCCGGTGATTGCTTGCCAGGCCGAGGCGTGAAACGCGCCAGCGGGCGATGTCCCGGAAGCGCAGCGTGCGGCAAGTCTCAATAATGCGTTCAAGAGGAGCGCCACTGGCATAGGCAGCGCCCAGGATACTGCCCACGCTGGTTCCCGCGATGTGAGAGATCGGGATATTGTTCTGTTCGAGCACTTGCAGAACGCCGAGATGCGCGAAGCCGCGCGCGAAACCTCCGCCCAGAGCCAGGCCGATGCCTGCCCGGCTGGGCAAACCAGCTGCACCATCGTCCAGGGTCTTGTTCGAAGCGTGCCCGTGCCTCGTCATGACCGCAGTTTCGCAGCAGGAACATCTTCTACCTATGGCTCGCGCGTCCTTTTATAGGAGTACTTCTGTACTGCGATGGAAACTGCGCAAAGATTGATGTCCGACGCCGCGACAGTACCTTCTTACTAGTCCGGTACCCTCTCTGTACCATTGTGAGCCGCGCCGCGCTGCGCGATTCTCATTCCCGTCAGGCTGAATCACTTGAGGGGGCCAAGAGTGGACGATGCGTTCAAAGCTTGGGTCGGGCAACCGGTGGTTCTGCAAGTGGCGTTAGGAGACATCAAGGTGCCGCTGCGCGGGAAACTGCTTAAGGATGGAGTTGAAACCGTCCGAGTGCGCATTGGCGAGGGCTGGGACGTGGACATCTACAAAGCCATGATTCTAGCGGTGGAAGAAGACTCGATGGTTCTGCTTCCGGCGTAAGGGGGATGGCGATGAAAACACAAGAGCTCAAGTATGTAACCCGGCGCCGCGCGGCGGTGCTGCTCGGACTCTCGGAAATGGAATTGAGCCGCATCTCGAGCGAATCGGGATTCGGACACAAAGAAATCGCAGGCGAGCACGAAGAGACGTATTTCACCTACGAAGAACTACGGCAGATCTGCATGCTGGCCGTACACCAGGTGCACTAGATAAAAACGAGTTTCCTCCGGCCCCCCTCAGCAACACCCCCACCCCGGGTCGCTCCCCCCAGCGATCCGGGGTTTTTCATTTGATGGAACACTTCCCGAAAACCATTCTCGTTAGCCGGATCGGTCCAGAAAACCTTTGACAGACAGAGTCCGCGCGAAGAGACTTAGCGCCGCACGGGAGGGGCTCAGGGTCACATGTCTCGTTCAACGGTTCACAGATGGTGGAAGTGGATAGCGCCGGCGGTGCTATTCGGTGCTGCGGCGGGGCTGTTTGAACGGAGCGGCATGAGCGACGCCGCGGAAACGTACGACCTGGTCATCGCCAATGGGCGAGTGATGGATCCAGAATCGAGCCTGGACGCGGTGCGCAACGTAGGTATTCGCGGCGGAAAAATCGCGGCGATTTCGGAGGGTCCTCTCGCAGGGAAGCAGACGATTCAAGCACGGGACTTGGTTGTCGCGCCGGGGTTCATCGATTTGCATGAGCACGGCCAAGAGCCGAGAAACTACCAGTTCCAGGCACACGATGGTCTGACAACATCGCTTGAACTTGAGGCGGGAGCCGACGACGTGGACAAATGGTACGCGGCCCGGGATGGGAAATCTTTAATCAACTACGGGGTCAGCATCGGCCACATTCCGGTGCGCAACAAGGTTCTCACGAAGACCAGTTCCGAGAATGGGCTTGGAGGAAAGGCGAGTCCAGAAGAGATGGCCGCGCGAGATGCTGCCGCTCATCGCGAGGCGACTCCGGAAGAACTCGCTGAAATAGAGGAAGCGCTTGAACAAGGTTTCCGCAGAGGTGCGCTCGCCGAAGGGATGGGAATCAATTACACACCGGGCGCGTCACATTGGGAAATTGTGGAAGCGTTTCGCGCGGCGGCGAAGTATAGCGCCTCCGTGCACGTGCACCTTCGTTATGCCGGAGGGAAAGAACCAGAGACAGGCTTGAGTGCATTGGAAGAGGTTGTTGCAGCCGCGGCTGCCACCGGGGCCCCGCTCCATGTTGTCCATATCACTAGCATGGGATTGAAATACACGCCCCAACTTATCGCTATGGTCGAAGGCGCAAGAAAAAGTGGCCTCGACGTGACCACGGAATGCTATCCCTACACCGCGGGCAGCACTTACCTGCAATCCGCGGTGTTCGATCCGGGCTGGCAAGAGAAACTGCAAATCAGCTTTCATGAGTTGCAGTGGGCGGATACGGGCGAGCGCTTGACCGCGGAAACATTCGAGAAGTATCGAAAGCAAGGTGGGATTGTCGTCATCCACTCCATCCCGGAGGAGGTGGCGCGCATTGCGGTCGCGGATCCCATCGTGATGATCGCTAGCGACGGCATGCCCATCACGGGTGCCAAGGTTCATCCGCGAGGGCAAGGAACCTTCTCGCGCGTGCTCGGGCATTACGTGCGCGAAGAGAAGGCGCTGGACCTGATGACCGCGTTAAAAAAGATGACGTTGATGCCGGCGCAGCGGCTGGAAAAGCGCGCGCCGATGTTCAAGGACAAAGGACGAATTCGCGTTGGCTCGGATGCGGACATTACCGTGTTCGACCCCAATCGCGTCATCGACAAGGCAACTTACGAAAAGCCGCTGGAACACTCAGAAGGAATTCAGTTTGTGCTCGTCAACGGCGTGCCTGTGGTAAAGGACGGCCAACTCGTTGACGGGGTTTTCCCGGGCCGGGGAGCGAGAGCTCCGATCACGCAATGACCTTCCTGTATGCCGCTTCGGGATTGCATGACGCCGCTCGGGAACGTGAAAAGTCCATGATGCCAAGCGCCTTGAAGTGCTATATAGTACTGCGCGCCACCGCCTTCTTGAGAAAGGACTCACTTTGACACTCGCCGCCTCCGATTGGGCCGCCATCGTCGGGTATCTGCTGATCACTCTATTTCTCGGCTTGTACTTCCGCGGCCGTTCCGGCAAAAGCACGGAAGACTATTTCGTGTCGGGCCGAAACGTTTCCTGGTGGCTGGCGGGAACCTCGATGGTCGCGACGACGTTTGCGGCTGATACGCCGCTCGCGGTCACCGGCCTCGTTTATGCCAACGGAGTCGCGGGAAACTGGCTCTGGTGGAGTTTTCTGCCTTCGGGAATGATGACGGTGTTTTTGTTCGCGCGACTGTGGCGGCGTTCGGGACTCATCACCGACGTGCAATTTGCAGAGATGCGCTACGCCGGCAAACCCGCCGCGTTCCTTCGCGGTTTTCGCGCCGTCTATCTGGGGCTGCTGATGAACTGTCTAATCCTCGGCTGGGTCACCAAAGCCATGGTGAACATCATCAGCACCGCGCTCGGCGTGAGCGATGGGAAGGCGCTGGCGATCTGCGTTTTCTTCCTGATGCCCTTCACAGGGATTTACGTTTCGCTTGGTGGATTGTGGGGCGTGCTGTGGACGGACCTTTTTCAATTCGTGCTGAAGATGGCCATCGTGATCGGCGTGGCCTGGTACGGCGTGCATGCTGCGGGAGGTATGCAGCAGATGCTCGCCACGCTGGCCGCGAAGCGCGCCGCGGTCGGACCAGGAGCAAGCGACATCACCGCGCTTTTGCCTGATTTTTCGCGCGGCTTTGCGAGTGAAGCCTTGTGGACGCTGCCGGTGATTACTTTCGTTGTGCATCTAGCCGTGCAGTGGTGGGCGTTCTGGTATCCCGGCGCGGAACCCGGCGGCGGTGGCTACATCGCGCAACGGATTTTCAGCGCAAAGGACGAGCGCAACGGTTTGTTGTCGGTGCTGTGGTTCAACCTCGCGCATTACGCCCTGCGCCCCTGGCCGTGGATATTGACGGCGCTCGCCGCAGTCGTCCTTTATCCGGGTCTAGCGCAGCCCGAGCGCGGCTACATGTTGGTAGCAACGCGCCAAACGCCGCACGCGGTCCTGGGAATTTTGCTCGCCGGATTCATGGCTGCGTTTATGTCTACAGTGGCCACGCAATTGAATTGGGGCAGCTCTTATTTGATCGAAGATTTCTACCGCCGCTTCCTGAAGAAAGAGGGAAGTGAAGCGCATTTTGTGAATGCCTCGCGGCTGGCAACGGCATTTCTCGTGTTGGCGGCGGCTGCGGTCGCCTGGCAGCTCACATCAGTTTCTGCAGGCTGGAAAATCGTACTCGAACTGGGCGCGGGAACGGGCGGTGTCTATCTGCTGCGCTGGTATTGGTGGCGCGTGAACGCGTGGAGCGAAATCTCCGCCATGGTCGCGGCGCTCGTAACGACGCTCGCGCTTCATAACAGCGCGCTCTGGAACGCTATAGCCGGAAGGCCGCAACCCTTCAGCGGCTCTGACCCGGTCATTTTCGCCAAGACCACGCTTTGCACCACGGGAATCACCACGCTGGTGTGGATCACCGTTACGCTCTTCACCTCGGCTGAGCCCAATAACATCCTGATCAAGTTTTACACCAAGGTGCGTCCGCAAATCACCGGCTGGCAACCGGTGGCCAAGCTGGCCGGTGATGTTCCCATCACGCGCGATCTCGGCAGGAACTTGGTGAACTGGCTGCTGGGTTGTGTCCTAATTTATTCGGCGCTCTTCTCCATCGGCGAGTTGTGCTTTGGCCGCTACCAGGCAGGTTTCTTGCTCGCCTTACTGGCGATATTCTGCGGAGTGGTAATGTCAAGGTTGATGCCCAAGCCAGCGGAGTGGCAAGCCAACTGAAATGGCGGATGCCGCGCAGCCAGTTCGTTCAAAGGCGCATCACGCCGTTCTCGCCGGATTTCTCGGCTGGACGCTCGACGCGTTTGATTTCTTCATCGTTGTTTTTCTTTTTGATACGCTTGCGCACCAGTTCGGCGTAACCAAAAAAGAAATCGTTCTCACTACAACCGCAACGCTCGCTATGCGGCCGATCGGAGCGCTGCTTTTCGGTTTGCTCGCGGATCGCTACGGGCGCCGCATCCCGCTCATGGCCAATGTGATCTATTTCTCGATCATCGAGCTCCTGTGCGGCTTTTCGCCCAACTTCACGGTCTTCATCATCCTGCGGGCGCTCTTCGGCATCGGCATGGGCGGCGAATGGGGCGTCGGCGCATCGCTGGCGATGGAAGCGGCTCCGGTTCGCTGGCGCGGAGTCCTCAGCGGAATTTTGCAGAGCGGGTATTCCATCGGCTATCTGCTCGCGGCGATTGCCGCTAGATTTCTTCTGCCAGTCTGGGGATGGCGCCCCATGTTCTGGGTCGGCGCGCTGCCCGCGCTGCTCGCGCTCTACATCCGCACGAAAGTGCCGGAATCGGAGGCTTGGAAGCAGCACCGCGTGGCCAGCACGGGACAAGTTCTGCGCGTCGTCGCGGGAGAATGGAAACGCTTCGCTTATCTTGTCGTGCTCATGACCTTCATGATGTTCTTCTCGCACGGGACGCAGGATCTTTATCCCGATTTCCTGAAAGAGGTGCACAAGATTTCCAGCGTGATGGTCGCGAACATCGCTATGATTTATAACGTCGGGGCTGTCGTGGGCGCGATTGTCTTCGGCCACATTTCGCAGGTAGCTGGCCGACGCAGGGGCATGGCCGCGGCCCTGGGCTTGGCCCTCTTGATGATTCCGCTGTGGGCGTTCGGCGGCGGGCTCGCGACGATCATCGCCGCTTCCTTCCTGATGCAGGCCGGAGTGCAGGGAGCCTGGGGCGTTATCCCGGTGCACCTGAGCGAGCTTTCCGCCGACGCCGCGCGCGGCTTGATGCCCGGCCTCGCGTATCAGCTGGGAATTTTGCTGGCTTCGCCCACAAATTCCCTTCAGTACGCTCTTCACCTTCGTTTCGGCTACCAATGGGCCATGGCAGGCTTCGAGGTGGTGACCATTCTGACGCTGGCGGCATTGCTCTGGCGCGGCTCCGAATCGCATAGCAGGAGTTTCGTGCGCAACACTAGCTTGTGATAATATTTATTCACAGTGCGCCTGTAGCTCAGTTGGATAGAGCGTCTGGCTACGAACCAGAAGGTCGGGAGTTCGAGTCCCCCCAGGCGCACCACTTCCTACCTGATGTTTTGGCTGTACATCCTTCCGTGTAACTCAACGGCCCATCCTTGCCAAGGCGCACGGCGAATCCGACTTAGCTGCTCTTCGAATGAAACACCCTTGCGGAGCACTTTATGAAAGCGATTGTCTGCACTCAATACGGACCACCGGAAGTTCTGCAGTTCACGGACATAGCAAAACCTGCACCCGTTGAAAACCAGGTCCTGGTCAAGATTCATGCCGCAGCGATAAATCCACTGGACCGGTTCTTTATGAGAGGTGCGCCGGTGATTCGCCTGATTCCGGGGATGCGCAAGCCCAGGGAC
>Ga0210399_10003499_pt1 | contig 12220 bp, 1 predicted proteins | sample IncBWC14MmetaG_FD_150865 | JGI IMG/M metagenome (GOLD analysis project Ga0210399, IMG submission 150865) | Forest soil microbial communities from Barre Woods Harvard Forest LTER site, Petersham, Massachusetts, United States - Inc-BW-C-14-M | ecosystem: Environmental > Terrestrial > Soil >... | reverse complement strand
TGCGACAGTAGCCGCGAGCGCACAGTCATTTCGGGTGCAATGCCCAACCAGCACGATCACTCACCCCGATCCGACTAACGCCGGAACCAATAATTCGGAGCCTGCGTACAACGGCCCGACGCAGTTCACGACCAACGCAGACGGATATGTGTCGCCAACGTCGGGTACTGTGAACGGCGCCATCAAGTGCCAGCAGATCTCGGGCGGTGACGGATTAATGACCGAGGCCGACGGCACGCAGACGTTCATGTTCTCCTTCGGCCCGCTCTCGGGGCTGGCGGACGTCGCGGCCGGCAAGCCGAGCACTCAGTTCCCGAGCGTTTTTAACACCCCGTATCCGGGCACGCTGACGCGCGGTGACCCCGCCACGACCGATGGGGCGACAGCCGGCAACGCGCCGTGGACGGGTTTCCCGGGGGCGTATGCCCCAGCGTTTACCTGGAACGGCGCGGTGGGTCTAGCCCCCGACATCCCGAAGATCGTAACCGTGACCGACATCATCGCGGGCCCTCTTACCAGCCCCCTCGCCGCCCCCAGCTGCGCCGCGCCGTCCGCCACCACGGTAACGGTTTTCACGGACTCGCCGCTGGGCGTTAAAGTGGGGGATCAGATCACCATCGCAAACGATGCCCATTCCACCGGGGTCGGGGGCACCCCCACGCCAGCTGGCCTTCTGGGCACTTACCCTGTCACCTGCGTAGACAACGGCGGTCTGGCTCCTGACCTGGTCGTCAATGGGGGTGGCTTCAACGGCTTTGCCTTCCAGTACACCGATGCAGGCGGTGCAGGGCTGTCCAACGTCGGCAATGACAACGCCGGCACCGCCGCGGCAGTTGCTCCGGCAAACGATGGACACGTGGATCCCCGCCCCATCATCGATGTGGGCGTGATGAACGGCAACATTCCGGCGCCCCTGGCTGCGTTTGACGAGGACGACGAGTTCTTCCTCACCCTTAGCAACGTCGGCATGATTATGCGCCCGGACTTGTTCGAGCAGCATACCGTCCACTTCCACGGCTACCCCAACGCTTCCTCGTTCTACGATGGGGTTCCTGACGCTTCGGTCGCGATCAACATCGGCGCCAGCTTCACCTATTACTATCTCGCCCCTGACGCTGGGACTTACTTCTGGCACTGCCACATCACCCCGCCCGAGCACTTGCAGATGGGCATGGTGGGGCAGCTCTATGTGCGTCCGCGGCAGGACCGGGTGCCGAGCGGCGGCAACCTCTATACCTATCTCGGGTACCAGAATGGGATCTCCGAGCCCTCAACGAATCCCGTCGCGGACCTGCGCACGGCGTGCAGCCCCGCTTCGGATATCTTGTGTTCCGCCACCATGCCGGCCATCAACACCGGCGCTACGCAAGGCCTTGACAAACTGGGCAGCCCCCAAAAGTACGTCTACAACGACGGCGACGGCTCGACGGCGTATGACACCGAGTACCCCATCCAGATGCATGGCTTTGACCCCAATTTCCACTTTGTCGGCATGACCTTTAACCCGGAAATGTTTGTGGACATGAAGGACAAATATTTCCTGCTCAACGGGCGGAGCTATCCCGACACGGTCGCGGCCGGGCCACAAGCTACGGTCTCGACCGACGGCCAGATGCACTACTCGCAGCCGCTGCCGGCCCTCATTAACATTCCCGCGGGCGGCAAGGCGGCGCTGCGCCTCGTGAACCTGTCTGTCTCGGAATATCACACCCTGCAGACTTTAGGGATTCCGATGCACGTCGTCGGCTGGAACGCCAAGCTGTTACGCGACCAGGCAGGAAACAACACTGAATACTGGACAAACTCCATCACGCTGGGCGGCGGCGAGTCGCTGGACGTAATTCTGGATGCGAGCGACGCCGGATGCGGAACCCAGGGATGTGCGGGAAATCTCTATCCGGCGGGGAGCGTCTTCTATCTCTACACCCCACAACTCGACCACCTCTCCAACGACGCGGAAAATTTCGGCGGGATGATGACTGAGGTCCATATCTGCAACAGCGTGAGTGGCGGCAACACATATGGGAACACCTGTAATTAGGAGCGCGGCAATGAGGGAGATGACAATGAAAAAGGCGATCTCGAATACCGGGCGATTTCTGGCCCCGATAGCTCTCTTGATGTGGCTTGCGGCCACAGCTTTTGCTGCGGCTCCCGGCATCACCGGGACCACCTTTAGCTTGACGGCCCAGCAAGCCTATCTCAACCAGCCAGACGGCGAGGCGATTTATTCCTGGGGCTACGGATGTAATGGCACGCCTGCGGGCTTTGCGCCGACCTTGCCCAACCAGACCTGTCCCTCGATGCAGGTGCCTGGGCCCACACTGATCGTGCACGAAGGGACGACGGCGGCGCCAGTCACGATCACCATCAACCTGACCAATAGCCTGCCCACGGCGGCCGGTAACACCTCGATCCTGTTTCCGGGTCTCAACGTCACCACCAGCTGCCCTGTGTCCACTACAACTGGGGCGCCTCAACAGGGATTGTTGACCTGCGAAGCAGTTCCCGGGGGCACGGTGACCTATACGATCACCAATCCCACGCCTGGTACGCACGCGTATTACAGCGGCACGCAAGGCGACCTCCAGATCGAGATGGGGCTTTACGGAGCCGTCATCGTTCTTCCGGCTGCCGTTCCTGCGAACTGCACAACGGGCTACCACGCCCAGAACGTGCTCGCGCAAGGCTCAAGCAGTCGTGCACATCTGGGAGTCGTAGAAAACGATTTCCGTTTGTCCCAGGCCGCCTATGACCACCCCGCGAGCTGCTACGACCGGGAGTATTTGTTCCAGTGGGCCGAGATGGATTCTAGGATTCACCGCCAGGCGCTGGCGCAGGTGACGGCGCGGGCCAACTGCACTGCCGGCGCCCCGGGATGCAGTCTCGACGTTCAGACTGAGCCCTACCACCCTGCCTACTTCCTGATCAACGGACGCTCCATGCCCGACCTCATGGACCCCAACTTTGCTGGGGAGTACCCGCACCAGCCCTACAATGGCAACCCGCACATGCATCCGGGTGAGCTGACCTTGATTCGCACCATCGGGCAGGGCCGCTGGCAACACCCGTTCCACGAGCACGCCAACCACGTGCGCATCCTGGCGCGGGATGGGAACCTGGTTCTGAGCAGCTCCACTACCCCGATTTCGTATAACACCCCGGGCGGCACAGCGGTATCGGGCCCCCCGCTTGCCGGGTTACTGATGTTCAACACAGACACGACTCCGGGCGAGTCCTTCGACGGGATCTTCTACTTTACGGGCCGGGGATTGAACTGGGACCCGTACGGTCATCATCCTGTTGATCCCAACCAACCAGTCGCGTTGCGCGACCCTCTGGCGTCGCTGACCTGCACTCCGGACGTGAACGGTTACAACACAGGCGATCCCAACGCGCTCAACTATTTCGAGTGGTGTCAGGACCACAACAAGCCGGTGGAAGTCAGTCCCTTCGGCGATGTGGCGGGGGGCGGCCCGGCCACTTTGCCCGATCCGAATGTGTTTACGAACGGCCAATGGTACGGCGGTACCCCCTACTTAGGTCCGGATGCGACCCTGCGGGCGGCCATGCCGACCTGTGCTGGTAACCCTTACGGCACGCCCAATCCCCCGAACGCCAATTGCACCACATTGCTCCCGTCCAATACGCAGGCCAACCCGGCCAACGAGCGCGGTTGGGCGTTTATGTGGCACTCGCACAACGAGCGCGAGATTACGACCAACAACGTTTTCCCCGGCGGCATGCTGATGATGATGCTGGTCGATTCCCGGGAGTTTGTGATCGACGAGAGTCAGTGACGACCTCGTGTGAAGTGGGGGGCCGGCCAGTCGCTTGCCCTCAGGCGGCCCCGTACGGGTCGCGACGACGGCTGGAAGCAGATGACAATTCAGGTTTTGCGTGCACAGCGGACCGATAACGAGAGGCCAAAAATGATCTGGATCAATGATTTGAAATTCAAAGCGACGCTGAAGGCGGCAGTCATCGTGGGCGGTTTCCTTCTCTTCGCGGCGGCCATGGGCTTCGGCCAGCAGCAGGTCAATTTGACCGCAGGGCCGACGACGCTGCCGCTGCCCGACGGCACTGTGGTGCCGATGTGGGGCTACAGTTGCGGAACGCTCGCGTCTGTTTCCACCGCGACGTGCGCCGCCCTGAATCCAAAGGCGGTTACAACTGCCGCCTCCGCGACCGCTGGCGCCGTGATGAATGCCTGGTCCCCCGTCGTTATCACTGTCCCCAGCGGTCAGGGTCTGACCATCAACCTGACGAACAGCCTCTCGTTCACGCCCACTACCCCCACTGGGAGCACGGCGAATACTATCCCCACATCCATCGTGATTGTGGGCCAGGTGGGCGGCGGCCTTGGAACCTTGGCCCAGCGGACCACCACGGCGAGTCCCGACCACAGCAACGCGCAGGGGTGCGTCACTTGGTTTATCGCAGACCCCGCCAACACTCCTCCAGGGACCCCATGCCCGCAAACGGCCACAAGTCCCGTATCAGGAGCTTATCCGCCAACACAGGGCAACCGCGTGCAGTCGTTCAGCACGGAAGTGGTTGCGGGAACGACCACCGCACTGACGTGGTCTGCGCTCCGTCCGGGTACCTATCTGCTCGAGTCGGGCACCCATCCTTCGATCCAGGTGCCTATGGGCCTGATTGGCGTGCTGGTGGTCACCACCGCGCCTTCGGGGACGACGGCCGGTACCGCCTACCCCGCGGTGGGCACTACTACTCCGGCGGTTACCTACAACGCAGAGCTTCCGCTGGAATTCAGCGAAATCGACCCGGTCCAAAACAAGGCTGTCAGCACGGCCGTCAACACTGCGGGTTTCAGCGAGACGAAGGTATGGGACGGCCATCTGGGAGCCTGCGGCGATCCCAATGCAGGCGCGGGCGTGGCGAACACCTGCTATCCGCCTGCGGTGAATTACACGCCGTTCTATTACCTCATTAACGGGCTCGCGTTCAGCAAGAACCTCCCCGGGAATTCGCTGTTCCCGGCAGTGCCTGGCACAGTAGCCTCTCCGGTAGCCGGCACAGTTCTGGTGCGCCTGGTCAATGCTGGCTTGCGCATGCACGTGCCTTCGATCGTCGGCTCGCTAACACAGGGCTTTACCGGCGCAGGTGCGGCTGCTACGGTCAGTGGATTCACATTGATTGCGGAAGACGGGAATCCCCTTCCGAACCTTTCTGCTCCCCGCGTGCAGACCGACGTATTTATGGCGGCGGGCAAGACCTTCGACGTGATGATCAATGCGCCGGCTGCTGGATCGACTGCGCCGGCCCTGCCCGTCTACGACCGCGAGTTGAGCCTTTCGGGCAATTCGTCAGTGCGTGACGCCGGAATGTTGGCCTACATCGGTGTCAATGGCGCCGCACTCCCGGTTGCATCAGGCACGGGCATATTCGCGGCGGCGGTAGCCAACCCGGATACGTATGATTCCCTGGTTGGGGGCCAGACGTTCACCGTATCGGACACGTCCAAAGGAGTGATCGCCAACGACGTTAACGTCTACGGCGTGACACTCCTCACGCAAGCCGTCTCCGGCACCGTGGTTCTCAACGCCAATGGGACGTTCACGTATACCCCTACCGGGACCGCGACGTCCGATACTTTCACTTACTGCGCCAACGGTACGGTTACGGGAACAACTTGCTCCTCCGGTTTAACTGCTACGGTTACCCTGGGCGCTTCAACGCTCACCGGAAACCCCACCGCGATTGCTCAGAACTACACGGCAAAGACCGCCACGTACCTGAAGATTTCGTCGCCCGGCCTACTGCTGGGGAACACAGACCCGAACAATCTACCCCTAACCGTTGTCCCGCCATCCGTGCCTATCGCCGGAGTCGTTATAGATAAGAATGGCGGATTCTGGGCGTCCATCCCGCCATCCGCAACGGGAGGCAGTTTGACCTTCAGCTACACGGTGCAGAACTCCCAGGGAAGGACGGCCACCGGAACCGCAACCGTCACCTTCCCGACACCCAACGGTCCCACGGTAAACGTCGTTGATGCCCAGGCTTACAATAACTGCAATGGGGACAGCGTCTGCATCAGCAAATTAACTCCCATTACCGACTACCGCTGGATCATTGAAGAAGACAAGACCTTCTGGGTCGATCCCAACTGCACAACCAACGCCAGCATTACCGCGCCCGGCTGCCCCCACGTAGTGGGCCCCACGGGCACGAGCACCATCCCCACCCAAGGGGTTCAGTTCCACACGAGCACCATGGATTATGTCGCCCAAGGCTGCACGGGAATTAAGTCGTGCGAAGGTGGCCAGACCTTCTTGAATCCGGCCACAGGAACGCATGTTCCGGCGGTCTGCGACGTTGGCAACGGCGCCTGCCGGCCCGATACGACGGGGAATGGTTTTACGGCTGTGCTGCCTAGCTCGGTCCATCTCGATCCCAGCAAGCGTTATTACATCTCGGTGTTGCCGGGCGATGCGGGCGACCCCTTCCCCGCTACCGTGACCCCGCCCGATTGCTCAACAACGACCGGTGCGAATCCGGGTGATCTCGGGTGCGGCCACACCATGGGCGGCGCGCAGATTCCTCCGGTGTGCAACGTTCTTGCGGCGGGGTGCACAGCTGCCAGTGCCGGTAACTTCGCGAACGTAACAGTGCTATCGACGCCCACTCCGCTTCCTACCGGCAAACTCTCACTGATCGTGTTTGAGGATGACTTTCCACTCAATGGCGAGCAGGATGCCGGGGGCGGTGTCGACGTTCTATCGCCCAACGAGCCCGGCTTGGGCGGTTTCGAAATCATCTTGTGGGACACCTTTGGCTCACTCGGCGACGTGACCGGCCAAGATACCCACGACATGTTCAACATGCCGTTGTCGAACAGTTTGGCGGGAACCATCGATCCGGCTACGGGGTTGGACGCGTGCCCGATCTCGGCGCAGGCCACTGCCGATCCCACACAGGCGGGCATCACGGGTAGGATCGTAACCTGCCCGAAGTATGAATCCGATAACGCGACGCTCTCCCCGCTGGCAGGCCAGGCGGTGGTTGCAAATCTCATGGCGGACAAATTCAGCGTCCAAGCCTACCCGGGGGCCGACCGGATTGCGCGCGGGGAAGAGTGGCTCCAGACCAACACGCTGGATGGCCAGCACCCCCACGATTCTTTCATCCGCGTTGGGGAGCCGAGCTACTTCCAGGAGTACGGGCCTGCCGGCTACCACGTGAGCATTGGCTTTGCCAATCCGCAGATTATCAATGACCGCCACGACGCGGTCTGTGCCGGCTCCTTCGGTGCGGTCGGCCCTTGCAACAACACCATTGACGGGCAGGTGGATGTCCAGCGCCTGAGCCGGACACCGGACCAGAGGCTCTACCCCAGCGGCTCACGCGATGCCCTCGCTTGGACCCAGTGCTGGGTGAGCTTGGGTGACCCGGACTCCGAGGATTTCATGTTCACCAAGTGCGACGCCAACGGGAACTTCAAGTTTACGGGTGTTCCCGGCGGCAACTGGAGACTGACCATCGGCGACCAGTGGAATGACCAGATCATCGACGGACTCTCGACGCCGGCCAACGTGGGCTGCGTTCCCAAGCCGCCCGCGAACACGTGCACCGGAGGCCTTAGCGCCCTCCACATGGGGCCGATTGGCGTCCAGCAGTGGCAGGCCAATGTCTACACTCGCACTTTCGTTGACGATAACAAGAATGGGATCAAGGATCCCGACGAGATCGGAATTCCGTTGGTCTATACCATGATTCACTACCGCGACGGCAGTCGGGCCAACGTTCTGACGACGGACTTCGACGGCGTTGCCAATTTCAACGAGACGTTCCCGCTGTTCAATTGGTATGTCGTAACGGCAGATTCGGGCCGCTATAAGACGACGGGCATCCACACTGTTTACGACGCGGGCGGCCCCGCCGACGGCTCCGCTGACTGCGGACCGGGGAATAGCGCCCGGCCGTGCGGGTCAACGTCCCCTACGTCCCCTTACGCCTTCCTGGCGAACACGTTCGAGGCAGTTCCTCTGCCCGCCGACCTGTCCGTGCCCGGCGCGGTCTATTGCGCCAGTGCGGATTGCAAGGCTGAGGCTGCTGGGTTCGCGGCCGGCACGTCGACCTCCACGCATCAATTGAGTTCCACTGGCCGCATCGATCCGCCGTGGGTTGCCGCGGAGGGCTGGTCGGGCGAAACAAGCCAGGGCAACTGGATTGAATTTGGCAAGGCGCCATTTGCGGAGTGCAACCCAGCCCTACCCACAAGCGCAACAAACTTCTGCGTGAGCGTGCCCAATCCGGTCTACAACCCCACCGCCGGAGGAACTACTGCTTCCACGATCCCGGTGGGGGAGAACGGCGGCATCCATGGACTTGTCAAATATGCCGCCACGCGCCCCTTTGACGACGCCGCGCAAATGATCGAGCAGCCGTGGGCGCCCAATGTGGCGCGCGTCACCATCAACCTCTACCAGGAAGGCTTTGCGGCGGATGGCGCGACCCCGACTCTCAAGTTGGTGGATACTACGCAGAGCACCAGTTGGGATGACTGGGCGCAAGGGTTCTATCCGAATAGCACCGCCGGTTCCGGGACGGGGGCAGGACAGAAGCCCTACATGAGCTGCCCCGGCCAAGGCACCGCTACTGGAGCCAACGCCGACCTCTTCTTCTTTACGCTGTTTGACCAACCCAACTATTTGAATTATTACAATTCCCTGCACGGCGGGCCTGCCCTGACTCTGCCGTACAACTCGCAGTACAAATGCTATGACGCCATGCACATCTGGAACCAGATCCAGCCGGCGCCTTACGACGGCATGTACTCGTTCCCGAGCGTCGTCGGTATAGACCCGACGACTGGAAAGCAGATCACGCCCACAGGTTACGTAAACCCAATCACCGGTGTGGCCCCAACAATAGTCGGCACCAACTGCACGATCTGCGTGGCGAACCCTGACACTACCGACGCATATAGGGTCAGCACTCCCATGCTGCCACCCGGCAAGTACGTGGTGGAAGTGATCATGCCTCCGGGCTATGAGGTCGAGAAGGAAGAAGACAAGAACCTGCTGATCGGCGACAACTACATCGCTCCGGCCACACAGCAGTTCTCCGGCTTGGGTGGCTTCATCTTCATCATGCCCGACCAGGCGTCGGTGGCTTCGCTGTATGATCCCTCCGCCGCCGGTTACAACCCCACCAACTACCAGAACGCGACTACGTCCGAGGGGAACTCGCAGGAACTCGCACTCCCAGGTTACCCTGGCTTTCAGGATCCGATTTGGCCGTGCGTGGGCGAGATGCGTGTGGTGCCCGACTACCTGAGTCTGTTCCCGCAGGTGAAGGAAACGGCTCCATTTGCCGGCGCTACGCGTCCCCTGTGCGACCGCAAGGAAGTGACCCTGGCCAGCCAGGATTCGGTGAGTGCGAAGTTCTACATCTTCACCTCGGCGCACATCGCCTCCCACTTCACCGGCGTGATCACGGATGATTTCACTTCTGAATTTGATCCCTTTGCGCCGCAGTTCGGCGAGAAGTTTTCCCCGCCCAACATGCCGATCTCCACGCGGGACTATCTCGGAAACGAAGTTTCCCGCGTCTATTCTGACCACTGGGGGATCTATGACGGTTTGAATTTCTCGAGCTGGGACGTGAACCCACCCAACATCACGGGCTACTCACCCGCGATGATGGTGCAGTGCATGAACGACTACGGGCCGATCCTGGACACGAACTTGAGCTCGCCGACTTACGGGCAGATGATCAACGACCCGTTGTACAACCCGGCCTACAGCGACTTCTGCTACACCGAGCCGTACATGCCGGGCACGACGACTTACCTCGATACGCCAGTAGTGCCCACGCAAGCCTTCGTAGGCGCGGGTTACAACAATCCTGATTGCGCCTATCCGGATGCCACGCCGGCGATCGCGGAAGTGGATGGCGACGGCGTCGGACCGTGGCTGAGCGCAACCGGGTCTCTCCAGCTGACGATCACCGCTTTGGGCAACGCGACGGCTCTAAACGCGGCCAACTGCACCGCCGTCAGCACGGGCGCCGATGTAGTTGTGAACAACTTTGGTTACGCGGGGCCCTCGGCCACCGTGGCGCCTTTCGATTGTAAGACTGTCACCCGCCACTATGGCTTTGGCTCGAGGCCTACCGCATGCGGAAACGGCGCGAACTGTCCCAACGTAACCATCGGCGGAATTAGTGCGGTTGTCTCAAGCTGGAGCGACACCACAATTGTAGCCACCGCGCGCGCGGTGGGCCAGATCCCGCTTTGCACCATCCAGCAACAAGCGCAATACAATGGATCGCAGGCACGTTGCGGTCAGCTGGTGATCACCGCGGCCAACGGCCAGCAATCCATCGACACGGTGACCGTCACCATCGGCGGCAAAGCTCCCGTACACGTCCCCGCCTCGGGGACGATCCAGGGCGCGATTGACGCGGCTGCTCCGGGCGACTTGATCATTGTCGACCCAACTTGCACGACCGGCGCTGGAACGGCTAGAACAGTTGTTCCGTGCACGACTGCCGGTGCCAGCAAGACTGGCGCTACTCACACCGAGATGGTACTTATGTGGAAGCCCGTCCGGCTGCAAGGCGCTGGCGCTGCTTCAACCATCATCAATGCCAATACTCAGCCCGCCGGCAAGCTGCTCGATCCCTGGCGCCGGCACATCAATTGCCTGTTCGGTTTGACGCTGCAAGGTGTGCCCTACACCAGCAGCGGCAGCGGCACTTCGTATGTGCCTGGTGCTCATCCGTATGACTCGAACTACAATGGGACGGCCGGTTCAGGATTCAGTTGCCCGGAGACGGGTTGGCAGAATTTCACGGCCCAACCCAACGTTCCGCAGATTGACCGGCTGCCGCTCGAGGCTACCGTCGGTTGGGACGCCACCCTGAACGGCAACCTGGCCGAGCTCTTGCAAGAGCCCTCGCTGATGGGCGCCTATGAAGGAGCGGGAATTACGGTCCTGGGGAAGGGGCTGGATTTCCACGGCGCGGATCCGTGGAGCGACGGCACCGAAGCTGGTGCGTTCCCGGCCGGCACCACGCTGCTGACTGGGGTCGCGACTAATCCAGGTGCGGCCCCGGGAACTACGGGTGCTCTCCTTGTAGGCGATGCCAACCCGCTCTGTCATACGAGTGCCAAAAACACGACCAACCCATTCCCGAGCAACTTCATCTGCAACCCCTCGAGCATCGATGGATTGACCATCACCAACAGCTCCCAGGGCGGCGGCGGGATCTTTGTGCACGGATGGGCCCACTTCCTGCAGATCGCCAACAACCGCGTCTACAACAATGCTGGCACGCTGTCCGGCGGCATCAGCGTCGGCCAAGGTGAATTCGCTCCTCCCTACATTCAGGGCGGCGCCACCAACGCACCGCCCGGCTCGTGCAGCAACGGGGCGGGATTGGTCACTAACCAGCACCTACCGATGTGCTTGCAATTGCAACCGAACGTCCACAACAACATGATCACCGACAATTCCTCGATCGGCGATGAACTGTTCTCCGCCACTCTCTCGGGCGGCGGCGGCGTGAGCTTCTGCACCGGCAACGACTACTACAAGTTCAACTTCAACTGGGTGTGCGGCAACATCAGTGCCGGTGAGGGCGGTGGCCTGGTTCACCTCGGGGAAATCTACAACGGCGACATCGAGCACAATTCGTTCGTGTTCAATGAGAGTAGCAACCCGACCATCCCCACCAATGGCGGCGGGATCCAGATTCAGGGCACCCCGGATACGGATCCGGTCTGCGGCGCTATACCCGACGCAGATTGTCCGCCGGGATTGAGCGACGGAACGGGGCCCGGCCTGGTGATCAATGCCAACCTGATCCAGGGCAACTCCGCGGATAGCGGCAGCGGCGGCGGCATCCGCCTCCAGCAAGTCAACGGGACGGATGTCAGCACCTTCCCGAAGCAACCGAAGCTCTGGCACGACGTGACCATCACCAACAACATCATCAACAACAACATGGCGGGTTGGGACGGCGCTGGAATATCGTTGCAGGACGCGTTGAACGTGCAGATTATCAACAACACCATCGCACACAACGATACCTTGGCCTCTTCGGGCGTGCTCACCCAAAGCATCGGGACGCCCCAGGCCAGCGGACCGGCAGGGAACTGCACCATGACCGGGCCTACCGGGTCGAATACGGCATCGTGCCCGCAGTCGGCCGGGGTGACGAGCGTGCCGAACTCCTCGCTGTTGAC
>Ga0210399_10003497_pt1 | contig 12221 bp, 10 predicted proteins | sample IncBWC14MmetaG_FD_150865 | JGI IMG/M metagenome (GOLD analysis project Ga0210399, IMG submission 150865) | Forest soil microbial communities from Barre Woods Harvard Forest LTER site, Petersham, Massachusetts, United States - Inc-BW-C-14-M | ecosystem: Environmental > Terrestrial > Soil >... | reverse complement strand
CCGGGAAATCCGGCGGAAGCTTCTGGAGGTTCACGATCCGAAGGATGGCTCGCAGGTGATTACGCGAATCGATCTGGCGAACGAAGCCTACCAGGGGCCATATGCGCGCTCGGGTCCGGATGCGCTCGTCGGCTACAACCGCGGGTATCGCGCGGGATGGAAGACGATCCTGGGGGCGTTTCCGGCGGATGTGCTTGAGGACAACACCAACGCGTGGAGCGGCGATCATTGCATGGACTTTACGAAGGTGCCGGGAGTGTTGCTGAGCAACCGCAAGATTGAGGCGCAGACGCCGGCGCTGACCGACATCGCACCTACCATTCTGTCTGAATTCGGAATCGTCAAGACGAAGGATATGATGGGGCAGTCGGTGTTTCAGCGGCGCTAGACGCTGCTGGTTAAACTGTAGCGCCGGCATCTTGCCGGCTCTTCCGCGGGCACGGATGTCCGCCGGACAGCCGCCGGGACGGCGGGCGCTACAAATGAAAACGGGAGAAATCATGTTTGGTTCCCACAAGGTGAAGATCGAAGGCGAACTGCTGGAGAAGGTGAAGCAGTGTTCGGATGCAGCGGGATACGAATCGATCGACGAATTCGTGATCCACATGCTGGAGAAAGAAACGAAGAAAATCCTTCCGGATGAGAGCAGCACTTCGAAAGAAGAAATACAGAAACGGCTGCGCGGATTAGGGTACATCGAGTAGCTTGAATGTTCTCTCCAATCCGCTGGCGATCGCCTCTCCTGTCGCGGCAATCGCGGCATTCAGTCTATCCTGGCTGACTAGTCCGCTGGCGATTGTGATTGTCGTATCGCTGGTCGTTGGATTGCTGATGGTCGTCTTGTTTGGCTACACCTCGGATCAGAAAGCTATCGCCATCGCGAAGGATCAGCTGAAGGCTCATTTACTGGCGGTGCGCCTCTATCGCGATCAAATTCCGGTTGTGATGGGCTCTTATGGCAAGATCCTGCGAGGAACCGGGCGCTACCTGAAACTTGCATTCAAGCCGCTGCTGTACGTCATCATTCCAATTACTTTGCTCATGGTGCAGATCGATCGTTACCTGGGGGCGACGCCGATTCCTTCGAACGCGCCGTTTCTTTTAACGGTTCACACCACCGGCGGCGATGCGCTGAATGACGTGACGCTTGATCTTCCGCCTGAGATCAGCATGACCGCGCCTCCGGTGCACGTTCCTTCAACAAATGAAATTGCCTGGCGAGTCGTCGGCTCAAAAGAGGGAAAATACGAAATGAAGATTGCCGCCGCTGGTCAGGCCGCTGCGAAGGTCGTTCGTGTGGGAAGCGGCCTGGCGCGAATTTCGACGGTCCGCTTGCGTGGGCACTTCTGGGAGCGTATGTTCTCGTCGGCAGAGCCGGCGCTGCCGGAGAATAGTCCGATCGAGTCCATTTCGATCAATTACCCGGATCGCAATATCGAGGTCGCGGGCTATGGTATGAACTGGATTTGGCTGTTCTTCGTCTTGTCGATGGTTGCAGGATTTATTTTCAAGGAACTGCTAGGGATTCAAATATGAATAGATTGTGTGGGACGGACGCCCTCGTTCGCTTGCGTGCATCGGCTGTCAAGATGCAAAACGGGCGGGGACGCCGGTCGTTTTATTGTGAGCGCCAGCTTTTCGCGGGCGAGGGCGCCCGCGCCACACGGTTCTTGCTGATCGCTCTCATCTTCTTGCCCGCGCTTGCGCATGCCTACGCTGGTCCGGGCGCCGGATTCGCGGTGCTGTCTTCGTTCTGGGCGATCTTTGTTGCGTTCCTCTATTCGTTCTATGCGTTGATGACCTGGCCCTTCCGCCAGTTGTTCCGGTTTATCCGACGGCGAAACGCGTATGGAAAGGCGACGTTTGAGCGCGCGGTGATTTTGGGATTCGACGGTATGGATCCGGAGCTCGCTGATCGATTCATGAAAGAAGGCAGGCTGCCGAATCTGTCCAAGTTGCGGGACAAAGGAACCTTCAGCAAACTGCGCACGACGTTTCCGGCGATTTCTCCGGTGGCATGGTCGACGTTCATGACGGGGGTGAATCCAGGCAAACACAACATTTACGATTTTCTGGCGCGCGATACCAGCAACTATCTTCCGTATCTTTCGTCGGCTGAGATCAAAGGACCGAAGCGCCATTTGAAGATTGGCAAATATTCCATTCCATTCGGCAAAACGGAAATCAAAGCGATGCGGAAGGGCACGCCGTTCTGGCACTGGCTGGGGAATGCGGGAATTTTCAGTTCCGTGATTCGCGTTCCCGTCACGTTTCCGCCGGAGAAGTTTCAGGGCGTGCTGCTTTCCGGAATGTGCGTGCCCGATTTGAAAGGCAGCCAGGGCACGTTTTGCTTGTGTACGACCCGCGTTTCCAACGACAAGTTTCGCGAAGGTGGGGTGCGCGTACCCATCGAGCGTAAGAACGGCGTTTGCCGCTCTTATATTCCTGGGCCGGACAGTCCGTTGGCGGAGAAAGCCGGCACGGAACTGCGGGTTGCCTTCGAAATCCGGCCGGAGCCGGGATCAAAATCGGCGCGCTTCGCGGTTGGTGCTGAAAAGTTCACGTTGAACGTCGGGGAATACTCCGAGTGGCTACCGGCGGAATTTAAAGCTGGCATGGGCTTCACGGCGCACGGCATCTGCCGATTTTATCTCAAGGAACTTTCGCCGGAGGTTGAAGTGTATGTCACGCCTGTGAACATCGATCCTGGGCATCCCGACCTGCCCATCTCGCACCCGGTGACCTATTCCATTTACCTAGCCAAACTTTTTGGTCCATATGCGACGCTCGGCTTGGCGGAAGACACTTGGGCGCTCAACGAGCACGTGCTCGATGACCATGCCTTTCTGGCGCAGGCTTACGGCAATCACGAAGATCGCGAGCGGATGCTCTTCGATGCGCTGGACAAAACAAAGCAGGGGCTCTGCACGTGCGTTTTCGATACGACCGACCGCGTGCAGCACATGTTCTGGCGCTATCTGGAAGAAGACCATCCGGCGGCGCGCGATGTGCCCCACAGCCAGCATCCCCCGGTTATTCAGGATCTGTATGAGCGCATGGATCGCCTCATCGGGCGCGTGATGGAAAAAATTGACGGCGACACGCTGCTGATGGTGATCTCCGATCATGGATTCAAGTCATTCGCGCGGTGCATGAACCTGAACGCGTGGCTGCATCAGAGCGGATATCTTGCGTTGAAGGATGGCAAGAGCGAGAGCGGCGATTGGTTCGAGGACGTGGATTGGTCGCGCACCCGCGCTTACACCATGGGCCTCAACGGACTTTATCTGAATATCAAAGGCCGCGAGAAGCAGGGAATTGTGGATCCGGCAGAAGCCGAGGTTTTGAAAGAGGAGCTGCAAAAAAAGTTGAATGGACTGATTGATCCCGCATCGGGCACAGTGGGGATCACGGGCGTGTTTATTGCGGACAATGTTTATCGCGGGCCTTATACGGAAAATTCGCCGGACCTGATTGTTGGCTATGGTGCGGGGTATCGGGCGTCGTGGGATTCGGTGATGGGAAAAGTTACCGGGCAGGTTTTCGAAGACAATATCAAGGCGTGGAGCGGCGACCACTGCATCGACCCACGTCTGGTTCCTGGCGTTTTATTTTCGAGCCACAAGTTCATCGAAGAGAAGCCTGCGATTGTGGATGTGGCGCCTACGATCCTGAAGCTGTTTGGCCTCGCGCTGCCCACGCATTTCGACGGGAAACCCTGGACGCTGGCTTCATAGACGAAATCCTAACCACAGGGGGCACAGGGGGTACGCGGGGGAAGGCTTTTGATTTCCTCTGTGCCTACCTCGGCGCCCCCTGTGGTAATAGTTCTGAGACTGTTCGTTATCTCCCAAATTACCTGCGACATCTTTTTGGGGCTTGTGAGGAGGGCGGCAGCATCCTGTCTGAGCACCCTTCCCACGAGCTTCAATCGACAAGGCAACCCATTTCATAAGTCGCCGTTGTGCTCACGTTCGCATGTCTGAGGATTCGCTGAATCACCATGTCCGGCACACCGAGACGGTATAGGTTGCTTCCCAGCCCGCGTCGTGCTGCGTGCCGTCAGCATAGGGGAAGTCGGGGCGTGCACTTGTGTGCATGCGACCGCTAGGCTACCTAGCGCCCGTCTTGACTCTATGAATCGGTGCAGTGATTAGTGCGGACTCATCGGCGCGGGTGCGTAATATCCATTTCGGGCGTGGATTCGTAAGCCCGGTCTATTGGAAATCACCTCGATTGAACGAAAATTGCCGTCAGCCTCCAGATCCGGCGGCGGATAGCCGAGAGCGTACTGACAGCGGAGGATCTTTTCGATCGCATTGAGAGCGCCTTTCAGGTCAGAATTCTCCCGGGCCGGCAGAACGAATCCTCCCGTTTCGCGAGTTAGCTTTTCCAACACCAGGCGGCCCTTCGGGTTTGTCTCGTAAATGGAATTTGCGTCTAGGGCGAAAATCGACGCCTCAGAGCGCGCCGCAGCTTCCTCCGCCACTGTCAGGGTTGCTTTGCTCGCAGTATCCACACCGTCGGTGATGAGAATGATCACGGGACGTACCACGCCTTTCTTCCTGTTCGCGTGAAGTTTGCCACCGGAAGCAACAATTGCGTCATACATAGCGGTCTCCCCTCCCGCCTGCAGTGTGCGGATTGCAGCATCGAGTGCATCTACATCACTGGTCATGGTCGCAGTCTTCTCCTGTACAGAGCTCCCAAACGCGACAATCGCCGCTTCATCGGTCTCTTTCCGAAGGATGTGTTTGAGAAAGGTGCTGGCTGCCTGCTGTTCGAAACGCAGACGCTCGCGAATGGAGCTGCTGACATCGATTGCCAAAATTACATGCAGAGGTAGGTTCGTCCGGGCCTGGAAATAGGTCCATTTCTCCGGTAATTTGTGATTATCAAGGAGCTTCAAGTCAGCGGCGGTCAGGTTGTCAACGAATCTTCCTTTCGAGTCGGTGATGCTCAGAATCAGGTTCACTTCACCGACTTGTTTTGAAATGGTGAAGTCGTGATACTCATCGGACAGAGCCGGGGTTGGCGGCCGGACACCCACATCCCCGATCTCCTTTGGGGAAATAGATGGCCTTTCGGGGACTGACTCCGGTCGAATTGGATGCCTTTCCTGAGAGAAGGAAAACACTGTCAGGGTGAAGGAAAGAACCATTGCGAAGGAGGCAGTTTTGTTCATGGCCCGGTACCGAATGTCGCCGAGATAATGAGCAGATGCACTTACTTGACTTCAGAAATGCACGGATCGAAGGGGGGATTGCTGGTGGCCCGAGTTCTTCGCGACCTAGCGGACCGCTTTCAGTTCTCTATCTCCGAATTCACAGTCAAGTTCCGACCCGAGCACAGAGCGAGGAGATTATACACCTTCGAAGCCGCGAACTGGTCAAGCACTCGCCTTGAAAGTCCGGGCTGGCGTGCTCCACATCGCGCATGCCCGCAGGCAGAATACCCCACAGAAGTGATTGTGGACTATACTGAATGACGCTCCCAATGTGGGATCTTGTCGGTAGGAGGTTGTCCATGCGATCGCTCGCAGTGTTTATCGCCCTAGCGGCGATGCTATCGGTTAGCGCAGCCAAGGAAGACTTTCAGACCGGTGATTTCGTCAAGCAGCAGTTGAATTCCATCGGGACCGAGCAGGCTCGTGCAGCAGTGCAGAGTCGCGCAACGGAAGGAACATTGAGCTTCCAGCTAAAGAACGTAGCTACAGGGCGTCAGGACGGTAAGCAAGTCTTCGTCTCGGAAGGCGGCAAATTGGTTTCGTTGCTGAAATTGCCAAATCCGACTTACCACGGCGAACGCTTCGTGAGCGACGGCAAAAAAATCTTTATCGCGGAGTTGAAACCTGGCGTCTATTCCGCTTTGGGCCAGTTTATCCTTGTGCACGGCGAGATTCTTACCGAAGGCCTGTGGGGTGGCACGCTCTCTACCGGGTGGGCGCTGGCTCATCTGGACGAGCGGCATGCGAAGCTGCAGGATCGGGGCTTGAAGAAAGTGGACGGACGGGAACTTCGTCGAGTGGACTATATTCCGAAGAAACGCAGCGATCTGGAGATCCAACTTTACTTTGAGCCTGACACTTTTCGGCACGCCATGACCGTGTACTTATTGACGATCAGTCCCCAGATGGCTCGCTCTGAGATTCAAACCGCGAGACAGCAAGAAACGCGATACCGGCTCGAGGAGCGCTTTGCCGATTTCAAGAGCGTTGACAATCTGAGCCTACCGGAGCGATGGACCATTGAGTTCACCTCCGAGGCGTCTACAACTGGTTCCGCAGGCGGTGGCGGCTTGCAAACCCTCTCCGCCGGTGGCGGAGAAGTGGGTGCCGCAGGCACCACAATTAATACCAACGGAATCGGATCAGGGATTAGTCCGGTTAGTGAGTTTGATGTTACCGTGACCAAAGTATCGAACAACGTGCAGCTCGATCCGAAGAACTTCGAGGTTAAATGACAACTTCGTGGCCGTGAACTCTGAGTCGGTGCTACCTTCGTCTCATTATGACTGAAGGACGTTCGTGGGGTTGGGTTCCGCAGCCAATTGGAAATAGGTTTTAGTTACTCGAACGACAAAGAAGGACTACCTCTCTATAGCAGTCACCTAAACATCGGATAATGGCTCGCGGCCCCCATCAAGAACAGCATGGGGAGCGACAGCACAAAGTTCGCGCGTGAAGTGAGGAATGCCTGTCGGGCCAGATATTTTGCTTTGTCTGGCATCGGTGTGCCATTGGCCGCGTTGTCGGCGGTCCACCTGATGATTTTTTTCTGTGCGCGCCAGATTACTCCCCAGACGTTCAGCATCATCATCCAACCCATCCCGCCGCCGATGCCGATGGCGAGCAGACGATTGCTCTCCCAGCCATGAGAGTTGAGGCGCAGAAACAGGCAGGACGCCACGAGCACGATTACGGTGTAGATCACAGCGAGCACCGGGCCTTTGTCGAGCGCGCCTTTGCCGGGAATTTCGCAGGCATACATCAGCGCCCAGGCGACGGTCCAGATGAGAAAGAAAGTTCCCATCGGACCGCCGGAAGATGCGCCGCCGTTTCTGGCGTCCGCGGCGACGATGTTTCCCCAGTATGCCATGCCCATGAATACAGTGAGCACCGATCCCCAGCGGAACCACCAGAGCGCGCGAGACATCAGGCTGGGCAGGATTTTGCCTTTGGTGGCGGGATCAAGTTCCTTCATGAAGGGAACATTTACCAGATTGAAGAAATACAGCAGGCCGAGCCAGGTTATGCCGCCGACAAAATGCAACCAACGAAACAGCATCAGGAGGTTTGTCTGGAAGTCGGTGGGTAGGTTGATGTTGGTCAAGGTCAGGGCTCCTATTCTGAAACTCTGTTCTGGAACTGACGATTGTAGATGGCTGGCGAGGGAAATGAAACCGGTCGATTTTTCGGGGGGGGACCGACTTCAGTCGGCCGGACTTAGCCTTGGGCGCGCGAAGTACAGGGCCGTCTCCCGAGATTATTATTGCGCGGGAAGTTGAAAAGCGCTTGACAAGGCCGTATTGTAGGAGCCGATAGGAAGAGAGCTGCCGCCGATTGCCCTTCCCTGTGCTCACGGCGCGGCCTCTAACCAGAAAAAGGAGATCGGCAAATGGAAGCCAAGCCGGCGCAGCAGAACATTCAGGATTCCTTCCTCAACACGGCACGAAAGGAACGGCACAATATTACGATCTATCTGGTCAGCGGCGTGAAGCTGACGGGGCGTATCCGATCGTTCGATAAGTACTCAGTGGTACTCGAAACCAGCAACCAGGAGCAACTCATCTTCAAGCATGCGATTTCGACTATCGTGATTTCACGCGCGGCCCACAGCCACATCGATTCGAAGCCGACAGCGGTGCCGTCCCTTGGGGAGGTGTCGATCCCGAGCCCCGCTTCCGGCACTGAAGGATGAAGTGAGTTTGCTTGCGCCGAAATGACTCCAGACTGAGCGGCCGCGGCAGTTCGCGGAAAGAGCCCAAGGCGGTGCTGAATCCATCGGAGCGGCAGGAACGGGCGTTCCTGGTGGGGGTAGAGTTTCGCACCCGAGGCCGCGCTGACCGCACTGGAAAGACAAGTTCTGCGATGATCACTCCTGGTGCCCAGGCGGCTCGAGATCACGCCACCAGCGTGGCCGTCTCGTCGTCGTCCTTGTCCTCGTCGTCATCCTCATCTCTGCCGACCGATTCTCCAGATTTCAGCTCCGAGGAGTCACTCGATGAACTGCGTTCGCTGGCCTCGAGCGCGGGGGCGCAGATCGCCGGCGAATTCATGCAGCGCCGCGACCGGCCCGATCCTGCCACTCTGATCGGCAAGGGCAAGCTGGAGGAAATTGCGGGCGCTGCGGCGTCGGTCTCCGCGGATGTGATTCTGTTCGATCATGACCTCTCGCCTTCGCAACAGCGCAACATTGAGCGCGTGGTCCACACGCGCGTCATCGATCGCACACAACTGATTCTCGATATTTTCGCGCGCCATGCTCGCACTCGCGAAGGCCAGTTGCAGGTGGAACTGGCGCAGCTTGAATACATGCTTCCGCGTCTGGCAGGGCGCGGCGTGGAAATGTCGCAGCTCGGCGGCGGCATCGGTACTCGCGGACCTGGCGAAACACAGCTGGAGACCGACCGTCGGAAAATTTACCGCCGCGTCCGGCACGTCAAAGAGCAAATCGAAAATGTGCGTCGCATCCGGGCGCAGCAAAGGCAGCGGCGCGAATCGGTTCCGGTAGCTACGGTGGCGCTGGTCGGGTATACGAACGCGGGAAAGTCCACGCTGTTTAATGCCCTTACCAAGGCCAACGTGGTGGCGTCGTCGCGCATGTTTGCCACCCTTGATCCGACCATCCGAGGCGCTGAACTGCCCTCAAAACGCAAAGTTCTGTTCTCCGACACAGTGGGTTTCATTCGCCATCTTCCGCATACGCTGGTGTCGGCCTTCCGCGCTACGCTCGAGGAAGTACAACGCGCCACGCTCATCATGCAGGTTTCGGACGCCAGCAGTCCGGTCTCTGCGGAGCAGGATGCGCAAGTGGAAAGTGTCCTCAAGGAACTCGAAGCCGACAAAAAGCCGCGGCTGAAAGTGATGAACAAGATCGATCTGTTGCTTCCAAAGCAGCGCGAGTCGCTGCGTGATGACGATCAGAACATCCACGTCTCGGCGGCAAAAGGCATCGGATTAAGCACTCTACTCGATCGCGTCGACGCCGTACTCGAAGGAGACCGCCCGGAACGCGTTCGGCTGCGCATCCCGCAAAAAGAGGGCAAGATGCTGGCTCAGTTGCAGGCCGGCGCGCGAATCTATTCCCGGCAGTATCAGGACGGGTTGGTGGTGCTGGAAGCCGAAGCGCCTGCCTCGCTGCTGCGCCGCATGCGGGCGTGGGTGGTGGAGTGACTGGCGAAGGTGGGCTCGTCGAAACGGAGGGGCCACAGTAGGAACTTGTCATTGCTAACCGGTTTGGTATGACATAGAAGTCATGGGAATCCGCATGGCGTCGAGGCTGACTTTCGGGCTGCTCGTTTGTCTGACGATTCGTTTGGCTGCGCAAGAGCCGTCAAACGCCGCTTCGCAAGTCCGCAAGCTGGAAGAAAAATGGACCGCAGCTTACAAGGAACGACAGATTGATCTTCTGGCTTCGCTCCTGGCCGAGGAATTCATGATCACGGTTGAAGATGGCAACACCTACAGCAAAGCGGGTTATATCACGCACAGCGCCGATCCATCGGTTCGGGTGGAAGTCGCCGAATTGTCGGACCTGCGGGTACGGGTGCGTGGCTACGTCGCTGTGGTGACGGGCGCGTATCACGAGAAGGGAACGTCCAACCACAAGCCTTACGAGTATCACGACCGGCTGACTGATGTCTGGGTCAAGGTTGGGAACACCTGGCAAGTGATCGCTTCCCATTACAGCATCCCAGTCAAACAGTAAGTCCGAAGTTCGAAACCTACGTTCTACACTTTCCCGAACGGGTTCTCCAGAGATGGGCTTTGCGGAGTGAACAATTCTGCTCCGCCTTCCGTGATGTGCATGTCGTCCTCCAGACGGATGCCGAACTCTCCGCGAATGTAAATGCCTGGTTCATCACTGAAAGTCATCTCAGCCTGGAGTTTCGTCGAATTGCCGCGAACCAGATAGGGCCACTCGTGGCCGTCCATGCCCATGCCGTGTCCCAGGCGATGCGTGAAGAATTTGTAATCGGGACCGTAGCCCGCGTCGGTGATGACCTGGCGCGCGGCGTCATCCACCGAGCTAGCTTCGACTCCGGACTTCGCCGCTGCCAACGCGGCGCTCTGCGCTCGATGCACGATGTCGAATACCTGTTTCATTCTGTCGCTGGCTTTGCCAAGCACAAACGTGCGTGTGATATCGGACGCATAGCCTTCCACCGAGCAGCCACCGTCGATCAGCACGATCGTGCCTTCCCGAATGCCCTGAGGCTTGATCGAGCCATGGGGGAAAGCGGAAAACTCGCCAACCTGTACATCGGCGCCGCCCTCGAATCCCAGTTTGCGGTGCGCCGCTTCCAGCAGGTCTTCGACATCCCGCTGCGTCATGCCCACTTTCATCGAACGGTAGGTTGCCTCGTAAGCGGCGAGCGTGACCTTCGATGCCAGCCGCATCAAGTCGATTTCGTGCCGGCTCTTGATCATGCGGCATCCGGCAGTGACTGGAGTCGCGCTGGTGAATGTCGCGCTGGCTGCGGCTTTCTTCAGGTTGTCGCTGAAGACAAATTTTACTGTCTCTTCGACGCCAAGCGCGCTGCTCGCGATTCCGCGGTCGCTGAGCCCTTGCGCGATGTGGGCGTAGGGGCTCTGGTCTTCCTGCCAGACACGGAGGTCGGGCTTGCCGCCATCGGGCGATTGGGCGATCTGCTCGCGCGCCCGGCCTTCCTCGAACCCAGGAGAAACGTAAAACGCTTCGCCCTTGGCGGGTAACACCATGGCAAAGAGGCGTTCTCCACCCTCCCAGCGTATGCCGGTAAAGTAGGCAAGGGATGTGCCCGGGGTGAGCAGGATGGCGGAGAAGTTATTCTCGCGCATCAATCGGCGAGCCTTTTCCTGGCGTGCGGCGCGCTCTTCGACGGTGATGGGCTTGGCTTCTCCGCGGAGAGTGCGAAGCGCGGCGATAGCTGGCGGGAGAGATTGATCACCTTCGGCCGCGTCGGCCAGCGTGGGTAAAACTGCGCTAACGCCGGCTGCGAGAGAACCGGTTTGCAGAAAACGGCGGCGCGAAATCATGAAGACCCGGAGAACGGAAGACGCATTATGTAGAGCGGCAAATGGATAGTCCGGCGAGTTTGGGTTTGGAAGACTTGGTACCCCCCCACCCCACCCAATTTTCGTTAAAGTATTAATTCTAAATGACTTAACTGCAACGTATTCATAACAAAGGAGTTCGCTTTAATTCTCCCTTATAATCAAAGACTTGAAAATTGTACAAAAGCGCGCAAAATCACTTTTCAGCTCAGCGGCAAGCAAATTGTCTGCAGCCACGCTGAGGTTATAGTTCAACGTTTATTATAGGCCCGATGTCAACTGGTCGGGTGATTTTGGTTCGTGCCCTCGGCCACTCCTGGCCGCGCCAGGAAGCTCGGCTTCGCGATGGCTTTCGTGTAGCCGACGATTCGTTCAGGATGCAAGATTGAATGTTGACGCGCTTTCAAAACGCTCTTTAGCGGAAGGAGCATAAATCGAGATTTTCATGCCCGCGAAGCGCAATTCACAGCGGTGGACGTTCGGGCGTGCGGGGACTCGGATCAGGAACAATGATGAATATGAACAGACTGTTTAATAAAGTAGCGATCGTGACGGGCGCGTCCAAAGGCATAGGCGGTGGGATTGCAACGGCCTTGGGAGCTGCAGGCGCGCGCGTGGCCGTGAACTATTCCTCCGACCGGGAAGGCGCCGAACGCGTCGCTCAGGCGATCACCGACAACGGGGGCGAGGCGATCGCGGTCGGGGCCGACGTGTCCAAGGCCGCAGATGTCGCGCGGTTATTCAAAGAAGTGGATTCTGCGTTCGGAAGACTGGACGTTCTGGTCAACAACGCCGGGGTATTTCGCTTCGGCGCCATCGCGGAGATCACCGAAGAGAGCTTTCACCTCCACTACAACATCAACGTTCTCGGGGCGATTCTCACCGTGCAGGAGGCGATCAAGCGGTTCGGGGCCGACGGCGGCAGCATCATCAACCTCAGCTCTATCGTCGGCTCGCATCCGGT
>Ga0210399_10003496_pt1 | contig 12223 bp, 12 predicted proteins | sample IncBWC14MmetaG_FD_150865 | JGI IMG/M metagenome (GOLD analysis project Ga0210399, IMG submission 150865) | Forest soil microbial communities from Barre Woods Harvard Forest LTER site, Petersham, Massachusetts, United States - Inc-BW-C-14-M | ecosystem: Environmental > Terrestrial > Soil >... | reverse complement strand
ACCTGCCGGGTCAGCAGTGCGTAGCAATCACAGGACGCATCTTCCAGATTGTGCCGGTCAAGGATGGTGACATTTCCCCGCGTATAGGAAATCAACCCCGCTTTTTGCAATGTGCCCGCCGAAACCGTCACGCTGGAACGCCGTGTCCCCAACATCTGCCCCAGAAATTCCTGGGTCAAAGGAAGATGCTTGGAGCCTACACGATCCTGCGTCATCAGCAGCCAACGCGCCAATCTTTCATTCACTTCGTGCAGCCGGTTGCAGGCTGCAACCTGGGTCACCTGCACTGCCATCAGTTGAGTAAAGCGGTTGAGTTGGTGCTCCAGCTGAGGGCATTTTGCCAGCAGCACCCTTAACGCATCGGCATCGATTCGGAAGGCATTCGCCTCAGCCTGAACCACGGTTCGCGTGTGGCTGGTACGAAAGCCCGCGACCAGAGGAGTGCCCGAAAAACCCTCCTTACCAATCAGTCCAACTTCCACGCTTTTGCCATCGGGCATGACATTCAATACCGAGAACATTCCGGAATTGCAGAAGTACGCCGACCTTAGAGTCTCGCCGGCTTCATGAATTACTTGATGGAGCTTGAGGCGCACGAACTCCAGCTTGGGCAAAACGGCGTCATATTCCACCCGCGGCAGCGCCAGCAAGACTTCGTTTGCAACGGGATTGCCGTCGCCGTCTGCCTTGAACGGCGCAGTTCCGCGATTCTCGCCATTTCGTTTGGAGGAAAGGTTTACACGATCGACTGAAATTACACGGGGAGCTGAAGACTTAGCCATAACGGCTCCTTGCACAGCGGACACGCTGTCAGATTTCGCAAGGAACCGTCGCCCGATAGGGCGCGGCGGAAATATGCTAGAAGAGACACTTTCAGCATACTCCTTAATTTAGATATTTAAAAATCAATAACTTAAATTTAGATATTTAAAAATCAATAACTTAGTGTTTTTTGTAAGTCATTCATTAGACGTTTGAGTGCGCTGCCGTAGAGTGTTCCCTGTATGTACTGGTAGGCTCAAAGGGACTACCGTCCAGACAGTGCCTTCCCTCGTTGCCGTGCGATTCGGAGCTCGCCAGCCACCCGCCAAGGCACGCGGGATCCGGCATGCCCCTAAAAATCCTCATCGTCGATGACAGCCCACCCATACGACACCTACTCCGTTTTTTCATCGAGCACAATACCGACTGGCAGGTATGCGGCGAGGCTGAAAACGGCCTGATTGCAATCGAGAAAGTCATTCAACTGAAACCTGACGCCGTGATCCTGGATCTTTCCATGCCCGTGATGAACGGCCTAGACGCCGCTCGGGAAATTTCCCGCATCGCTCCGACGGTGCAAATGGTGATGTTCACCATGCACACGAACGAGCAACTTCGAAAAGATGCGGAAGGCGTTGGCATCAAAGATGTCATCTCGAAAACTGATACGATCGGCGATCATCTGCTCGCCTCGCTGAGAAATCTGTGCGTTGCGTAAACGTCCGTCCGATTTCGGTCCCCAAGAACAAGCGCGGTAGGGCTGCGTTGCCATTCATTGCGCAGCCGCGATAAGATAATTCGTACACATCTTCTCGCCTTTCTTTCCAGTAAGTCTTTACAGTATCGCCGCGGCAAGGCGTGTGCGACCCCCGGTGCGTCATAGCTGTGCGAATCCCCGTTACGGAGTTGGCATTGAAACCAGGCAAGACCGCGGTAATTGTCGGCGCCCAATGGGGCGACGAGGGCAAAGGGAAGATCGTCGACGTTCTCTCGGAAAGCTTCTCCGTGGTTGCGCGCTACGCTGGCGGCCACAACGCCGGCCATACCGTCATCATCAACGGAAAGAAGTTTGTGCTGCAGCTTGTGCCCTGCGGCGTTTTGCGGGCGGCCTGCCGCAGCGTGATCGGCAATGGCGTGGTGCTCGATCCCATGGCCTTTCTGAAGGAAGTGGGTGCGTTGCGCGATGCGGGCGTTCGCGTCGACGGAAATCTTTTTGTTTCGAATCGCGCGCAGGTGATTTTGCCCTACCACCGCATGATTGAACTGGCGGCGGAGAATGCTCCGGGACGCGTGAAGATTGGCACCACCTCGCGCGGGATAGGCCCGGCCTACGAGGACAAGATGGGCCGCCGCGGCCTGCGGATTGCGGACCTGCTTGATCTACAGCTCCTGAAGAAACATATTGAAAATGCAGTGCGCGAGAAAAATATGATCGCGCATGCTTTGTTTAATTCAGAGCCGCTGGACGCTGACAAGATGTATGCCGAATATGCCGCGGCCGCGGAAAAGATCGCGCCGTTCGTCTGCGATACGGCGGTCTTGCTGAACCAGGCTCTCGCCGCGGGTGAATCCATTTTGTTCGAAGGCGCGCAAGGAACGATGCTCGACATTGATCACGGAACTTATCCTTTCGTGACTTCATCAAGCGCGACTTCTGGAGGGGCCGCGATCGGCACCGGCGTTGCTCCCAATGCTATCCAGTCGGTAATCGGACTTACCAAGGCATACTGCACGCGCGTGGGCGAAGGCCCATTTCCCAGCGAGGACAAAGGCGAAGCCGGCGAGCAGCTTCGCAAGCGGGGAAATGAATTCGGTGCGGTGACGGGACGTCCACGGCGCACAGGTTGGCTTGACTTGCCTCTGTTGCGCTACGCTGGCATGATTAACGGCATCTCGTGGCTGGTGGTCACCAAGCTGGACGTGCTCGACGAATTGGCGGAGATTCCGGTGTGTGTGGGTTACAGGGTCGACGGGAAAAAGACGATGGAGATTCCGGCGCAAGCCAGCGGTTACGACAAGCTGGAGTGTATTTATCAGAAAATGCCGGGCTGGCGGACCTCGACGCAAGGCATCACGAAGTTCGAGAAATTGCCCACGGCGGCTCGCGAGTACCTGGCGTTCGTCGAGAAAGAAACTGGAGCAAAGGTGGGCATGGTTTCCACAGGGCCCGACCGGGATCACACAATTTTCATGGATGAATTTGCGACGGAGCTGAGGACAGCTTCATCTGGTAAAGCCTAGAATTATTTCAGGCAGGCACGAACCCTACGCAAGGAGCGGACGATGGTGGTTTTGGCAGTGACGTGGATGGCGAAAGCAGGGCACGATGCCGATGTTCTACCAATTTTCGCGAAGCTAACGGAAGAATCCCGCAAGGAGCCCGGCTGCCTCATGTTTCAGGTTCACCGGCACAAGACCGAACCGAGGCGATTTTTCATCTACGAGCAATACAAGGACGATGCCGCGCTCGAATCCCACCGCACAACGCAGCACTTCCTGCAATATGCGCGCAAAGACTTGCCTAAGGTGGCGGACCGGGTGGAAGGCCACCTCTACGAAGCGCTGGGATAGATTGTGTGGCGCGGGCGCCCTCGCCCGCGTCTTTCCGAATCGTCAGTCCGACTTGTCGACCACCAACTCGTGGTTCTGACTAAGAACTCTTATTTCGCCAGCTCGTAGCCCGCGAAGAAGAAGCTCAACTCAAAGCGCGCCGTATCTTCGGCGTCGGAACCGTGAATCGCATTGTGCTCGATGCTCGACGCCCACTTCTTACGGATTGTGCCTTCTTCGGCATTGGCCGGATTGGTAGCGCCCATCAGCTTGCGCAGGTCGGCGATGGCATTTTCCTTTTCCAGCGCCAGAACGACGATCGGTCCACTCGACATAAAATCGGTGAGCGAATTGTAGAAGGGACGGGCGGCGTGCACGGCGTAAAACTGCTCTGCCTGATACTTGGAAATTTCCAGCATCTTCATGGCAAGAATGTGGAAGCCATTCTTCTCGAATTGTTCAATGATGTCGCCCACTGCATTCTTGGCGACGGCGTCAGGTTTCACGATGGTAAAAGTGCGTTGCAAAGTTTTCATAGGTTGTTGGTAGTTCGTCCTTGGTCGTTGGCCGTTAGTCATTGGCCTGTTAGCGTACTGCTTTTCTCCAGGTACTAGGTACTCGGTACTCGGTACTAGACCTTCACTCCCAGGGCAGCGACGAGGGTTTCTCCCATGGCTGCCGGAGATTTCGCCACGCGGATACCGGCTGCTTCCATGGCCTTGATTTTCTCCGCCGCCGTACCCTTACCGCCGGAGATGATGGCGCCGGCATGGCCCATGCGGCGTCCCGGAGGCGCGGTCTGTCCGGCGATAAAGCCGACTACCGGCTTCTTCATTTTTGTTTTCACAAATTCCGCCGCAGTCTCCTCGGCGTCGCCGCCGATTTCACCGATCATAATGATGGCCTCGGTTTCAGGATCGCGGTTGAACAAATCGAGCGCATCCAGAAAAGTCGTTCCGATGATGGGATCGCCGCCGATTCCGATCGCGGTGGACTGTCCGATGCCACGCTGCGTAAGTTGATGTACCGCCTCGTAGGTCAGGGTGCCCGATCGCGACACGATTCCGATCGATCCTTCTTTGTGAATCGACCCGGGCATAATTCCAATCTTGCATTTGCCGGGCGAAATAATGCCGGGGCAGTTCGGTCCGATCAGCCGCGAGCGGCGGTTCTGAAGAAACTCCCAGGCTTTGACCATGTCGAGCGTCGGAATGCCTTCCGTGATGCAGACAATGAGGTCAAGCCCGGCGTCTGCCGCTTCCATGATCGCGTCGGCGGCGAATGGCGGTGGAACAAAAATCATGGTGGTGTCGGCGCCAGTTTGGTCGACCGCTTCCTGCACCGTGTTGAAAATCGGCCAGCCCTCATGTGTGGTGCCGCCCTTACCCGGCGTTACTCCACCGACAACCTGCGTTCCGTACGCGGCGCAGGCCTTGGCATGGAACGTGCCCTCGCGACCTGTGAGGCCCTGCACGATCAAGCGAGTCTTTTCGTTAACCAGAATTGCCATAAATATGACTCCTCACGGCCTTACTGCTTTCTTAAACTCCGCGCGCCGCCGCGACCACTTTGTCAGCCGCTTCTTTCATGGTGTCGCTTACGATAAAGTTAAATCCCGAATTCATCAGAATCTTTTTGCCCTCTTCCACGTTAGTGCCTTCCAGACGCAGCACTACCGGAAGTTTGATGTTAGTTTTTTTCGCGGCTTCAACCACGCCGGTGGCCAGCGTATCCACCCGCAGAATGCCGCCAAAGATATTGATCAGCACCGCTTTCACGCTCTTGTCGCTGAGAAGAATTTCAAACGCATGTGCGACCTGTTCGGAGCTGGCGCCACCGCCCACATCGAGAAAGTTCGCGGGCATGCCGCCGGCATATTTAATGATGTCCATGGTGGCCATCGCCAGGCCCGCGCCGTTCACCATGCAGCCGACGTTGCCCTCGAGCTTGATGTAATTCAGGCTGTACTTGGAGGCCTCGACTTCGAGAGGATCTTCCTCGGTAATGTCGCGCAGTTCGCGAATGTCAGGATGGCGGAAGAGCGCGTTATCGTCGAAGGTCAGTTTGGCATCGAGCGCAAACAATCGGCCGTCAGTAGTGGTGATGAAGGGGTTGATCTCGAGGAGCGAGGCATCCGTATCGAGAAACGCTTTATAAAGATTGGAGAGAAACTGCACTGCGGGATTGATCTGCTTGGGACTCAGTCCAAGCTTGAAAGCCATCTTGCGCGCCTGAAAGGCTTCCAGGCCCATGCCGGGGTCAATGTGCTGCTTCAGGATGGCGTCGGGATTTTCCGCGGCTACCTGCTCGATATCCATGCCGCCAGCGGCGGAGGCCATAAACACAGGCTTGCCTTCAGCGCGGTCGACCAGAATCCCAAGGTACAGCTCTTTTTCGATGGGCAGTGTTTCTTCAATCAGCAACCGGCGCACGATGCGGCCTTCGGGCCCCGTCTGGTGCGTGATCAACCTCATGCCCAGCATCTTGCCGGCGAGTTCTCCGGCTTCGTTCACCGACCTGGCGATCTTTACCCCGCCCCCCTTGCCGCGGCCGCCAGCATGAATCTGGGCCTTGACCACGACTCCCGTGGCGCCGGCGCCGAATAGTTCTCGGGCCGCAGCTTCGGCTTCTTCCGGCGAGGTTGCCATCGTCCCGCGGGGCACGGTCACGCCATACTTCTTGAGAATTCCTTTTCCCTGATACTCGTGGATTTTCATAAAGACGCTCGTCAGCTTAAAAATCGGGAGGACCTGCTTGCGGCTATCGGACCGAGGGCAGCAAACCTTTGATTTTATAGAAAGGCGGCGGATTTGAGCAAACGGGGATGAGCTACTTTCGAGGTCGCGTCCTTTCAATCAGCAAGACATCTAAGTTTAAATTGGTGCGTAACGACGGATCTGCGAAGCTGCCGGTGAATGAGGGCCTGGATCGTGAAAGTGATTTCTCTGAACGTCGCGAGGCCGCACCTCATGGTCTACAAAGGTGTGACCATCAATACAGGCATTTTCAAACAGCCTGTGACAGGCCGCGTACTTCTTCACACGTTGAACCTGGACGGCGACCGGCAGGCGGACCTCAGCGTTCACGGTGGGCCAAACAAAGCGGTGTACGGATACGCATCCGAGCACTACGAATTTTGGCGGCAGGAACTTCCTGACACGAAGCTGCCGTGGGGAGCCTTTGGGGAGAATTTTACGACAGAGGGTTTGCGCGAAGAGGAACTCCATGTCGGCGACTGCTTTCGCGTCGGCTCGGCTACCGTGATGGTCCGCCAGCCGCGCATGCCCTGTTACAAGCTTGCGGCGAAATTTCAACGCGATGATATGATCAAGAGGTTCCTGCGCAGCGGGCGGAGTGGATTTTATTTTTCAGTGGAAGCCGAGGGAGAGGTAGGCGAAGGAGATTCGTTCGAACTTATCTCCAGAAGTAACGACGGCATTACGATTGCGGAAATGAACCAGCTTTACATCCAGGAAAAATACAACAGAGATTTGTTGCAAAAGGCGATCGCTACCGCTGCACTGCCGGAGGACTGGCGGGAATATTTCCTGCCCAGATTGAACGGCCCACGTCATTAACTTACCGGCTCAACGCATTTCTCTCAGGACGAGCGGTTATCCCTTACAATTCCGAAAGAGATGATCCTGGACGCGCTGCATCGCATTGCCAACCATGGCCAGTCACTGGCTCGCGCGGAGGCGCGCGAAGTGATGGCAGAGATGCTGGCGGGGAACTGCACGGACGCGCAGATTGCAGCGCTGCTGATGGCTCTGCGCCTGAAAGGTGAAAGCGTCGAGGAGATAGTCGGCTTCGCTGAAGCGATACGCACCGCGGCGACGCCATTACCTATTGCAGGGTCGCCTCCCTTCTCCGGCGCGCTCGACTTGAGTGGAACTGGCCGAGACGCGTTGGCCGAATCCGCTCTGGTTGACACCAGCGGCACCGGCGGCGACGCTTGCGGTACCTTCAATATTTCGACCGCAACGGCTTTTGTGACCGCCGGTGCAGGCGTGCGTGTCGCCAAACACGGCAACCGCAGCATCAGCTCCAAGTGCGGTTCGGCGGACGTAATGGAGGCCTTGGGCGTGAAGATCCAGTTGTCTCCGGAACGAGCCGCGCAGTGCTTGCGCGACGTTGGTATTTGCTTTCTCTACGCGCCGGACCTGCACTCTTCCATGAAGCAAGTGCAAAAGGTACGGCGCGAATTGCGCCTCCGCACCATGTTTAACCTGCTCGGTCCGCTCACCAATCCGGCGCATGCTTCAGGGCAAGTCGTCGGCGTGTATGCGCTTGAGATGGTGGAAAGGCTTGCCGAAGCGCTGAGCATGTTGGGACTGCGCCGCGCGCTCGTGGTCCACGGACTGGATGGACTCGACGAAATCACCATCACTGGGCCGACGCGTGTGGCCGAGGCTCGCGACGGGACCGTGCGGACGTATGAGGTTGATCCCGAAGAGTTCGGCATGAAGCGGGCAACGCTCGCCGATATTTCTGGCGGCGATGCTGCCGAGAATGCTGCCATTGTGTGCGGGGTCTTGAGTGGAAAGAAATCTCCGCGCCGCGACGTAGTGCTGCTTAATGCGGCCGCCGCGCTGGTGGCGGCAGGACGCGTTGATCATCTAGCGGATGGAGTTCCCGTGGCGGCGCAGGCGATCGACTCCGGTGCGGCGAGCGCAAAACTGGCGGCGCTGGCGAGCTTTACAGAAGGCGCGTAGTGGCCCGTTGCTCCATCACTTGGGGTTGTCGCCACCCTGGATCTTGTAGACGTTGTTCTTTGTATCACGCTCGGGCACGCTGCCGTCGTTGACCACGATTTCCTCCGGCGGCTTCGAAACTTCAACGCGAATTACGCCATTGCTCTTTCCACGCACGACTAGGCGTTGTGTGACTTCTCCCCCAGCAAATTTCACCGTCAGCGGAACTTCGGCTCCGGCGACGCCTAGATTGCTTACCGTGATGGTCACCAGGTAACCCTGCGGCAACTTGCGTGTGAATGCCGATTCCACTTTGAACTCAGGCAAGCCGCGGTCGCGATAAACCCAATCGTCGAAGAACCATTCCAAGTCCTTCTGCGTTTGTGCCTGGATCAGTTGCGGCATGTATGAGGGGGCTTTGTCCTGTGCCGGATCGTAAGCGGCGATGGCCTTTTTCAGCGCCGCATCGCCGACGATGTCGCGCAACATCCACCAGACATACATCGCTTTGCTGCGGGAGAGTTCCTCGTCGTAAGTGTTAATCAAGGACTGGTTGACTTCGTCTTCGGATCTTGGGGCCGCGGCCTGACTTCGCTTGGCGCTCTGCGCAGGGAGTGCTGAACGGTGCGAAGCCAGGTAGTTCAGCGCGGCCTGTCGTCCACTTTGATGTTCCAGATAAAGTGCCTGTGCGAAGTGGGCAAGGCCTTCATTGATCCAGGTGCGCGGAGAAGAGAAGGCTGCGTGAGTCAGTTGGTGAGCTGCGGCGAGAGAAGCCACCTTGGGATCAGCGCTGGTTAACGGCGTCAACAACAAAGAGCCGCTTTCGAACGGAGTTGCGTCCGCATCCGCTAGGTCAGCCGTTTGCGCCTTGGCGCGAGGCGTGCCAAACCAATCTTTAATCAGCGGAAGTGCTTTTTCAGCGGCGTCCGCGTAAGTCGTCGCCGAGGCCTCGTGACCACGCAGAAAATGAACAGCGATCGCCGCGCGATCCAGCTCTTCATAATCCGCCAGCACAAATGTCGCCGCCATCGATCCTGCAGACTTGTAATTACAGTCCGCGACGAACTGATGAGCGATTTCATGCGATCCGGCGCACGTGGTCGCATTCACCAGCAGTTCCGGAGGTTCACCCTCATCATTTGTGACCGTGATCACAAGATGCATGGGAAACGACGTTTCCCGCGTCTTCCAGCGGGCCAATACTTCCGGCAGGCTTATACCGTCCGCAAGGCTCGCATCCGCCGTGGCAACCGGGTACCAGGTCACGTATCCCACTCCGCGCACCGCCGTGAACTTCGTACTGATCTGATCCCAGTCCACGCTGTGGGCCACGGCTTCTGGAGTTTCAATTCGCGTCAGACGTGTCGCATCCAGCGCAACGATGCCCTCGTATGCGATCTCCAAATCTACGGTGCCCTTGGGGGGAACAGGCGCCGGCAATGTTACTGTAGCTTCTGAAAGCGCTCCGGTGTGATCGATATCAGAAGTGTAGGGTTGCGCCACAAACTGTAGGGGCTCGCTTTTGGCGCGAATGGACCGCCAACTCATGGAAGAAGAAATCTGCAGCACAGCAATTTTCTGCGGAGACGCTGAATCATTGCGTAGCGTGATCTTGCCCCGAACTGCCAGGCGTTGCTGTTCGGGTTCCACGCGCACGTTCAGGTCGTAGTTCGTGAAGGTGAATGCCTCGCGGTCGAGAGAAGAGGCATTCAGCGTCGAGACCCACAGAGTACAGAGCAAGCAAATGCGGAAACTACCCAACTTCATTTCGCACCTGCGGAAGCCTCTTTGTTCTTCGCTCGTCTCTGGCGCACGATTTCATACATTACAACCGCTCCCGCCACCGATACATTTAGGGAAGGAACTTTCCCGAGCATGGGAATCGAAACCAGAAAGTCACACTTCCTCTTGACCAGGTCATGCAGCCCTTTGCCTTCGGCGCCCAGAACCAACGCGCAGTCCATGTTGTAATCGAGGGCGTCGTAAGTCTGCGGGCCACGCTCGTCGAGGCCCACTGTCCAAATGTTTCGATCTTTTAATTCTTCCACCGTACGGGCAATGTTGGTGACTCTCGCGATGGGCAGATACTCGCTGGCCCCAGCGGATGTTTTCGTTACAGTGCCGGTGACGGGGGCGGCGCGGCGTTCTGGAATGACCACGCCATCGGCGCCAGCGGCATCCGCGGTGCGCATGAGCGCCCCCAGATTGTGTGGGTCCTCAACGCCGTCGAGGACGATCACGAGAGAATATTGCCCGCGCTTTGCCCCGACCACGTCGTCGAGGTCGCTATATTGCTTGGCCGAAGTCACAGCTACCACACCTTGATGCGCGGCCCTGCCTGCCATCTGGTCGAGTTCGGTGCGGGTGAGAAATTTTACCGGGACGCCCAGGCGGCGGCATTCCTCAATCATGCGCTGCAAGCGGATATCGTTCCGCTCCTTCGCCATGCCGACCCACTGAAAAGTGCGTCCCCGGGCCTTAAGCGCCTCGCCCACCGCGTTGATGCCGTAGATATAGTTCATAGAGCAGTTGCCAGTTGCCGGTTGTTAGTTGCCAGATTCTGAATCCCCGCACATTTCAAGTGTACCGAAAGCTGAAGAGGGTTGCGGGTCAGGGTAAGGTTTGCAGGAATCGGATGATCTCCGCTGGCTCGGGCCGCTCCGCATAATCCTCATTCGCAGAAGCGTAGAGCACGGTACCGTCGCGATCGATGATGTAGGTTGCAGGAATCGGCAACTCCCAACTGTCATCTCCGTTGACGAACGGCAAGTTGACGAATGCTCTCTGATAGATTGCTTTCTGCTCATCGGGCACGCGACAGGTAAGCCCGAACTGTCGCGCGACTTTGTTCCCCGCGTCGGAGAAAAGAGGGAAGCGTAGCTTATGCTGATCGCGCATGAAGAACGATTGCTGCACCGTCTGCGGGGAAATAGCAGCAAGGATCGCGCCTGCCCGCTCGATCTCCGGCAGAACGAGATTCATCGCTTCCATCTGAGCGACGCAGAACGGGCACCAGCGCCCGCGGATGAAGCAGAGCACGAGGCGGCCCTTGGCGAGCAGGGCTGAGGAAGAGATGGTCGTGCTGTCGTGGTCTTGCAGTTGGAATTCTGGAATCCTCGAGCCGATGGGCAGAATATTCGCAGCCAAGCTCTGTTGTTTCAGAGCCGAGACAGCTCGAGCATGAGTCGCCTGAGTTTCTGCGGGAACGTATTTCGCGATTAACTCCTTGCGTTCGGCAAAGATTTCGCGCAGCGCACGAAGGTCAGTCTCAGGGCCGGATTCTTCGAGGGATCGCCACTTCATGACGTTAGTTGTTCAAGCTGAGGCTGGGAAAGAGCACCCTGGTCATCTTCGCACACGAGCGACACTTCGGGTTCATCCGGTTTGACGCGGACAACAATACCTCTTCCTTCTCCGAATCGTTCGACATAGTCCGTCAACGAATCGGTCGCCAAGAAGTGTTCTTCGTGGATGCCAGTGTACAACTCACCCTGGACTCGATAGGAGTAGACGATTTCCACACGCGGGCAGCCGAGTCCGGACGAGGTTGTGGGCGGTGCGGTTACAGTCCCGGTCGCAGGAGGCCACTGCCCGCTGCCCGACATTTTCAGCCAGTGCACGATTGTGCTAAAGGCATATGGGACGGCCTTAAGCAGGTACTCGAATAGAGCGTCCATTTGAACCCTGGATTCGTGATGCTTAGCAGGCCGCTTTCCCGCGACGGCACTGGCAACTGGCCGCTGGCAACAGGCAACTGACTTCCCCTACATCCCCGGCAGCTTCATCCCCGCCATCCGACGCGCAAAACTCGGCTTGCCCATCTGCTTGAACATTTTTTTCATCTGCGCATATTGGCGAAGCAGGTTATTCACTTCCTGCACGGTAGTGCCGGAGCCGCGGGAGATACGCTTGCGGCGGCTGCCGTTGATTACTTCGTGATGATTGCGTTCGTGCATGGTCATCGAATTGATAATGGCCTCGACGCGGTTGATTTGTTTTTCATCCACGTTGTCGGCGGCCTTCTGCAGGCCGGAAAACGGCCCGATGCTCGGCATCATCCCGATCAGGCTCTTGATCGATCCCATCTTCTTTACTTGCCGCAACTGGTCACGAAAGTCTTCCAGCGAGAAGCCGTCGCCGGTGAGGGCTTTCGTAGCCATCTCCTGCGCTTTTTTCTTGTCGATCTGCGATTCGGCACGCTCGATCAGCGAGAGGAT
>Ga0210399_10003494_pt1 | contig 12226 bp, 6 predicted proteins | sample IncBWC14MmetaG_FD_150865 | JGI IMG/M metagenome (GOLD analysis project Ga0210399, IMG submission 150865) | Forest soil microbial communities from Barre Woods Harvard Forest LTER site, Petersham, Massachusetts, United States - Inc-BW-C-14-M | ecosystem: Environmental > Terrestrial > Soil >... | reverse complement strand
CTCCACTCGAATATGTCACGCTGAATAAACATGCATCAATTGAATGCATTCTGCGTGGGCCACCTTTATTGTTCGATGCTTGCGTTCACGCTTCGGTCGATGCCCAGTTTTTTCATCCGAAAGTAAAGAGTCGAACGGTTCAATCCCAAGCGCGCCGCGGCACCACTTGGCCCGGAAAGAGTCCATTGCGTTTCTTTCAGCATATTCAGAATATGCTTGCGCTCTACCTCTTCCAACGTCTGCAAGTGATCTGCATTGTGGCAGGGTGCTACGCGTGTCCTCAAGTCCTGGGGTGAGATTCGCAAAACAGGACTGGAGGATAAAGTCACGGTTCGTTCGATCACATTTTCCAATTCCCGGATATTCCCGGGCCACGAATAGCGTCTCAAGACATCCATTGTGCCGGGTGGGATCGTGTCTATTGTTTTGTTCGTTCTTTTAGCGAATCGTTGCACAAAATGCCGCACCAGTAACGGAATGTCCTCGGGCCGCTCGCGCAAGGGCGGAAGTCTTATTGGCACGACATTCAAGCGGTAGAACAAGTCGCTGCGAAACTGGTGATCCAGAATCATTTGCTCCAAGTCCCGGTGTGTGGCGGCAATAACTCGGACATCCACCTTCTTTGTCTGCGTACTGCCTAGCCGTTCGAATTCCCGTTCCTGTAGGCCGCGCAGGAGTTTCGGCTGGAGTTCCAGCGGAATATCACCGATTTCGTCTAGGAAGAGCGAGCCTTGGTTTGCGAGCTCGAGGCGGCCGATCCTCTGCGTGATGGCACCGGTGAACGCTCCGCGCTCATGACCAAACAATTCACTTTCGAGCAATCCCGAGGGAATAGCGGCGCAGTTCATACCGACAAAAGGGCGATCTCGTCTGGCGCTGCGATTATGAATTGCGCGTGCAATCAATTCCTTACCTGTTCCTGTCTCGCCATGAAGCAATACCGTGGAATCCGTCGGCGCGATGATCGATACCTGTTGAAATACTTTCTTGATAGTTGAACTGTTTCCGACGATGCCTTCAAACTCGAATGGCGGGCTAAATTCCCCTAAATGGGATTTGATACACTGCCGAACGGTTTTCAACAGTTCTTCAGCGTCGAAAGGCTTCGTCAAGAAATTTACTGCGCCCGCTTTCACGGCGCGCACCGTCATTGGGATATCGCCATGGCCGGTGAGAAATATAATGGGAATCTCAACATCCCACTTGGCAAGCTCCTGTTGCAGGTCGAGACCGTTTAGTCCGGGGAGGTTCACATCCAATATCAAACAGTCTGGTACTCCAGATTGCGCGCCTGCAAGGAACTCTTCCCCTGACGCAAACGTTTTCGCCGTCAATCCGCCGGAGTGAATTAGACGTGCCACTCCTTCACGTGCAGATATATCGTCATCCACCACGTAAACCTGAATTCGTGTGTCACTCATGGGCCCTCCTTGCTAAAGTGCTTTTCCTAGTTGCTCGGTTCCCACTTCAAAGCCACATTGACGGCGTCAAGCAATTCATCCCCACTGAACGGCTTAATTAGGTAGGCGACGGTCCAATCCGAGGCAGCCCCTGACATGGCAGCCTCATCCGACTTGTGTGCCGTGATGAAGATAACCGGAACGTTATACTTGTGGAGATTCAGATGACGTAGGAGTTCAGTGCCACTCATCCCCGGCAGCTGTACGTCCAGTATGAGACAGTCTGTTTTGTGAGCTTGGGGCGAGCTCAAGAACTCTTCCGCTGTTGCGAACACACGCACCTCCAGGCCAGCCGACCTGATTAGCCTGTCCAGCGACTTGCGGACCGAGATATCGTCATCGACTACAGAGATCGTAGGCATTGAAGCTGCATCCTTAGATAGCAGCTTCGGGAGAGAAAACAACTACACCTTGGTGGAGGACCTAAGGAGTGAGCACTGCTGGCCGAAGCCCTCTGCTCAGCTGGGCGTTTTTTGAATCTGGGCTTGGGCGGAACTCTTGTCTGAACGGATACCGAGGTCCCCGGCCATCCTCACCAGATCGGCCAAAGAATCGGCACGCATTTTTCGCATGATGTGTCCGCGATGAAACTTGACCGTGTCCTCGGTAATGTTCAGTTCGGCAGCAATTTGCTTGTTCAGCATCCCCGAGATAACGCACTGCATCACTTCCCGCTCCCGCGCGGTGAGCGATGTGTATCGCTCCCGCAACCCACTCATCGCGACTCGCTGCAGTCGCGTACGCCGATCACGTTCCACGGCTTGTTGAATTGCATACAAGAGTTCTTGTTCATCGACCGGCTTGGTCAGAAACTCAACTGCGCCCGCTTTCATGGCCTGTACAGAGGCTGGAATGTCGCCATGTCCTGTGAGGAAAACGATCGGAACCCCTAGCTCGACCTCGGTGATCCGCTTCTGCAGGTCGAGCCCGCTCAGTCCTGGCATTTGAAGGTCCAGTATGAGACAACTCGGGAGCGCGGCCCGAGGTCTGGCCAGGAATTCCTGTGCGGAAGCGAAGGTCTCCGCCTTCCAGCCTGCCGACCGGATCAGTCGCTGCAGGCCCCTCCGAACCGAGGGATCATCATCCACAATCGCGATGACTGGCTCAGGCTCCCGCAGTTCGCCCACGTGCTCCCTCTTCGTGGTACTTCGGAACCGTAAAATGGAATGCTATGCCTGGCCCGTCCTTGCCTGCCGCCCAAAGTCTGCCTCCATGGGACTGAAGAATGGATCGGCTAATGGAAAGTCCCATGCCCATACCTCCGGGCTTGGTGGTGTAGAACGAGTCAAAGATCTTAGATACCGTGTCGGAAGCGACGCCCGTCCCCGAATCCTCAACAGTTGCCTGCACGCAGTCAGCATCAATATTTCGGGTGGTAATGACTAGTTCCCGCGGCCGCTCACTGACACTGCTCATCGCTTCGATCGCATTCATAACCAGGTTCAGAATCACCTGCTGCAACTGAACTCGGTCCCCTGCCACCGGTGATAGGCCATCGTCAAATTTCGTTCGTACGATCACGCTGTTTCTCTTGGCTTCATCGCCGATGAGGGCAAGGACTTCCGAGATCGTTTCATTTAAGCCCAGTTTTTCTCGTGGCGCGGCGGTCTTTTTGGTGAGCGCTCGAATGCGGGCGATTATCTCGCCGGCTCGCTTCCCGTCGCGAACGATGTCGCGGACACCTTCACGGGCTTCCTCCAGATCGGGTGCGTCTCCGGCCAAAAAACGTAGCGTAGCACTGGCGTTGCTCAAGATGCCGGACAACGGTTGAGTGATCTCGTGAGCGATCGAGGCCGTGAGCGCGTTCAGGGTCGTCACTCGCGTTATGTGGGCAAGGTCGGAGCGGGCTCGGTTCAGAGCCTCCTCGGCGACCTTGCTTTCCAAAGAGATCGCGGCTTGTGAGGCAAGGACCTTTAGAATCGTGATCCGGCCAGAGGTGAAAACCCGCGGAGCCAGATTGTTTTCAAGATAGAGAACGCCCAAGAGTTTCGCTTGGTTCAGTAACGGCAAACAGAGAATCGAACGGACACGATTCTGAACCAAGTAGGGATCGGCGGAAAATGAATTCGACGACGATGCGTCATCGAGAATTACGCTTTCGTGAGTGCGCGTGACATAGCGGAGGATCGACTCCGGCATGGTCGATGATACGACCGACGCACCTCGCAGACGGACGATCACATCGTTTCCGCTGATTTTGGATTCCGCCTCTATCTGTAGCTCACCCTCGCGCGGGACGATCAGGAGGCCTCTCTCGGCACCGGCGTGCTCCATTGCGTTGCGCATGACAGTATCGAATAGCTTTTCCAGCACGATCTCACTCGAAACTGCCTGCGAGACTCGAATCACCGTCGCGAGGTCCAGCCCTTCGACCGACGCCGTGATGGTCGAAGGAGAACCTGGCAACGCTTGCTCCTGCTTAAGGCCAGGATAAAGGTGGTCGAGTTGCCGCACTTTTCCATCCGCGCCCCATGACGCATAGCAGGCCCGGGCGTTGCGCAGGTAAGTGTCGGCGAATTGGTCGAACCCGCGTGCGCGGTAAAAGGCCGAAGCGCGCTCATAGGCGAGCCCCTCGTTGTGGACGAAGCTGCTTGTGCGAGACGAGTGGATGGCCTTTTCATAGAGGCGCATCGCGTCAAGGTCACGGTTTTCGATCCGGGCAATTTCGGCGCCCACCAGCGCGGCACGGTTCTCGAAATTATCCGGGCAATTCTCCGCCCAGATTTCGAGTTGTCGGTGATGAGCAGCCAGGGCGGCCAAATGCTGGTGGCGCTCGTCGGCTGTTACGGAGTCGAAGGATGCAGCGCGACAAAGCGCGCTGTAAAGGTGATATTCGGCCTCCTCGAAATAGGCGGAGGAGGTCCAAAGCAGCCGTTGCGCCTTCGAGGCAGCCTCCGTGGCCTCCTCGTAGTCGCCGGCAAAATAGCGCGCCTGTAACTTCCGAATCCAGTACCAGCACTCGAGAGTCGCAAGTGCCGGGTTGCCGGCCAAACGAAGTTCGAAGGGGAGCTCCTCAATCTCTCCGCTGTCGAAGCAGCCGAATTTCGGCGTCAACCCGCGGAGCATCCGGATCAGAGCGAGTTCAAAGGTGATGCCGTAGGTAACAAAGTCGAACCGCGCCTTTTGGGCGAACGCCAGGCCAAGTTCGGCTTCGCGTTGTACGTCGCTGAGCGGGTCGCCCGCGACGAGAAGGTCCGAGTTTAGGCAAAAGGTCGCGTATGCCGCCCAGGCGAAATCGCCGATCTTGTTCGCGGCTTCGAAAGCACGGCGCTGCAGCTCGCTGGAGGTCCGCACGTTCTTCACCCAAGGGGCGATCCAGGTGGCAAGATAAACATAGGTGGTCGCTTGGAAGCGCTTCAACCCGCGGCCTTCGACGAGTTCATAACCGACCTGGCCGAATCGAAATGCTGTCTTGTAGTCGCCGAAGTGCGATCCGACGATCCTACCCAACATGACATAGGCGAGGCACGAGGCGTCACAGTTGCCGTGTTCGAGGCTGAGATTCACCGCTTTGCATATCATCAACGCACTCAAATTCAGATCCATAGAAACAGCGGCCGGTACGACCTTGGTCAGAACCTCGACAGTCGCGAGCGACTCGGGGTCGCTCATCAGCGGCAAATCGGCAGCGTCCTCGATCGTGCGGCTGCCAAGCTGCGACCAGATCTTCTCGTATTCGCGCCGCACCTCGTCTTCGTTCGGATGCGGTGAACACGGAATACCCACGTTCCGGAGGTAGTCGAGAGCCACGGCGACGGCACGGTCCAGCTGAACGAGCGCCGTGTAGACATCCATAAGCAAGCATGCGATTGTCGCTCGCTCGGCGGTATTGGCTGTGCGGTTCGACAACGCGGTCAAGCGCTCATCGGCGGCGGCCAGCTCGCCGGTCAGAAACTCGCATTCGGCGCGCTCCAGCTCCAGGGAGAAGACCAGATCGCGTCGGCGCTTCCAGCAATCGTCGCCCAAGAGCGGCGCACCAGCAATGAAATACTTGAGTGCCGAGGCATAACCGTTAGAAGCCTTGGCGCGCTTGCCGGCGATTAGGTTCAACTCGGCCAAGTCCTCCCGCTCCTCTCTTGACGTGATCAACGCCACGCCGCGGTTCAGGTGATTGACGATATCGAAGATCGTCTCCTCTTGTGTTTCCGGAAAGGTACGCGCCGCGAGCAGGCGTCCGATGCGCAGGTGCGCCTCGGCCCTCGATGCTTCCGGAATCAGTGAATAAGCTGCTTCCTGAACACGGTCGTGGATGAACTTGTATGAGCCCTCCAGCTGTTCGACCAATCCTTGGCGTACGCTTTCCCAGAGATCCGCGTGCAACTGCTCCTGCGAAGTCTCAAGAACGAGACGAAGAGTCGTGGTCTCGGCGAGGTTCCCGAGACAGGCCATCTGCTGCAATACCGTCTGCGTCTGGGCCGGTAGACGGATGAGTTTTCCGACCATAAGGTTTACGGCATTGTCGGTGTATCCCTTGGCGTGGATGCGATCGAGGTCCCAGGACCAGCACGCAGCATCATGATTAAAGGCGAGCATGTTTTCTTCGGCGAGCGAAGAAATGAACTGTATGGTGAAGAATGGATTGCCGCCCGTCTTCTCTCGCACCAGTCGCGCGAGCGGCGCGCTGTGTTCCGGCTCGCAACGAAGCGCGTCCGCCAGCAAACGATCGAGATGCTTCTGGGAAAGCGGGGCAAGCGTGATCTCCTTTACCTTTCCGCCAGCAGTCTTGATCGCCTCAAGCTTCCGCATAAGCGGATGCGCGGCATCAACTTCATTGTCACGATAAGCACCGATCAGCATGAGGTGCTGTAGCTCCGAACGCGTCAACAGATCCTCCAGCAGGTCGAGCGTTGCCGCATCGAGCCACTGCAGATCGTCGAGAAAGAGGGCCAGCGGATGCTCTCGTCGCGCGAATACTCCAATGAATCGGCGGAACACTAGATGGAAGCGGCGTTGAGAATCCTGTACTGGAACTTCAGGAACGGGTGGTTGGTCTCCGATAATGAGCTTCAGTTCGGGAACCAGATCCACAATCAGCTGTCCATTCTGGTCTAACGCATCGCCGAGGTCGTGGCGCCATTTACCAAGCTCCGTCTCGCTCTTCGTCAGCAACGGCCGAATCAGACTTTGAATGGCCTGTGCCAGTGTCGAGTAGGGAATGTCGCGTTTGTACTGGTCGAACTTGCCGGAAGCAAATAGACCACGTGGCGGAACCAGCATGGGCTGAAGCTCATTGACGACCGAGGATTTGCCAATGCCGGAATAGCCGGAAACAAGGACCAGTTCCGGGACGGCTCCCTTCACGATGCGATCGAAGGAGGCAAGCAGCGTTTCGATTTCGCGTTCACGGCCGTAGAGTTTCTCCGGAATCGGAAGGTAGTCTGGCCTGTCATGATCTCCCAACGCGAAGTCGTGAATACAGCACTTACGGTCCAGGTCTAACAGACACCGGAGAAGATCGCTCTCCACGCCAGCTGCGGTCTGATAACGCTCTTCAGGAGTCTTGGCAAGCAGTTTCATGATGATTGCCGAGATAGTGCGCGGAATGTCTCCGCGTCGCTCGTGTGGCGGCATGGGCTGCCTGGCGATGTGGCAGTGAACCCATTCCATGGGATCGGAAGCGGTGAACGGGAGACTTCCGGTAAGCATTTCGTACAGCGTTATGCCAAGTGCATAAAGATCGCTGCGCGAGTCGACGGAGCGATTCATCCGTCCGGTCTGTTCGGGCGCCATATAGGGAAGAGTTCCAGCGATGAACTCCGGAGGTTTGATTGCCTGCCGCTCGCGCGGAAGGCGCGATGCAATTCCAAAACCCGTAAGCCGGACCTCACCGGTCGTAGAATTGAATAGAACATTGGCCGGCTTGATGTCCTTGTGGATGAGTCCCGCTTTGTGCAATCCGCTGAGTCCGGTCGCGAGACCAACGGCGACCCGAAGAAAAGAGGTGAGTTCTACGGGTTGCGAGAGCAGCTGGTCAAGGGGCTTACCACCAGGATCTTCGAGCACAAGAGCAGTCTGTCCGAGGTGCTCGGTTACTGCGAGGGGACGAACGGCCCACGCTGAATCAAGTTCATTTCTCAAGGAGTATTCGTGGTCTAATTTCTTTAGCGTTTCCGCTGAAGGTTTACCGGACGAAGCAGCGAGCAGCAGGACTGATGCAGAACGGGGTCGGCTCAAGTGTTCGCCGCGGTAGAGGATGAATTCCCCATCTTCGCGGAGGATGTTGAGAGGAGGTTGGGAGGAGCCCACGACGATTGTGCCTCCGGATCAAATCAGCGGACGATTTGTCCGCGTTCTTCGTAATCCAAGACGAGAATAAAAGATAGTTTCGGCGCGTTAGAAAGTGAACCGTGCGTCGAGTTGAATTTCGCGCCCAGTCCCGACGGTGCTGAATATTCGTCCGACGTTGTTCGCGAAATTACCCACTGCATTTTGGAAGATGGCGTCTCCGTTCCCTCCCAGCGTAAGCGGACTTTGCGTGTTACTGGGTACTGCAAAATTCGGATGATTGAGTAGATTGTATACTTCCGCGCCAAACGTAATCTTCTTGCCTTCCGTCACTTGGAAGGTCTTCTGCAGTGCTAGATCAGATTCCGCGAACGCGGGACCACGCAGGCTATTTCGCCCAGCATCGCCGAACTGACCGGGAGCCGGTACTGCAAACGCGCTAGGATTGAACCAGCATGATGGATTTCCCACTTTGGCGCCGTTTGGACAAACACCCGTGTAGGGATTACCGATCACGTTTGGCCGCTCTGATATTACCAAAGACTGCAGATCTGCGTTGTCGAATGCGAGTACTGGAGTAAAAGGGACGTTGCTGTGAACGCTGGCAATAGCAGAGACCTGCCAACCACCGAAACGACTTCCGCGTCCAAAAGGCAGTTCGTAAACAACGTTAGCGACGAAATTGTGCCGGATATCGAATTCAGAACGGCCCCGACTGCCCTTGCGATCAAAGTAGTCCTGGGAGGTGGGCGGTTCATTGACGGCTTCAATGTTCAAACTTGTCGAAGCATCATCAACGGAATGAGCGAACGTGTAGAACGCCTGGAAGGTAAGGCCGTGGGAGTATTGTTTCGAAACCGACACCTCAAGTGAGTTATAGAAGGATTGTGCATCGGTTAGCACGCCTAACAGAGGTGATGGCAAGTTCGGATTGTACCGATGACCCAGGGCGGGTTCGAAAGGGTTTATTTCTGCTTCGCGGGTGAGGTGATTCCCATGCGCGCCAAAATATCCGGCGCTGAGGATGGTACCTCGTGCGATTTGCCGTTCCAGATTGAGATTGTATTGCAGCGCGTATGGGAACTTCGGGTGGTACGTCAACGCGAAAACATCTAGCGGTTCTGTTAGGAGAGCACTCTGTGGGTTAAGAAAGGTGGGAAACACAAAGGAATCTATGCCGAAAAAGGGAGGCAGAAAGCGATCTGCACCAATAACGACCAGCGGGAGGTGGTCACGAAATATACCGACTCCGGACCGGAGAACGGTTTTGCCATCACCGAAGACGTTCCATGCTAAGCCAGCCCGAGGGGAGAAAAGATCCAAAGGTGTTCCGGCAAATGCCTGGCCGACCGTTGGTCCGGAATCCGTCGCCGGGTGACGAATAGCCGAGAGACGGCCATGTGCCTCGGTCGGATTGGAATAGAAGTCGTACCGCAGCCCAGCATTCACCGTTAGACGGCTACTTACTCGGAAAAAATCCTGCACAAAGCCTGAGGCCACACTTTGCCGGTAGCCCCGGTCCGAATCAGATAGTGAGGGAACAGAACCGACGTAGGACAGGGGCATAGCCTGAAGGAAGAATTCCAAAGCCGGGTTATTGCTCTGTGCTGGAAACCCGAAGGGGCTCAAATCCTGGAACGTATACAAGCCATCCACAGTAAAATCCAGTGGACCATTGGATTGGATTCTTCGAAACTCTCCCCCGAATTCGAAGGTATGGCGACCCATCGTACGTGAAACCTCGTCCTGAACCTGATAAACGGTCGAAAAGTTGCCCAGCGGGGCCTCTGGGCTGTTGCCAATCAAACTCATTCCTGCTATGTCGAGCATTCCGAAGGGTCGACCGGGTACCAAAGAAATAGACAGACCCGGATGCGTATTATCGATGGCTGTCGACGCGGCCGTGCGGTTGATTCCGAATCGTAATTCATTTAATGCGTTATGTCCGATGTTGTTATAATCCTGAATTGTGAAATATTGGTTGCGCGCGTGGTGAAGGACTGGGAACCCTGGAACGTAGGTTCCCGGTGGTGTCCCAAAATAAGGGATCAGAGAGCCGCTGTCATCAACCGTGTAACGTCCGAATAGCGAATGCGTGCTCGAAAAGTTGTGATCGATACGGATCATGCCGTGGTGTTCGTTAGTGTCGCCCTTGTTCGCGGTGATTAGGTCTCCGCTCCCGTTACCATTGTCTGCCCCATTTGCGGGGGGAATTAGCGCAAGAAACGGCTGTATCCGGAGATCAATTGGGATGGCAACGCACCCGCTCGGGTCGGCGTTGGTGCAGGCTCCCGGGTCACTGCTAGATGGCAGCAAACCTTCATGGGCAAGCGCATCGGGCACCGTGGCGATTGCTGTCGATGCTTGTACTTCGCGAAACCCCTCATAGTCTGCATAAAAAAACGTCCGGTCGTGTACCAACGGCCCCCCGACTCCCGCACCGAATTGGTTCCGCACGAATGGCGGTATCGGGGCGTTCGCCAAATCAAAGTAGTTCTTGGCATCGAGTGAAGCATCTCGGTGGAGTTCGAAGAGCGACCCATGGAAGTGATTCGTTCCGGACTTGGTCACTGCGTCGATGACGCCTCCACTATTCCCGCCATAATCGACATCGAACGTTTGCGTCAGGACGCGAACCTCCGCGAATTCATTCAGTCCCAGAAACAGCCCGGAGGCGCCTGCTGGTGAATAGCCGAAGACCGGGTCATTCGCATCCATTCCGTCGATAAGAACGTCGGTCGAGCTCGGGCGGGCACCGGCAATCGACACTTTCCCGGCACTACCGCTCGAAAGCAACGAAGGGGCACTACTTGGAGTTGGCGCGACTCCCGCCTCCAAGAGGGCCGCTTTAAACAGATCGCGGCCGTTTAGGGGAAGTTCACCGAGGCCTTGCTCTGTAACGAGGCTGCTGACGGTCGAAGTAGTACTGTCGATCTCGTTCACGTCTCCGCTGACCGTCAGTTGCTGGGGCTGGCTTCCCACAGCTAACGAAAAGTTAATCATTACTGCTGAGGCTGAGGTGAGCGCAATTCCTTCACGAACCTGCATTCGGAAGCCCTCTCTCGCCGCGCTAACAACGTAGTTTCCTGTCGGTAAGCCGGAGAGATGATACTGACCCGTCATGTCAGTAACCGTGCTCCGCTTCAATCCAGTGCTTTGGTTGAGGATTGTCACCTGAGCGCCCGGAACAACCGCGCCGCTTGGATCGACTACCGTACCGAAAACGGTCGCAAGCTCCGTTTGCGACCACACGCGTGTTGGGAGTAAGGCAAATGACAGGACCAAGAGTAAGCGCGCCCCCCAGCTGAAAAACGTACAAACGTGCCGATAGCCGAGAGTCAAGCCGGCAAAACGGATTGGCACATTTGCCGCGTTCATGACAGATTCATCCCATCTCGAAGGTGAAGGTACTCCGCGTTGGCCGAACAGTCCAACACGGTTCTGGAGGGAAGAGCGAGGACTGTCACCAAATCATTCATGCAGTGCTGCGGGCGCTTGATTTGGTCGGCGGGATCGTCCAACTGCCTTTCCATGTCAAACCCCTATGGAGTGTGACGCTAGTCGCGAGGCTGAGCGCTCGCGAAGCTCATGCACGCAAGGTGGCCGTCAACGTTACCTTCTTTTAACCGAGAGATCAATATCGTTAATAACTTGCAGTCAGTCCAGGACGAGAACATTCGGGTACGACGAACTGCTTCAAGCGATGGGCCAACGCTTTACGAGTTCCATTCCCTGGGCGGCCCATTGCCTTGAACGCGCCACTTATCCTCTGCGACCAACAATGCCGAGTCTGGATTCGTAGTCTTCCGACTGCACTGGATGATTTTGACCCGGTGTCAACATCTGTACATGCGGGAACATGCTAACAGCGCCGTCTGAATCGCATCCTCGCAAGAGTGACCTAAACCCTGTTCATTCATCAAGCTCAGCGAGCAGTCAATTGGAGGATGAAATGCCTCTTGTCTGGGGGTCGAGCTTCTTCGGTGAGTTGGAAGTGCACGTGAGTGCTTGAATGATTGTGAGAAAGGGAGAGGAGGAGCGATGAGTGTTCAAGAGGCTACATCACTGACCGAGCGGCGAAAAGGCACGCAGGGCCGCGCTACCAAAGCCGCACCGAGCAACGACCGATTGCTCGTAGCAGAAGCAAAGTCAGGGTGCTCCAATGCTTTCGGAGAATTGTATGAGCGTCATCGACCGAAAATCTGTCGCACCGCTTTCCGGATACTGCGCAATCAGGAAGATGCCGAAGACGCGACTCAACGGGCGTTTCAGCGTGCTTTCGCGAACCTAGCTGGATTTCGTGAAGACTCGACTTTTTCAACCTGGGTGACCCGTATTGCCATTAATGAGGCGCTGATGCTGCTGCGCCAGCGGCGCCCAAACACACCGCTCTTGGAAGGTAATGGTGATGGCGACGACGCGCATTCCGTGTTCGATCTCACGGACAAGGGGCCGACGCCGGAAGAGATTCTGGCGGAGAAGGAACTGCGTGCCACGGTAACCAAGGCGATTTCACATCTCCGGGAAAAGTTGCGAACCGT
>Ga0210399_10003492_pt1 | contig 12230 bp, 13 predicted proteins | sample IncBWC14MmetaG_FD_150865 | JGI IMG/M metagenome (GOLD analysis project Ga0210399, IMG submission 150865) | Forest soil microbial communities from Barre Woods Harvard Forest LTER site, Petersham, Massachusetts, United States - Inc-BW-C-14-M | ecosystem: Environmental > Terrestrial > Soil >... | reverse complement strand
GCGCCAGAATCTCAATCGGGCGCTCCTGACCATCATTGACAACGTGACACCCTCTTCTTGAGTACTCGGCTGTCATTTGCCAACAGCTTCGACTTAGGTCCGGCGGCGCTTCGAGGACTTGCTCGGATCGCGTCCAGAGCACCAGCGTGGAGATTCCCGGCTCTGCCATAAACGTGGTCATGCCGTCGTGTAAAAGAGACCCCGTGTTCCGACTATGAATCGGGTTCCTGTCGCCAGGTCGAGCGGGCGCGCCGTCGTCGTAGACCCGGACCGGAAGCCGTCTTCGGGTAGGCACCGAGGTGGTCGGCGCCTCGGCATCCGGCGTGCTGGTCTGATCGGTAGCGTCATCGCCGTCTCAGGGTTGGCCGTCGGGATCGCTGTCGTAGTGGGACGGGGCCAGGGCCCAGCACCCCCCACGGGCTGTTATTTCGGTTCGACGGCGACGTCCTCTCCGTTCTCGATCACGCCGACTCAGGCGCAGAACGCCGCGATAATCGCCGCAGTGGCGATGCGCAAGGGGATGCCGGACCACGCGGTGACTATCGCCCTGGCAACCTCGCTCCAAGAGACGCAGCTTCGGAACTTGCCGTACGGCGACCTGGACTCGGTGGGCCTGTTCCAACAACGACCGTCCCAGGGCTGGGGGACCAGCGCTCAGATCATGGATCCCAACTACGCGGCGTCCATCTTCTACGACCATCTGGCCCAAGTGCCTGGATGGCAGACGATGGCGGTCACGGATGCGGCCCAGCTGGTCCAGCACAGCGCGACCCCCAACGCGTATGCCAACTGGGAGACCGAGGCGCGCTCACTTGCCACGGCGCTCACGGGCGAGGTCCCCGCCGGTCTCTCGTGCGGTCTTGATGGCTTCGGCGGTCCCGCCCCCGCACCTTCGGCCCTCGCCCAGGCGTCGACGGAAGAGATGGGCGCGCAACTGTTGGGTGTGCCGGTTTCCACCAAGACCGGGTGGCGGGTGGCCACTTGGGCCGTAGCCCACGCGTACAACTACCACATCAGCTCAGTCTCTTTTGAGGGTAGGACGTGGACAGGGGCGTCGGGAACGTGGTCGCCAATTGCGGGATCCGGGTCCGGGACAGCCCAGAACATGGTGAACGTGACCTAGGAAGAGGACGACTTCCCGCGGCCGGTGCGCGAGAAATGTTTGATCTCGCCCGGCGTGCGCGATCAAGCCCTCTAGCTATAGCTAAATCACCGCTCTAGCGATTTGAAGTTTCCATTTCAGGGATGGGCATTTCTTCGAGAACGACTATTTCGCAGTCCTCGGCCCAGCGCAGATGGTGATGGTCCTTGACCATCACCAACGCTTCATCCATAGATTCCGCCTGCAAGATCGACATGCCGATGACGTTGCTTTCGGTACTCGCGGCACTCCGTGGTGTCACCCTGACGGCGTTGCCGAGCGGCTTTCCAGGATCCACCAATCCAGGTCCAATCCGTTGTGCCCAATCGACCCAGAGTTGCATTCCAGCCATCGCTTCTTCGGGTGTCGCTTGTGCGAACCGCTCTGCCACACCGAGAGGTGCTTCGTACAGCACGATGTACCTACCCATAACAATGTCCTTTCATTGGGCTCCTTGTCCTGCGCAATACCGGCCGTCTCGCGATGGTCAACCTTCTCCACCTGCATCGAGTGAGGACTCCAGGACTTGCGCGATGCCCTCGAGCCCGTTCGCAATCCGCACCAGTCGCGTCGGGCTGAGCTGCTCCATTATTCGCAGTGACCATTCCACTTGGCGCTCGTAGATCTTCGCGAGCACCTGCGCGCCATCGGATGTGAGGGCCAGGAGCCGAGCCCGTCGATCGGTCGGATTGTCTTCGTACGAAACGAGGCCTTCTGCGGCCAGGATGTCAGCGATCCGTTGGACGCTCTGACGAGCGTGGCCAATGTCTTGCGCGATCTTCGCCACCGTCGTCGGCTCGTAGGCCCTCCCAAGTACCTGCCATCGAGCACTGCTTTGGCCGAGGGGGTTCGTGATTCCCTCGCCGGCCTGGATGATGAGTCCGTTGACCTTGAAGACACTCATGGCGAATCGGGTCCAGGCGTCTTCGAGATTCACCGGTAGCGACACGGAATGACCCTACATAATTGACAGTATGCTGTCAATCTGATCCTTCGCAACGTTCCTGGGGGTCGCTCAAAGTCGCAGAATTCAGGAGCGACCTAAGTGTCCCGAACTGCCTGCTTCGGTAGGGGCGAGGATGTGCACGAATTCGGCGGCTGCGATCGGGCGACCAGACCCAAATGTGGCGCTACCCGATCGACACGATTTGCCGAGCTCAGCCGGCGCTGAGCCGCTTCGCCGCCTCCGGGTCGATGCCCCATTTGCGGTCGGCCAGGTCACGCGCGTTCGCCTCGTATAAGACCACCTGATCGCGGCCGGCCCGCTTGGCGTCGTACATCGCGTTGTCGGCGTCGCGCAGAATGTGCGCCGGCGCTGTCGTGTGATCAGAGGTGACGACGACCCCGATGCTCGACGTCACCTCCAGCTGCGCGTCGCCGAAGTCGATCGGCTCACTCAACCCGCGGCGGATCCGGTCCGCCATCTCGTAGGCGTCGTCCCCATGGTCCACCTCGGCCAGGGCCACGAATTCGTCGCCGCCGAAGCGCGCCACGAGGTCCACCCCCCGGGTCATGGCCGTCATCCGGTTGGCCATCTCCTTCAGGACGAGGTCACCGGCCGAATGGTCGGCGCGATCGTTGACGAGCTTGAAACGATCGAGGTCGATGAACATCAGCGCCAACGCCGAGCTGCGTCGGCCCACGTGGCCGAGCGCCTCTTCCAGGCGCTCCATGAAGAGGGTCCGGTTGGCCAGACCGGTGAGACTGTCGTGCGAGGCGGCGAACGCGACCTGCTCGGCCATCTCGCACCGTTCGATGGCAAGGCCGACCATGCTGGCCAGCTGGTCGAGCTTCCCTAGTTCCTCACTCCCGAAGTAGGGCATGTAGGGACTGATCCTCACTGCGAGGATGTGGGTGTCGCCTCCGGTGGTGCGCACGTTGATCCGTCGTTGTTCGCCCTTGATGCGATCGACGTCGCGGTTGCGGTCGTTCCCGTGGCGGATATCCCACCTTCCGCCGGCCTTCCGATCGGCCACGGTCGAATACTGAGCGACGACCGCGCCGTTGCGCGTGAGCAAAGCGGCCTTCGAAGCGCCCACGAGTGCGCAGACGTGGGGTAGCAACCGGTCGCCCACGTCCTTGGAATCGCCGGCCGAGACGAGCTCGGTCATGGCTTGTTTGAACGCAAGGTCTTCGCGCCGGCTGAGCGGCACTCGCAAGAACGACGGGAGAACGAGTGCCGTGAGGAACAAGATGCCCATCACCACGGTGATCATCTCTGAGATCAACGTGGTGGTTGTTCCCTGCACTGCGAGTGCGGCCACGACGACCTGGACCTGCAAGCCGGCTACGGCGACCGCCAGCAGCCGCATGCGGTAGGCCGCGATCGGAGGCTCGCCTATGCCCGCCATGAAGAGGCGGACGACGACGTAGGCAAACAGGAAGGTGAACTGCACCAAGAAGGAAACGCGATAGGCCAACCAGTGCGGCGGCGGGACAACACCGGGAAACGGCAGGTACTGCAGGGTGAACGTGAACAAGACGATGCCGACAGTCACGGCCAGCGCCAACACGCGCACGATCTCGCTCGCCTCGCGGAACGACGTGGCAAAGCGGAACAGGCAATAGGGCATGACCAAGAGGAGTGCGATCAGCACCTTGGCCACCGTGACGTGCGCGACCCATCCCGGCGCGAACTTCGCCACGAGCGAGATCCCGCCGAGTATGGCAAACGAGAGGGCGACCCAGCCCGCGCCACTGATCCTGTGACGGATCCACTGCAAAGCGGTGAGCGCGGCCAAGAGGACGAACTCGACGAGCGAGATGTCACCCAGAACGTGAATCCAGTGCTCCACCGCTATGGTCCCTTCCACAGCGTCGCCAAACGCAGACCCTCCTCAGGCCCGGGCTCCCAGAAAACCCGGCGGGTAGTTGACCTAGAAGTTTACCTCTCGGGGCCGTTTTGTGAAGGGATGAGCTCAGAATTTCGGACGGATTCCACGAGGCATTTTTGATCCGGTCGCGGCGCGGGACATCTCCTGGCGACCGGTTACCAATGGGCCTCGCACGCATGCGTACGCGTACCCGGTGCGCGTACGACGCGTTGGAGCGCCCGCCCGCCTGAGCAGGTCGATACTGTGGGCGCCGAGCGAGCGGGAGGTGCGCTGGTGCAGGACTGGGCCCGGCCGGTGGTGCACTGGGAGATCGAGGCCAAGGACCCGGAGCGCCAGAAGGCGTTCTACGCCGACCTCTTCAACTGGAAGATCGGCGAAGGGTTCATCATGGAGATACCGGCCGGTATCGGAGGGCCCGAGCCGGGGCCCGCCGGGCACATCCGGCAGGGCGAGCGCTCCGGCGTCACCCTCTACGTGCAGGTAGCCAACCTGCGTGCGTCACTGGACAAGTCTGTTCAGCTCGGAGCCACCCTCGTGGCCGAACCCTTCGACGTGCCCGGTGGCCCGACCCTTGCCGCGATCACCGATCCCGAGGGCAACCCCCTCATGCTCGTGCAGGCCTGACGATGTCCGTCGTCGAGGTCACGACGTTCCGCCTCGCCGAAGGGGTCAGCGACGAGTCCTTCCTTGACCTGGACAAGCGGCTGCAGACCGAGCTCATACCGAACCGGTCCGGCTTCATCCGGCGGACGACGGCGCGTCACGGCCAGGAATGGCTCGTCGTCACGCTCTGGTGGAGCGACGAGCAGGCCGCCGCGTTGTACCGCGAGACCGAGGACGACCCGCTCCAGGTGGAGTTCGCCCGGGCTGTCGAGGCGGGCACGCTGCACTCCACGCGCTTCGAAACCCTCGACTGAGGTGGACCCGTCCGAGCTGAAGGTGACCCGCTACGACGTGAGCGACAGCGTCGCCACCGTGACGCTGCACCGGCCCGAGCGCCTCAACGCGTGGACGGGGCGCATGCACGCCGAGTACCGGGCCTTGCTGCAGCGGGCGGCCGTCGATCCGGCCGTCCGCGTCATCGTGGTGACGGGGTCGGGGCGCGGCTTCTGCGCCGGCGCCGACAGTCGCGCCCTCGAGGGCCACGTCGAGCGGGGTGGATACGACGCCGGCCTCGGTGACGACGTCGCCATGCCGGGCTACGGCGTGCGGCCGGAGTTCGACGCGGACTTCGCCTACCAGTTCGGGATCCCCAAGCCGATCATCGCTGCCATCAACGGGCCCGCGGCCGGCGTCGGCCTGGTGCTCGCCTGCTACTGCGACCTGCGCTTCGCGGCGCGGGGAGCGAAGCTGACGACCTCGCACGGCCGGCTGGGGCTGCCGGCCGAGTACGGCCTCTCGTGGCTCCTGCCGCGCCTGATCGGCGTGACCCGGGCCGCCGACCTCCTGCTGTCGAGCCGGGTCGTGTTGGCCGAGGAGGCCGAACAGCTCGGCCTCGTCAACAAAGTGCTGGCGCCCGAGGAACTGCTGGCGCACACCTATGCCTACGCCGGCGCGCTCGCCCGCGAGATCGCCCCGTCGTCGCTCGCCGCGACCAAGCTGCAGCTCTACCGTGACCTGCACCTCGACGCGGCGTCGTCGGTGCAGGACGCGGGGCTGCGCATGGCCGAGATGATGAAGGGCGCCGACTTCGCGGAAGGGGTGGCCGCCCTCACGGAGAAGCGCCCACCCGACTTTCCCGACCCGCCGGCCTGACCGGCAGCGAAGCCCGTCGGTCAGCCGTCGACGCCGGCCGGCAGCTTGGCCACGTCCCAGTCGAGCAGCGCCACCGCTTGGCGAAAGGCGAAACGGTCCGTCATCCCGGCCACGTAGGCCACGGCGGCGCGCACCGCGTCCTCGCTCCCGGCCACCACGTCGGGCGAGTGATGGGGTGAGCCGTCGTCGGCGATGAGGTGCGGCCGGTCGGCGAAGTGCTCGACGAGGGCGCGCAGCACGGCCACGACCGCCTCGCCCTGGCGGAGCGAGGCCTGGCGCAGGTAGATGCGCTCGTAGTTGCAGGCGCGGAAAGCCGCCAGAGCTTCGGCCTCCTCTTCCTCCATGCCCACCTGGCCGGTGCGGAGGGTGGCGGACACCACGCCCGCGATGAAGGCGCCCAGCTGTGCGCCCCGGGTTTCGCCGCACCGGGCACGGACGGTGTCGGGCAGCTGTTGCGGCGCCACGATCCCCGCCAGCACGGCGTCCTCCCAGTCGTGGCACACGTACGCGATCCTGTCGGCCCAGCTCACGACCTCACCCTCTGGCGTGGACGGGGCGGGGCGGGACCAGCTGTGGTTGGCGATGCCGTCGCCAGTCTGGGCGCAAAGGTTGAGCGGCGCGAGCGAAACGAGCGCCCCCCACGGCGCATGATCGAAGCCTCCCGACACGTAGGGATCGAGCGCGTCCTCGCTGGCGTGGCCACCGGGCCCGTGACCGCAGTCGTGGCCGAGCGCGACGGCCTCGGTGAGCGCGACGTTCAGCCGCAGAGCCCGGGCGATTGCGCTCGCGACCTGGGCCACCTCGAGCGCGTGGGTCAGCCGGGTGCGCTGATGGTCCTGAGGGAAGACGAAGACCTGGGTCTTGCCGGCCAGGCGACGGAACGCCGTTGCGTGCAGGATGCGATCGCGGTCACGCTCGAAGCACGTCCGCCACTCGTCGGGCTCTTCGGGCCGCGGACGTTCGCCGGCACCAGCGGCGCACGTGGCTCCTGGCGCGAGCAGCGTCGCTTCGAGCTCTTCGCGCTCGTCGCGGCCACACGGCGAGACGGGCTCGGGGCGCTCCGTTGCGGGCGCGCCGGGTGCCGGACCGATCCGGGCGTGGGAGTCGGCGTGGGCCAGGCGCACGGGTCCGGCGTAGCCCGCCATCGTCGCTGCCCAGCGGACGTTGCGTTCCGTCCCCACGGCGCCGTCGGCTCCGCTCATGCCATGCAGTCTGCCGCGTGGCAGTAACGTCCAGGCACCAGGAAAAGGCCCGTAACGGCCATGAGAGGAGTGACACCAGGTGGACGTGCGTATCGGCATCACCCACACCCCCAAGGAGCTCGAGGTGGAGATGCCCGAGGACGCGGACCGCGACACGCTGGTGAAGGACATCGAGAAGATGCTCGATGCGGGTGACGGCGTTCTCTGGCTGACCGACCGCCGGGGCCGCAAGGTCGGCGTGCCGGTGGCCACGGTCGCCTACGTCGAGGTCGGTGCGCCCTCTTCCGAGCGCCGCGTCGGGTTCGGCGCACCCTGAGGGCCAGGGCCCCCCTGGCGGGACGGGCACGGGTCCCTTGAGCGCGACCGTCGACCTGCTCGACCTGAAGCTGATCTTCGTCACCGGCAAGGGTGGCGTCGGCAAGACCACGGTGGCCGCAGGCCTGGCGCAGCTGGCCGCCGAGCACGGCAAGCGCGTCCTCGTCTGCGAGACGGATGCCAAAGGGGACGTCACCGCCCTCTTCGAGGCGCCGCCGACCGACTTCACGCCGCGGGAGATCGCGCCCGGCATCTGGTCCATGTCCATGGACACCGAGGCGTCCCTGCGCGAATACCTCAAACTGCACCTGCGCATCCCGGTCGTGGGCCGCATCGGCCCGCTGGCCAAGGCGTTCGACTTCGTCGCGACGGCGGCGCCGGGCGTGCGGGAGATCCTGACCGTCGGCAAATTCTGCTGGGAGGTCAAGGAGCGCCACTACGACCTGGTGGTCGTCGACGCAGCCGCCACCGGCCACATCGTGGGCCAGCTGGCCGCGCCGCAGGCCATCAACGACCTCGTCAAGGTCGGCCTCATCCGCAGCCAGACCGACTGGATGCTCGAGATCCTCTCGGACCCGCTCCAGACCGGCCTCCTCGCCGTCTGCACCCCCGAGGAGATGCCCGTCAACGAGACGATCGAGCTGGCGACGCGCATCCGTGAGGAGACCACCGTGCGCATGTCGGGGGTCGTGGTCAACCGCGTCCTGCCCGAGCTCTTCGGCCAACGCGAAGAGGAAATCTTCGAGCAGTTGCGTGAGCCCGAGACCGAGGAGGTGCTCTCCGGGCGCGCCGGCGGGTCCGTGGCGCCGGTGCTCGAGGCCGCCCGCCTGGCGGTCACGCTGCGGCGCACGCGTTCGACGCACCTGCAGCACCTGCAGGCGGGGCTCCCGGCCGGGATGCCCGTGCTGTTGCTGCCTTACCTCTTCGCACGCAGCTTCGGCGCCCGCACCACGCGCCAAGTCGCCCACGCGTTGGGCGAGGAGCTCGGCCTGTGACGGCGGCCAAGGGCGCCGACGCGGCGAAGACCGTCGCTCAGCTGCTGGCGGCGAAGGACATCGTCATCGCCTGCGGGCCCGGCGGCGTGGGCAAGACGACCACGGCGGCGGCGCTGGCGGCCACGGCGGTGGTCGAGCAGGGCGGCCGCGTGCTGGTGCTCACCGTCGACCCCGCGCGCCGGCTGGCCGACGCACTCGGCCTCAAGGGGATCGGGAACGACGAGGTCCGCATCCCCGACGAAGTGTTCGCCACGGCGGGTGCCCATCCGAGGGGCGAGCTGTGGGCGGCGATGCTCGACACGAAGCAGAGCTGGGACGATCTCATCGCCGCCCATGCGCCCGACGAGGAGACCCGCGAGCACATCCTCGCCAACCCGCTCTACCAGAACATCTCGGCGCGCTTCGTGCAGAGCCACGACTACATCGCGATGGAGCGGCTCTACGAGATCCACACCGAGGGCAAGTACGACCTCGTCGTCGTCGACACGCCGCCGACGCGCAACGCGCTCGACTTCCTCGATGCGCCGCAGCGCATGGCGGACTTCTTCTCCTCGCGCCTGCTGCGCTGGCTGATCGTGCCGTACCGGTCGCGCCTCGTGAACGTGGCCGCGCGGCCCTTCTACCAGGTGGCCGACCGGATTCTCGGGACGCAGTTCCTGGCGGACATCTCCGAGTTCTTCATCTTGTTCCAGTCGATGTACAGCGGCTTCGTCGAGCGGGCCGAGGCGGTGACGCGCCTGCTGTCGGACCGGCGCACGACGTTCATGGTCGTGTCCACGCTCGAGGCGACGCCCGTGCGCGAGGCGGAGTTCTTCTCGTCCGAGTTGGCGGCGCGCAAGCTGCATCTCGGGGCCATCGTGCTCAACAAGGTGATGCCTGAGTACCTGCGCGACGCCAAGACCGACAAGCTGGCGCAGTCGATGGAGAAGCAGTCGGCGGAGCTGGCGCGGGGGCTGACCGACGACCCCGCGGTGGCGACGCGCGTGATCGTCGAGGTCGCCGAGAGCTTCCAGAACTTCGGCGTGGTGGCGCGGCGCGAGGCCGAGCAGATGGCCGAGCTGCGGGGGGCGCCCGACGTGCTCGTGACCGTGCCGTTCTTCGACGCCGATATCTACGACATGGGCGGGCTGCTCCGTTTGGGTGCGCAGGTCTGGGATTAGGAGCCGTTCAGCCCTTCAAGCCGAGTCGCCCGACAGGGCGCGTACCATCGGTGCCATGACCCAGCTCATCAACCCCGAGGTCCTCGAGTACGCCGACGCCCACACCACCGCGCCGGCGGCGTCCCTCGAGGTCGTCGACGCGTCGACCAAGGCCGACTTCGCCGCCTGGGGGATGATGGTCGGGCGCCAGGAGGGCCGGTTCCTCGAGATGCTGGTCTTCGCCCTCCAGGCCACGAGCGTCCTCGAGATCGGCACCTTCACCGGCTACTCGGCCATCGCCATGGCGTCCGGGCTGGCCAAGGGTGGCTCGATCATCTCTTTGGAAGTGGACCCGCACCACGCGCAGGTGGCCCGGGGCAACATCGCCGAAGCCGGCCTCGAGAGCTACATCAGCGTGATCGAGGGGCCGGCGCTGCGCTCCGTCGAGGCGCTGCAGGGGCCCTTCGACCTCGTCTTCATCGACGCCGACAAGGTCTCCTACGACGCCTACTACGAGGCGGTCCTCCCCAAGCTCGCCCCACACGGCCTGATCGTCGTCGACAACACGCTCCAGTCCGGTGGCGTCCTGGCGTCTGAGGAGCACCCGCACGAGAGCGCTTTGGCGCTGCGCGCCTTCAACGACAAGGTGGTCAACGACCACCGGGTGGTGTGCGTGCTCACCACCGTCCGCGACGGCGTGACCCTGATCCGCCACGCCGCTCCCGCGCCGGCCCGGCGCTGACCGAGGCCCGCCCGCGTGCTCGATTACCACCTCCACCTGTGGCCGCACTCTGAGCACGAGACGGCGCTGAGCCTGGACCAGCTCGCGGCGTACTGCGAGCGCGCCCAGGCGGCCGGGGTGACCGAGCTGGCGGTGACCGAGCACCTCTTCCGGTTCCGCCAGGCCGACGCGCTGTTGGGCGGTTTCTGGGACGACCCGGGTGTCCCGCCGGCGTTGGCCGAGTCGATGGCGCGGTACTGGAAGTTCCACGCCACCGCCGACCTCGACGCCTACGTGGAGTGCGCGCTCGAGGCCAAGGCGGTGGGGCTGCCGATCGTCATCGGCCTCGAGGTCGACTTCTACGAGGGCCGAATGGACACGGTGGCGGGACTGCTCGCGGGCTACCCCTTCGACGTCCTGCTCGGATCGGTGCACTGGGTGGACGCCTGGCGCTTCGACGACCTCGACGACCCGGCTTCCATGGCGGAGTGGTCCGCCCGTGAGGTCGACGCCTGCTGGGACGCCTATACCGGAGCCATGGAGGAGTTGGCCGCATCGCGCTCGTGCGACGTGCTGGCGCACCCCGACCTCATCAAGGTTGCGGGGCACGTGCCGGCCGCGCCGGCGGAATGGTGGGACCGCCTGGCGGAGGCGGCGGCAGACTCGGGCATGGCGGCCGAGGTGTCGTCGGCGGGCTGGCGCAAGCCGGTGGGCGAGCAGTACCCCGCCGCCGCCCTATTGGACCGCTTCGTCGCGCGCGGCGTGCCGCTCACCACGGCGTCGGACGCGCACCGCCTCGAGCACGTGGCCGACCGCGCCGACGACCTGCGCGCGGTGCTCGCCGCGGCGGGCGCCGACACGCTGCAGGCCTACCGCGGGCGCGTCGCTCACCCGGTGCCGGTGACGGCGGGCGTGGCGGCGGAAGGAGGCGAAGCCTGATGCCCACGCCGGCTGAGCTCGCGCAGAGCCACACCGACCTCAAGCCCGAGGAGCTCGAGCACCTCCAGCGCCTCCTCGGCAGCTGGGGCGTGCTGGCCGACCTCTCCTTCTCCGACCTGCTCCTGTTGGTGCCGGTGCACGCCAGCACCGTGGGCGGCAACGGGCAGGGACCCAGACCCGGACCCGGACCCGGACCCGGATTTGGATCCGGCGCCGGCGCCGGCGCCGGCGCCGACGGCGACGCGACCGACCCCGAGCTGGTCGTGCTCGGCCAGATGCGTCCCAACAACCGGCCCACCCTCGTCGACCAGGACCTCGTGGGCCAGACGGTGAACGAGTCGCAGTGGGCGCTCGTGGCGCGCTGCCTGCACACCGGCGAGATTGTGCGCGGCAGCATCCACCACCCGATCTTGGGCGAGCAGGTCCCCGTCGAGAACATCCCGGTCCGCTTTGAGGACCGCATCATCGCCGCGCTCCTCAGGGTGTCGCTGGCGCCCCTCAAGGGCCCGACGTCCATGTACGAGCGGACCTATCTCGATGTGTTCGAGCGCCTCGCCGACATGGTGGCCCAGTCCGCCTTCCCCTTCCCCGAAGAGGACGTCGGCACCGAGGAGGCGCCCCGCGTCGGCGACGGCGTCGTGATCGTCGACGCCGACGGGCGCGTCGAGTTCGCCTCACCGAACGCGATGAACGCGTTCCACCGCATGGGCATATACACCCAGCCCGAGGGCCGGCGCTTCGGCGACCTCGACATCGAGGAGTCGGCCGTGGAGTGGGCCCTCGCCACCGGCCGCCCCGTCGTCGAAGAGGTGGAGCGGCGTCCCGACGTCATCGTGCTCGTCCACTGCATCCCGCTCCTCTCGCACGGCGTGGTGACCGGGGCGATGATCCTGCTGCGCGACGTGACCGACGTCCGGCGCCTCGACCGGCTGCTGCTGTCCAAGGACGCCGCCATCCGCGAGGTGCACCACCGGGTCAAGAACAACCTGCAGACCATCTCGTCGTTGCTGAGCCTCCAGGCCCGCCGGGTGGGGGACCGCGCCGCCCGGGTGGCGCTACACGAGTCGGAGCGGCGGGTGCGCTCGATCGCGCTGGTGCACGAGATCCTCTCGCGGGACCCCAGCGACCAGGTCCCCTTCGCCGAGATCGTCGCCTCGCTGGTGCAGATGGCCGAGGACTCGGTGGTCTC
>Ga0210399_10003489_pt1 | contig 12237 bp, 10 predicted proteins | sample IncBWC14MmetaG_FD_150865 | JGI IMG/M metagenome (GOLD analysis project Ga0210399, IMG submission 150865) | Forest soil microbial communities from Barre Woods Harvard Forest LTER site, Petersham, Massachusetts, United States - Inc-BW-C-14-M | ecosystem: Environmental > Terrestrial > Soil >... | reverse complement strand
ATCCGCGGCCACGGCAGCCTGGAGCGGCAGCATGGGTCGCAATATCACCGCCACCGCGCCGGAGGGGACAGGCGTGCCGCCGGTCCTCGTGTGCCAGAGGGGGGGCCGAGGCGGTGGCGGCGGCGGTGCTCGCGCTGGCGGCGGCGGTGCTCGGGCTGGCGGCGGTGGTGCTCGGGCTGGCGGCGGTGGTGCTCGCGCTGGTGGCGGTTCCTGGGCCGGTGCCGGCCGAGGCAACTTCAGTGGCGCCAATGCGAACCGCGGCAACTTCAACAGCGCCAATGTGAACCGCGGCAACTTCAACAGTGCCAACGTCAACCGCGGCAACGTTAACGTCAACCAGAACGTCAACGTCAGCGGTGGTGGCTACGGAGGCGCTTATTACGGGGGAGGTTGGGGCGGCGTCGCCGCCGGCGTCGCGGCGGGTGCCATCGTCGGCGGTGCCGTTGCCAGTGCGGCCCATCCGGCCCCGGCATACCCGTACCCGTACCCGTCTTGTCCATACCCAGATTACCCGAATTGCGGACTTTGAGCGGCTCCAGCACGACGGCACTTTGAGCCGTCGCGGCTCATTAGGCGCGCGGGAAAGTGGATGGCGGGTTTCAGCTAGTTCGCAGCCCGGCAAGGATAGCCTCCGGTGAACCTGTAATTCGACGGGCAGGTCGGCTTCGGGGCACGAAGAGCGGTTCCTGCGGCGAAGGTTGAGCGGCCGTTGCGGGTTTCGAAAGAAAGTCAGTGGCAGTCGATGATTGGGCGACGTAGGCTTTTGGGTCCGGCTCTGAGCGGCGTGCTTGCCTCCCTGGCATTTGCGTTCGTCGAGCTGCGCCCCTCGCTGCCCTTCCTGTTCCTGACCGTCATTCTCGTGGCGCTGATCCTGGGTGGGCGGGCCGCGGCCGGCCTTGCCAAGATGTATGCCGGAGCGCTCACGACATTCCTCACTCTGTTGGGATCGGGCATATCGCCATTGCCGACGACGACCCCAGAGTCGTTCTCGACCCGGATCGGCTACGTCCTGTTGGCGGTCGGGTACACTCTGTGTTTGATGGCGCTACTCTGGCCGCGCGAACGATATGTTTCGAGACGACTCTCTCTGCGGCCATGAGGACGCGCTGCGACTGGGCGAACGCGCTCGCCGGCGTCTCCGCTTCCCTAGCGTCTGCCGCGCGCACCAACCCCGGCGCCGCATTGATGATCGAGTTGTTCCGGCTTGCGGGACCAAGTGTGATCCTGCTCGACGAACTGGTAACGTTCGCCCGGCAACTGGACGATGCGCGACAAGCGTGGGTTTGTCGGTGCTGCTGGTCTATCTCTGCCTCGCCGGCCAGTATGAGAGCTGGGTCCTGCCGCTGGCGGTGCTTTCGGCCGTACCGCTGGCATTGTTGGGGCCGGTCATCGCACTGACCAGCCTCGGGGTCGCCAACAATCTCTATACGCAAATCGGCCTCATCCTGATGATCGCCTTGTCGGCCAAGAACGGCATCTTGATCGTCGAGATGGCACGCGAAGGCCGCCTCGTCCGCGGACTGCCGATCCGTGAAGCTGCCGTCGAGGCATCGCGGCTGCGCTTCCGTCCGATCCTTATGACCTCGTTCGCCTTTGGGCTGGGGGTCGTTCCGCTGGTGCTGGCGACTGGAGCCGGGGCCAATGGCCGGATCTCGCTTGGCGTGAGCGTCCTGAGCGGTATCATCGCCTCGACGTGTCTGGCGGTGCTGTTCGTCCCCTCCTTCTTCACGGTGCTGCAGGACTTCGCGGAGTGGCGTAAGGCGCGCAAGAAAACGCCCATCCTGGCGGCTCGCCCTGCGGAGTGACAAGGGCTCGATCGCCCGGGGAAGCCTGTTCCACCTGTTTTTTCAGGTGAAGATCAGGCGACTCCGATTGTCTGGCGCGGGATCGAGACACTGCGACTTTTGGTTGTCCCATTACTGACCCCTCCGCTGCTCCTGCAGCGGGTCTGCAGCGAGAGCTCTTCTTAAGGTTGTACGACGCGAATGCTCGAGAGCGGCAGCCTGTACACCCGCTCCAGCGATCTCCCCGCCGTTGCACCAGGCATCCGCGCTTCCCTCGCACGGGTGCCCCGACCGGATGCCGTAATTGCTTTTTGTATATAAGGCCAATTTGGCAATTTTATGATGCTAAACTGTGCAATCGACCAGCCCATCGGGGTATGGGCGAGGGGGCGTCGCGGCGATCAGAAAGGCCGGAAGCGCCGAACCTATTTCCGCGCGAGCGGCTGCAGGACATCGATTAACTCGTGGTGCGCGGGGCTGGTGGGGTCGCGAAACTCGCCGATCGAATGCGCATCCATCAGCCGGCTGAGCCGCAATAGCTCGCGGATCCGCTGGCGCCGATTGAGCTGCAGCTCGGAAGGGCGGGAGGTGAAGAACAGCCGCCGCAGCTCGCCGGGGCCGAAGAGCTGGCTGAACTCCGATGCCGTCACGTAGAACAGGAACAGGACAAAGATCCACAAGGTGATGGCGGAAAAGCGTTGCCACGAGAAGGTCGTGATCAGATACGGTATGAAATCGCCCGGCGGATTGCCCTCGACCACGAAGTGCACGAAACGCTCGAGCAGGCGCGCAAAAAACACGATGACCCAGTAAAAGACCGTCTTGAACAGGATCGGCTTGATCAGCGCCGCTCGATCATAGCGTCTCAACAACGGGATCTTGTTAGCGACCAGCACCGCCTTGCCGACAACGAGAGCCGCCATCGTGGCGAGCATGAAATTGGTGAGCCCGATCAAATATTGCGCGACGAGGAGATTGCTCGTCAGCACGACAAAGTTGAAGCCGACAAAAAAGAAGATTGTCGGCGGCAACGCCTCACGCACCTCGTGCAGAAGCCGCGCGCCGATCCGACTCGCAATTCGGGCAGCCCCGCCCTGCTTCGCGGAGGCATCCAACGGCCGATGTTCATCATCAAACTGGACGGGCTCGGTCCTCATGGTAAGAGCTCATTGGTTGGCGGGGATCGTGACGACAGGGGTGGACCCTTTGACTCCGGTATCGGCGACCGAGAACAGCAGCATGATGACCGCGAATGTGTACTTGGATTGGATGTCAGTGTCGGCGATCCAGAACCACTTTCTGTCGTATTGCGCAGCAACGTAAGCGTCTTGCGGCTCCTTGTCCGTGACCAAGATTCGTAAAGGCGGACCGGTTGGCGCTCCTTCCCTCGCAGTATAGGCCAGCCCGGGCGTAGCCTTTCCTTGCACCACATCCGATTCGGGGACCTGCACGACGGCCGCAAATTCGAGCATGATTTGCAGCATCGAACGCGTATTCATCGCAATTTCGTTGTCTTTTCCTGAGTAGCCGCCAAAGTATACGCCAAATTCTCGAAGGTTCGGCTTTATTCCAAGGACGCTCTTTATTTCTCTGCTCCTGGCTGTGAGCTGCGGATCCCTGCCCGGTTCGAAAATAATGACCGAGCTCTCCGCACCATCCTTGGAACGTTCGACGAACGTTCGATCCGCATGTGGATGGCGCCGGCGAGCTGGCCCTCGCGCATCAGCTCCACGAGGCGGATAAACTTTGGGTCTGCCGGTCGCCTGAGACGGTTCGACGCGTTATTGAGGCTGTTAATCGAATTCAGCATAATCGGCATGACGAGCTCCGCGGAGTATCCCGACTGAACCATGAACAGCACTGAGCTTGGCGGGATCGGCGTCATCAACCTCTTCAAGAAATCCACCCCGGTGAGCGGCTGATAAACCACCGTGGGTCGATCGGTGTAAGTGCTCGCTGCCGTCGCTCCACCGGTCGCCGTCAAGCGGTCGATGAGGCTCGAAGTAAAGTTCCCCAGGGTGAAGCTGCCGCTGAGCGCGCTCTGGAGCTGGTAGCCGGCAATGACCTGGGCGACTTCGAGAAAGATCGGCATGTCCCCGTAACGGAGCTTGACGATGTTGAGGAGGGTCTGCTCCTTCCAGGAATTACCGATGGCGTTCGCATAATCGACGCGGTCGTGCGGCACTGTTCCCGGCCCGATGTTGGTGCACGCCGCGACCGAGAGGCCCAGTGCAACTGCTGCGAGTCTCCGAGGCATAGTTGATCTTCGCGCCGATTTGAAATCAAACTTTGAATATCAGTATTTATTTGTCATTCCCGTGAAAGCGGGAATCCAGGGGCCAGGGCCTCAGCGGTTGCCCCCTGTTCAAGCCAGGGGCAGGCTCTGGACCCCCGCTTTCGCGGGAGTGACGGGTACGACATTGATGTTGTGCACACCAAATTTAAGTCGGAAACTTAGATCGCCTGTAGCGCGAACACGTTGAAGTGCCAAGGGCCGTGATCGATGAAGAGGCCGGGATCGACCAGTTCGGTGCCGTCGCGGTCGTGAACCTCGGTCCCCATAATATGGGTCAGACGCACTGGCATGCCGCGCAATTCCGGGAACGGTAGCGGCAGCCGGCATTGCCCCTGGTGGCCGGCGTAATTGACGACGACGAGATGGCGGCCGCCGGCTTCGTCGGCCCAGGCGTAGGCCACAAAGCCGTCAGAGGTCCAGTTGCCGGACCAGGCCGGCTGCGGCTGGATCTGCGACCAGGCGCCGTCGCGAAAGACGCCGGTCTTTAGAATCTGCAACAGCTGGGCATAAAAGGCGGCGACTTCGGGGTTCGTCTGCTCGATCGGGCCACGGCAGAGATGAGTCGGCACGCGCACCCGTGCTCCCTCGAACTGGCCCTGGTGGAAGAAACGCAGACCGGGCGAGAGGAAGGTGATGATCGCCCCCGCTTGGTGCTGCGGCCACGGAAATTCGGATGCGGCGCGCGGCTCATCGTGGTTTTCCAGAAAACGCGCAAGCTTGTCCTGGTAATCGAGGCCAGCGAGCAGGTGGCCGCGGATTGGTGCGGCATGGCCGTCGCGCAGACGGTCGTAGAGCCGCTTGTCGTAGCAATAGTCGAAGCCTTGCTGCTGCAATGTCCATTCGAGATCCCAATAGACCTCCGCAATAAAGGTGAAGTCGGGGTATCTCGTGTGGACCGCCGGGATCGCCTTTGGCCAGAAGGGCTCCGGAGTAATTCCCCAAGTGCGCTGAAAAATCTCCGGCAGCAGCAGCATCGCCATGTCGCAACGCACGCCGTCGCACTTGCCGGCGATCCCGACCAGCGCGTCGATCCGTGCGCTCAGCAGCTCGCGGTTGGCATAGTTCAGCTGCAAGGTGTCGGGCCAACCCGGGAAATTAGGATCGCGGCCATACGCCAACATTTCGGGGCCGCGGCCGGTGTCGACCCGAAGGTAATTCTGCGGCGCCGCCGCAAGTGCCTCCTCATTTCCTTCGATGTAGTAGTCGGAATGGGTCTTCACCCACGGATGGTCGGGGGCAGTGTGGTTCGGCACGAAGTCGAGCATCAGCTTGATGCCGCGCCGCGCTAGCTTCTCGCGGAATTGCATTAACCCTGCCTCGCCGCCGAGCGTCTCGTTAACGGTATAGCCGGTGATCGCAAAACCGGAGCCGCAGATGTCGTCCTCGGTCAGGTCGGGGAGCACCGCCTGGAACTCGGCGCGCCATTGCGGGTTGTCGCGCGAAACGGTCCGCCCGGCGGCGCCGATTTGCCAGACGCTCAGCAGCCAGATCCAGTCGAAGCCCATTTCTGCAAAGCCATCGAGCGTCGTGTCGTCGATGTCGGCCAGGGTGATTGGTTTGCCGGCTTCCCGGGACAAACGCTGAAGCCAAACCCGGGTGTTGATCTGAAAAAGCGAAGGATAGCGCGGCACCACCGCCATGGCCGGCCCCTCGCCTACGCCGTCTCTATCTCTCGGCCGAAGACCGCTCCCCGGCCGCCTTGCAGAAAGGTCTCGGCATCGAGCTTGCCGAAGATCTCGATCAGGCCGGCGACGATCCCAGTCCAACCCGTCTGATGGCTGGCGCCGATCCCGGCGCCGTTGTCGCCGTGGAAGTATTCGTAGAACAGCAAATTGTCCCGCCAATGAGGATCGCGCTGAAATTTTTCGGCGCCGCCGAACACCGGCCGCCTTCCGCTCTCGTCGCGCAGAAATATTCGGGTCAACCGATTGGTGATTTCGCGCGCGACCTCGAACAGGTTCATTAAGTTGCCGGAGCCGGTCGGGCATTCGATTTTGAAGTTGTCGCCGTAATACGCAAAATAGTGCATCAAGGCGCGGATGATCAGCGCGTTGACCGGCATCCAGATCGGCCCCCGCCAATTGGAGTTGCCGCCGAACATGCCGCTGTCCGATTCCGCCGGCAAATAACTCACGCGATATTCCTGACCCTGTACCGTAAAGACATAGGGATGCTCGGCGTGATAGCGGGATAACGAGCGGATCCCGTAGGGGCTCAGGAACTCGTTCTCGTCGAGCATGCGGGTCAGAATCCGGCGCAGCCGGTTCTGATTAACTAGCCCCATGATTCCCCGCTCCGCGACGCCCAAATGACCCGGTCCCGTTTCATGGATCGATTCGCGGAGCTCCGGCATGCGCTCCAGGCGCTCGTGGAGTGCCGCAGTCAGTCGGGGGACCCGCTCACGCTGCCATTTCTCCACGACCGTTGCGGCACAGAGCGGTAAGAGGCCCACCATCGAGCGCACTTTGAGCCGGGTGGCGTTTCCATCGGGCAAACGAAGGACGTCGTAGTAAAAGCCGTCCTCCTCGTCCCACATGCCGTCTGGACCGATCCCGTTCATCGCACGGGCGATCAGCAACAACTCCAGCACGTAGTTTGCCGCCAGCTCCTCATAGGTCGGATCGTGCGCCGCGAGCTCGAAAGCGATCTCGATCATATTCTGGCAGAACAAGGCGACCCAGGCGGTGCCGTCGGCCTGTTCCAAATGGCCTCCGGTGGGCAACGGCGCGCTGCGGTCAAAAACGCCGATATTGTCGAGCCCGAGAAACCCGCCCTCGAAGAGGCTTCGGCCGAACCGGTCCTTGCGGTTCACCCACCAACCGAAATTCGCGCTCAGCCTACCAAAGATCCGCTTCAGAAAATGGAGATCGGTTTGGCCGCGCAGCGCCTGCTCCATGCGGTAAAGAAAGATCGTCGCCCAGGCCTGTACCGGCGGATTGACGTCGCTGAAGTTCCACTCATAAGCCGGGATCTGCCCGGTCGGATGCAGGTAGACCTGGCGGAGCAGCAGGTCGAGCTGCTGCTTGGCGAAATCAATGTCGACGCTTGCCAAGGCCATGGTGTGAAAAGCTAGGTCCCAGGCGGCAAACCAGGGATACTCCCACTTGTCCGGCATCGAGATGACATGGTCACCGATCATGTGGAACCACTCGCGGTTACGGACCTGATGAGGCGTGGGCCGCATCGCGTCGAAGCCGTGTTCCTCGAGCCATTTGTCGGCATCCAGAAAGAAGTGCTGCTTGCTCCACAGCATCCCGGCCAATGCCTGCCGCATCACATTGGCGGCATCCGCACCAGCGCGTGCCGGCGTGATCGCCTGGTAGAAAGCGTCGGCCTCGGCCCGGCGCTCTGTGATGATTTGATCGAATTGGCTGCCGAAGGGATCCCGGGAGGCAGCGTTGCTCAGCTGCAGCCGGATGATAGCGGTTTCGCCGGCGCCGACGTTCAACTGATAGTGCGCGGCAGCCTTGGTCCCCGTCTGGTCGGGGTTGACGGCGTCCTCTCTACCCGACACGACATAATTGTTGATCCCATCCTTGACATAGGGGGTCGGATTGGGTGTCCCGAACAGCCGCTCGTTGTTCGTGTCGTTTTCGGTGAACAACAGTTGCGGATTTCCGTCGCAATGCAGCAGGAGGCTGCCGAGCTCGGCATGTGTCGTTTCGATCGTGACGGTGTTCTGACCCGGCATCTGTCGCAAGGAGGGCTTCGGCTGCTCAGGCCACCAAGTCCAAGTGTTGCGAAACCACAAGGTCGGTAACACGTGCAGCTGAGCCGGTTCGGACCCCCGATTAGCCACGCTGATCTGGATTAGAATGTCAGTCGGTGCTCCCTTCGCATATTCGACAAACATGTCGAAATATCGGTTGTCATTGAATATACCGGTATCAAGTAATTCGTATTCCCAATCGTTACGGCCGCGCCGCCGGTTCGTCTCGATCAGGTCACCGTAGGGATATGCATTTTGTGGATATTTGTACAAATACTTCATGTACGAGTGGGTCGGCGTGCTGTCGAGATAGAAGTAGTATTCCTTGACGTCTTCGCCATGGTTACCCTCGCTGTTGGTCAGGCCGAACAGCCGCTCCTTGAGGATCGGGTCCTTGCCGTTCCACAGCGCCACCGCAAAGCACAGCCGCTGATGGTCGTCGCTGAACCCCGCAATGCCGTCTTCGCCCCAGTGATAGGCGCGGGACCGCGCTTGGTCGTGCGTGAAATAATTCCACGCATCGCCGTTCTCGCTGTAGTCCTCGCGGACTGTTCCCCATTGTCGCTCGCTGAGGTAAGGCCCCCATTGCTTCCAGGGCACGCGGTTCTCGCGGGATTCGTCGAGGCGCAATTCTTCAGCCGTCTTCGCCCGTTTCGGGCTCGTCTCATTAGGCAACGGTCTCCTCCTCATGATCCCCAGAGCCTGTCTATGATCAAGCCCGCTGAGCCCGCCGCGATAGGGCTGTGCGACATTCGCCCGGTCAGCTCTTGATCTTCCATTCTCCGTTCGACGTCCGGCACCAGGTCAGGCGGTAGTCGCGACTGGGAGTTTTTCCTGCGACGATGTGATGGCGCACTAGGTGGCAAGTCATGCCGCCCGAGTGGAACACCTTCAGTATGGTGGAGGTGCCGGAAGTTTTGGTCTGCGGATTGCTCCAGGTCTCGGAGCGCCCCACCCGGCCCGGCTCGGCCGCATTCAGCCGCGCTACGCTCTCGAACAGGAGTTGGCTGTCCTCGGGCGAGAGACCAGGACCGAACGTTCCCCGGAATGGCGTGACCTGAGCCTGCACTGCCGCGGACAAAAACACACAAAATGCGAGCGCAGCTGATAAGCACCGTGATGATCGCGGTCGCATACATCTCTCCTTCACGTCCTCGGCGCCACCGCGCCCCGCCAATACGGGCCATGCGCCAACGGCCGCCGCCAGGCGCGAGCCTCGGTGGTCATGGTTCAGCTGAAGGCACAATCATGGAAAAAGCAGCCTTCAATAGGGGTCTGGGCAGGTGGTCATATCCGGCGTGTATGGCGGTCCACAAGGAGTTTGATAATAGGGTTGCGGGTAATAGGAGTGGTAGTATGGGGTGCTTACTGCTGCACCAACAGCAGCGCCGGCGACAACACCTGCCGCCACAGCTCCGGCTCCATAATAGGAATAGGCACCGATCGCTGTTTCCTGCGCGGTCTCCGACCGAGCCGTAGGAACGATAGCGCGGGACAAACTGGCCAGACCGCACGCAAGCACCAGCGCGAGGCCGCCTCTCAGAGCCTTTTGAAGGAACATGTGCCGCTCCACTCTCCAGGTTGTCTTCTCGCGCCCGATGGTCAGTGCGTCGCTCTCTGCTTTGCTTTTACCACACGCTGACCGGCCGAACGGCAAGTGGCCGTTCTCGCGTCAGCTGAATTTCTTCCGTCTCATGCCGGATCACGAGGCATTCGCCTTCACGCAGCGCGTATTCCACCTTGTCCTGACCGATTTCGACTTCGAGCATCTGGCCGCGGTAGGTCACGGGAAACCGAAGTATAGCGTTGTCCTCCGGTGCGCGGCGTGGCCAGAATGACAACATCCCGTCATGGTCCCGCATGCCACCCAACCCATAACTGAGCATCATCCAGGTGCCGCCCATCGAGGCGATATGGCAGCCGTCCTTGACATTCCCGCCCACGTCCGCCAGGTCCATCAGCAGTGCCGCCATCCCGTACTGGATCGCCTTTTCCATATCGCCGATCTGCGCGGCGATGATCGCCTCGACGCAAGACGACAATGATGAGTCGCCAGTTGTCAACGGATCGTAGAATTCAAAGTTACGTTTCTTCGCGTCCGGAGAAAACGCATCGCCCAGCAGGAACATGGCCAGCACCACATCTGCCTGTTTGATTACTTGCTTCCGATAGATATTGAGCGGATGGTAATATAACAAAAGCGGGTAATGGTCGCTCGGTGTGTTCTTGAAGTCCCAGGTCTCTCTGTCCAGAAAGCTGTCATCCTGGGGAACGATCTTTAACTCCTCATCATACGGCACATACATACTATCTGCCGCACGTAACCAGGCCTCTACCTCGGAGGCCTCGAGGGCCGTTTTGTGCGCGAGTGCGTTGTACGCATCCGGTTTTGCTGCCCGCAGGGAGTCGATAGTCTGGGCCGCGTAGCGCAGGTTTTCCCGGGCCATCAAGTTGGTGTATGCGTTGTTGTTCACGACCGTATTGTATTCGTCTGGCCCGGTGACCGAGTTGATGCAGAATTTGCCTCCTTTTGCGTCCGAATTGAAGCCTAGGTCCAGCCACAGGCGGGCCGTTTCCACGAGCATCTCGGCGCCGCAGTCCTGCAGGAACGACTCGTCACCTGTCGCCTGCACGTACTTGCGCAGTGCATACATGATGTCCGCGTTGATGTGGTACTGTGCGGTTCCGGCCGCGTAGTATGCCGATGCTTCCTCCCCATTGATGGTGCGCCACGGGAACATGGCTCCTCGATGGCCCAATCGCCTGGCGTGCGCGCGTGCCTGCGGCAGCATCTTGTAGCGGAAGGTCAGCAGGTTCTTGGCGATCCGGGGGGAGGTATACGTTAGAAACGGCAGCACGTAGATCTCGGTGTCCCAGAAGTAATGCCCCTCATACGCTCGTCCGGTGAGGCCTTTCGCCGGCACGCCTGCGTCTTCCGCGCGCGCCGAGGCCTGCAGGATGTGAAAGAGGTTGAAGCGGATCGCTTGCTGGATCTCCACGGTGCTGCGCTTCGTGCGGTCCTCTCTGGCATCCCGGACCCGGACGTCGCTGCGGCGCCAGAAATCGTCCATGTACTGCTCTTGGGACGCGAGCAGCTGATGGAACCCTTGGTTCACTACGCGATCCATAGTCCATTCGGCACGGCCGCAAAGTTCTTCAACCGAGGCCGTCTGTGACGTGTGATAGACCATGTATTTGATTAGATGTATCGGACAGTTAGGCTTGGCCTCGATCGTGAAGGCGACCTGGCCGAAGTCCTCGGTGTAGGCAACCTTGTGGGCGTGCTGGCACGATGTCTCCAATAAGTGGTCGGTCGCACAAGTCAGGGTCAAGCGGCTCTTTTCAGTCGCATGACACAGCACGATCCGGCGGTCGTTAGCATAGCTGGTTCTGGGATGCAGTCCCCGACCTGCAAAGACTCGCGCCTGTCGCGGATCCTCTGAGTTGGTGTGGGCGACCGGTTCATGCGCCGCCATCTCCGAAGAGATCACGAGGGAGGCTGCGGCGTTAAGGAGCGTCACTTGATAGGAGATGGCGGCCACGTGCCTATTGGCGAAAGAGACCAAACGCCGGGATGTAATCGACACTTGTTTGCCTGCAGGCGTCTCCCAGAGGATCTCCCGATCGAGCGTCCCGGACTTCATGTTGAGCCGTCGGTCGTAGCTTAACAGCTTCCCATTGGGCAGCCAGAAGGGCTCGTCGTCGACGAAGAGCTTGATGGTCTTGCTGTCGGTCACGCTGAAGATGGTCTGGCCGGTTTTTGCGAAGCCGTAGGCGTCTTCTGGGTATACGATCGGCCGGGTTTCGTAGAACCCATTGATGAGGGTACTATTTTCAGCGTTGGGGCCGCCTTCCTCAGGGCACCCGCGCATACCAAGGTATCCGTTGCCGAGCGCCAGCATCGTTTCCAGCTGGGCCAGGAATTCGGGGTTAAACTTTTTTTCGATGATGTTCCACTCATCGGCCGGGTAATCATGGGACGACGGCCTGAGGCGTTCATGATGGATCATCGGGCCTTTCCTCCCAAGCCGGCGTGAGGCAATGCTCGGTCGACCAGTTCGCCCAGATCGTTCACCACCCGATGAGCGCCATGCTGCTGGAGCTCCTCGGTATTTCCCTTGCGCGCGACGCCGATTACAAGGCCAAAACCCCCGGCAGACCCGGCTTCCACCCCCGAGAGAGCATCCTCTAAGACAACCGCGCGTGTAGGTTCAACCCCGAGTAGCTGTGCTGCCATCAAAAACGTATCCGGGGCAGGTTTTCCGCGCAACTGCCGGGCATGGATTACGTTGCCGTCGACTTGTGCATCGAAGAAGTCATCCAACTTGACGGCCTTTAAAACAGCCGTGCAGTTCTGGCTCGAGGTGACGACGGCGATTTTGAACCCTTGACCGCGGAGCTGATGGATGAGTTTGACGCTTCCCTCGTAAGGCTCGACTCCTTTTTCT
>Ga0210399_10003488_pt1 | contig 12245 bp, 6 predicted proteins | sample IncBWC14MmetaG_FD_150865 | JGI IMG/M metagenome (GOLD analysis project Ga0210399, IMG submission 150865) | Forest soil microbial communities from Barre Woods Harvard Forest LTER site, Petersham, Massachusetts, United States - Inc-BW-C-14-M | ecosystem: Environmental > Terrestrial > Soil >... | reverse complement strand
ATCTCAATCGCGGAAGCGACGTTCGAATTCGGCGCCATTTCAGCTGAGGCAGATTTCGTGGCGTTATTCACTGCTGTATAGTATAGGCGAACCGGGAACGCGTCCGTTGGCAGCTAACCTCCAATCCGCTCGCGAGAGAATCGCCGGGTATTCATTCGCTCGCCGGTGCCTGTCGCTGCTTTTCCTGCTTCTCGCTTGTCTCGTTCCTTGTCTGACGCCCACTAGGGCTCAACAAGCGCCTCCCGGCGCAATTGGCCGCGTCGAAGGCAATGACGTTTCGGTTGAAGGCGGCTCCGCAGCGACAAACGGAACTGCGACGAACGCGCCGAGCATGTTCGTTGTGAATGGCAGCGTAATCACCGTCCACTCCGGCCAGGCCCGCATGACTCTCGCCGGCGGAGGCGAAATCGATATCTGCGGCCCGGCGAAATTTACCCTGCTTCAATCCGGGCCGGCGATTACCTTGGCATTGAATTTTGGCCGCATGCGCGTGCAACTCCCCGCCGCTGCGCAACTCCGAATCTTCACGCCGACCATCGTCGCCACGCCCATCGACATCGGCGGCGCGCCGCGCGATTTCACCGTAGGACTCGACTTGAGCGATTCGCTCTGCGTCGTCGCAACGAGCGGCGCGCTTCGGCTCGAACATCAGTTCACAGGCGAAGGCCTCATCGTGCCGCAGTCAGGCGAATTCTTTCTTGCTGCCGGCAAGCTTTTGCCGGTTGCTGGAGTAGCGGGCAGTTGCCAGTGCGTCTCACTGCAGGCTCGAAACTCGGCGCCGGCATCGCAGCCGCTTCCTCGCTCGCCTGAAATGGGCCTCACGTCGAAGCCGCAGCCGGAACCGCCGTCGGTTCCCGAGGTTGCTTCAAATCCGCCGGTGCTGCCGCAGCCGGAGCCGCTGCCTCCTGCTGAAGCTAGTAACGCGGGCCCCGCGATTCAAATCCGCCAGCTCGCAGCCTCAAACCAGATTCATCCCAATCCGCAGGCACCAGCTAACGAAGTTCCGGACGCGCCAGCCCTCTCGATTCCGATCTATAAAGCCGTGATGCCGCCGCTTACGTTTTCCGCCAATGGACCCGCTCCTCCCGGCGAACCTTCCACCGACATGATTCTTCTCGTGCGCATCGCACACGTGGAACCGGAATGGCAGTTCAAAGGCCGCGTTGAAGCGCCGCAACTCGAGCAGGTTTCTGCCCGCGAGCCGAGCCGAAACCCCTCGGCGCCGCACTCTTCGCAAAAGAGGAAGGGCGGATTCTGGGCCGCCCTGAAACGCGCGTTCGGCGGCGGCAGTGACGAAACCCAGAACTGATCGTTGCGAGCTCCGGCGCAACTGCTGCGTCTCCCATTGAACGGAATTTATCCCAGTGCTTTCGCTTTTGTATTCCCACCCCTATAATTCACGCGGCGCCACGGCGTCTTGCGCCGCTTCCGATGCACTTCGCAACCACACTGGCGGCGTTTCTCGCGGCGGCCACAATCTACGGCGGCGGTCACGTTCGCGCTCGCGCGACAATAACGGACCGCGCGCCACGCGCTTCGTTCGCGCGGCTTGCGATGCTGCGCCCAGAACCGTCGCATCCTGCCGGAAACGCTGAAGCGGCGTTCGACGACGAAACCGACACCGAAAGGCTCGTCGCGAAATCACACGAGCTGACAAATCTCACCGCGATTGGCAGCGCACCTTTTATCCTTCGCGCGTCATTGTCCTTCAACGACCCCAGCGGCGATCCGCGAGTTCCGCCCGCGCGAGGCAGCTACGTGTTCACGTGGCAGTCTGCCGATAAGTGGCGCGAGGATGCTGAACTGCTGCACCTGAAGCAAACCGAGATCGCCAATGGCAATACGCTGTGGACGAAGCGCAACGCCCCCTTTCCCTCTTTTAGTTATTGGTGGACGCACAAGGCGATGGAGATTACGCACGGCGTCGTCTATCACTTCGATTCACGGACCCGCATCGAGATCGCGCAGGTGAGCGGTCGCAACGTGGTGTGCGCCAGAACGGCGGCGTGCATCTGACGCAGGAGCTTTGCCTCGACACAAGGACCGGCTTCCCGCTGGTGCAATACGATTCGACGCTGCACATTCAGTATCTGTTCGGCGATTGGGCGCAATGGGGCAATCACTGGTATCCGCGGTCGATCAAAGGCCTCTCGGGAACGGAAACGGTGATGCAGATCGAGATCGCGAACGTGGCCGGCGCGCCGCCGGAAGCGAAATGGATTGTGCCGCCTGCGGAGGCGACGCAACGTGACTGGTGCGCGGACATGAGACCGGCACAACTGAGCAATGCGATCGAGACTGCTGCTCTTCCCGATCCGAATGCGCCCGCGGGAGCGGCGCCGATCATTGGAGCGATCGTTTACGGAGTGATCGGCAAGGATGGTTTCTGGAGCGACCTGAGAGTGCTGGAAAGCTCGGATTTCAAAGCGGCATTTTTGATGCTTGATAAATTGAGCGCGTTTCGAAATCAGCCGGCGACTTGCCACGAAGTGCCGGTGCAATCAGAAACGATTTTTAGAATTTCTCCGCCGCCGCGATAATTTCCGCTCACGATTTTTAAAATCGCGAGGCGTTGAGCGCGGGTTACATGCCTTCATAGTTTGGGCCGCCGCCGCCTTCGGGGGGAACCCAATTGATGATCTGGTAGGGGTCGGCGATGTCACAGGTCTTGCAGTGAACGCAATTCGAGAAATTGATTTTGAGTTTGGGCTGATCTTTTTCCATCGCCATTTCGTAGACCGCGGCGGGGCAGAAATACTGGCAGGGGTTTCCATATTCGCGTACACAGCGGTCCACGCAAATGCTCGGATCGAGAACGATGAGGTGGCAGGGCTGGTCTTCTTCGTGGCGCGTGCCGGAGTGATAGACGTCGGTGAGGCGATCGAAGGTGATTTTGCCGTCACCTTTGAATCGCGTCGATTGGTCGACTAGCGCGCGATCGCGATTGAGCTTGTGATATTCCTTGTAGCCGGCCTCGGAATGCATTGGATCGACGAGGCCGCGTCCGCCGGTGACGAACTGTAGTCCCGCCTGCACCAAGCCAGGATATAGGCCGTTGTGAAACGCCTGGTGGAAATTGCGCACGGCCCACAATTCTTTTTTGATCCAGCTCTCATCGAGTTTCTGCTGGTAGGCGGCGAGCTTCGCGGCTGAGGTATCGCCGTCACAGAGCGCTTCGTAGATTGTTTCGGCGGCGAGCATGCCGCTCTTGATTGCGGTGTGAATGCCTTTGAGGCGCTGCGAATTCAGCAGACTGGCGGAATCGCCGATGATCAGGCCGCCGTCGATGAAACTTTTTGGCATCGAATACCAGCCGCCGTAAGGAACTGTCTTTGCGCCGTAGCGGACGAGCTTCCCGCCTTCGAGAATTTTCTTAACGTAGGGATGCGTTTTGAATTTTTGAAATGCGGCATGCGGATCGAAAAGCGGATCGTGATATTCGAGTGCGACAACCATGCCGAGCGACACGCGATTATTCTGCATGCCGTAAATCCATCCGCCGCCATAGAGATCGGAGCTGAGGGGCCAGCCGAGCGTGTGCGCTACGTATCCGGTGTCGATTCGTCCCGGCTGCACATCCCAGAGTTCCTTAATTCCGATGCCGTAGACTTGCGGGTTGAGGCCGTCGAGCTTCAACCGATTGACCAGCTCTTTGGCCAATGAGCCGCGCGGGCCTTCGGCGAGCACTGTGACTTTTGCGCGCAGCTCGTAACCCGGCGTGAAGTTGTCCTTCGGCTTGCCGAATTTATCTACGCCTTTGTCTTCGGTGAGAACGCCGGCGATTCCGTTCTTGTCGTAGAGCAGTTCCCTGCCGGCAAACTGGGTGAAGACATTCACGCCTTTCTTTTCGACGAGGCCGCCAAGCCATTTCACGATCTTGTTGAGCGATACGATGTAGTTTCCATGGTTGGCGAGAGGCGGAGGCGTGATCGGCAACTTGTGCGCGGAGGATTCGGTGAAATAGTAGGCAGCGTCACCGGTGACGGGAGTATCGATTGGCGCGGACTTCAGGAAATCGGGGACGAGTTCGGCCATGCCGCGCGGATCCATGATCGCGCCGGAAAGCTGATGCGCGCCGAGTTCGCGCGCCTTCTCGAGCACATAGATATTTTCGGTGGAGAGCGCGGGAGTTTTGCTCGCGGCGCTGTGTTTTTCGATCAGGTTGGCGAGGTGCAGGGCGCACGCGAGGCCTCCGGGGCCTGCGCCGATGATGAGGACGTCGGCTTCGAGTTGTTCGCGTTCGATTGGCACGCGTTATCCTATCCGAACCGCGGGTGAAACAGGCTTGTGGGCTTCGACGCCAGGGGTCGTTTACCGCCTATTAGAAAATTATATGTCATTGACTTCAGGTGACTTAGGAGAAGTTTTAATCGCGGAACCGTAGATTAAAAACCCAGGAGCGGGGCCCGGTAGAAGGCGAGGCTCGGTGCCTGTCCCGTCTGACGTCTCTCTGCGCGTCCTGTGGCTAGTCTTCATAGCTCCGTGGTCACGGTAGCATGGAAACTCGCTTGATTTCAATCCATATCGCGGTTTGATAGGGGACGCGGGTTGAATCTCCGGCCCTTTTATCGCGACGGAGCGATCGTGACCTGCTTCGCTGAGAGCCAAGCCGCTACGGCCAAACAGACCGTGATCACGATTGAGAAGGCGATGGGTAAGATAAAGAGATATCTCCAGCTCACAACCGTGATAGCCGCAAAGCAAACAGCGAACGCCCACAGAGTGCCGCGCATGAGGGCCAAGCTTGCTGCCGGAAGGCCGCCTAGCTGCCAGGCCAAGATCGCCGCGAACAGATAAAACACGCCGACAGAGAATCCGGCAGCCTCAAAGAGATCCCAATAGGAGCGGTTGAATCCCTGTACATCAAAGTGAATTGACCGCATTGACACAAGAAGCGCATCAACTCCCCAAGTGGGATCCGACTGGCGAAAGCCGAGCGTGTGTCCTGCCGCGAAGAGCAGCAGAAGAACAGCGGCGATTCGATAGAGCATAGATGCTCGCATGGACGCCTCCGGAGATCGCGGCAGCGGGCATCCCGATCGTGCCGCGCACTGCAGAATGTACCATTAGCCGCAGCTTGGCCGACACACAGGTGTTTTCAGCGCGCGGCCGTGCGATGGCGAGTGCCGCCGGGGTGGAGGAGGGCCTCAGGTCAATTTCGGCCGAAGCCGGCCGGAGTGGGACTTGAGCTACGAACGTGAGGCTGCAGGGGAACTGGTGCCGAATATCTCGATGTTTCCCAATGTCGCCAAGTGAGTCTCTTCGCACCACCGATCTCACACTGAGATAGCTGGAGATAGTCGCTGTTATCGACAGTTAGTTCGCCGGAGTCTTGCACGTGCTCTCTGATTGTGCGCGCTTATTGGACGATCAAAGTAAGGTTCATGCTTTGAGTGTTGGACCCGATAGCGGCGGTGACCGTCAAATTATAGGTTCCGGCTGGCGTACCGTTTGGGTTCTGTTGCGGAGTATTCTGACCACCGCCGCAAGACGAGAAAAGCAATGCTGTCACTACGGACAGGAACAAGTAACGCCTACTTGTTTTCTTATTTAGTCGCAAACTGGGCAGCACGACCAAGCCGAAAATGAGAGTGGCCCCAAAGTATCCCAATTGCGGATTCCCAAGTGAGGCCATGTTACGAGATGTCGTACTCACCGTAACGTTGAAGATCGCTGGCGTGGTCGCGCTAATGTTCAAAGTAGTTGGAGGCCCACAACTACTCCCCTTAGGAGCACCGGTACACGTCAGCGAAGCAGTTCCGCCGATCCCACCACCGCCTATAGAAAGGGCGTACGATGCAGAGCTTCCAGCATTCACGATCGCCGTGCTGGAACCTCCTTGCGATACAGTCAAGCCGAGACTCGGGTTCACGCCTTGGCCGGACAAGGATACTGTTTGGGGAGAATCAGCCGCATTGTCCGAGATCGACAGCACGCCGGTTCGATTGCCCAAAGCAGTGGGCGAGAACGTAACCGAGATCTGGCATGTGTTTGAGTCAACGGAAGTGTCTAACGCAGCGCCGCAGTTGTTAGTTTCTGAGAAATCCCCAGTGGTACCGATGTTGGAAATATTGAGATTGGCGCCGCCGGCGTTCGTTAAGGTGATCTGCTGAGCGCCGCTCGAGGTGCCGACAGCTTGGGATGCAAAGGTAAGCGATGTGGGATTTAAGCTGGCCATTGGGACCAAGCCAGTTCCAGTTAGATTGATCACATGCGGGCTGCCCGGCGCGGAGTCTGTAAGAGTAATGCTTCCTGCCCTCGTCCCTCCCGCCGTAGGTGTAAATGTGACATGGACCAAACAAGTTGCAGCAGGGACCAACGTCGTTGGGCAATTATTCGTTTCGGTAAAGTCTCCCGTCGTAATCCCGATACTGGTGATCGAAACATCACCCACAGCACTTGTATTGGCCACAAGCACATCTGCGAAACCCGAGTCGCGCCGTGCTTGGAGAATGAATGCTCGGAAGTCCACCGTATCGGGGTGACTAACTGAAGTTCCCGGCCCCAAGCTGATTTTCGACACAAAGCTCTGGGGCGGGCCGTTCCCACTGGCATTGGGAGCAAAATACGTTCCATTGGGTGCGTTCAAGATTGGAAACGGGCTAGGCGCACCCATCAGACCCGAAACATAAATGTTCGGCACGGAATCAATCCCGACGGAGTTCATCGTGGGGTTCTCGCCCAGAGCAGTCGAAAATGTGAAAGCGCTACCGGCGCCGTTAAGAACGCTGACGAACGCGTGAATAAAGCCAGTACCCAAAATCGTCTGAATCGGTGAAATCAGAGGTATGCTGCTAGAATTTCCGATGACATACGCCTGGCCAGACGGATCTACAGCAATTCCACTCAAAGAACTGTCAGTTCCCCAAGGAGATACCGAGTACATGAGTGTGGATCAATCGCTAGAGACCTTCGTCACAAATGCTCCAGGCGAGGTCGGGTTCCCTGTAGTGTAACCCGCAACATAGCCCGCTCCGTTTGAGTCAGCAGCGACACCAACCCCAGTGTTTTGAATACCTAAGTAGGTCGAGTATGCTGGTGTGCCACTCTGCGCGAGCTTAATCAGAAATGCACTGCTGGACCCCATTAAGTTGGCCTGCAAGGGTGAAACCGTAGGGAAATCCTTCGATGAGGTCTGGCCGGTGATATACGCGTTCTCGGACCCATCGACCGCAATGCTGGGAGTGGACTCTGTACCATTGCCGCCCCAATACGTCGAATAGACAAGGCCTGTTCCGGTGGGATTAAGAACTGCAATGAAAAGATCGGGCGGAGTGGCGAGTGCGGCTTGATGTGCGCGCAGAGTCGGGAAATCGTTGGAGCTTGTAACTCCGACCAGATACACGTTTCCAGAATTGTCCACGGCGATGCCAGTCGGAGTATCGACTCCGCTTCCACCCAGATAGGTAGCGAAACTAATGTTGCCGGATCCGTCTAACTTCACCACGAAAGGGCTTGGGGAGTCGGGAGGCGATTTTGGCGTGCTCTGAAATGCCCCGGCGGTAGGATTTATCACGCCATTACCTGCAAGATAGCAGTTCCCGTTTGAATCGATAGCCACCAGGGTTGTGTTCCCGCCAAAAGGCGAAGAGGCTACAGGGATGTTCGAAAAGGAGTAAACAACCGAGGCGTCGCTTCTGAGTTTTGCTCCAGCCCGATAGTTGACGAAGAGAGCGCAGGTTTCGCCCGTAGCATTTACTGCGACGGGCAGGGCAGCAATCGGAAACGACTGATCATCGGATAAGTAAGTGGAATAACTGAGCGTTTGACCCGAAGTACTGAGAGCGCAAGCGACAAAAAGACAAAGCACCGAGACGCAGCGATAAGGAAGAAAGGTGCCTTCGCTTGTCCGGTTCAAGAAGAAACGCATTAGAGCGTGAATTCCCTGACCGTGGCTGCCAACAGGTAAATCACAATCGAGAAAGGACTTTTATTCTCATCCAAGGCCCACAGCCGCCTTTAACCAGATTACCGATTTGGATATCTATCTCGCGGATCATACGCTTATCGTGCACTTAACAACAACTAATTTGCCATCAGGGGCGGACCCCCAAAGAGGTCAGCGGTGTTTCATCGGCTGGTTTCCGCTGTCTGACAAATCCCGCTGGCTGCTAGCAATCATTTTCTCGGACGCTGCCCAACCCACTTTCCTCAGCCCCAGAATTTGCAACCACGATCGCGGGCTACCCGCTCGGCACCAAACGCTATAGACCGACTGCCGCAGTGGATCGCCCAGGGTGAACTGTTTGCTCAAGCCTTGTCGCGAGTCGCTTAAGTGTTCCCCGCCTGTCTGTCAGTGGCTCGTGCAAACGCGATTCAGACGAAGACTTCGCAGGGAGCAGATGCCGATGCCGTCCGCGTTCGAGCACTCGCCGCCTACAAAAATTTTCTCGCGCTGTGGAAGGACGCCGACCCGGACATTCCCATCCTCAAGAAAAGCAAAGCGGAATACGCGAAGCTGCAATAAGGATCAGACCTTGGTGGCACCGAACCGAATAGATGTTGAGAAATTCTCTTCCCACCATCTATCTCGAAATGGGATAGCTAGTTATGATCGCTGTTCTCGAGAATTTTTGAACGCGAAGTCCAATAGGCGCTTCGGTCGGAATTACTTGAAACTCTTCAACCGCGAATCGCGTCCACATGCGTCACCGAACGCCATCGCCTTCCGGTAAGCCGCGTGGTTGTGATTCACGTGGCCTACCGGAAACGCAGCATTAGAAATCGTCGTGTGCCGGCGAACCCTCAATGCGCTTACGGTAATCGCAAGAAGCCGTGGCTCACGCCATTCGCGTCGATGAACGTTCCCGTCACCGCACCCAAGAAGTTGATGCTCAAAGGTGAGGTCTCTTGTATCCCCTCGCCCGGCGCATCAAAAAAGAAATTCTTGCCGCCTGGAGTGCGCACGAAGGCGTGGCCCACGAAGTTCGCATCGAAGAACTCTCCGACGATGAAGCCCTCTACATTGGCTGCGTTGGCAAGAGTGCCCTGGAACGAGTCCGTCCCCGCGCCCGGCACGTCAAAGGTGATGGTTTTGCCATTCGCAAAACGCACGAAGGCGTGAAGCACATCGTTCGCATCTTGATACGTTCCGGGGATCATTCCCAGGTCAGTAATCATCGAGGGAACAGTACCCTGATCTGGGCCTGTCCCTGCCCCCGGCGCATCGAAGCTGGTGATCCTGCCGTTGGAGGCTCGCACGAAGCCGTGCAGTACGCCGTCCGCATCGACGTAAGGCCCCGTGATGGCACCAAACACATTAATAGCCAGGGTGTCCGCCGCGGTGAACACGCTTTCTGGCGGGTCGAAGCTCGTGATCTTGCCATCCGGAAAGCGAACGTAGCCGTGCGGCACACTGTTCGAGTCTTTGTAGTCTCCGGAGATGCTACCCTCCCAATTGATGGCCAAGGCATTGGTGCCTTGGTGGGACGCGGTACCCGCTCCTTGAGCATCAAAGGTCGTAAAATGCCCGCCAGGGCGGCCGAAGAAGCCATGAAACACATGGGAGCCATCGAAGAGTCCTCCGACGACAACGCCAGTGTCTGTGATGCCGTTTGGAACAGTACCCTCGCCGGGGCCGGTCCCGCCGCCTGGCACATCGAATGTTGTAATCCTGCCGTTAGGCTCCCGCACGAAGCCGTGATTCACGCCATTCCCATCGACATAATTTCCGACGATCAGGCCCGAGTTGCTGATTTGTTCGGGGAAGGTGCCCTGGTCTGCGGCGGTACCGGCGCCCGGGGCGTCGAAGGTTATAAATCGGGATCTTGCTAGGGTTTGACCTTGTGATTGCGCTTCTGCCTGGGTTTGTGCTCCTGCTTGCCGCCATCCGGTGGACACAAAACAAAGCAAGAAAAACAACGTCGGAGTGCCGATACGCCTCATAGCTTTCCTCCTGAAATTTAATTTCCCCGGTTCCGACAACCTGCGGCGAGCTCTGTATCAGGGTGTCAAATAGCCGAAAGACCAAAACGAGCCGTGACGTGAGAAAACCGGTTACGCGGGATATTGAGCCCGGCATCCACCTCGCCGCAACGGGCATTGAGAGGCAAAGAGGGGCAAAAGGCGGGATCTGCTAGTTTTTCCATTAGCTCCAGTGGTTGCACCGGAACTAGCCAGATGTGATAATTCAGCCACCCCGCAGGACCACTTGACATGTCTATAGAAGTGACATCCAACCCTGAGACCCAGCCTGACTCTCGGGGACGGCGCCTGGAATCTTGGAAAGAGATCGCTGCCTATCTGGGACGTGATGTCACGACCGTCCGACGGTGGGAGAAGCGAGAAGGGCTGCCAGTCTATCGTCTCCAGCACAGCAAGCTTGGGTCGATTTACGCCTACACGTCGGAACTCGACGCCTGGAGGGACAGAGAGACACTCGCGGGCGGAACGGATGCCCCGGACGCCCGGGACGCCCCGGACGCAAAAGCTGACCACCAGCCGACGAGGATTCGGCGGGTGCATCGCTGGCTTATTGCGGGTGGCGTTGCTGTGGTTGCGCTGCTCGTAGCCGCCTATCTGAGTACTCGCAGCCGCGCTTTCAATGTAACCGAAGAAGACACTGTGGTGGTGGCTGACTTCGCAAATTCGACCGGCGATCCCGTCTTTGATGGCGCACTGCGGCAGGGCTTATCGGTTCAGCTTCAACAGTCACCATTCCTGAGAATTGTTTCCGACCAACGAATCCGGGAAACGCTGCGTTCGATGAAGGAGCCGCAGGATGCCCGACTGGTTCCAGAGATAGCAAAGGATTTGTGCGTGCGTGTCGGAAGTAAGGTATATATTGAAGGTTCAATTACTAATTTAGGAAACAATTACGTGATTGGCCTCCAGGCGGTGGACTGTTCGACGGGCGATCTTCTCGCGCAGCAGCAAGTGCAAGAGACCGGCAAAGAAAGGGTCTTGGACGGCTTAAGTAGCGCCGCCGGGAAGCTGCGTGAGACGCTGGGAGAATCGATCAGCTCTGTCCGGAAATTCGATACTCCTCTGGCGCAGGCGACCACTCCGTCGCTGGAAGCTCTCCGGGCGTTAAGCATTGGAAGGGACGCGATGGCAGATGGCAACAACGCCGCTGCAGTCAGCTGGCTTCAGCGCGCGATTGCCAATGATCCCAATTTCGCCTTGGCCTACGGAGGTCTTTTTGCCGCTTATGGCAACTTAGGCGAAAGCAAACTCGCGCAAGAAAACGCCAAGAAAGCCTATGAACTTCGAGGAGAAATCAGCGAACGGGAAAGATTGGGCATTGAAGCCATTTATTATTGGGGCGTCACCGGTGATCTCGAAAAGGCACGAGACGCCTACGAATTATTGCTGCGGACGTATCCACGCGATTCCGGTGCGCATTTCAATCTGGGAAATGTCTACCAGGGTCTGGGGCAATTAGACGAAGGGCTTGCACAAGCTCGCGAAAGCTTCCGACTTGAACCGAACTCCGGATTAGATTACAGCTACCTGATTTATTCGCTCACGATTCTAAATCGATTTCAGGAAGCTGGAGAAATTGAGACAGAAGCATTGGCCAAATTCCCTGATCTATATCCGCTACGTGCGTGGCGTTATATTTTGGCTTTCTTGCAGAACGATACAAAAACAATGGCGGAACAAATAAGATGGGCGACCGGCAAGAAAGGAATTGAAGACGTATTGCTTGGGTACGATTCCGAGGTGCTGGCGTTACAGGGGCAGTTACGGAAGTCTCGTGAACAATCCCGCCGAGCGGTGGTTTCGGCTAACGAGGCCGATGAGACAGAGACCGCGGCAGGTTATCGAGCCAATTCGGCTTTACAGGAAGCACTTTTTGGAAATCGGGACGATGCGCGAAAGTCGGTTCTCGGAGCCAATCGGCGCTCTGACAGCCGAGACCTCCAGTATGCTACGGGGCTCGTACTTGCGTTGGTAGGCGACACTGAAAAATCTCAGTCAATCGCGGAAAATCTGGCGAAATCTTTCCCGGAAGATACCGCCGTTCGATTTAATTACTTGCCTACACTTCACGCGCAACTTGCTCTCAACCGCGGGGACACAGCCGGCGCTGTTGAGAGCCTTCAGATGACTTCTTCCCGCGAACTGATGATACCCGGTGGCCCAACGATTGACCTTGTTATGCTGCCGGGTTTTGTGCGTGGAAAGGCCTACTTAAAGGCGCATCAGGGCAGCGAGGCAGCGGTAGAGTTTCAGAAAATACTAGACCGTCAGGGTCTTCTTGCGTTCTCACCCATAAGAGCGCTCGCTAATCTTTATCTCGC
>Ga0210399_10003486_pt1 | contig 12246 bp, 11 predicted proteins | sample IncBWC14MmetaG_FD_150865 | JGI IMG/M metagenome (GOLD analysis project Ga0210399, IMG submission 150865) | Forest soil microbial communities from Barre Woods Harvard Forest LTER site, Petersham, Massachusetts, United States - Inc-BW-C-14-M | ecosystem: Environmental > Terrestrial > Soil >... | reverse complement strand
CCGTGCAGGTCGATCTTCTCGGTCAAAATCCCGTACGTCCCGTGCAGGTGCACTTTGGCTCCGGGCACGTAAAAATAGAGGTCACTGAAGGTGGCCACAGCATTTTTCATCTCGACGTGCCCCTGCATGGTTTCCTCGACGCTCGCCGCGGGCTCCGCCTCGCTCGGCTTCCCACCCAACGCCACCTTGCTCAAATCATCGACCGCGCCCTGCGTCGTCGCCGTCGTAAAATCCGCCGACCCAATCGCAAAGTCACCCTGCAAATTCACGCGTTCGATAAAGTCGCGCTCCCCAGGCGGAACCTGCACCTGCACGCGAAAATTCATCGCTCCCGCCATCGCCGGACGATCGGCCTTCGCCAGCAGCCACAACCAATCCTGGATCGTCCCCGCCTTCTGCGTCCCCTCCAGCGTGACCGTCTTGCCCGCCGTTCCAGCCTTGTCGGCCACGTTTCCGCGCGCCACCAATGACGTCTTCCCAAACTCTGCATTCACCAACTTCAACTTCACATCTCCATCCATCCCATTCACCGTGGCAGCAAACTCCGTCTTCAGGTGCACCGCATGTCCACTGCTCCGATCGATTTCGAAATTCGGCACGTCCGTATTCCCAGCCACCTCCATCTGCTCTAGCGTCCCGCTGAACTTCCCCGTGGACGACAGTGTCCCTCCAATCGCCGCAAACGCTCCCAGGTCCGCATGCTCGAAAACGTAATTCCCGGATGCCGGCGTTTTCCCGGGATCATCCCGCCTCAACGGCCCAAATCGCCCGTCGGCGCGAATGTCCCCAGCAGGCGTCGGATTCCGCAAAGCCGCATGAAACGCCATCTCGCGCCCCTGCCCGGCCCCATTCAGCGTCAACTTCTGAATCTCGAATTTCACTGGTCGTGCGCCAGGATCCCCGGGAGCAAACTCCAACACCACTTCGTCTGCATTGATTTCCCCAACGATCACCTTCGTCTGATCTCCGGCCGCCCCCGCCTCCGCTTCCTTCCCAGCCCGTTCGCTCCGGGCCGAAGCAACCACATGCACGCCCTCGACTCGCACCCGCGGAATGCGCCTAGGAATCGTAAAGAAACCCACATAGCTGCCCTGAATCGTGAGCCTTTCGACAGTAGCGATCGCCGGCGCATCGCGGTCGCCGTTCCGCCGAAAGGTGACTCCTTCCATCACGCACCCCGGCGAAAAGTACGTGACCCGAAAGCTCTTAACCTCCACCGAACTGGCAATCGTCTGCTCTAGCGCCTGAACGACCGACTCCCGAGTGAACGGCCAATGCGTGGCAATCACCACCCCAGCAATTCCCAACACCGCGACAACCACCATCGCAGCAATCTTGATCCACCGAATCTTGATCGAAAAGGCCAAGCGATGTTCCTCGTATCGTCCCTTGATTTCTTCCGCTATCGCTTCTTCAAGAACCGTCATCCTGAGCGCATCCGGCGACGATGCGCGAAGCAGCCCAACGTGAGACCCGCCACCAAACTATCCCCACCAACACCGAACAGCGCCCAATACAACGCCATCCGAGCAACCACAACTCGCTGCCGCTTTGATGCTCCAAACCCGCGAACAGACTTCGAAAGCGGCGGCGCACGCTAACGCTGCTTGGCCCGAGCATGGAGCTAACCTCGAACGCCCTGCCTCCGCTTCAAAGCACCTCTAGCGCCACACGATCCTCTGGACACCAGGCGGATCATGAGAGTACATTCTCCGCAACGTCCCCTCCACCGCGATCTGCCAGGGAGGTCAACATGCGAATCCCCAACGCAGCAAAAAGCTTCTTTCACTCACACAAGAGCGATCCCAAGCAACCCGAAGACCCATCCATCTTCGACTCCGGCATAGGAGACTGGATTCTCGACGCAGTAGCCGTAGCGTTGATCGTTCTGGTCGCAGGAACACTACTCCGCTGGGCCTATCTGGCGATTTCCCGCTAGCACTCGATCTTCAGAGCGGTCTCCAATGTTCGAGTGCCCGCGCGCCGCGTGCGTGTTGGTCAGGCGTCCGTGTTGGTCGATGTCAAGACTGTCTCAGCTCGCCAAACCCGCGGAGACTTCATTGACATCTGTCGTTTTCCGATATCCAATGACACCGCACACAGGCCAGTTCCCCCCGGAATCTCAAAGCCCCTAAGGAGCGATGATCGATGAAGAGAACTCTGACATTGTGTTTGGTCGGATTAGTTCTGTTGGTGAGTGCCGCGCGGTCTCAAGCCCAGAAGGCTGGCGGGACCGAGAAGGCGGTAGCCGCACTCGAAGAACAATGGCTGCAATCGCAAAAGACAAATAATCCTGATCTCGTCGCCCCGCTGCTGGCCGACAATTTCGTGACCACCTCGAGCGACGGCAAGGTTGCCAGCAAAGCCGAGATGTTGGCAATTGTGAAAGCAACCAAATATTCCAGCGCGGAGTATAGCGATGTGAAGGTGGCTGTTTTTGGCGATACGGCCATTGCGACCGGGATCGAGAAATTGAAGGGCACGGATTCTTCGGGTAACCCGCTCGACGCGAATGAGCGTTGGACCGATACCTGGGTGAAGATGCCAAGTGGAAAGTGGCAGTGCGTCGCCAGTCATCAGTCGCCAATCAAGTAGCCACCGATCAAGTAACGGAAGGCAGAAAAATGGAATGGCCGCCGTACTCGGCGGCCATTTCTGTTATCTACGACAAGTCCCAATGTACCGGATCACCGAACGTAAAAGCAGCAAGGGTGATCGACAGGGTGATTAAGAAGGCTGATCAAGAAGGGTGATCAGGCGAGAGTGATGCGTCACCCGACGGTAACCGGCGCGGCATGCGAGAACCACACCGAAGTAGCCAGCGCCGTCATTTCCAACGGTTCGCTCGCGACCACAAACTCCAGGCCAACCCCAAATTTTCCGTCCGCCAACTCGCTGCAATACACGACGCGCGCCGCAGCCGTGAAATGAAATCCAGGTATCGACACCAGAATCGTTTCCCCCAGCGGCCAGGCGCTTCGCGAAATCACCTTCGCACCGCGCGAACTGACATCCGCGGTCAGGCCGGTTTCGACTCCTACTTTCTCCTGCTTGCCCACAAGCAGTGCCGTAACTTTCATGTCGATACGATTTTCCGCGCGCATCGCCGCATACATCTGTTGTGTCATCGGTCAGCCTCCGGAACACAATTCCCCAGGGCACAACCGCGGCCGCAGCCCTGCTGGGACAAGCCGCCGCGCTCGTGACCAATCATAATCACGGAAACCGCACCAAGGTAACCAATCCGCAACCCCTGCTGTCGAAAACGACATCATGACGCGGATCCGCGGCCCGAGCGTTAGTGCGTTTGCCGTTTGAGGCGGTTGGCGGCGTTCCTGTTAGTGTCCTGAGCTTGGTGCTGGCGATCGGTCGTTGTGGGGTTGTCCTCGTTATCGCGTTTGTGAAACAGGCTGAGGAGGAGACGGCTCGTCTGGGCATCGTCTTCCTCCTCTTCTTCGGCCCTATGCTCGCGACCGAGGGCAGAGACGCTGTTGAGGAGGAGTTGGGAGATGTAGGCGAAGGCCTCGGCGTCGCAGCGGGTGATGCGTTTGTGAGCGAGTTGCTTGACGAGATTGCCGAGGAAGGCGTTGACGGAACCCGCGGATGTGAAATCTCCGACGTTGTCGAGGAGTTCGTTGGCGGCGGCTTCGTTCTGGATGCGGCGTGCCTTCAGTTGCTTGCGGACGTGGTGGGCACAGAGGGTGGAGCCGGGATCAGCGGTGAACATGTGACAACGATGGCCTTTGCCGTTGATGTGCTGGCAGGGGGAGAGAGCCGGAGATTCCGGGACGATTACGGTGGAGAGGGTGGCCCCACCCCCGGGGGTTTTTGTGGTAGTGATCTGATTCCATGGGAGTTACCTCGCAGAGTGGCGCAGTGATTTGATTTTAAAGGAGATAGCGGAGAGAGTCTGCTCATTGATGGATCGAGGGTGAATGGCAGGTCGATCTTTGTTGGGTCGACCTTTGCTGGAAAGACGCTCAGTGTGAAAGCGTGTTGCTATCTTCATGCGGAAGCATAGCATGAATTGTACTGAATGTCAAATGATAACTTATCTGCTATTCGAACGATCTGTGGAAAAGCGCTGACCTGAAACCTGGGGCAAGCGGCACGCGGCCGACAGTCGAGAGGGAAAACGAAGAGTTTCTTCAGGGCTAAAGCCCAGTGAGTGCTGCTGGTGAGTGTCGGAGCTGAAGCTCCGACCCCCTCTCTCTTTTCTTCACAATTCCCTGTAGCACTTCCACGATCTCTCTTCCCTGCTGATGTGCATTGCCTGACTGGGCTATCATCCGGATCTGGAGGTGTGGGATGGCAGGACGGCCTCGACGGTCCATTCACAGGTCTAGCTTGCGCCGGCGTCCAGTCACGGGAGAAAAATCACTTGCCGGCGCTGTCGCTGTTGTTGCGGGCGCGACACGCGGTGCAGGTCGCGGCATCGCTCGGGCCCTCGGAGAAGCTGGCGCGACGGTCTATTGCACTGGACGAAGCGTGCGTGGCGACCGCTCCTCGTACAATCGTCCTGAAACGATTGAAGAGACAGCCGAAATGATCAGCGCGGCCGGCGGCTCCGCGGTTGCACTGCGCGTCGATCACACCGTGGAGGAAGAGGTGGAGGCTCTGTTCCAACGAGTGGAACGCGAGCGTGGTCGCCTCGATGTAGTGGTGAACAGCATCGCCGGCGAAAACCCCTTGATGGCACAGTGGTGCTTTTTTTGGAAGACGGATCTCAAGAATGCGGAGGCCGCCCTCCGGCAGTCGCTGGTGTCCCACATCATCACAGCCAAGCATGCGGCTCCCTATATGATTCGCAACCGGCGCGGGCTCATTGTGGAGGTGACGGAAAACGAGGTGCTTAGCGCGGGAGGCAATCCGGTGACGCAGACGGTTAAGCTCGCGCTCAAAGGGTTGGCTCTCAACATGGCGGCGGAACTACGTCCGCATGGCGTAGCTGCGGTGGCGGTTACCCCCGGTTTTCTCAGGTCGGAGACGATGCTGGAGCGATTCGGGGTCACCGGGGAGACCTGGCGCGAAGGCGGGAAGAAAGACCGGAACTTCTTGGAATCGGAGTCGCCGTTGTTCGTGGGTCGCGCGGTTGTAGCATTGGCCGGAGACCCGGCGATCTTAGAGCGTTCGGGACTGCTTTTCAGCTCTTGGGAACTGGGGCGTGAATACCGATTCACGGACGCCGACGGACGGCGGCCGGACTGGGGCGCCAGTAAACTCGACTTCTCGAAGCATCCGGAAGAGTTGCTGCAGCTACTGAGGACTGGTTCGGAGATCCAGCTTCGGTGGTTGAGCGAACTGCAGCGAAAGACGAAGCACTTTCTCACCCAGCTACCACGGACGAAGACCAAGGCTGTCCGTGGGACGCGGACGGGATAGGCCCAGGATTGGCACTCCTATACTTGGGCACCCGGCGAACGGTAACTTTAAGACCCAGGTTCAAACTACGAACCTGGGGCACCCGCCGACAGTCGGTGGGGAAAACGAAGAGTTTCTTCAGGGGCTAAAGCCCGGTGAGTGCTGCTTCTGAATATCGGAGCTGAAGCTCCGACCCCTAAAGAAAAATCGTCAGCCGGAGAAGTGGATCCCTCTACTTGCGGGCCAGCGCTTCAAGACCGAGCGCGGGGAAAAGGTGGCCCGCTCCGGTCGGGATCACAGTGTCGGAGAAAGAATGAAAAAAACAGGCGCAGAGGCGGCTTGTGCGAAGCCGGCACTCATCACTGGTCAAGTTGAATTGGACATATGCCAAAATGCAACCTCAACATCCCGGTTCGTAGCTCGGCGGGTGAGTTTGGAGCTGGCGTTTAACGGGTCGATGCGGCTGCGGCCACTGCGGGCCGGCTCTTCGCTATGCCTGCTGCGCCGTTGTCAGAATGCAATAGCGGGAGGCTCTTGGTCAGGAATTCCCTTACGTTGAGGCTGATTTTGTCGCGGACTCCGCGGAATGCTTCGCGCTTTTGTTCAGGCGTGCCGATGGCTTGCTCCGGATCGGTCAGGTTCCAGTGACTTACGTTGCGACAGAACGGCCATACCGGGAATTTTTCGGTGGACGAGTCGCAAAGGGTGACCACGAACGAGAAGGATTCCTTGAAAAATTGCCCGATGTCTTTCGGGTGTTGAGAGGAGATGTCTACACCTACTTCGTTCATGACTTCGAGCACGAGCGGATCTCGCTCGATGGACTGGACGGCGGTGCTGGCGACCACCACTTCATCGCCGGCGAAGGCGCGAAGGAAACCCTCGGCCATCTGGCTGCGGGTAGAGTCTCCGGTTGAGAAGAACAAAACTTTGGGCTTGCGTTTCACGGCTGGCCCTCCTTACTGCGTGGTTCTAATTCACTTCGCGGTTCTAGTTCGAGGTCAATGCTACTCGAAGGGTCAGGTGCGAGGCATCGGGCGAACGCGGTACGGTTCCGTACGAAAAATTGTTCAGATATTCATACGGGCGGGGGAAAGCTTGCCGAGGCAGAAGTGACGAAAAGTCAAAAGGGTCGATGGGATGTCTACTGGTCAGGAACGTCACCGCTGTCGAGCGGGAAGACGACCGGCGGTTACCAGCGTTCTTCGGGGCTGTTCGGGGTATTGCGAATCACGTAGTCCAGCAGCGCGGAAGCGGACGCGCGAAGTGTCTGCACCATAACAAAGACCAGCGATACGCAGAGGGGAATTTCGTACCAGGCTTTCACGCGTGGTGTCCTCCACCACTTGTGAGATTAGAGTCTGTGCGCGCCTAGAGGAATGGAACGTGGGGCACAATCGGTGGTTCCCTTCCTGGCCTGGATGGATAGTACGAAAGTTGGGTCAGGGGAAAGGCAGGACTATTCGCGCGGCGTGAACTGTCAAGCGACTGCGTAGAACAGTACATCGAAGAGGGACGCGCTCCAGCGCGCCCCTGCATTTGCGCCGATACGACTAGCGGTGATAGCCGCCGTAGTAGCCGCGGCCGTAGTAACCGCGACCATAGTAGCCTCGGCCGTAGTAGCCCCAGCCATAGCCAATGCCTACATAAGGATAATAGTAGCCGGGATAGTAAGCATACGGAGGATAAGCGTAGGCCGGATAGGCGTAACCCGGATACGCGTAGCCCGGACCGGGATACGCATAGCAAGGAGCGTCGGGGCCACAGTCGTTGCCAGGCTGACCACCGGCGTAAGGCCCAGAGGCACGATATCCGCGCCCGGGATTATAGTCGCGCTGGTCAACCGGCAGAAACGCATGCTGACTCTGCGTGGTATCGACGGTGACCGGGTCAACGAGGCGGAAGCTGAGCGGCGTCTCGGGTCCGACGACCGTGGGACGCCCGCGCGTCAGCAGGACCGCACCGATGCCCGCTGCGGCGCCAGCTCCTGCGCCGATGGCAGCGCCTGTGCCCCAGCCAGCGGCGGCCCCAATCGCCGCGCCCAACGCCGTGGTCCCGCCGATCGTGGCGGCGTCAGCGCCGTGCGATGTGCCGCCGGAGCCCTTCCACAATTGGGTGAGAATGGGCCGTTGCTGGCCGTCGACCAAAGTGAGGTCGGTAAGCTCGATGCCGAGCTGCGAGGTGCCCTTCACGCGGCCCGCTTTTTGCGCGGCCTCCACTTGTCCGGTGACGGTTTGGCCGCGACGCGCGACCACATAGCCGTTCACCACGATGGGAGACTGCAGCGTGGCGGTGACGCGGTCACCCACTTGGTTGTGGTCACTGGAAAGATAATCGTTGATGCGCACTTGGATTACGGTGCCCGCGGGAATGGTCAGCTTCGCAGGAGGCGGCTGCACAGGTGCGGAGGAGCGTTGCGCACGCGGCGGCGCACCTTGCCCCGGAGCATTCCGGTACGGTCCGTTATTCGGAAAGGGCGGAGTCTGGTTTGACGCGGGACCGTTTTGCGGATAGCCGTTTGGCCCGGGGGCGTTCTGGTCCTGCGGCGGCAAATCTTGGTCCGGATCGTATTGATCAGGCTCAGGCGCGTGCGCGCGCGGCCCACCTTGCGACGGATAGTCGCTCGCGTAAGGTGGCTTGTCGGCGTCCTGTGGCGCGTACTTGGGCTTTGGGCGTGAGTCGGGCGGGGCTTGCTGCTGGTCCGGAGGCGGCGGAGCCTGGTTTGCCTGAGGTGGTGGTGGAGCTTGGTTTTGCTGCTGTTGGGACTGGTCCTGGCGCTGCGGATCGGTTTGTTGCTGGGCTTGGTCCGATCGTTGTTGCTGCGGATCTTGCTGGGCTCGCGCGGCGACACTGAGGCACAGACCGAGCGTTAGCGCACACGCGCCACGCCCCACCCAATTCGCTCGCGTAACAATATTATGATTGTGGAAACTCGACATGGTCTCTACTCCTGTAGCTCCCGCCCGTGCTTTGGATCCCGGGCGGTTCCATCGATTCGATGCGGGCGTCCAAGGTGGAGATGTATCTCATTCATAACAGGTAGCTTGCCTTTGGGCTGCGCATACACCTGTGGCACCTGTTCATCAAACCCGGCACTTCGAAAAAAGTTTCTCGGCGTTTTTCGGTCTTTCGCCGAACCGCGAATGTCCCCGTTACATCTGGCCGTCGATGCCCATCCACAGGTTGATGGTGTTCAGCTCTTCACGACCGATGGCTTTGAGGTAGCAGAACAGCTGCATGCGGTACGCGGCGTGACCGCTGAGGACTACGTTCACGAGAAACGATCCTCGCGTCATCTTGTTGCCAAACATATCGACCTCGGTGCGGAAATCGCTGTCGGTCCAACTGGCGAGTAGTCGCGCGTATTCGTCCGACTGTTTCTGGATGGCCGCTACGGCCTGATCGAAGTTCATCGCTTTAGAGGCGGCGTCGGCCGGGCCCCATAGGGCCATCATCGCTTCGCGAGTGAAGACTCCCGCTTTGGCTGCGGCGAGTTGCGTGGGACCCATGATGGCCATGTATTGCAGCAGTTCGAGGATGGTGCGCTGCTTCGACGTGGGCCGGTAGTCGAGCTTCGCTTTGTCGATTTTGCCAATCAGGTGAAGGAGGATGCGTACTTCGCTTTGGAGAGAAGAGATCAATTCCTGTTTTGTAAGGACCATAATGGCGCCATGGTAGCACCGAAACAGGCGCACACGGCAAGAGTCGATTGAGATCGTAGCGGTTGATCGACCAAAATTTGAGTGAGTGCCAAGTTGGGGCGCAGCCGTGCCGCGCCCCTACAAGACACGCTCGGATGGCTGGACGCGTGCGCCCTTGAAAATTCCCCTTGCTTACCGAGGGGAGCTGCCGTACACTCACCTAGGAAACCGATATGAGCAAACCGAACGACCTCGTTCAAGGCACCCTGGATCTGCTGCTGCTGAAAATTCTGGCGCTGGAGCCTTTGCACGGATGGGCGATCAGTCTTCGTCTGAAATCCATTTCCGGAGACGTGCTGCAGGTTAGCGAAGGATCGCTTTACCCTGCGCTGCACAAATTGGAGCAAGAGGGCTGGATCACGGCCGAGTGGAAGCAGACGGAGAATAACCGGCGCGCGAAATTTTATTCGCTCACACGACTGGGCAGGCGACAACTCGAATCGGAAGCAGCGAACTGGCAGCGGCTATCCACGGCCATCTCGCAGGTTATTCAGCTAACCGAGGGCCAGCTTTTCGAGAGCTAGGAGAAGTTATGCGCATGGAACATTGGTGGTTCACGGTCCCGTTGAAGCTGAAGTCGATCCTGCGCGATCGCAAGGCGGAGCACGAACTCGATGAGGAACTTGTGTTCCACCTCGAACGCAAAATCGAGGAAGGCATCGCCAAAGGGCTTTCCCCGAAAGAGGCGCGCTACGCGGCGATGCGCGCGATGGACGGCCTGGAACAACGCAAAGAGCAGATGCGCGACATGCGCGGCCTTCACTGGCTGACGGATTTCGTCGACGACGTGCGCTATGCGATCCGCAGCTTGCGCCGCACGCCAGGACTCGCCATCTTCGTGGTGCTTACGCTGGCGCTGGGAATCGGGATGGTCTCGTCGACGTTCAGCATGGTGGATGCGGTGATCTTCCGGCCGTACCCAGTGCCGCATCCGAGCGGCGTGGTCACGCTGGTGAGCACGACGCACGATATCAGCGTCGACAATTTTTCCTATCGCGAATACCTGGACATCCGCGACAAGACCAAGAGCTACGACGGCGTGATCGCCAACAAAGATATCGAGGCGGTGGGCTTCACCGCCGAACCCGGGGCTACGCCGCGGGTCAAGGGCGGAATGCTGGTTTCCGGTAACTTCTTCCACATGCTCGGCGTGGAACCGCGGCTGGGTCGAGGTTTTCGGGAGGACGAAGATCAGGTGCCAGGTCGCGATGCGGTGGTGGTGCTCGGGCCGGACTTCTGGAAGCACGAATTTGCCAGCAACCCGGGCGTCGTCGGCAAGCAGATTCGCCTGAACGGCGCGAACTTCACGGTGATTGGTGTCGCACCGGAAACGTTCCCTGGGATGCAAATATTCGCGCATCCCGACTTCTATACCCCGCTGGCGATGGCGCGGGTGTTTTCGACTAACCGCCAGAAGAATTTCTTCGAAGACCGCGACGATCGCGAATTGAACATAAAAGCCCGCTTGAAGCCGGGCACGACGCTGCAGCAGGCGCAGAATGAACTCGCGGTGCTGGCGAAAAACTTCGAAAGTGAATATCCGAAGCTCAATCACAATCGTGGCGCAGCGGTGCACACGCAGTTCGAAATGCGCACCCAAAACGACGACGTCAACTGGAAATTCGCCGTGATCATGGTGATCCTGTCGCTGGCGGTCCTGCTGGTGGCGTGCACCAACGTTGCCGGACTCCTTTTGAGTCGCGCTCGCTCGCGAACCCGCGAAATCGCGGTCCGGCTGGCGATTGGCGCTGGGCGTTTCCGCCTCATCCGTTTGTTGTTGACCGAGAGCCTGATTCTCGCGGGCTTGGGTGGATTGGCCGGGATCCTTATCGGCTACAACCTCCTGGAGGGTTTCCACACGCATCAAGCCGAAATATTTATGACCGATTTGCCGATGACGATGCCGTTCCGGATGGACACTCGCGTGCTCCTCGCATGCCTCGTGCTCTCCGTCTTGAGCGCGCTCCTGTGCGGCCTGGTGCCGGCGCTCCAGAGCACGCGCCCCGACCTGGTGAATGGGCTGAAGTCGGCCGACGTCGACGTGCCCGGACGCAAACGCTTGTGGGGCCGAAACGTATTGGTGGTGGCGCAGGTTGCCGGGTCCTTGATGCTGCTCACCGCGGCGTTCCTGATGGTGCGGGGTTTCCAGCACGGCGCGCTGGAGACCACCGGCTTCGCGAAAGACCATCTGCTGATGACCAGCTTCGATCCGCGCATGGTGCAGTACAGCCCGGCCCAGACGCAGCAGTTCTATAAGCTGTTGGGCCAACGCATGCCGCAAGTGCCCGGAGTGCAGAGCGCGGCTCTCACGCAAAACGTTCCGGTCGGACAAGACTTCTTCGACTTTGACGGCGTGGCCTTCGTGCCGGAAGGGTTTCAGATGCCCGCCGATCGCGAGAATTTCAGTTCGATGATGGACACGATTGATGAAGGGTACTTCCAGACTATGGGGATTTCGATTTTACATGGCCGTGGTTTCCTGGCGTCGGATACCGCGGAGGCGCCGCGCGTGGCTATAGTAAATGAGCAGTTCGCGAAACACTATTGGCCCAAAGCGGATGCGGTTGGCAAACACATCCGGCTCGAGAGCAGCGACGGCACGCCGGTAGAAATTGTAGGCGTCGCGCAGACCATCAAGTATCAAACCACCACCGAGAAGCCGGTGGACTTCCTGTATATGCCGCTCTACCAACATCCGATCGCGCGAATGACCTTGATGTTGCGGTCGACCGGCGATCCCCTGCAATTGGTCAATCCGGTGAAGGATGTTGTCCGAACCCTCAATCCGAATCTGCCCATGCTCGAGACGCGCGCCTACGAAGAGTACTACCTGAATAAGGCCGTGAAAGCGCCACGCACAGCCAGCAACCTGGTGGCTGCCATGGGCGTCGTGGGCCTCGTGCTGGCCGTCGCCGGTCTGTATGGACTGGTGGCCTACAACGTGAGCCGCAGAACCCGCGAGATCGGCATCCGCATGGCCCTGGGAGCGGCAGGTTCCGACGTGCTGCGGCTAATGATGGGCAAAGGCCTCCTGCTGGTCGGGATCGGAACGGGAATCGGCCTGGTGATGGGTTTCGCCCTCGAGCAACTCATGAATTCCATGCTGTTCGACGCTGGCGGAGTCGACATCCTCGCCTACGTCATCGTTGTGCCGTCAATGTTCCTGGTGACCATGCTGGCAGCC
>Ga0210399_10003484_pt1 | contig 12247 bp, 9 predicted proteins | sample IncBWC14MmetaG_FD_150865 | JGI IMG/M metagenome (GOLD analysis project Ga0210399, IMG submission 150865) | Forest soil microbial communities from Barre Woods Harvard Forest LTER site, Petersham, Massachusetts, United States - Inc-BW-C-14-M | ecosystem: Environmental > Terrestrial > Soil >... | reverse complement strand
CATGCGGAATGCCCCAGGCATCACGATAAACGTCGACATTGGCATCGAGACCTTGCAGCGTGACGCCTTTGGTCCGAGGCCGGCCTGATTGATCGTTTGTGGCAGCGTTTGGCACGCCATTCTCCCGTTGTTGTCAGGCTTGCGCTCGCTTCGTCATCCAATCTGGGGGGACGGCCGACGATCCGCCCATGGGCGAACCCGCTCCAAAATAGCGCCTAGTCGCAGAACATCGCGGTCTCTCCACCAACGGCCGACGATCTGCAGGCCAGTCGGCAATCCGTCCGCACCAAAACCGTTCGGCACCGACAGCGCCGGATTGCCGCTTTGGTTGAACGGATAAACGAAGGCGTTCCAGCCGCGATTGAACAGCGCGTCCACGGTCTTCCCAGCCTCGGCCGGGATCGCGGTGGTGGGCAAGGTCGGCGACACCAGGAAGTCATAGCTCTCCAGCAACTTCTGCACCTCGCGATACAGTCGCGAACGCGCGACCTGCGCCTTGCGAAACTCGACCAATGTCGCGCGACTGCCGACAACGATCCATTCCACCAGCACCGGATCCATGCGATCGTGCCATTTTTCCAGATGGTGGCCGAAATAGACGTTGAGGTTGGCGAGGTACATCAGCCGGGCAGACTCGGCGATCCAATCCATTCCGGCGCCCGCCTCCTCGACCTCTGCACCGAGAGCTGCAAGCGCCGAAAGCGACGCCTTGGCGTTTGCCGCGACCTCCGGGCTAGGGTTGCCCATGCTGGACAAATATCCGATCCGAACCCCCGACAGATCCTCCGAGATGAGGCCCGGCGGTAGCGCACCGTTGGCCGGCGCACCGAGCGACCATGGATCGAGCGTGGACGGACCGACGAGGCTGTCCATCATGAGCGCAGCATCGGCGACGGTGCGCGTCAAAGGACCGGCCGCGGCATAGTTGAAAAACGAGTCCGAGGTCTGCTCGTAGGGGACCGCGCCCGTGGTCGGCTTCAGCCCGACCACGCCGCAGGCACCAGCGGGAATGCGGATCGATCCCGCGCCGTCGGTGCCGAGACCGAGCGGTCCAAGTCCGGCCCCCACTGCGACGGCGGCGCCGCCGCTCGATCCGCCCGCCGTCCGCTCCGGATTCCAGGGATTGCGCGTGATGCCGAAGCTCGGCCCGTCCGTATGACCCTTGTGGCCGAATTCCGGTGTGGTGGACTTGCCCACCATAATCGCGCCCGCGTCCCCCAGGCGCGTCACCAGGATATCGTCCTGCGAGGGAATGTTATCGGCGAGGATCGCCGATCCATACGCCGTGCGCACGCCCTTGGTGGCAAAGAGATCCTTGATGTTGACCGGGATGCCGTGCAGCGGCCCAAGCGCCCTGCCCGCCATGACGGCTTCTTCTGCGGCGCGCGCCTTTGCTCGCGCCGCATCGGCGGTCACCGTCGCGTACGCGTTGAGCGTCGGCTGCGTCCGCTCGATCGCCGCCAGCACGGCATCCACATACTCGACCGGAGACAGCGCGCGTTTGCGGATCAGGCGCGCGGCGGCCGTGGCCGGCATGAAGAGAAGATCGCGATCGGACATCCGGAAACTCCATCAATTTGCAAACGGCGGCTGGTGTGGTGGTTCATGAAGATGGCAGGCGGCGAGATGCCCGGCTGCGATCTCGCGCAGTTTTGGCTTCTCCGTCCGACAGCGTTCGAATGCGAACGGACAACGCGGATGAAACGTGCAGCCTGGCACGGTATCGATCTGGCTCGGCAACTCGCCGGCGACGACGGCAGCGGCGCGGGCTTTGTTCGGCCTCATTCGGGGAACCGCCGCGAGCAGCGCTTGCGTGTATGGATGCCGCGGCAAGGTGTAAAGTTCGCGCTTGGGCGCGATCTCGACGATGCGGCCGGCATACATCACGGCCACGCGCGCGGAGATGCTGCGCACCACCGCGAGATCATGGGCGATGAACAGATAACTGAGGCCGAGACGCTCCTGCAGATCCAGCAGCAGGTTGACGATCTGCGCCTGGATCGACACGTCGAGCGACGACACCGGTTCGTCGCAGACGACGAACTCCGGCCGCAGTGCCAGAGCGCGTGCGATGCCGATGCGCTGGCGCTGGCCACCGGAGAATTCGTGGGGAAACCGGTCACCACATGAGATAGGCAGGCCGACCATCTCCAAGAGCTCCCGGACGCGATCGTTGCGGGCGGCGCGCGTCAAGCCGCCGGCGATGTCGAGCGGTTCGGCGATCGCATCCCGCGCGCGCATGCGGGGATTGAGCGAATTCTGCGGGTCCTGAAACACGAATTGCAGACGCCGGCGCACCGCGCCCAGCGCCGCTTTGCCGGCTTTCGACGAAATCTGTTGTCCGAACAGGTTGATCGATCCGCTGGTCGCAGCGTCAAGGCCGACGAGGATACGCCCGGTGGTGGATTTTCCCGAGCCGGACTCGCCGACAAGACCCAGCGTCTCCCCCGGGCGGACATCGAAACTGACGCCGTCGACGGCGCGCAACAGGGCGCCACGCACCGCATAGGTCTTCACCAGCTCGCGCACAACGACGATGGAGGACACGCTCATGCGATCCTTCCCGCGGCGATGCGCGGCGGACAGCGCGCGAAATGCCCCGCACCGGCGTCGATCAGAGCCGGCGTCTCCGCCAGGCAGGACCTGACCGCGTGGCGGCAGCGCGGATTGAACCGGCATCCTGCAATCTGCGTTGAGGGATCAGGAATATTGCCGGGAATCATGGCCAGCCGATGCACGTCCTCGTCGGGATCGGGCACAGCCTGGATGAGGCCTTCGGTGTAGGGATGCATCGGCCGCGCGAACAGCGCTGCGACCGAAGCGGACTCGACGACCCGCCCGGCATACATGACGACCACACGCTGCGCGAACTCCGCGACCACGCCGAGGTCATGGGTGATCAGGATCACTGACATCCCGATCTCCCGCTGCAGGTCGCGCAGCAATGTGAGGATCTGCGACTGGATCGTGACGTCCAGCGCGGTGGTCGGCTCGTCCGCGATCAGGAGCTTGGGGCGGCAGGCCACAGCGATGGCGATCATGACGCGCTGGCGCATGCCGCCCGAAAGCCGGTGCGGATAATCATCGATCCGGCGCGACGCGTCGGAAATCCGCACCATGTCCAGGAGCGCGATGGCCTGCCGGCGGGCCGCGCGCGCGGAAAGCCCCTGGTGCTGCCGCAACGGCTCCATGATCTGGTCGGCGATGGTCAAGACCGGATTGAGCGAGGACATCGGGTCCTGGAAGATCATCGCGATCTCCCCGCCGCGGATCTGGCGCAGCCGGCGTTGCGGCAGCGTCAGCAGATCACGCCCGCCATAGTGGATGGCGCCCGACGCGTAACGCGTATTGGCCGGGCTGTGCAGCCTGAGGATCGACAGCGCGCTGACGCTCTTGCCGCTGCCCGACTCGCCGACGATGCCGAGGCATTCGCCGGGGTGGACAGCAAAGTCCACGCCATCGATCGCGGTCACCCAGCCGATGTCGCTCCGGAACTGAACCGTGAGGTTCTCGACACTGAGAAGGGGTTGCTCCGCCATTCAAGTCTCGACCTTCAGGCGCGGATCCAGCACGTCGCGCAATCCGTCGCCGAGTAGGTTCATGCCCAGCGCGGCAAGACTGACTGCGAGGCCCGGAAACAGCATCACCCACCACGCCTCGACCGAATAATCGCGCCCTTCGGCGATGATGTTGCCCCAGCTCGGGGCCGGCGGCGGCGGACCGATGCCGAGGAAGCTGAGCGCGGCCTCGGCGAGAATGGCGTAGGCGAAGACGAAGGTGAGCTGGACGATCAGCGGTCCGAGGCTGTTGGGCAGCACGTGCTTGACGATGATGTGCAGGTCGCCCGCGCCGCTCACCCGCGCCGCCTGCAGGTATTCCATCTCGCGAATGACCAGCACCGAGGCGCGCACGATGCGCGCCGTGCGCGGTACATAGGCGACCGCCAGCGCCACGACGATGCTGGAGGCCTGCGAACCGAGTGCAGCCCCAATGCCGATCGCGAGCAGGATCGCCGGGAATGCCATCAGTGCGTCCATCAAGCGCATGACGTAAGGGTCGAGTGCGCGGAAATACCCCGCCGCCATTCCGATCACGGCGCCGAAAATGCCGGAGAGCAGCGCCACCGAAAACCCGATCGACAGTGACAACCGGCCGCCATGGAGCACGCGCGTGAGGATGTCCCGCCCGTATTGGTCGGTGCCGAACGGGAATCGCGCCGATGGCGGCTTGAAGCGGGAGCGGATGCTCATCGCGGTCGGATCGATCCCGGTCAGCATCGGTCCGACGATCGCGCACAGCACGAGGATGGTCACGAGCACCAATCCGATCCTGAACGAGCGGTGCGCGGCGAGCTGGCGCAGCATGCGAAAGCGCCGGCGCTCCGCCAGGACCTGCGTCGAGGCTGCGGCGAGCACGGCGTCAGTCATAGCGCACCCGCGGATCGACCAGGGTGTAGACGATATCGACACCGACATTGATCAGCACGAAGGCGAAGCCGAACAGCAACATGGTGCCCTGGATCAGCGGATAATCGCGGGCGAGTATCCCCTGCACGACCAGCCGGCCGATGCCCGGCAGCGCAAACACCTGCTCGACGACGACCGAGCCGCCGATCAAGAGGCTCAGAATGATGCCGCTGACCGTCACGACCGCAACAAGCGCGTTGCGGAAGCCGTGCTTGCCGACCGTCCGCCACTCGCTCAAGCCCTTGGCCCGCGCTGTGCGGATGAAATCCTGGTCGAGTACGTCGAGCATCGCCGAGCGCGTCATGCGCGCGAGGAAGCCGATCTGAAACAGGCTGAGCACCATGGCCGGCTGGATCAGCGAGGCGAACCAGGCGCCTGGGCCCGCCGTCAGCAATGCCGCATAACCCGCGGACGGCACCCATCCGAGCGTCACACTGAACAGGATGACCGACACGATTGCGATCCAGAAGCTCGGGACCGAGACCCCGACCAGGGCAATCGCCATGACACCCGCGTCGATCCAGCGGCCGCGGAAATAAGCGGCCAGGATGCCGAGCGTGACGCCGATAGGTAGCGTAATGGCGAGCGATAGCGCAGCCAGCGATAACGTCACCGGCAAGCGCTCCCCGACCGCCGAGAGCACGGTCTGGTTCAACACCAGGGAGCTGCCGAACTTGCCCTGCGCGAGGTTGAAAAACCAGGACAGCAGCTGCTGCCAGATCGGTTGGTCGAGACCGAGTTCGCGACGGATCCGCTCCACGGCCGCGGGCGAGGCGTCGGCGCCGGCGATCACCACCGCCGGATCCCCGGGCAACAGGTGCATCAGGATGAAGGACAGCACCGCGACCAATAACAGGACTGGGATGGATTGCATGAGACGGATGGCAATCGCGCGAGACATGAGATACCCGATCCGTAGCCTGCGCCCCTGCCCTGCTCGCGGTTCTGTCGAAGACGCTATTTCAGCCACACATCCCAGAAATGAACGAGATAATAGGGCATGAAGTTCTCGACCTTGGCGGCGTTGTAGCTTCGCATCGTCCCCATGTCGGCGATCTTGATCATATAGGCCTGGTCCAGCACGCGCTTCTCGATATCGGCCCAGGCCGCGACGCGCTTTTGCGGGTCGAGCGAGGTGTAGAACGCGTCATAGGCCGTATCGAGGACATGGTCGTCCTTCACATGCGGGAAGGTATAGAACATCACCTTCCATTGCTGTGGCCCGAGCAGCGGATTGGAACAATAGCCTGTGGTGGAGACATTCCAGACACCGGTACCGCGCTGCATGTTGCTGGCGTTGGTGGTCCAGTCGACGATGTCGACCGCGACGTTCATGCCGGCGTCCTTCATCTGTTCGGACAAAACCAGGATGGCGTCGCGGAAGTTCGGATAGTTGGAGTTAGTCTGCAGCACGATCTTCTCGCCATTGTATCCGGCCTGCTTCAGTAACGCCTTGGCCTTGTCCGGATTGCGCTGGTCGTAGTAGGGCTTCATGGCGTCACCCTGATAGTAGGGGCTCGACGCGTAGACCAGCGAATGGCCGGGCCGGGAAATCTGTCCCATGGCTCCGGTGATATCGTCGACGTTGACCACCGCCTCGATTGCCTGGCGGATGAGCGGATTGGTGGTCGGCGCCGCTTGCGTGTTCACGACGAACACCTGCATGCAGTACGGGAAAATCTTCTGCGTCGTGATGTTCGACTGACCGTCGAAGCGCTTGGCGAGATCGCGGGGAACGTCGCCGATGACATCGGCGTTGCCGGTCTGCAGCGCGGCGACGCGAGCATTCGCCTCGGGTACGAAATCATAGCGGACCTGGTCGAGATAAGCGGTGCGGCGCCCGGCCAGGCCATCCGGCCCCGGTGCGCTCTCGTCGGGCACATAACCGTCGAAGCGCTTGATCACGAGATGGCTGTCCTTGACCCACTCGCCGAGCATGAACGGGCCGGTTCCGACGATGTCGATCTCGCGCGCTGCCTTGTCCTTCTGCTCGGCCGGCAGGATCTCGAACGGATAGACCGGCGACTTGAGGACGTCGATGAAGACAGCGTTCGGCTTCTTCAGGCGGATCACGAAGCTATAGGGATCGGGCGCCTCGAAGCCATCGACATCGGCGAGCACCGAGGCGTTGGGGCTGACCTTGCGATAGCGCTCGAACGACGCCAGCACGTCGGCCGACGTCATTTCCTTGCCATTCTGGAACTTCACGCCCTTGCGCAGCGTAAAGCTGAAGACCGTGGCATCGGCGCTGGTTTCGATCTTCGAGGCGAGCACGGGCTTGGCATTATAGCTGCCGTCGATCGCCACCAGCGGCTCGAAAATGTGGTGGATGACCTCGAGCTCGACCATGCTTGATGCGACGTGTGGGTCGAGCGTGCCCGGTCCCGAGAGATAGGCGTAGACAAGGCTGCCGCCGCGGTGGGGTTCGGCGGCATGAAGCGGGACGGTGAGCGCGGCGAGAAGAGCGAGCGGCAAGCCGATCGTGGCGATCGAACGAAACATGGCCGAAAAGCTTGTCATCACAACCGCCTTCCTGTTGGGCTCGCGCATCAACCGTCGTTCATCTGCGCAGGATCAATGACGAGATCGGCATGGAGCGGCTTGATCGCCGCAGTATTGGGATCAGTGGCTGCAGCGCCACCGCCATCGACGCGCAGGCAATGATCGTGCCGTCGGCCCTTACCTGCAGAACGTTGTCGCAAGAGTGCCGGATGTTGCGGGCTTCACGACCTTGCGCAAGGCGACGATACCGTGCGTTCGTTCGGCGGGCTGTCGGTTCCCGCTGATCTCGGTACGATGCGGGGGCTGTCTTCACTGGGCTTCCTTCGCGGATTGGCGCCGGTCGGAAAGCTCGGCGACCTGTTTGAGAGCCGCATCCGTCGCCTCGAGCACGCGATCGATGTCGGCCGGCTGATGCGCCGCCGACAGAAACATGTTGTGCCATGGATGCATGTACACGCCGCGCCACAGCGCCTCCTGCACGAAGCGATTGCCGAGCAAAAAATCCGGATCATCGTCGAACATGATCATCGGCATTTGGACCGGCCCGGTCTGCCGTAACGGCAGGTCGTGCGCGCGCGCCTGCTGCTCGAGCCCCTCGCGCAGCCTTTGGCCCATGGTCTCCATCGTCGCGATCGCGCCGGTCGCGCGCAGCTTGTTGACGGTGGCGACCGCGGCCGCCATCGGCACTGCCGAGCACCAGAACGAGCCGGTGACATACACTTGTTGCGCGGCATCGCGAAAGCGATCATTGCCGGTCACCGCCGCAAGCGGATGACCATTGGCAATCGCCTTGCTCCATCCGCACAGGTCCGGCCGTACGCCGTAGGGCTCCCAACTGCCGCCGATATGGAGGCGAAAGCCAGCCCTGACATCGTCGAGAACCATGGCGGCATCGGCCATATCGCAGATCCGCCGCACGGCTTGCGCAAATACGGTAGTTGGCAATTCCTGATGCCGTCTGACGTCATGGCGAAACGCTGTCACCAACACCGCGGCGAGGTCGCGGCCGGCCTCATCGGCCGCGCGCTCGAGGCTTGCAACGTCGTTGTAATCATAGTGCAGGATATGCGCGCGATCTTCCGCAGTCACGCCGGCGAGCGATGGCGTGCACCAGGGCGCGGCGCCGTGATAGGAGCCTTTCGCCACCAGCACCTTGCGCCGTCGCGTGCCGGCACGCGCGATAGTCACGCACGCCGTCATGGCGTCGGTCCCGTTCTTGGCGAACAGCACCCAGTCGGCGTGCGGAATGGTCTCGACCACGAGCTCTGCGAGCTCAACCTGGCACTCGGCCGGCCCGGTCATCAGGTCGCCATGGCTACGCTGCTCCGCGGCCGCGGCCTCCACGTCCGGATCGCCGTACCCCAGCACGATCGGCCCATAACCGCACATCATGTCGATGTATTCCGTGCCCGCCACGTCAAACAGGCGGCATCCGCGCGCGCTGCGAAAGAATTGCGGATAGCCGGGACGCAGCCGGGCAACATTCATGTGCCCCCACATGCCGCCGGGAATAACCCTCAGAGCGCGTGCCCGCAGCGCCTCGTCCGGCGAAAGGAGACCGGGTGTCGCGTGAGGTGCCATCGCATGTCCTCAATCTCGGGGGGAGCAGCGTCGCGGCCCCCATATACGATATATCAACATATATGATATATCAGAGCAAGCCCTCTGAACTTTGAATCTTGCAAAGACAGGCCGCGGGCGTGCATGGCGTAAACAGAGATCGGTTGCCGTGATTCAACAGGAGGCAGGCCCCCTCGATGTCCAACGAAGCTATCGGTGTGGTCGGCCGCGACAACCTGACGGCCCGCGTTTTTCAGGAACTGCGCGTTGCCCTGATGGAGGGACGCTTCCGTCCCGGCCACCGATTCAAGATCCGCGAACTCGCCGAAACGATGGGTGTCTCGGAAACCCCGATCCGGGAAGCGCTGATGCAGCTGGTGCGTGCGCGCGCGCTCAACATGCAGGCGAGCCGCTCGATCGAGGTCGCCCGCCTGAGCGCCTCGCAGTACGAGGAACTACGCAGCATCCGAATTCTGCTCGAAGGACTTGCCGCCGAGCGCGCGACCACCCGGATCTCCAAGGCAGATATCGCCAACCTCAGGAAATATCATCAGCTGCTGGTTGCGGCCGAGCGCGGCGGACGCTGGCGCGAAGCGGTGCGAGTGAACTGGCAGTTCCACCACACACTCTACAAGGCCGCCGACGCACCGGAGCTGTTCGAGATGATCGAGACGATCTGGCTTCGCAACGGACCCATGCTCAACATGTTGTATCCGCACGCGCCCCCAACCTATCCGGGACGGCACCAGCATCTAAACGTGATCGACGGTCTTGTGGCGCGAAATCCCGAGGCCGTGAAACAGTCGATCCGGGCTGACCTGCTGGAGGGCGGCGCCAGACTGCTGCAACTACTTCAGGACATCGAGGCTGGCACCGCGCCGGCCAGCCTCGATGCAGTTATGACGTAGCCCGGGGCTGCACCCCAGCACCCACTTTTCTTAAAGCGTGAGTCGTAATTCAACATCGGAATGATACCCGAAGCGAGAGAAGTCCACCTATCGAAGAAGGATCGCAGGGTGCTTGAGGCACGTTGCCGCTCGCCGGTGTCAGCCTTTGGCGGCATCGCTACGCCGACCATGGTCTTGAAGGTCTGCAAGACAGCCGCGGCCTGGCAGGCGGCCGATCTATACGACGGCTACCGACAAGCGGATCCTGAAGCTGCGGGATAAGCCGCCACCGCAAGGGTTCGCCCGCTGGACTGGGCCCCTGCTGGCCCGGGAGCTGGGCGATGTTGACGTCCAATCCAATGGCCGCGCCCTGACCGGCCAGAGCCACGACTACAAACGGCATGCAACGCTGTTTGCGGCGCTTGAAGTGGCCACCGGAAAGATCATCGCGACACATTCAAAACGCCGCCGCCGCGTCGAGTTTCTCGACTTCGTGGACAGCGTCACAGCAGCTTTTCCAAACCGCCAGCTTCACATCGTCCTCGACAACCTGAGTACCTACAAGACGAACGAGCCTTGGCTCGAGCAGCATCGCAATTTGAAATTCCATTTCACGCCAACCAGCGCGTCCTGGCTCAATCAGGTCAGGAATGGTTCTCAATCTTACAGAGGCAGTCGCTTAGCGGCGCCTCCTTCACAAATCTCAAACAGCTCGAGCAGGACATCGATGCCTACATCGAAGCCTATAATGTCCACGCTGAACCCTTCGTCCGGACTAGGAAAAGTGGTCCGTCAACGCCGTTTCAAAGGCCGCGGAAAAGACATTGCGTGCGGACTTCGGAAAATGGGCACGGGGCAAACGACAAACTGGATCACCGCAATTCACATTCGGCTTGTATCAAGCCTCATTTCGGGTTCTAATTTGGCTTGAGGCGCTCTGGCGCCTCTTGGCACGCTTCGACGCTGCAGCGTGTTCCGGCAAAGGCTGCCACACCCATTCGCGAGGGGAAGGTGGCGCTCGGCCTCGAGACACTGGTCCTTCGCTCGGCTTGCGGAGGATTTTGATGGATCTCGCGCCCTACAGAATTGGCACGGAACCCTACTACCAGCCGGTCGGCGACGAAATCGCGACCTTCGAGGCGGCCTACACTGAGCGCTTGCCGGTCATGCTGAAAGGGCCGACCGGGTGCGGCAAGACCCGCTTCATCGAGTATATGGCATGGCGGCTCAGCAAGCCGTTGATCACGGTTGCGGCCCACGATGATATGACGGCGGCCGATCTTGCCGGACGCTACCTGCTCGAGCCCGCCGGTACGGTATGGCATGACGGCCCGCTGACGCTGGCGGTCCGTTATGGGGCGATCTGCTATCTCGATGAGATCGTCGAGGCGCGGCAGGATACGACCGTGGTCATACACCCGCTGACCGATGCGCGGCGCATCCTGCCACTTGAAAAGCACAACGAAATCGTGCCGGCACATCCGGATTTCCAGCTGACGATTTCCTACAATCCCGGCTATCAAAGCGCGGTCAAGGATTTGAAGGAATCGACCAAGCAGCGTTTTGTCGCGATCGACTTCGGCTACCCGCCGCCCGCGACCGAGGCGGCGATCATCGTATGCGAAAGCGGCACCGATGATGACCTCGCAGGCATCTTGGTTGCCATTGCGCAATGTTCACGCAACCTGCAGGGCCATGGCCTCGACGAAGGCGCCTCTACCCGCATGCTGATCCATGCCGGCCGCATGGTGCGCGCAGGACTGCCGCTCGAGGCGGCCGTGCGCACCAGCATTGTCTTGCCGATCACGGATGACCTGGATATCCGGGCAGCTCTCAGCGACGCGATCCGGGCGTGCCTGCCGTGAGTGCGGCAAGACCGTCCACGCTGCATCTGGTATCCTCTGGCGAAGACACCGCAACCCGCCGGCTTCACGCGTTGATGCGTCAGCGCGAAACGTTGCGGCCGATCTTCCGCACCGCCTGGGACGACTTGTCCCATTACTTTGATCCAGCAGAACTCGAGGCCTGGGCCGGCGCGGTGCTCGAACTGGCGCATGTCAACGCCGGGCCTGCATGCCTGATCGCCTATTGGGACGCCAGCAAAAGCAATGCGGCGCGCAAGGAGATCGCGCCGCTGCTTGTTGCCGCGCAAATGGCCGCCGATATCTGCCGTTATGCCGGCGCGCAGGCGGCGACGTCGGCATTGAACGCCCTCCCGGCCGCGGTCCGCAGCTTGGGTGGCGGCGCCGCGCTGGCCCGATGGTGGCAAGTGATGAATGTGCTGGCGCGCCGGGCGCCCGAATCCGTCCTGCCCGTGGCAATCCATATGAGTGAAATCATCGCCCCCGGCAGGATCGATGCGTTCGAGAATTTTGTGGCCGCGGGGCTGCGCGCAGCCTCCGGCGACAAGGCGCGCCGGGTGGCGTTCTTCATGTTGCAGGATGAACTCGCGCGCCGCCTGATCGCCCGCGATCTCGACAGCGTCAGTTTTTTGGAAGCGGAAACCGAGCTTAAGGCCTTCCTGATCGCTCTTTGGGGGCGTCTTCCACTGCTGCGCAGCTTTTCGGCCGATAACAGCCAGCAAGCACAGCGGCGCACCGCGATCGCGGGACCACTGATCCGGATGCCGGAAGTTTTTCGCGGCGTACAGGGTGACGCCGCGCGTGCGCTGTTTCGGGCAGCCGCAGCGCATGCCCAGGCGCACCTCGTGCTGAGCGCCGACCTGTTCCCGGTCGGTACACTCAAACCGTTGCAAATTGCTCTGGTCAATCTCATCGAAGACGCTCGCATCGAAACCCTGGCGATGCGGCAGTTTCCCGGGCTACGGCGGCT
>Ga0210399_10003483_pt1 | contig 12249 bp, 11 predicted proteins | sample IncBWC14MmetaG_FD_150865 | JGI IMG/M metagenome (GOLD analysis project Ga0210399, IMG submission 150865) | Forest soil microbial communities from Barre Woods Harvard Forest LTER site, Petersham, Massachusetts, United States - Inc-BW-C-14-M | ecosystem: Environmental > Terrestrial > Soil >... | reverse complement strand
AAAGACACCCTCAGCCTCGTGAGCAACGCCTACTCCAAAGCCAGCCTCAAGTTTCCCGACCCCCTGGTGCTGCCGGAGTTCGATGAATATCAAGGCGAAGCCGTGCTCGAACACAGCCTGCCTGGATTGATGGAAACCGATCAGAGCATCCGAGCTCTCCAAGCCGCGTTTAAATCGTCCTCCGACGCAGCTGGGCGGCGGGCCACTTTTCAAAAGCTGTTCGAAGCCGTCATTGGCAAATGGGTGCGCGGCGCGATTTGTCCGCCAGGTGTTGAAACCTGGTTGGAGTTTTGCTCCCGGGTGAATTCCGGCCTGGCGAAGTTCCTCGCGGCCGGCAGCCGCGGTGAAAGCGTCGCGATTTTTACTTCCGGTGGTCCCATCGCGGTTGCCATGCAGCGGGCTTTGCAGCTTTCTCCGGAGAGCACTTTACAAGTGAGTTGGATGTCGCGGAACTCTTCTTGGAGTGAATTTCTCTACGCCGCGGAGCGATTTACACTCAGCGGTTTCAATGCTCACGGGCATATCAGCGATCCGGCAATGTTGACCTATCGTTAAGGGAGACTTTCCGATGAGCGACTTGCTAGACCATCCAGCGGCTATTCGACAGGGCGAAGAGCTTGACTTGGCCACGCTCGAACCCTACTTGCGCCGTCACTTTCCCAACGAAGCGGGCGCGCTCCAGGTCCGCCAATTTCCAAGCGGTCATTCCAACTTGACTTACTCATTGCAGCTCGGTGCGAGGGAGTTAGTGCTTCGGCGGCCGCCCTTCGGAAGCAAGGTCAAGTCCGCCCACGATATGGGCCGCGAATTTCGCGTGCTCTCAAAGCTCCACTCCGTCTACACCCCAGCTCCCGAAGTGCTTCTATATTGCGACGACGATTCAATCCTCGGCGCACCGTTCTACGTGATGGAACCGATCCGCGGCATCATCCTTCGCAGAAACCTGCCGCACGGGTTGGATTTTCCAGCTGAAAAAGCACGGCGGCTCAGTGAATCTTTTGTCGACAACCTTATTCACCTGCACCGTGTGGATTACGCTGCCGTGGGTCTCTCTGACCTGGGCAGGCCGGAAGGCTATCTGAAACGGCAGGTTTGCGGGTGGATCGAACGCTACTACGGTTCCAAAACTCACGATTATCCGGAAGTGGAGAAGATCTCTGCATGGATGCAGCAGCGCATGCCCTCCACGAGCGTAGTCTCGCTGATCCACAATGACTACAAATACGACAATGTAGTGCTTGATTCGAGCGACGTTACAAGCATCATCGGCGTCCTCGATTGGGAGATGTGCACCATTGGTGACTCTGTTTCAGATCTCGGCACTGCATTGGCCTATTGGGTGGATCGAACGGATCCAGAGGAGTTGCAGCAAAATCGCTGGGGACCGACAACCCATCCCGGCAGCTTTACAAGGGAAGAATTCGTACAGCACTACGCGCGAAAAACGGGGTGCGATACTTCCCAGACCGCTTTCTATCTCACTTTCGCGCGTTTCAAACTTGCGGTCATCGTGCAGCAGATTTACTTTCGCTACCGCCAGGGCCTGACCAAAGACGAGCGCTTTGCATCCATGCCCGAGAGAATCCAAGTCCTCCTGCGCGCCGCTTTGCACGGCGCGCAAACTAGACAAATCTAGCGCGTATTTCTCAATGCAGATTCGAGCCCGCCACAGCTGCGGTCAATTTCAAATGGATCGCAAGTAGTAGCGAACGATCCACTCCGCAACGCAAGCAGGCTTTTCGGACTTTTCGCTTTCGATCGTTACCGCATAAGTCGCGGCAACGGAATCAGGAAGTTCTTCGAAAGTCAGCAACGACACGCGTGCGCGAATCCTGGAATCGGCCCGCACGGCAGCAGGGAAGCGCACACGATTTAACCCGTAATTCACCGCTAGTCGCACACCACTTTGGATCTGAATCAACTCTTTCACAAGGTAGCTGATCAAAGACAGCGTTAGAAACCCGTGAGCGATTGTCGTGCCGTAAGGTGATTCTGTGCTTGTCCGCACCTGATCTAGGTGAATCCATTGCCGGTCTTCCGTGGCTTCCGCGAACTGTTCGATCCGCTCTTGCGTAACGCGAAACCATTCCGTGACACCAATTTCCCTGCCAACCATCTCTTTCAGCGCTTGCGGGTTTTTAACGGCCAATGGCAGCACCAACTTTTCCTAGGATCAGCCTCGTTACTCTGTTGCACCCTTGCTTTCACGATGGATGCGAAGCCGGTGGCACTGCTGGCTTCTTACCCTTAGCCAGCTCCCACTTCGCAACCGATTCTCGGTGCACTTCATCCGGCCCATCGGCCAGCCGCAACGTCCGAGCCATGGCCCAGGCGCTGGCCAGAAAGGTGTCCTGCGAAACTCCCGCGCCTCCGTGGGCTTGAATGGCCCGATCAAGCACGCGCAGGGCCAGGTTAGGCGCCACAATTTTGATCATCGCAATTTCGGCACGCGCCGCTTTGTTCCCCACCGTGTCCATCATGTGCGCGGCCTTCAGCGTCAGCAGCCGCGCCTGTTCGATCTCCATTCTAGACGCAGCGATGTCCGCGCGGATCGTTCCTTGTTCGGCCAGTGATTTCCCGAAGGCCACACGCGCTTGCACCCGCTTGCACATCGTTTCCAGCGCGCGCTCTGCCACTCCAATACACCGCATGCAGTGATGAATGCGCCCCGGCCCCAGCCGCCCTTGCGCGATCTCGAATCCCCGCCCTTCGCCGAGCAGGAGGTTTGAAACCGGAACACGAACATTTTCAAATGTGACTTCACCATGGCCGTGCGGGGCATGGTCATATCCAAACACCGTCAACATTCGTTCGATCTTGACTCCCAGCGTGTCCATCGGCACCAGAATCATCGACTGCTGTTTGTGAGGTGCAGCCGAAGGATCTGTCTTGCCCATGAAGATGGCGATCTTGCACCGCGGGTCGCCCGCCCCGGACGTCCACCATTTTCGGCCATGAATGACGTAGTGGTTGCCTTCCCGGACGATTCTCGCCTCAATGTTCGTCGCATCAGAGGAAGCGACCGCGGGTTCCGTCATCGCGAAACACGACCTGATCTGGCCTGCCAGTAGCGGCGTCAGCCATCGCTCTTTTTGTTCCGGCGTACCATACCGGGCGAGCACTTCCATATTGCCCGTGTCCGGCGCCGAACAATTGAACACCTCGGGGGCCATATGGCTGCGCCCCATGATTTCGCAAAGCGGCGCGTATTCGAGATTGGTCAGCCCTGCACCGTGCTGGCTTTCCGGCAAAAACAAGTTCCATAGACCGGCGTCGCGGGCTTTCGGTTTGAGCTCTTCGACGATCTTCGTAGGCAGCCATCGATTCTTCTCGGTTTCGTCGTGGAAGCGCTGCTCATTCGGATAAATGTGCTCGTTCAGGAAGGCTTGCAGTCGGTGCTGCAGGCCTTTCACTTTGTCGCTGAATTCGAAGTTCACGGGAGGTTCCTTATCTGCCGGTGAAGGCCGGGGCCCGCTTTTCGATAAAGTGCGCCACGCCTTCTTTGAAGTCTTCGCTCTGCAGGCTCGCCAGCATTAACTGCTCGGAACTTTCAAACGATTCCGCCAGCGTCTGGAACATCGCGTCATACACTTGCCGTTTGATCACCCGCAAGGACCGAGGACTAACGTTCGACGCCAGGTCCACCGCGTATTTTTGTACGCTATCGAGAAACGTTTCTCGCGGATAGACCTGATTCACCAACCCCATTCTTAGCCCCTCCGCCGCGTCGATCATTCTCGCGCTAAACAGCAGGTCCAGAGAATTGGCGTGTCCCACGAGACGCGGCAACATCCACGCCATTCCGTACTCTGCGATCAGCCCGCGCTGCGCAAAAGCCGTGCCGAAACGCGCCGCATCCGAAGCAAGACGTATATCGCAGTACAGAGCAATCACCAATCCCAAACCCACTACCGGCCCGTTGATGGCCGCAATCACGGGCTTGGTCACCGCAGGGAAATACGAATACTCCTTCTGGAAATCCCGTCGCGCGCCATCGCCGCTCCCGCTTATGGGTTGCACCGCTTGTGCCCGCCGCGCTTCGTCGAGTCCCTTCTCCGCGACCGTGCTCAGTAGCGACATATCCGCGCCCGCACAGAATCCGCGCCCCGCGCCCGTCAAGACAATGACGCGAACATTTTCATCGTCTTCCGCCTCCCCAATCGCGGCGCGAACCTCGCGCTCCATGACGGCTGTCCAGGCGTTCAATTTATCCGGCCGATTCAGGGTAATGGTGGCGACCCGGTTGGCTGCGTGGTACAGAGTTTCTTGATTTGGCATGGTGAGCCGGATTATATACAATGTCAGCCGTGTTAGTAACATGCATCTGTGTGTGACTATCGCATTCGAGGATCGTCTCCGCAGCCGTCGTGACCATTGCCATTTGCCCCCATCGGAGACTCCATGCCCTTCGTTGAGAATCAAGGCGCCAAACTATATTGGGATGAACAAGGCTCCGGAGAACCTCTTTTGCTCATTATGGGCCTCAGCTATCCCTCCTACATGTGGCATCGCAGCCGCACGGTTTTTGCCAACAGTTATCGCACCATCGCACTCGACAATCGTGGTGTCGGCCAAAGCGATGTCACTCCAGGCATTTATTCCATCGCTTTGATGGCTTCGGATGCGGCCGCTGTTCTGCATGCTGCTGGCGTGGAGAGTGCGCACGTATTTGGCGTCTCCATGGGAGGCATGATCGCGCAGGAATTTGCGCTGCAATATCCGAACCGCGTTCGCTCGTTGATTCTTGGCTGCACCGCGGCGGGCGGTCCCCATGCCGTGCCGGCCGAATCCGCCGCGCTGCAAACTCTTATGCGTCGTGACCTCACGCCTGAAGAATCCAAGGAGGCCATCATCCCGTTCATCTATGACGTTGCCACCTCTCGCGAGCGCATCGACGAGGATATGGCTATCCGCATGAAGTGGTTTCCCACCCCACAGGGATATGCAGGCCAACTTCAAGGAATTTTTGGCTGGGAAGCCTACAGCCGCATCGGGCAGATAACGGCTCCGACGCTCGTCATTCACGGCGAAACCGACAGACTCATTCCGCCCGCGAACTCGCAGTTAATTGCCGAACGTATTCCGGGTGCCAAACTCGTCTTGATCCCTCATGCCAGCCACATTTTCGAAACCGACCAGCCAAGTGCAGCCCATCACGCAATTCTAGGATTTCTCGCCGATCAGCCTATCCGTGCGCAACGGCCACGGAACGACGATTGTCAGCGGAGGCCATGAAAAGTGTTCCGCAGGACGCGGCGCCTCGCGAGATAAAGGTAGTTACGAAGTCCGAGTGGGCCTCGGTCGCACCGTCCGGTGGCGGCGATTGGCAAAGTTAATTTCCCAGCCCGGCGAGGGTGCGCATCGCCACACGCACTACGTCTCGACTCTATTTGCGTCGTCAGGTACTATTCACCGGGCAGTTCAAGGTTCCCGCGCTGCAACTAGCGGTCTCTAGCGTAAGACGGGGCCGTCTCCTGAAGAGGCTGCAGCAGTTTCTGCGCTTTCAGGTAAAGTGATCCACGGAACCGTAAGATTTTGTGCGAGAGGAGCAAATTAAAATGGACATGACGCGCCGACAATTCGCCCTGGCTCTTGCAGCTGCCACCTACTTGCGGCCCTCCCTGTTCGAGCCGCTTTCTCCATTAGGAGTTCCCCGCGGAGTCGCTCCCGGCCGAGTCACTTGGGCGCACGATCCGGCGGCGGTGACCTGGGATGGCACAGGTTCGTGGTGGACCGATGCCAACAATGACCAGTCTGTAATTGAGCGCATGGTCTCCCGGTCCATTCTCGGTCTTACAAATCAAAAAAGCGACGCCCAGGCATGGAACTCCATCTTTCAATACTTCAACCGCACTCATGGGAGGGGCAAAGCTGGATACAAAGCCGGCGAGAAGATCGCGATCAAGGCGAACCTGAACAACACAACGGATCATGGCACGATCGAGCGCCTGAATTCGTCGCCGCATTTGCTCCTTTCGCTCGTCCGACAGTTGACCGGTCCAGCGCGAGTGCCGGAATCATCGATCACTGTCTTCGATTCCAGCCGGTTCATCCCAGGCAATCTCTACGACAAGATTCACCATGAGTTTCCGGGCGTCGTGTTTGTGGACCATATCGGAGGCGATGGACGACTAAAGGCTGAGTTCAAACCCAACGCGATTCCTTTCTCAGTTGAAAGCCACAACGCCATGGGACTCGATACCACGGTCGTCGAGGCCGCCTACTTAATTGATGCTGCCGTGTTGAGAGCGCATGTGAGTTCAGGAGTGACACTTTGCGCAAAGAATCTGTTTGGTGCGACCAGTATCAATCCCGACTGGCGCAAGAACGCGCACGATGGTTTCCATCACAACAAAGATGGTTCGGCAAGTTACTCCGCATTCACCGATTTTCTGGGTCATAAGGATCTCGGCGAGAAGACCATCCTTTTTATTACTGACGGGCTCTATGGAAACGACAACGTGGATGGTCCGCCTCATCGTAAATGGAAGATGGCACCCTTTAACGATGCTTGGCCAAACAGCATTTTTATGTCATTTGACGGCGTAGCGATCGATTCAGTGGGCTTTGACTTTCTGACTTCAGAATGGCCGGACCTTCCGGATATCGCGGGTGCCGATAACTACCTGCGCGAATCTGCGTTGGCTCATGACCCACCTTCGAAGACGTTCTATGATCCTGAACGCGATGGCATCCGATGCCGCAGCCTTGGCGTACACGAACATTGGAACAATGGGACAGACAAGAAGTACTCGCGCAATCTCGGAAAAGCGCACGGGATCGAACTTTTCCAAGTCTGACGTGCGGAACATACCTGAGCCGTCGCTGCCGCTGATTGGCGGAGTTGCGCAACTGCAGATAGGTTATAGGTACTCAGGGAGGCAGGATGAACCGAAGAGTGTTTTCCTTATGCTTCGTAGCGGTATCAATGCTACCGGCAATTGCGTTTTCCCAATCATTCTTGGGCCAGTATAAAGGACTGCCTTATCAGGACAGCCGCTATCAGGGCGGCCCGCAAAAAATACCGGGACGAGTATTGTGCGCTTACTATGACCTGGGCGGCGAAGGGGTCGCGTATCACGACAGCGATCCACAGAATCACGGCAGCGGAGAGTTGAACCCCGCCGATGGGACCTACCTCAACGAATTTCGTATCCACGAGGGAGTGGATACTTCCTATACGAAATTTCAGAGGAAGCCGGATCCGATTGACGACAACCCCTTCAACAAGGTTGTTCCTGCCGCAGAGCTGCCCTATGTTGGCTGGACCGAACCCGGAGAGTGGTTCAACATCACTGTCGATGTGACACACGCGGGAACATATGCGGCCGATTTTCTTTACACGTCGAACCGTGGGGGAACAATATCCGTCGATGTGAATGGAAAGGACGGGACAGGACCTCTCGAGATCACGTCTACAAATGATCCTGCAGACCCGCTGGCCTGGCGTCAATGGCACCACTGGAACCTGGCTTCGCAACTGTTCAAAATTCATCTCCGCAAAGGGAAGAACGTTCTCACCGTACACATATTGACGCGCGGCAACATGAACCTCGCTTACTTCGACTTCAAGCAAGCCCACAGATGAATGGAATGTGCCAGTGTCTCAAGTCAGCGTCAGGCGTAATCCTGTTACACGGGAATAATGACGGAACACTTGCCCTGCTTGATGTGCGCTTCGCCGCGGGCTTCCACAAGCCGGAATGCATGCGTTCCGGCACGGCCGCAATCGGAGAGGGGAGTTAGCCGGGATGAAGCCTGCCGCGCTTCGCCAAGAGATGGGATACAGCTCTGCTGTGATGACGGCAAGATGCACCGGAGAAATTCCACTCGAGCAGGTGAGGACCGCGTTTTCCAGCACGGAATTGGAAAATATGGAAAATGGCGAGTCTGTACTCGCAGTCGCTTAGTTATGTATAATCAAAAAGCGAGAGCAATGAGCGGGCGTCGTACAATGGCAGTATAGAAGCTTCCCAAGCTTCGGACGTGGGTTCGATTCCCATCGCCCGCTCCAACAAAACAAACAACTTAACTAACCCTTCATGCTGCTATGGCTGCTCCATTTGGCTCCAATTGAAGGAAATTGTTTACCACTTCAGTTGGAAACAATCGCTATCCAGATTTGGACTGTCATCTGCGTCTACGGGTCTTTTAACATATTTCCTTTCTAACTAATAGGGAATCTCCGGTGAATTATGTCGAGAAGGGGGTCGAACCATCACGGGCCTTGTGGCCACCGGATTTTGAGTCCGGCGCGTCTGCCAGTTCCGCACGAGCAAAACGACATCCTCGTCGCGCTACATTCAATCTTTGCACACGTTGACTTGTCTGACGGTGAACCCTAAGATTGCGCCAGTCTCTGCCCATGATTGGCGAAACCATCTCGCACTACCGCATCCTCGAAAAGCTGGGTGGTGGTGGGATGGGTGTCGTTTACAAGGCCGAGGACACGAAGCTCCACCGCTTCGTTGCCTTGAAGTTCCTTCCTGACGGGTTCGCGCAAGACTCACAAGCACTGAGCCGCTTCAACCGTGAGGCACAGGCTGCCTCCGCGCTGAACCATCCCAATATCTGCACCATCTATGAAGCCGGCGAACACAATGGCCAGCCTTTCATTGCGATGGAGTTTCTCGACGGGCAGATGCTCAAACACAGCATCGGTGACCGTCCGATGGAACTTGAGACACTACTTTCGCTCAGCATTGAAATTGCCGATGCTCTGGAGGCGGCTCACGCCGGAGGCATCATCCACCGGGATATTAAGCCCGCGAACATTTTTGTGACTATGCGCGGCCACGCGAAGATACTGGACTTCGGTTTAGCAAAGGTCGCTACCAAACCAGTATCGGGAACGGAGGCGACAGGCGCGACACTCGACGAAGAGGAGCACCTGACCAGTCCGGGCACGGCGATTGGCACCGTGGCGTATATGTCGCCGGAACAGGTGAAGGGCAAGGAACTGGATGCTCGCACGGACATTTTTTCGTTTGGAGCCGTTCTCTACCAGATGGCAACGGGACAACTACCGTTCCGGGGTGGGAGTGCGGGCCTAATCTTCAAAGCCATTCTGGATGGGACGCCGACTTCGGCGGCGCGCCTGAACCCTGACCTACCATTAGAGTTGGAACGCATCATCACCAAGGCGCTTGAGAAAGACAAAAACCTCCGCTACCAGAGCACCGCAGAAATCCGGGCAGACTTGCAAAGGTTGAGACGCGACACGGAGTCGGCGAAGGTACCAACATCAGCGCGCGTAAGCGTTGCAGTCGAGCAGCGAAGAATTGCTTGGAAGGTGGTCGTACTCGCCGGTCTTGTCGTTGCGGTGGCCGCTGTAAGCAGTTATTTCTATTTTCATCGGACGCCGAAACTTACCGATAAGGACACCATCGTCCTCGCTGACTTCACAAACACTACGGGCGACCCGGTATTTGACGGAACGCTGCGGCAAGGGCTTTCAGTGCAGCTTGCACAATCTCCCTTCCTGAGCATCGTCTCTGACCAGCAAGTCCAGCAAACGCTCGGCCTAATGAGGCAGCCCGGAGACGCAAAGCTCACGCCGGCGATCGCCAGGGAACTCTGCCAACGAACCGGGAGCGCCGCTGTCCTGAACGGCTCGATTGCGAGCTTGGGCAGCCAGTATGTTCTGGGTCTCAAAGCAGTCAACTGCCGGACGGGCGACACCATGGCCGAAGAGCAGGCACAGGCCTTGAGCAAAGAGCAGGTGCTCTCGACCATGGACAAAGCAGTTGCGAAATTGCGTGGTAAGTTGGGCGAATCCCTCAGCACGGTGGAGAATTTCGGCACACCACTTGAGCAGGCCACGACGCACTCGCTCGAAGCCCTTCAGGCCTACAGCTTAGGACTGAAGGCCAATAACGGAGGTGACGATACGGCCGCCGTACCCCTATACCAGCGGGCCCTCCGCCTCGACCCGAACTTCGCTCTGTCCTATGCCCAGCTAGGGGTGAGCTATGGCAACCTCGGAGAAACTAGCCTGTCGACGGAGAACGCGCGGAAAGCCTATGACCTGCGTGACCGGGTGAGCGAGCGGGAGAAATTTTACATCGAATCTACTTACTATGAGTTCGTCCCAGGCGACCTCGAAAAGGCGCACCAAGTTTATGAACTATGGGCGCAGACCTATCCGCGAGATTCCGTGCCGCGGAACAACCTGAGTGTCATCTACTCTCAACTCGGGCAATATGACAAGGCCCTAGCGGAAATCCGCGAGTTGCTCCGCCTCGACCCGGCGAGCGGTTTGGGTTATGCCAACCTCGCCGGCGACTACCTGGTACTGAATCGCCTGGAGGAGGCCCGGGCCACGGCCGAAGAAGCGCTGGCCAAGAAGCTCGATTCCCCTATCCTGCGCAACATTCTGTACGCGCTTGCAGTCTTGCAAAACGATGCGGCAGGGATGGCGGAGCAGGTAGCCTGGGCGGCGGGCAAGCCAGGTGCAGAGTTTAGGATGTTGGAGAATCAGGCCGACACCGAAGCTTATTATGGCCGGCTGGGGAAGGCGCGAGAGATTTTCCAGCGAGCCATAGAATCGGCAAAACGCGATGGCAACAAAGAGGGCGTTGCCTATGTAATGCTTGACGCTGCTGGGACGGAAGCCGATTTCGGCAACATCGCGTTGGGACGCAAAGGAACTGCGGCAGCATTGGCATTAGCCTCCAGCCGGGACGTGCAGGTATCTGCGGCTCAGGTATTGGCAGAAGCCGACGATGCACCCCAGGCGGAGAGGATGGCAAATAAGCTGGACAGTGACCACCCAACGGACACGCTGATTCAGCGATGTAGCCTGCCCACCATTCGGGCAAAAATCGAACTCAGCCGTGGAAATCCAGCGAGAGCCATTGACCTGCTAGAGTCAGCAAAGTCGATCGAACTTGGCTGCGGACTATATCCTGCCTATCTTCGGGGATTGGCTTTATTGGGCATCCGCCAAGGGGCAGCGGCGGCAGTAGAGTTTCAGAAAATTTTCGACCATCCGGGTCTGATGGTCAACTCAGACACCGTCCCTCTGGCGCGCCTTGGTTTGGCACGCGCTCGCGCCACGAGCGGAGATACCCCTGGAGCACGGACCACTTATCAGGATTTTCTCGCCCTCTGGAAAGACGCCGACCCCGACATCCCAATCCTCAAGCAAGCCGAGGCGGAGTACGCGAAGCTGAAATAGTTTGATAAATTCTTGGGACTGCGATGCATGCCGCTGCTCCAATTGGAATCCATTTAAGAATTTCGGAAAACGTAAAATTGCCGCCAATTTGTGCGTTTGTGATTGTCTAAAGCAAGCTTCCCAAGCTTCGGACGTGGGTTCGATTCCCATCGCCCGCTCATGAAACAAAACAAACTACTTACGCGAGATTTCGCTCCAATTCAGCACTTGGCTCCAATTCAATCGCCACGTGACGTTCGATCTTCTGAGCCAGCGTGTCTATAGCGCGCCTTTGCGCGTCGCCAACAACGTGCCCGTACTTCTGAAGTGTGGTTCGGGCATCGCGGTGGCGTAGCTGACGCTGTACGACACTGAGAGGCGCACCCTCTTCGAGCATTTCGCTAGCGGCCGCATGCCGGAAAGCATGCAGGCCTGCGCTTTCGATTCTTAAGCGTTTGAGCACCGGCCAAAGACCATACTCGCTAACCTTGCCTACCGAGAAAGAATTGCCGTTCCGGTTTGCAAACAGGTAGCTATTGAGATTTTCGCGGTAGTGGCTCCGCAAAAAGTCCCGAAGTCTAATTTCCAATGCTCGCGGCATCGGTACATCGCTCGCGCTGCCTTTGCTCTTAGGGGTTTGCTCTTTCTTGGTCTTGGAATCAATCGAACGCCGAACGTGTATTATTTTTCTCTCGAAGTCTAAGTCGGAGATCTTCAGACCCAACATTTCCCCAGCTCGTAAGCCAAACATGGGTACGGAATTTTGGGCGGAGGTCTACACTAAGCGGTCTATCGAGCGAGCGGCGCATATTCTGGACTTGATTGACAAAAACTGGCCCGCTGTCTGAAACGTGGTCGGTTGAGGGGATGCATGTTGAATAATTCAGCAAACGTTGATTAATTCAACGCATCTTACGGCTAACGGAGCCTAGTAGGAGCCCCTCCCGTCCAGATCTAGTTCAAATGGGGATTCCGATGAAGTCGATCAGCATTCCGCTGTGATGCCGATCAATGTTCCGGGGTGATCCGATCAGTCCTCGGAGCGAAGCGACGCTGGTTTTTGCATTTTGTTGAAAGTGATCGCGATCGTC
>Ga0210399_10003478_pt1 | contig 12254 bp, 7 predicted proteins | sample IncBWC14MmetaG_FD_150865 | JGI IMG/M metagenome (GOLD analysis project Ga0210399, IMG submission 150865) | Forest soil microbial communities from Barre Woods Harvard Forest LTER site, Petersham, Massachusetts, United States - Inc-BW-C-14-M | ecosystem: Environmental > Terrestrial > Soil >... | reverse complement strand
ATACCGAGGATGTCCTCGATCGCCCCGATCACGTCCGTCGTGTTGACGAAGCGATGCACCGTGCCCGACCGGTTGTAGGCCGAGATGGCGTAGAACGGCGCGCGGTGCGAATCGGTGTGGTCGGGCCCCGCCTGCGCGTCGTCTTCAACTACGAAAATCACCGTGTCCTTCCAATACGGGCTGTGCGAGAGCGCCTGCACGATCCGCCCAAGTGCGAGGTCGTTGTCGGCCATGCATGCGCGCGGCGTGCATTTACCCGGACGCCCGGCGGCAAGGTGGTCCATCGGCAGCCACATCACTTCGAGTTGTGGCATGTTGCCGTCGCGAACATAGCGCTGGAGTTCGGCGATCCAAACATCAGCGCGCTTCTGATCCTGCGCAACCAGATCCATCGGGACGTAGTCAGGATTCACGCCGGCGCCCAAGTCGCGTTGCGTCACCGGCCAGCCGGGATTCCCCTTGACCATTTCGCCGTAGTCGCGGAAAGTGATGCCCTCTCGGGTTGCAAGTGTCCACAAGAAGCCGCGTTCCGGCTCATCGCTCTCTTCGCCGTCCACGTCGGCCCGTTTGCCGGCGTAGCCGGAGGGCACGGTCTTCTCACCGTAGTTGGTGACGTAGGCGGCGGTGGACCAGATGTGTCCTTGCGAACTGACCTCGGCATTCACGAAGAAGCGATCGAACAGGCCGAAGCGCCGCGCGAGCGCGTGGTGGTTCGGGGTGACGGTGATGTCTGGGAAATAGAGGAGGCTCGTGTCGCCATCGCCTTCTTTCATGTCTCCGAGTACCTGATCATAGGTGCGATTCTCTTTGATGATGTAGACGACGTGGTGGAACGGTGGATAGCGCCGCGGCGCGGGCTTATGCTGCCAGTTATTCGCCGCGATGACACGCTCGGTGAAGCTAGCCAGTCGCGGCGGCGGCAGTGATGCGGAGAGCACGCGCAGTGTGCCATTCAACTGTCCGAGTGCGTATGCTGTCGGCTTCTCGTTCGGCCAGTTCGTTAGCGGTACGGGGCCGTCGGGGTTGGCATGAGTGCCGTGTCCTTTTCCGGAGAGGGCGAGAAGTTGATCACCTACTTCGGCGATCGCGGTCGGATACCAGTCGGTCGGAACACGCCCGAGCAACTTGCCGGTGGCCACATCGAAGACGGCGACGGCATTGTTGTCCGCTTCTGCTACCAGCAGGCGCTTGCCATCGGAGGTAAGGGCGACGGCGTTGGGTGTGCTGCCCTCGGGCGGAGCACCGGGTGCGGCATCGTGCAAATAGCGCACGACCTTCCGCAGCTTCGTGTCGACGACCGCCACGCGATCGCTACCCGCGAGCGTGACGTACATACTCGTTCCCCTTACCGCCAGTGCCGATGGATGCGGACCGACCTCGATCCGGCCGAGATACGCGAGCGTTCCGTCTGCCAAAACGCGGAACTGCGACACCGCGCTGCCTCCCCAAGCCGAGACGAAGACTTGACCGTCCGCCGTGAGCGCGACGCCATAGGGATAATGGTCGGTAGAAAACCGCTGCGTGATCTCGCCGGTTGCGGCGTTCACCACTGCGAGCCGATCGCCGACGTCCTCGGCGACATAAAGGAATTTTCCGCTGGGCGAGAACGCCAGCCCCGCGGGATAGCTTGAGCCCGTGCCATCCCCCGTTTTTGCCTTCGCCAGTTCGAACTTGTTCCCGAGGGTGGCGGCACCGTCTTTCCATGCGTAGACGAAGATCATGTCAGTGTTGCCGCCGGAGACGCAGAGGCGATGGCCGTCGGGCGAGAAGGCGGCGCCGTAGAATGCGCCATCCTGGAGCAGCGTCTGGGTGACCTTCCGAGTCTTCAGATCGACGACCTGAACACCCTGCTCGCGCCAGCCGCTGAGCACGACCACGGCTCTGTCCTTTTCAGGCGTGAGTACGAGATTGATCGGCAAGCTGCCGAGGTCAACCGCTTCGCCGACGGGATCGAGTCGCACACCGGTCGGCAGCGGCGAAGTGAAGAGCGGCTTCCTTTGGGCAGACACCGACGTGCACAGCAGTGCAGAGAGCGAGAGAACGAGTCGACAGATACGGAGCGAAAACATAACTGGCGTTCCTCACAGACTCGGCACAACAAATGACTTATTGCGGATGTTCCGGCGTCCATCAGGCTGGAGCTTACATATCTTACTGGATCGGCCCATTGTGCGATGACATTGTTTCTCTCATCGGTAAAAAACCAGATGAAGATGGCTGCCGAGCCATTGATGGGCACAGAACAACTAGCGCGCACAGCGTGAGATTTGTTTCATGCTCCCACCGTATGGGGAGGCTTACGAAATCAGCGCAAGGATTTGATGATTGGAGAGGATCTGCGAACGTATTAGTAACAAAAATGTTTTGTTGCAGTCTCTGCACTCAGCATTTCGATTCGAGCCTTCCACGCGATAAATCCCGGATATTAAGCTAACCGTTAGCGATAGCGAAACGGGCTTCGAAGAAATTGGCCGGATTAGTCCCGATAAGGCGCTTGTCGTCAGGAAATCAAACACTGACGAGATGCGCGTTTGTCGGTACTAACCCGACCGACGAGCTGACTTCCGGGTTGCGCGTCATCCGCCCGCAACCGGGGAGATGTCGTGCCCAAGGGAACGATCGCCACATGTCGTGGCAAGACCTATTTTGGTTCTGAGGTCGTGCTCCTGCGAAGACGGCGATAGCGAGCGGCAGTTTCTGGCGTGACCCACTTCTTCGCGGCCTCGACGGAAAGTTGCGTGGATTGCCTGGCTTGAATTTCAGCGTCGGACGTATCAGCGACAGCGTTATAGTCGCAACCCTCAACGCCGGGGTGATCCGCGTCGCAGGGAATCAGCAAGTAGACATGGCCGCACGAGGAAGGATCGTTACAGCCGGCCGGTAGTCCACCGGCGACAATTTCGCCACGATCGTTGATGTTGCTTGCCTCGTACAGCGGGGCGCCGGAGTCTGCGGGAATCAGGGTGTTGAGATCGACCATGGGTCCACCGTTCTCCCACAAAAATGGGGCTGGAATGCCTGGCCCGTTACAGAACGCTTCCGAGTCGCCCACGACCTGACCCTTCGCATTGCTCATAAACGCATGGTTGCAGGGATCTGCCCCAAGGGTTCCGAGGTCGGTCATCACGCCGTGCCTCCAGAGAAATCCGTGGTGAACACAATCCAGTCCCACACAGCCGGCGGGGCTGCTCGGCAAGTCCGCGTAGCCGACGACGTCCCCGGTGTCCGTTAGCCACACGGCAACGCCGATGTCTCCGCCTAGGGTCCCCAAGTCCTTTATGTGCCCGTCCTCCCAAAGAAACGGATGGTACATCTGATCACCGGCGAGACTCGATGTACCCATGATTTGGCCGCGGTTGTTGATCAGCAGGGCGCCCTCGAGGAACAAGCTGTTGCAGAATATCGCGCTGAAGAGACAACTCCCAGAACCAGCAAAGGTGCCACCGAGCGTGCCGAGGTCGGTCATTTTTCCGTGCTCCCACAAGAAGGGGTGAAGCGTCGGTATGCCTGTAGTGCCATTCGCGGTTGAGTTTGTGTAGGAGATTCCGGCTACCTGCCCGCTCTGGTTCACTGATAGAGCCTCGGCGTCGTCACCACCGAGAGTACCCAGGTCATGGAGCACGCCGTCTCGCCACAAAAAGGCGCGCGTTTGGGTTCCACCGAGAAAAAGGGCCAGAGGATCTGAGATCGCGTTTGAGGCGAACCCGACAACCTCGCCTTCGTCGTTCAAAGTAAGCGACACACTCCAGCGACCACCGAAGGTTCCAAGGTCTATGATCTCGCCGTCTTTCCAAAATGCGGCTCGGACTTCTGGGAGACCACTGACCGGATCGATCGCGCCGTCGGTTGACTGTCCAGCGATCCATCCGCGCGCGTTGATGGCACCGGAGGCGCTGCTGTTTCCATTGCCGGGAAGAGCGCCAAGATCTTCGACTTTGCCTTTCTTCCATCGGGCCGCATGCACGAGAGAACAGTCGGTGACGAAACAGAGATTTGGGGCGTTGGGGTCGGCGGCGGTTGTGTCTGCTGCGAAAGCGATCACTCCCGAGTCGTTAATGATCTGGTAGCCCGGAGCGTTGATCGATCGGTAGGCCGTTGGCCCGCCTAGGGTACCTAGATCGATGAGTTTGTAGTGATGGTGTTGCTTGTGGCCCTGTTGTTCCTGAGCGGCGGTTACTGCGGGGATTGCAGCCGCGACGAACGAAGCGGCTATGAAGCACAGAGACGTCGCTGTTCTCATTTCTAGCCTCCCAAGACGCGATTGTTCGAGTCGGAACGAAGCAAAGCCAGACGCCACACTGCGTTGAGCGTTTGCGACTGGCGGTGTTAACTGGTCCTTGAGTTGGCGGGAGCCCTGATACTCAGTGATCTTACCCGTCACGCATATCCGCTTCCCTTTGTACTCGTTCTCGGGCGTCCCGAACTTGCTCCGGTCCTCGCCTCAGACCAGCATTGTGAACACCCGGTTGGGATATGGCTTATCGAGGCTGAGGAACGTCGGCTGTCCCGTGGTGGAGTTGGCGTACCGCAGCTAGCGCGAACTGCGACCCCAGGCTGGGTTGACGCAGTTTTGGTCGGCGCAGCCGCCGACAGTGACGCCTGTGGCGATGCGCTTCATGCCGGTCCCGTCCGCGTTCATGGTGAAAATGTCGAGACTGCCATCCGAGCTCAAACGGTCGCTGGTGAAGACGATCTTTTGCCGGCTAGGAGAATAGTTTGGCCAGCCGTCGTGAGAATTGCCTACTGGTTGCGTAAGTTGATCGATGTCGCTGCCGTCGAGCCTCATCTTATCGAGGGTAGTAGGAACAACGGAAGGTGAGTTCTGATTCCTCATGAACACGACGTGGTCGCTGGAAGGACTGCTGGGCAATCCAGCTTTGAGAGGAGCGGAGGTCAGGCGCTTCTGGTTGGTGCCGTCGGAGTTCATAATCCACAGAACAGAGACGAATCCGGCCTCTTGTGTTTCCCAGAGAATGTGGCCACCATCGGGCGTATAACCGGAACGAAAGACGCCCCAGAGATCGGACGTGAGCAATCTTAGGTTGGAACCGTCGACGCGCATAGTGGCGACCACGCCTCGGTTGGTACGCGTGGACTGCTTGAGTAAAGAAAAATGAGTGCCGTCAGGAGACCATCGCGATACGGCGGAAAGTCCGTCGTGGGTGATCTGCGTAAGGTTGGTGCCGTCGACGTCGATCACGAAGATATCGGCGTGAGGGTTGCCAGAGGCGTCGGACTGGCCGTAGGAAAAAGTGATGCGCTTACCATCCGGTGAGAAGTCCGGGAGCCAACTCTCGTTAGTCGTGGGAGCGAGATTGGTGAGCTGGGTCATGTGGCTGCCGTCAGGATTCATGATGTAGAGCTGAAAGCTGCCGCTCTGGTTACCTACGAATGCGATTTTGCCATTCTCATCGATATCTGCGGCGCGTACGTCTCGACTTCTGATTAGCGGGAGAAAAGCAACAACAAGTGTAACGACGACGGAAAAAGTACTCTTCAGATGAATTGCGCGCATGCTGATGACCTCCTCCTTTGTTTCTTGTGGCCAGATGCTGGGCACGCTTGACTCGGTCTAGTGAGGAACCGGGCCCCAGTGTGGAGTGAATCCATCGTCCTCCAGGATCTGCAAGGGACGAGCGCTGGCGGTCCTTGCGCTCTTGTTTGGCGTAGCTTTGGCTGCAGCAGCGCGCTGGAACCTGCGAGTCGAGCCCTTGTGAATGACAGCCGGGGTCGCTCTTTCTTCATCGATATTGAGAATAAGGAGTTGGGAAGTTGTGAAAGAGGAATCGTCCTGCTCAAACACAATGGCGTTGCCTTGTGGGGCCCAGGACGGATTGAAATCCAGAAAATTTGGATCACCAGTAATCCGTTGGAGGCCTTCTCCGTTGCCTCCAATCATCCAAATTTCCGGGTTGGGGAAAAAACAAGCGCCGCCGCCGCAAAACGGGTCATTGGTATCGAAGGCTAACTTTTCCCCACTGGGTGACCAATCGCCGTTCGCAGCACCTATCGCCGGTGGCGTGAGCCGATGCACGTCGGAACCGTCCGCGTTCATCACGTAGTTAGCCTCAAGGACGCCCTCGCGGGTGAGGTTCGTAAAAGCGACATGTTGTCCGTCGGGCGAGTACTGCGGAAATGCGTCCACGATGTCGGGATTGGGGTCGAAGTTGGTGAGAGCGGTCAAATCGGAACCGTCAGAACGGATCTGGTAGATGGCACACGGAGGGAATCCGTTGGGCTGGCACCTGGTGAAAGCAATATGTCTGCCGTCCGGGGAAAAGGTGGCGTTGAAGTCGAGATTGTTTGGGTCCGTGAACACCGCATGTTGATTGCTGCCATCCGCGTTCATGACCCAAATCTGACCGGGGACAGGATTGTTTGTAACGACAGGAAAAACCAGTTGGCTGCCGTCCGGGGACCATTGCGCTCCATTGGCGACGAATTGAGTTTGCGAGAGGGAAGTGAGTTGCCGTTCGTCGCTGCCCTCGGGGTTAATGGTATAGACGTCGACGGCATTCGTAACGTTGTTGAATTCAAGGAAGGAGATACGGCCATTCTCTCCAGGGAAGGTAGCAGCAGCAGGCCGGGTGGTCGCGATCAGAACAGCGACCACGCTTGCCGTCGCGATCATTGAAGCAATGCTCCTCAATCGCATGTGTCCTCCATCACCTTCTGTCTTATAAAAATTCCTATTTACAGGGCACACTATCTCGCTGAAAAATCGTTCTTAGTCGTTCGCCTTAGCCACTGCATAAAAGATCAGTTTGTGGTGCTTTAGATCGACCACCACAGCATCGAATACGTCCAGAAAATCCATTCCCAGCAAACCGTCAATGTTCTCTCCCAAGCTTCTAGAAATATCCTTCATCTCCATGGCGAGGAATTGATGGTTCCGCCAAACCAAGGGACCAACCTTCAGCGACGACTTCGTGTACACAACAGAGCCCCTAAAGCCCGAACCCTTTGCTGGGGAGACACTGTCTCTCAAGGCTGGTGTCACGACATCGACAAATTTTGAACTGATCGCAGTGTGGTTCGAGCCGGTGTCTAGGACGAATAGGGCAGGGCTCCCGTTAACTTCGGCGCGGATCAGTATCAAGCCAAACTCACGACTGAAATGGAACGGGATCCCTTCCTGATTTGAAGCCACAGAAAAATCCAGGATGCTGGTTCGGACGCCTGCTGGGTGCTGACTCGACCACAGTCGACAGGCGATTGCCAGGAAACCAAAGATTGCAATCGTTGCTCGACCGATCGACATTCTTGACTCCCCCGTTAAGCTTCCAAATCGAAAGCCGGTCTGTCGGGAACCTTGGGATCGATTAGCCGCGTCAGTCAATTCCACGGATGTCCCCTGTTTATGACATTTTTGTCCCCTACTTAAGCAATGTGTATTCAGGGAATTGCAGTCGTTTCTTATTTTGGTAGCGAGTCGCAAAGGCGGGTGCTAACATCCCGGGCACCAGGAGTCTCTGTGCCCCTCGCAGCTCAGTCCTCGCGTCAAATTCGCTTCGGCGAGTTCACGCTCGACCTGGAAACCGCAGAACTGCAAAACAACGGAGGCCGGTCCACGTTGCAGGGCCAGCCCTTTCAGATTCTCGTCATTTTGCTCGAGCAGCCAGGCAGGCTTGTAACCCGAGAGGAACTGAAGGGCAGACTCTGGCCTTCCGACACGTTCGTGGACTTCGATCATGGCCTGAACAAAGCCGTAAACCGGTTAAGGGAGGCGTTGGACGACTCCGCGGATCATCCCCAATTCATCGAAACGCTACCCCGGCGAGGCTACCGTTTTATCAGTCGAGTGGAAGCTGCGGCGGAACGCTCGCTCAAGCGCGTTGAGGAGAGCGCGCCGCAAGATGCGAGAGCGGTATCTACCAGACATCGGCCACGAAAGATCGCGGCGGCAGTGCTAAGTGCTGTTGTAGTTGTGCTTGCAGGTTTGGTGCTTTGGACAATCGCAGAGCGCGGTCGCTCAGGGGGGAGGATTGAATCCATCGCCGTCCTCCCTCTGGAAAATCTTTCCGGTGACGCGGCCCAGGATTATTTCGCAGATGGCATGACTGATGAGCTGATTACAGAGCTTGGGCAAATCGGCCAGCTACGTGTGATCTCGCGCACTTCGATCATGCACTACAAGGGTGTTCACAAACCCTTGCCGGAGATAGCACGCGAGTTAGGTGTCGATGCCCTGGTCGAAGGTACGGTCATGCGTTCCGGTAAGCAGGTACGCATCACGGCACAATTGGTCCGGGCGTCTTCGGAGAGGCAATTATGGGCTAAGAGCTACCGTAGCGAGTTGGCCGACGTCCTCGGTTTGCAAAACGAAATCGCAAACACAATCGCCAAGCAGATCGGAAGCGCCCTTCGTCCACAGGTATCGCCGGTAACGGCAAACCAGCAGGTCAACCCGGCCGCCGATGAGTCCTATTGGAAAGGGGAGTACTTCCTGGACAAAATGACGGCCGATTCGGTGCGGCAAGCTGCAGCCTTCTTTCGGGAAGCAATTGATAAAGACCCGAACGAAGTGGCCGCCTACACCAAGTTGGCAGGTGCATACCAAATCTTGGCCAACATGAATGAGCTGTCCAAACAGGACAGCCACATGCAGGCTGCGATTCTCATACAGAAAGCTCTCGAATTGGACCCGCGCTCGTCCGCAGCCCATGCCCTCAAGGGCTGGTCCGCTCTACACTACGACCTCAATCCCCCGGCGGCTGGTGCAGAATTCACGCGTGCGGTGGAGCTGAATCCGAACGGAGTGGAGGGACATGAAGGGCTGGGCAACTACTACGCTAGCATCGGCCAGCCACAACAAGCGGTCCGAGAAATGGAACATGCCCGGGAGGTGGATCCGCTTTCCTTCATCGTGAACGCCGACCTTTGCAATATGTTGTACTTCTCGCGGCGATATGACGATGCATTGGTCCACTGCAAAGCAATCCAGGACTTACAATCGGACTCCCAGATCCTTTGGCTGATTGCAGCGGTCTATGCGGCCAAGCGAATGGACGCGGAAGCGGCTTCCACCTTTCGTCAAGCCTCCGTGAGGATTGGTGCTCCACCTGCCATGATTGCCGCAATGAAGCGAGGACAAGACGAGGCCGGCCTGCCAGGTCAATGGAAAGCAGCGCTGCAGTTTATGAACAAGGCCATCGAGAGCGGTAAAGTTGATCCCTTTGATGTAGCGAAAAGCTATACCTATGCGGGAGACTCCGCTAACGCGCTGCTCTGGCTTCAGAAGGCTGTCGAAGCGAGATCCTTTGGCATAATGTACTTGGGTGTGGACCCGGCGTTTGACGGGTTGCACGTCGATCCCCGTTTTCAAGCCCTTCTACGCCGCATCGGTTTCCCGCAGTAGGGGCCTAGCGTAACTCTTCGAGCCACCTTCGCTATACTTCTGGCCGTGAACCAGACACCCATTCTGCTCGGGACCTCGTCATTCACGACGACGGGTTGGAATGGATCGTTTTATCCGCGAGGCACAAAGCCATCTGACTACCTGGCTTGCTATGCTGAGCGGTTCCATACGGTCGAAGTGGACTCGACATTCTGCGGATGTCCCGCTGCTCGGACGGTTGAAAACTGGAATGCTCGAACTCCCCAAGGATTCGTGTTGTCAGAAATCGATCCATTCCAGCGGGCCTTGCTCCTTGAGGCGACAACTTTCGACGGTTCCAGGCTTACAGTCCACTTATTGAAGTGGTCGCATGACAGTGGTCGAAATGGGAAACTCTGCCCTTTCGACCAGTAGCGTCCCGGAACGCCAGGTCCTAGCCTATTTTGCGGACACAACAACCGCCCTATCTCTGATTAGGAAGACAGAATCCGTCTGAGGCTCTGGAAAACCCGCGCGAAAAGGAACACCTTTGTGACGATCAAAAAGCGTCCGATGACCGCCGATGGCACAAGTGCCGAGCGACGAAAAAGTCGCCGCTTCCCTGTGGTCGTTCCGATAGAGGTGAGCTGGCGCGGCAAGGATGGCATCTCGGTCAAAGAGGACGCCGTCGCCCGGCAAGTCAATGCCAATGGTGGTTTTGTGAAGATGTCCAATTATCCGTTGTCGGGTAGCAGAGTTACACTGGCGAATTTTCTTTCTGCACAGACTGCCGAGGCGAGAGTACTTGCCGCGCCAGACTCGCGCCCGGGGGTCGCGAACGGCATCGTCGTGGAGCTGATTGCTCCGAACGAGAGCTTTTGGGGCGTAGATTTGCAGGTCAACAAAACGGCCTTCGAACTACAAAATCTCGAAACGGCGTTGAGATGCGAGGACATCGACCTTCCCTTAATGCGGGAATATCGCAATGCTGTGGATTACATCCGAACAATCACGGAGACGCTTCAAGAACTGAGAAAGTGCCAGACCCGAGAGTCGGATAATGGCGAACTGTTTTCCGTTCTGGCTACCGACCGGATTCGGCGTGCAAGCGATCTCTGCTTGGAACTAATCGTCGACATCGATGCCGGGCATGTAAGACAGGAATCAAAAACTGTCGACGAACTAAAACGAGCGATGCAACATCTTCAACAACGTTTGAGACAAGTTGGCAAAGCGGAGGCAACCGCCCGGCTGAATGCCGCTTCCGAGGAATGACGGCACTCAAACGTAGCGAGATCGAAGATGGACGTAAGAGAGGCCTCTGCCACGGGGGTTCGAGGGCCGTGCCTCACTTTGGGACCCCTCTCCATTAAAAGGCCGCAGTTACGGTCAACTCCTGGTGCGTCGGGTTACCGTACAAGTGATTTTGGCCCGATTTCCACTTCTCCGGTTAGCGCGGTGGTCTCAATGGGTCGACGCAACACTCAGCTCGAACCCACCTTGTATTGAAAACAAAAGCTAAAATCGCTCGCTAGATTAGATCAGCCGGAACGCTACCCTGGCTAGGTTTTGACCGGGTACAGCCAAACAGATCGGTTCTCTAGGGAAAGTAGCGTCGGATCAACTGATTAGATGTTGTTGCATCGACCGGTTGAGCTGGCACAACTTATCAGGAGTTAGGGCGCCCCGGCTAAGCCTGATTACTGGCGGCAAGCGGGTCCAATCGACATCAATGAGGTCGCAAGCAGGTTGAAGTTAAAATCCACGCTGAGGGTTTCCTCCATTTGGCAGCCCTGACCTGTCCTGAACAGGACATAATTGTTTCGGGCTTGAGAGCAGGATGGGTATGCCCCCAATGTAATCCTTCCTATGTAGATGGGTCCAACGGAGTACGCTGTGCCTACAATTGGAAATGCCGCCGTGGTTCTATATCTTCTTCTGTCGCCAACACTCATCTCGCCCCAGACAGCAGTCCCAGACAAGCCGAGCGGCCCAGCGCCCGAGCAGCAGAGTCAGCAATCAGGAAGCACCGGAGATTCCGCAACGCAACCGGACGCCGTTACGCAGTCAAAGCCTCAGAAAGCGGCACCTGCTCCGGCGCAGGACCCGAACCAAGGCGACCTGACGACAGATAGTTCTGAAGGCAAGCAGACCAAGCGCATGTTTGGGGTCGTTCCAAATTTCGCGGCTGTGGACGCCAACACAGAACTCCCTCCGTTAACCACTAAGGGAAAATTCATCCTGGCAACGCAGGACAGCGTGGATTATTCGTCGTTCATTTGGACCGGAATAATCGCCGGCCAGAGTATGGCTTTAAAGTCGTATCCGGAGTTGCACCAAGGGCTTGCTGGGTACGGCCGCTATTATTGGCGGGCCTTCGTGGATCAAGCGTCGGGATCTTTTTTCACGGAAGCGATTGTCCCCGCGTTGACGCACGAAGATCCACGTTACTATACCCTCGGCCATGGGGGTTTTTTCCGCCGAACAGGCTACGCATTATCTCGTGTCGTCCTTACCAAGACCGATTCCGGAGGCACGAGCTTTAACTACTCTGAGATTGTTGGGAATGGAATGGAAGCAGGTTTGTCCAACTTGTATTACCCTCCGGAGGAGCGTAGCTTGCACAACACGGCAGTGAACTGGGCAGCACAGATCGAAGCTGCGACCATCAATAACGTCGTCAGGGAGTTCTGGCCCGACATCCGCCATAAAATTTTTCGACAGAAATAGTCAGCCTTCGGCCAAAACCACTTGATTGCATAACAATGTCGGCTCCTCGACCCGAGTAAACTTTGGTTGCTTAACGACCAGAGGCTCGGAGAAAGGAGCCGAACATGTTACTGATAGGCGTAGATTACCACCCGAGCTTTCAGACGATTGCATTTTTTGACGAAGAGACTGGTGAGTGTGGTGAACAGGAACTGAACCACAGTGATGG
>Ga0210399_10003477_pt1 | contig 12256 bp, 9 predicted proteins | sample IncBWC14MmetaG_FD_150865 | JGI IMG/M metagenome (GOLD analysis project Ga0210399, IMG submission 150865) | Forest soil microbial communities from Barre Woods Harvard Forest LTER site, Petersham, Massachusetts, United States - Inc-BW-C-14-M | ecosystem: Environmental > Terrestrial > Soil >... | reverse complement strand
CCAGTAGTGAGTTGGCTTTGTCCATGCTTGCGGGCTATAGGTTACAGGTCCGTTTGAAAAAACTCACTGTCACTTTTTGGGCCTTGGTCTTTCTTCTCTGCGTTTCCGGTGCTGGAGTGCATCCTCAAGAGCTTCCCCAGGGTTCTAATGCTCGACAGAGCCCGCAATCGCGGCCAGTGTTGCGAGCAACCACAAGGCTAGTCCAGGTGAATGTGATTGTGCGCGACAAGCGCGGAAATCCGGTAGAAGAATTGCAACCGGAAGACTTCACCGTGTTCGACGAAGGCCAGCCGCAGAAGATTGCTGTGTTCTCTCTCGAATCAAGCTTGGCGGGGACCAGAGCAGCGGGTGGTGCTCTTCCTCCAGATCGACCTTCAAATGTCTTCACGAACCGGCTGGAACGGACCGGTCCATTACGACCGAGCGTCACTATCGTTCTGTTCGACGCATTGAATACTCCGATCAACGACCAGGCTTACGCCCGGAACCGGATCATTCAATTTCTCGGCACTCTGCACCCAGAGGATCACGCGGCGATCTACCTGCTAACCACAAAGCTTCAAGTTCTTCACGAGTTCACACAAGACACGAAGGAGCTACTGGCAGCTTTAGAACACTTTCATGGACGCAGTTCTGCTTTTCTCGCACCTGCCAATTCGAGTTCCACGGATCCAAGCGCAGTCGCCTCTGATCTGTCCGACGCTCTGGATTCTATCCAACGAGGCGCCATGTCCAATGTGCCACCGGCCCTGGCGCAGCTTCTCAAGAACGCCGATGGCGCCATGATGGATTCGGAAAACGTGAATCGCGCACAAATCACTGCGGCTGCGCTTGAAGCCATTGCCGGCCATCTCGCTCGTATTCCCGGCCGGAAAAGCATCGTATGGGTATCCGGGAGTTTCCCTATCCAAATCGGTTATGGCGCCGGTACCCTGATGAATCTGGCGCGCGAACAGCGTTCTTTCGCGCCGGAGCTCGAACACGCTGCGGAAGTTCTCGATCAAGCTGGCATTGCGGTCTATCCGGTCGACGCACGAGGACTTCGTTCCGGCGCCATTCCTCCAGAACGGGGGCCGAAGCCACCTAGATCTTTTGCACCTGGTCACAACGACAACGAGTTTTTCACCATGGACCTGCTCGCGGACCGGACCGGGGGAAAGGCTTTCTACAACAACAATAATCTTGTGGGTGCGATGCGCACGGCTCTTGCTGACGGTGAATCGAGCTACATGATCGGGTTTTACCCGGCACATGGAAAATGGGACGGTAAGTTTCACGAGCTCAGGATCAAGGTGCGTGCACACGGCGACGAAGTTCGCTACCGCAAAGGTTATTTCGCGTTTCCGGAGCCAACGGGAGAAAAGAAGCAGAGAGAGGAAAAAGAGACCCTCGACGCGGCGATCTGGAGTCCCATTGAATCGACGGCGATTGGCATTGAAGTCAACGTCCAGGGGCCTCCAACTGCAGCAGATCGAACACTGGCACTGAGTCTCGGCATGGACATCAAGGAGATTCTTCTGGAGGAAAAGGAAGGGCTGTGGCGGGGCAATATTGAACTGATGTTTTTTCAGATGGGGCAAGACGGCAAGACTCTCGATGGGGAGACGAAACTCGTCACTCTGAATCTCGACGGGCAAAAGTACAAATCACTACAAGAGAATGGGCTTTTTATTGTCCGGCACCTCCCGATTCTTCCGGCAGCGAACACCCTGCGAATTGTCGTCCGGGATCGAGGTTCGAGCGCGATTGGAACCGTGACGGTTCCAATCAATCAGTGGTTCTCGCCGGAAGCCGCCAAAAGTGGAGGTCTCGGCAGTCCTTCGAACTCACCAGAGCAGTAAAAGAAAAGGCCTGGTGCTGGAACCGTGACGGTTCCAATCAATCAGTGGTTCTCGCCGGAGGCCGCCAAAAGTGGAGGTCTCGGCAGTCCTTCGAACTCACCAGAGCAGTAAAAGAAAAGGCCTGGGGCTCCTGCGAAGAAACCGAAGGACAGACGGGACGTTCCTTTCAAATCCAAAATTACTTCCAAATAGCGCAGTTTCGCTCTAGCCTATCCCCTATCTCAACATACAATCACCAATCTATTCCCAATCCAGGAGCCTCCCCATGAACGTCCGCTGCGTCATCACCGGCCGTAATTCCTCCGGCAAATCCGTCTTCGTCAAAGACGCTTCCGTCACCCCCATCACCCTCTCCCTTCTCCCCGGCTTCGAATTCCATCGCCTCTGGGGCGCTGACTCCATCCCGCGACTCCCCACTGACGGCACGCCTCCTCCGCATCCGCGCTACTTCCCTCCCGCGGGCGGCTTCCGCTTCGCGTTCTTCACCGTCCCACCCGGCACCAGCAAAATTCCAGAGAACACCGATCTCCCCGCCGCCTTCGCCGAAATCCAGTCCAAACTTCCCGGCATGGTTGAAGTCCTCGAACCCATGCATCCCGGCATGCACACCACGGACACGGTCGACTTCGACGTCGTCCTCTCCGGCGAAATCTATCTCGTCCTAGACGACGGCGCCGAACTCCTCCTCAAAGCCGGCGACTCCGTCATCCAGAACGGCACCCGCCACGCCTGGGAAAATCGCTCCAAACAGAATTGCATCATCGCCGTAGCCCTCGTCGGCGCCGAACGTACCCGCTGATCACACTTGCAACCACGATAAGCAATGCCCACTTCAGACGTTGATTGTTGATTGTTTCGCGCAGCCCTCGCTTTGCCCCCATAGTGCAAAGAATCAGCCGTCATATACTGTCCAAGCTCAACCCCGGAGGCCCCTTGAACAAACGGCTGCGCGTTGTGGTTTCCCTTCCCAACGACAACGCTTACCAGCACGAGCAAGCCCTTGTGGCCAAGTCTGCCGGCGCCAAGCTCGGCATCGACCTAAGCCTCCTCCATGCCAACGACGACTCCATCACCCAAAGCCAACAACTCCTCGAAATCATCCAGTCCCGCTCTGACACGCCGCCCGACGCCCTCCTCGTCGAGCCCGTCACCGCCAGCGGACTCCGCCGCGTCGCCGAAGCCGCCGTCGCGCAAAACATCGGCTGGGTCATCAGCAACAGCGACGTGGACTATGTCACCCAGCTCCGCAAAAACCCTCGCGTTCCCGTCTTCATCGTCACCCAGGGCCAGTTCGAAATCGGCCGCCTGCAGGGCAAACAGCTCGCCGCTCTCCTTCCGCAAGGCGGTTCCGTGTTATACGTCGCGGGCCCCAGCATGAGCTCCGTCGCCGCCCAGCGCTTCGAAGGACTGGAAAGCGCCCGCCAGCGCAACGTCCAGCTCACCGTCCTCCGCAGTAAATGGAGCGAAGCCAGCTCCCAGCAGAGCGTCTCCGCGTGGCTGCGTCTGGCCACTTCCCGCGCGGAAAAATATCTTCTCGTCGCCGGGCAGACCCACGAACTCGCCATCGGGGCCAGAAAAGCCTTCCATTCCATCAGTGACCTTGATCAGCAAAAAACCTGGCTCGATCTCCCCTTCCTCGGCATTGGCGTCGCCAGCCAGGTCAAGCCCCTCGTCGATTCACGCATTCTCGCCGCCGCCGTCGTTACTTCCGTGACCATGGAACTAGCTCTCCGCTTGCTCTCCCGCGCTCTCGATTCAAACTCTCACCCGCCCGAACGCACCGTCGTCGAAGTCTCCTCCTATCCCGAACTCGAAAAACTCCGCCCGAACCGTTGAACCGAAATATGCTCTAATGACTCACAACTGAATTCTCAGATCCCGGAAAGAGGCTCGCCAATCAAATCCTCGCTGCGATCAAAATTTCTCGGCCGCCGTTTTTTGCTCGGCTTCTGTGCCGCAACGATCTTCGTTGCCGCATTTCTTCTTACCGCCGCGGCCTCCAGCCCCACGCAGCAATCCGCCATTTCTCGCGAGCCACTCGACCCTCCTCCCTACTGGGCCTACGCCGTCAATCCTCCCGCCTCTCCCTCCGACGCCCCCGCCCAGCCCGACGAATCCGCGCAACTCCACGTTCCAGGCAGCAAAATCTCCTTCACCCACACACAAATCCACGACCTCTTCAACGTTCCCGACTGGCATCCCTCCTCTCATCCCCAGATGCCCATCATCGTCGCCCACGGCCGCAAGCCCGATGTCTACGCCTGCGCCTACTGCCATCTCGCCAACGGCCAAGGACGCCCGGAAAATTCCAACCTCGCCGGGCTCTCCGCAAGCTACATCCTCCAGCAACTCGCCGACTTCAAAAGCGGCGCGCGCAAAAGTTCAGATCCCGACCTGAAGCCCGTCAGCAACATGATCGGCGTCGCAGCCAACACCAACAGCGAAGAAATTCAGATCGCCGCCAACTATTTCGCCGCCATAAAACCAAAACCCTGGATTCGCGTCGTCGAAGCGAAGTTTGTTCCCAAAACCCACGTCGCCGGATGGATGCTCGTCGTCTCCACGCCCCACGAAATGGAATCCATCGGTGATCGCATCATCGAAACTCCGGAAAATCTGGAGCGCACCGAACTCCGCGACGATACCTCCGGCTTCATCGCCTACGTCCCTCCCGGCAGCCTCAAACGCGGCAGAAACCTCGTCACCACGGGCGCCAACGGCAAAACCATCATCTGCTCCACCTGCCACGGTCCCAATCTTAAGGGCCTCAAAAACGTTCCCCCGCTCGCAGGACGCTCCCCCAGCTACATCGTCCGCCAGCTCTACGACATGCAAAGCGGCGCGCGCAACGGTGCCAACCTCGCCCAGATGAAGCCCGTCGTGGCCAATCTTTCCATCTACGACATCATCGACATCGCCGCCTACACCGCTTCGCTCGAACCCTGAACCCCTCAAACTTTTCCTCACCTTTTTTGCTTGCCACTCCATCGAATAAAAGGTATGAAAAAAGAAATCCACGCGCTGGGATATACCCAACGCAAGCTCCGCTCGCGTATTCAGCGCATACTCGCTTGAACGCTGTTCGAGCTATCACTATCCTTCAGGAGGATTTATGAAGAAGATCTGGCTAGGTATCCCGTTGCTCTCCCTGCTCGCACTTCCCGCAATCGCCCAGGACAAGCAGGAAAAAGAAGACAAGGAAGAAAGCCGCGTCGAAAACGCGGGCAAGGTCCTTCAGGAAATTCTCAACGCTCCCGATAGCATTCCGCAGGACGTCCTCGACAAGGCCGACTGCGTCGTCATTCTTCCTTCCGTCTTGAAATTCGCCATCGGCTTCGGCGGCAGTTACGGCCGCGGCGTCATGACCTGCCGGGGCGGCGACTATTTCCGCGGCCCCTGGGGCCCACCCACGATGATGGCCCTCGAAGGCGGCAGCGCCGGCCTGCAGCTCGGCGGCAACGCCACCGATTTCGTTCTCCTTTTAATGAGCCCCCGCTCCGCCAAGAGCATGCTGGACAGCAAGGTCAAGCTCGGTGGTGACGCCAGTGCCGCGGCAGGCCCCGTCGGCCGTACCGCCTCCGCCGAAACCGACGCCGCAATGCGCGCTGAAATTCTCTCTTACTCTCGCGCCCGTGGCCTCTTCGCCGGCATCTCTCTCGAAGGCTCCACCCTTCGCGCCGACAACGCCGCCAATAAAAAACTCTACGGCAAGGAAATCATGGCCAGCGAAATAGTCTTCAAACACGCCGCCCAGGTCCCACCCAGCGCCAAGACCTTGCTGGCCACCTTGCAAAAAGCCTCCCCAAAAAACAAAAGCAACACCAAGTAACTCTCCTCTTCCCCAAAAAGAGTAATGGCCGGTCACCACGACCGGCCTTTCTCTTTCCCATGTAGTGGCCGACCTTCAACTCGGTTCTGGTAGGATTCGGCCTCAGCCCCATATTACCTCTCAAGTTATCTTCCCTTTCCGTTAATTACACTCTTCTGCCCCTTCCCGGGCAGCGACTACCAGTACTCCTCTTTCTGACCGTCATAATTCGATTTTATCCAGATTCCCTAAACGATTTCTTGACATCCGCCGCTGACCAGTATTAAGTACGGGGCGTTTGAGGCCCGTTCGTGGTTGATTACCTGACCTACACACAAAACGTGGGTCACAGGGGGGTATTCGTAATGTTCGGGAAACAACATGGGGTTGTGGTGTATCTCGCCGTGCTTCTCGCTGTAACTTTGGCTTGGGCTGGACTCGCGTCCGCGCAGCAGCAAACGACTTCCGCGCCTGCTGTCAGTCCGCTGGTCCATATTCTTCAGGCCAAGGGAATTCTCACTCCCGAAGAAGTTGCGCAAATCAATCAGGCGTCATCTGCCAGCGATGCTGATCAACGGCTTGCGAAACTCCTTCTCTCCAAAGGTGTCATTTCGCAAACCGATTACAACCAGATGATGGGGACTCCCGCAGTCGTCAACGCTTCTGCCGGCAGTTCGACGAATGCCAGCATGATCCCCACTGTCTACCGTGTTCCTGCCGCCGGTGCACCCGCTGCCGCCGCTGCTCCATCTTCCACCGCGGTTGCCGCCGATCCCGACGACCAGCAGCAGCAAACTCCACCCGGACAAACGCCGCCGCAAATCGCGCCGTCTGTCTCGCCGACCACTCTTTCCGCCGCCAATCCTGTCCGTGTGTTCCCGGTGGGCGGCATTCCCAAGGGTGACCTGAAGCCCGCCATCAAGACCACTCTTTCCGCCGCCAATCCTGTCCGTGTGTTCCCGGTGGGCGGCATTCCCAAGGGTGACCTGAAGCCCGCCATCAAGCTCGGGCCCATCGGACTCACTCCTTACGGCTTCCTGAAAGCCACTTTTATTCACGACAGCTCTTCGCCCGGCGGCGATGATTTCCCGCTTCCCGGCTTCCTCGGCGACTCTGGTCCCAACTCTGCGCCGGAGTTCCACGTCAAGGCGCGCTCCACTCGCTTCGGCAACAACTTTGAGTGGCTCGACCCTAGCTCCAGCGTCACCGTCACCGGTAAATTCGAAATGGACTTTGAAGGAAACTTCAACCGTTCCGACAACCGCAACCTTTCTTCGATTCGTTCCTACAACCCCTCCATCCGCCTCGCTTACGGGCGCATCGACTGGAAGGTGAACGAAACGAACACGCTCACCGCCGTAATGGGTCAGGACTGGACGCCGTTCGGTTCCTCCACCCTTCCCAACATGCTGGAATCCACCGGCCTCGGAATTGCCTTCGGCAACATTTACGAGCGCTCCCCGCAATTCCGTTCTGGCTACACACACGATTTTGGCAGGTTCCAACTCATGCCGGAAATCGCGGTCGTCTTGCCCGCCGTCGGCGATACGCCCTCGGCCGCCAACCTGTTCAATCAGTTGGGTTACGGCGAACGCCAGGGCCCGGACAGCAACACGCCTCAGGTCGAAGGCCGCATCGTCGGTCAGTTCAAACTGGACAACGCCCCCGGCGTCGCTCCTGCTCAGCTCATCTTCAGCTTTGAAGAGGGCCACCGCACCGCCATCGTCCTCGGCGCCGCTGTTCCAACTGCCACAGGCACCTGCCCTGGCGACGTCCCATGCGCTAAAAATCTGTTTCAGGCGGCATTTCCCACTGGTGTTCGCGTCGGCAGCGACACCAACGGATGGGACTTTGAATGGCAGTTGCCAACCCGGTACGCCACTCTCATCGGCAAGTTCTACAGCGGCAGCGATCTGCGCTACTATTTCGCAGGCCAGCTTTTTTCCAACTACAACGCCACCGGCGGCTTCACTCCCACGAACCTCAACACGGCAGGCACCGCCACCTCGGTCTTTGCCAGCACACCTTCCATCGACGGCGGCTCCACCGTTCTCTTCGGCCTGAACGCTGCCGGAACTCCCGTGGTCATTCCACAACTCCCGGTCCGCGCCAAGGGCGGCTTCACGCAGCTCGGCCTGCCCCTTTCGCGCTGGTTCGGACACGACCCCGAAGGCCGCCACTCTGGTTGGTCGCTTTACCTGATGTATGGCACCGACCAGGCCAACACCCACGACCTGCTCCACACTTCCGCAGTGGCTAGTTCCCGCGCGCGCAGCGACATGACCGTTGGCACCCTCAACTACAAACTCAACAAGTGGGTCTCTTTCGCCTACGAACAATCGCTCTACCGTACCCGCGCCAACACGGCGACGGAAATCAATCCGGTAACCGGCCTGCCTAACTACCCACTGTTTGAAGGTATCCCGCAGCACGAATGGCGAGACCTCCGCAGCGAAGGCGGCGTAATCTTCAGCTTCTAACCCAACCGTAGCGTCCACCTTAAGGCCTGCCCTGACGAAGGAAGGGTGGACGCTACCTCTTTTTCCATCAGTTGTAACCTTGTCATCCTGACGGGCACGTCGTTTGCGCCCCGAAGGATCTCAACTTCAGCAGCCCGCACAATCTCGGCCCGGATTGATCCTGATTATTCGCTGTCCGTCATTTTCTTCGAAAGGTGCCAGGCCAATGAAAAAATCAAAAAAGAATCGCCTCTCTCGCCGCGACTTCGTCAAAGTCGCCGGCACCAGCGCCGCCGCTCTCGCCGCCGGAGCCTCTCCCGCATTCCTCTTCCCGGAGCGCGCCATCGCCCAGCAGAAAACCCTCAAAATTCTTCAGTGGAGCCACTTCGTCCCCGCCTACGACACCTGGTTCGACGGCACCTTCTGCAAGCAGTGGGGCCAGAAGCACAACACCAACGTCATCGTCGACCACATCAACCTCGTGGACCTCGCCGCCAAGGCCGCTTCCGAAGCCTCCGCGCAAAAGGGCCACGATCTGTTCATGCTCCTCTCTCCGCCCGCCGCCTACGAAAAGCAAACCATCGACATGGGCCCCGTCTATCAGGAAGTCGAAAAGCGCCACGGCAAGAAAATCGATCTCGCCCACAAGTCCACTTACAATCCCAAAACCAAACGCTATTTCGCCTTCTCCGATTCTTATGTTCCCGATCCCGGCAATTGGCACAAAGACTGGTGGACCGAAGCCGGCTATCCCAACGGCCCCGACACCTGGGACGACCTGCGCGCCGGTGCCAAGAAAATCCGCGACAAAAACGGCCATCCCTGCGGCCTCGGCCTCTCCCAGGAGCTCGACACCTCCATGGCCATGCGCGCGCTCCTCTGGTCATTCGGCGGCGCCGAACAGGACATCAACGGCAACGTCACCATCAATTCCAAAGAAACCATCGAAGCCCTCAAATTCATGAAGGCCCTCTACCAGGAATCGGAGACTCCCGAAGTCTTCACCTGGACTCCCCCTTCCAACAACCAGGCCATGCTGGCAGGCCGCGTCTCCTACGTCGCCAATGCCATCTCCATCTCTCGCCAGGCAGAGCGAGAGCATCTACCGATCGATTCCAAAATCATGGTCTCCCGCGCCTTGAAAGGCCCCGTCCGCCGCATCGCGGCGGAACACGTCATGGACTGCTACATAATCTGGGAGTTTGCCGAGAACAAGGACGGCGCCCAGCAATTTCTGATTGATTACATCGATGCTTTCCACGATGGCTTCGTCGCCGGCCAGTTCTACAACTTTCCCTGCTTCCCCAGTATGGTTCCCGATCTGCAAAAAGAAATCGCCAACGACTCGCGGGCCACTCCGCCCGACAAATACAAAGTCCTTGGCGACGTCCTCGATTGGGCCACCAACGTCGGCTATCCCGGCTACGGCACCGCCGCCATCGACGAAGCCTTCAAAGCCTGGATCATTCCCACCATGTTCGCGAAAGTGGCCCGTGGAGACGAAACCCCGGAAAATGCCGCCAAAGCCGCCGAACAGGAATACAACCGCATCTTCGCCCGCTGGAAGTAGCATAGGCTTCAGCCTGTGCTCTTGGATCTCGCTATCGCCGCGACGCAAATGAACTTGAGGGTGCCCCATCCTTTGCGGTTTTCGGCAAAGGGTGGGCTCTTAAGATCGAAATGCGCATCCTTATCTTTTCTCTTCTTTGGTTTTCCCGGGTGCCCCACACGCCGATTTTGCGTGTGGGGGTTTTCCTAGTCCAATGTAGCGGCCGCTTTCCGAAGCGGGCGCTTTTTCTTTCTCTCCCCACTCCCAAATTTAACACCCAAAACAGATGCACATTCCCCCCGCTTCATGTAAGGTAATCCGCAAAACGAACTTGCTCGTATCCGATACCCCGAGGACGAAACCCGAATGGCCGTCGTCGAAACTCGCAATCTAACCAAAGTCTTTAAGGAAGGTCATCTCGGCGCCGTAAACAACGTCACTCTCGAAACGCGCGAAGGCGAATTTCTCGTCTTCCTCGGGCCCTCCGGCTCCGGCAAAACCACTCTTCTCCGCATGATTGCCGGCCTCGAAAATCCCACTTCCGGAGAAATCCTTATCGGCGGAAAAGTCGTAAACAATCTCTCGCCACGCGACCGCCGCATCGCCATGGTCTTCCAAAGCTACGCCCTCTATCCGCACCTCTCCGTCTACAAGAACATCGCCTTCCCCCTCAAAGCCCAAAAAGTCCCCAAAGACCAGCATCAGAAAAAAGTCGAGTGGGCCGCCGGCCTCCTCGGCATCGGCGCGCTTCTCGACCGCAAGCCCCGCGAACTTTCCGGCGGCGAACGCCAGCGCGTCGCCCTCGCCCGCGCCATCGTCCGCGAGCCCGCCGTTTTCCTTCTCGACGAGCCGCTTTCCAATCTCGACGCCAAGCTCCGCGCCTCCGCCCGCGAAGAGCTCGAGCGCTTCCACCGCAGCGTCGGCACCACTTCCATCTACGTCACCCACGACCAGGTCGAGGCCATGGCCATGGGCGACCGCATCCTGGTCCTCAATAAAGGCCACGTCCACCAACTCGGCACGCCCACCGAAGTCTACGACGATCCCGCCGACACCTTCGTCGCCACCTTTCTCGGCTCCCCTCCCATGAATCTTGCCGAACTCAACGACGTCATCGTCGGCTTTCGCCCCGAACATTTTCTTCCCGCCGACAACGCCGCCGGCGAAACGATTCCTCTCCGCTTCAAGGTCGAAAACACCGAATACCTCGGGTCCGAATGGATTGTTTCCGGCCTTCTCGTCGGCGGGAAACTTGACGCCAAAAAAGTCGTCTCCCGCATCCCCAACGCCAAGCATCTGGAACTCGGCGGCGTCTACGACTTCGTCGTCCCCACGCGCACGCTGAAATTCTTCGACCGCGCCACCCAAAAGCGCGTGCCCTCGAAAGACGTCTCATGGCAGTAGCCGCCGCCAAAATCAAATCCGCCTCCGCGGCGCAAAGCCCCTTCCTCAGCACCGTCATGTTCGCCCCGGCAGCGCTCTACATCCTCCTCCTCGTCGCAGGCCCCTTCCTCCTCGCCGTCTTCTACGCCTTCAGCGACGCCCGCATCGGCAACACCGAACTCCACTACGTCGGCCTGGAAAATTTTCGCAGCATCCTGCAAAGCCCCAGCTTCCGCATCGCCGTTCGCAATTCGCTCATCTTCACCATTGGCTCGCAGATCATCGTCCTCGTCTGCGCCAACATCCTCGCCATCGCGCTAGAAAACGCCTTCCGCGGCCGCGGCATCGTCCGCTTTCTAATTCTTCTCCCGTGGGTCGCGCCCATCTCGCTCGGCGCCATCGGCTGGAAGTGGCTGCTCGATTCCATCTACAGCGTCATCTCCTGGGTTCTCGTCGCGCTGCACTTTTACAAACCCTTCAGCGCCCCCATGTGGCTCGGCGAACCCTCTCTCGCCATCGCTTCCGTAATGCTCGTTCACAGCTGGCGCGTCATTCCCTTTTCCACCGTCATCCTTCTCGCCGGGCGCACCGCCATTCCCAAGGACATCCCCGAAGCCGCTTCCGTCGACGGCGCCGGCTTCTGGCGCACCCAACTCCAAATCGTCATCCCCATGATGCGCCCCATCCTAAGCGTCGCCGTTCTCTTCGGCCTAATCTTCACTTTCACGGACATGACTGTCGTCTACATCCTCACCGCCGGCGGCCCGTTTGACTCCACGCAAACCCTTCCCTCGCTCGCCTTTGCCCTCGGCATCCAGGGCAGCGACCTCGCCGCAGGCGCTGCCATCTCCCTCTTCCTCGTTCCACTCCTCGTCATCCTCGCCTACTTCATGCTCCGCGTAGCCCGTCGTTCGGAGGTCAACTGATGCCTCCAACAAACTCCTCCCTCCGTCTCGCAGGCAAACTCGTACGCGCCGGTGTGCTGATCGTCTTCACCACACTCCTCGCTTTTCCTTTTTATTGGATGATCATCACCAGCTTCAAACAGAACGTCGATCTCTACACGATGGAGAACAATCCGTTCCTCTTCAACGCCAGCCCCACGCTCGCCCACCTGAAATTTCTCTTCACCGAAACCCGCTTCGTCCGCTGGCTGGGCAACACTGCCTTCGTCGGCGTCATCGTCGTGCTCATCACGCTGGTCCTCGCTATTCCC
>Ga0210399_10003476_pt1 | contig 12259 bp, 8 predicted proteins | sample IncBWC14MmetaG_FD_150865 | JGI IMG/M metagenome (GOLD analysis project Ga0210399, IMG submission 150865) | Forest soil microbial communities from Barre Woods Harvard Forest LTER site, Petersham, Massachusetts, United States - Inc-BW-C-14-M | ecosystem: Environmental > Terrestrial > Soil >... | reverse complement strand
ATATTCGGTGATGCCGTGCACCAGCGCGTGGCTGAGCCTCTTGTCGACCGGCCATTCGCGCCAGGCGAGGTCCTGCTCTCTGGTCTGTTTCTCCTTGCCGCGGAATTTTTCCGCGAGCTGAAGCAAGCGCTCGGACGCGCCGCCGTCGCGGTTGAGGATGACGTCCTCGCAGGTACGGCGCAGCTCGGGATCGATGTCGTCATAGACGATCATCTGGCCGGCGTTGACGATGCCCATGTCCATGCCGGCCTTGATGGCGTGATAGAGAAACACCGAATGCATGGCCTCGCGCACCGGCTCATTGCCGCGGAACGCGAACGAGAGATTGGAGACGCCACCGGAAATATGCGCGCCGGGCAGGTTTTTGCGGATCCAGCGCGCGGCCTCGATGAAATCGACGCCGTAATTGTTGTGCTCTTCGAGCCCGGTCGCGATCGCAAAAATATTGGGATCGAAGATGATGTCATCGGGCGGGAAATCGAGCCGGTCGACCAGGATGTCATAGGCGCGCTTGCAGATCTCGGTCTTGCGCGAAAAAGTGTCGGCCTGGCCTTGCTCGTCAAACGCCATCACCACCACGGCGGCGCCGTGACGGCGGGCGACCGTCGCCTCGTAGATGAATTTTTGCTCGCCCTCCTTGAGCGAGATCGAATTCACCACCGGCTTGCCCTGCACGCATTTCAGCCCGGCCTCGATCACGGCGAATTTCGAGGAGTCCACCATGACAGGCACGCGGGCGATATCGGGCTCGGCGGCGACGAGGTTGAGGAAGGTCCGCATCGCGGCCTCCGAATCGAGCAAGCCCTCGTCCATGTTGACGTCGATGATTTGGGCGCCGTTCTCGACCTGGTCGCGCGCGACCTGCAAGGCCGCGGTGTAGTCGCCCGCGGTGATCAGCTTGCGGAATTTCGCCGAGCCGGTGACGTTGGTGCGCTCGCCGATATTGACGAAGGGAATCGCCGGCGTCAGCTCGAACGGCTCCAGCCCCGAAAGCCGCAGGCGCGGCTCGATTGTGGGAACGGCCCGCGGCCGGTGCAGCGCGACCGCGGCTGCGATCGCCGCGATATGATCGGGCGTGGTGCCGCAACAGCCGCCGACAATGTTGACGAGGCCGTCGCTTGCGAATTCGCCGATCAGCCGCGCCATATATTCCGGGCTCTCGTCATACTGGCCGAACTCGTTGGGCAGGCCGGCGTTGGGATAGGCGCACACCAGCGCGTCGGCCACCCGGCCGATGTCGGCGATATGGGCGCGCAGATCTTCGGCGCCGAGCGCGCAGTTGAAGCCGATGGTGATCGGCTTGGCATGCCGCACCGAATTCCAGAACGCCTCGGGCAGCTGGCCCGACAACAGCCGGCCGGACTTGTCGGTGATGGTGCCCGAGATCATCACGGGCACGTCGATGCCGCGCGCTTCCGTGATTTCGGCGATCGCATAGAGCGCCGCCTTGGCGTTGAGGGTGTCAAAAATGGTCTCGACCAGCAGCAGATCGGCGCCGCCGTCCAAGAGACCGTTGACCTGCTCGCCGTAGGCCTTGCGCAGATCGTCGAAGGTCACGGCGCGGTAGCCGGGATTGGCCACATCGGGCGAGATCGAGGCGGTGCGGTTGGTCGGCCCCAGGGCGCCTGCGACGAAACGCTGCTTGCCGTCCTCGGCGGTGACGCGCGCGGCGGCGGCGCGCGCGAGTTTTGCGCCCTCGCGGTTTAGGTCATAAGCGAGGTCCGACATGTCGTAGTCGGCCTGCGCGATCGAAGTGGAGGAGAACGTATTGGTGGCGACGATGTCGGCGCCGGCGCGCAAATAATCGGCGTGGATGTCCTCGATCGCGTTCGGCTGCGTCAGGATCAGAAGATCGTTGTTGCCCCTGACGTCGCGATGGAAATCCGCAAAGCGCTGCCCCCGAAAGGCGGCCTCATCATATTCGAGGCCCTGGATCATGGTGCCCATGGCGCCGTCGAGCACCAGGATGCGCTCGCGGGCTGCCGCGATCAGCGCGGTTCGCTTGGTGGAAACGGGCATTTTCATCAGGCGGCCTTCTGCGCGCCCTTGGGGCGAATGCCGAGCAGATGGCTGATCGCGAATACCAGGTCGGCGCGGTTCATGGTGTAGAAGTGGAAGGTATCGACGCCATGTTTTGCCAATTTTTGCACCTGGCCGGCCGCGACCGCAGCCGCCACCAGCTTGCGGGTCTCGGCATCGTCATCGAGGCCTTCGAATTTTTGGGCGAGCCAGTCCGGCACGGTGGTGCCGGCGCGCGTGACAAAATTGCGGGCCTGCTTGAAATTGTGCATCGGCATGATGCCGGGCACGACCGGAATCTCGATGCCGCGGGCGCGCACGCGGTCGAGGTAACGAAAATAGAGGTCGTTGTCGAAGAAGACCTGGGTGATGGCGCGCGATGCGCCGGAATCGACCTTGGCCTTCAGCGTGTCGATATCGGTGTCGAAGTCGCGCGCGTCAGGGTGCTTCTCCGGATAGGCCGATACCGAAACCTCGATATCGGGATGGCGCCTCTTGATGCCGGCGACGAGATCGGACGAGGTCTGATATCCGTCGGGATGCGCGGCGTAGGCGGAGCCGATGCCGGTCGCCGGGTCGCCGCGCAGCGCCACGATGTGACGGACGCCAACCTCGTGATAGCGGTCGACAATGTCGTCGATCTCGCCGCGCGAGGCGCCGACGCAGGTCAGATGCGCCGCCGGCAAAAGGTCCGTTTCCTTCAGGATGCGGGCGATGGTGGCATGAGTGCGCTCTCGCGTGGAGCCGCCGGCGCCGTAGGTCACCGACACGAAGTTGGGGGCAAGCGGCGCCAGCCGGTTGATCGTGCCCCACAGATTGCGCTCCATCTCCTCGGTCTTTGGCGGGAAGAACTCAAAGGAGATCGCAGGAGTCTTGATCTCGCCGGTTTTAGGTGCCCGGTGCCCGTCGGGCGAAGGCGAAGCAATTTCACTCATGGCACCACAAACTCCGCTTACGGTTTCACACCTGTCAGGCTTAGCCCGGGAAGCGCTAAAATAGGCCAAACAAGGCCGCTCAAACAGCCCATCAATGGTGGGAAATGGCCCAATTCATGTAAATCGTCTGATATATTGTCCTATATTTTCCAATTTGTGGGCAGGAGGCTTCAAAAGTCTCCAGTTTCAAGTAAGTACGGAAAGATGGAACACTTAGCGCGTCTTAAGGCCACGGCTCTCCGGCGCCGCTAGGGTGGGCAAGGCGCAATGGTGGACATTTACTTGATATATGGCCCAACCACCCCCGTTGAAGGCGTCCATTTCCGGTCCCGCCGCCCGCGTCCCTGCCCTGCGCGGCCGGGTATTTGTGGGCCGGATATCGCGCATTAGCTTGGGCACCATGGTTCCGCTCTCCGTCCTCGATCTCTCCGTCGTCACCACGGGCACAAAACCCGCCGCGGCGCTGCGCAACAGCATCGATCTGGCGCGCCATGTCGATGGCCTTGGCTATGTCCGCTATTGGCTGGCCGAGCACCATAATCTTGCGTCGGTGGCGAGCCCCGCGCCCGACCTGATGATCGGCCAGATCGCCGCCGTGACCAACAACATCCGCGTCGGCTCCGGCGGCGTGATGCTCCCCAACCATGCGCCGCTGATGGTCGCCGAGCGCTTCAAGATGCTGGAGGCGCTGTTTCCCGGCCGGATCGATCTCGGTCTCGGCCGTGCGCCGGGCACCGATGGCGCCACGGCCTACGCGTTGCGCAGCCGGCTTGACGCCAGAGAAGGCGACGATTTCCTCGAACGGCTGCATGAGCTGACCCTGTGGGAGACCCGCGATTTTCCGCCCGGGCACCCTTACAACAATGTGGTGGCGATGCCGGACGACACGCCGCTGCCGCCGATCTGGCTGCTCGGCTCCAGCGACTACTCTTCCGAGCTTGCGGCGCAAGTCGGCATGGGCTTTGCGTTCGCACATCACTTTGCGTCGTATGATGCCGTCGAAGCGCTGACGAACTACCGCACCCGCTTCAAGCCGTCGGGCTGGCGCTCGACGCCGCACGCCATTCTGGCGATCGCGGCGGTCGCGGCCGAGACCGATGCGGAGGCGGGAAAACTTGCCTCATCGATGGATCTCAATCGCCTGCGCCGCGACCGCGGCCAATATCTGCCGCTGCCGAGTGTCGAAGAGGCGCTGGCCTACCCCTATACCGATGCCGAGCGCACCTCGATCGCGCGCAACCGCTCGCGGCTGTTCGTCGGCAGCCCCGCAACCGTGATGCAAAAGCTTGAGCCGATGATTGCGGCAAGCCAGCCCGACGAGCTGATGATCATCACGGCGGTGTATGATCACGACGCGCGCAAGAAGTCCTATGGCCTGCTCGCCGATGCGTTCGGGCTGGGGAAGAGGGTGGCGGCGTAGTTCCTCTCCGTTCCCCGGATGCTGCGCAGCGCGCCGCTCTTCGCGGCGTGGTGCGCTGCTGATCCGGGGCCCATTGAGCCGCAGAGTGGGTCCCGGCTCTGCGGAGCAGCGCAAAGGGCGCTGCACCGCGTCCGGGACACGAAAGCCTATTCCTGCTTCTCGCTGAATGTCGCCCGAAACGGATGGCCGGGATAGACCCCGACAATCCGGAATTCGCGCGAGAAGAATTTTAGCTCCTCCAGCGCGAATGCGAGGCCCCGGTCATCGGGATGGCCGTCGACGTCGGCGTAAAACTGCGTGGCGAAGAAATTGCCGTCGACCATGTAGCTCTCGAGCTTGGTCATGTTGACACTGTTGGTGGCGAAACCGCCGAGCGCCTTGTAGAGCGCGGCTGGAAGGTTGCGGACCCGGAATACAAAAGTCGTGACCAGCGGCCCCGATCCTTGTTTGGCCCATTCGGCCTCGCGCGCCAGCACCACAAAGCGCGTGGTGTTGTGGGTCTCGTCCTCGACGTCCTCGGCCAGGATATCGAGGCCGTAGATGTCAGCGGCGAGCCGCGAGGCAATCGCAGCGGTGCTCTTGTCGCCGCGTTCGGCGATATCGCGGGCGCTGCCGGCGGTATCGGCCGCCACGATCGGCTTGAGGCCGAGCTTGCGGATGATGCGGCGACACTGCCCGAGCGCATGGACGTGGCTCTCCACGGTCTTGATGTCGCCAAGCTTGGTGCCCCGTGGCGCCATCAATTGGTGGCGGATCGGCAAGAACCATTCGCCGACAATGAACAGGCCGGAAGCGGGAAGGAGATGATGGATGTCGGCGACGCGGCCGGCGACCGAATTTTCGATCGGGATCATGCCGAGACTGGCTTCGCCCGATGTGATCGCGGCAAGCGCGTCCTCAAAGGTCGGGCAGGGCAACGGCTCGGCGTCGGGATAGGCTTCGACGATCGCGATATGGGAATTCGCACCCGGCTCGCCCTGGAATGCGATCTTCAGCTTTTTGGAGGTTGTCTTGGTCATAGCGCGCCTTGTACCAGCCGCTTAGGTTTTCGCTAGTAGTCGGCGGGCGGTTTCGAGGTCGGGCGGGGTATCGACGCCGCGCGGCACGGTGTCGACGATCGTAATGTCGATGCGCATGCCGGCCTCGAGCGCCCGAAGCTGCTCGAGTTTCTCCTGCCGTTCCAGCGGTGAGGGCGGCAGGCTTACGAACCGCTCCAGCGCCGCGCGGCGATAGGCATAGAGCCCGATATGATGGTAGCGCGGCCCGTCGCCGTATGGCGCGGTGGCGCGGGTAAAGTAAAGCGCGCGCAGCCGCCGTCCGCCGATCGGCGAGCCGATCGCCTTGACCACGCTCGGGGCGGTGCTCTCCTCCTCGGTATGGATTTCGGCGGCGAGCGTCGCGATATCGACTTCGGGATCGGCAAGCGGCGGCAACACGTCGCGGATGTTGTCGGGCGCAATGGTCGGAAAATCGCCCTGCAGATTGACCACGATCTCGGCCTCGCGCTTCGGATCGAGCTTTTCGAGCGCCTCATAAATCCGGTCCGAACCGGAAGCGTGGTCGGGGCGCGTCATCACCGCCTCACCGCCGTGCGCCCGCACCGCGGTCGCGATCTCCGGCGTGTCGGTCGCGACCGCCACCCGGCCGATTTGGGCGGCCTCGGCCTGGCGCAGCACATGGACGATCATCGGCAAGCCTCCGATATACATAAGCGGCTTGCCCGGCAGGCGGGTCGAGGCCATGCGGGCAGGAATCAGCACCAAAGTGCGGGTTTTGGTCATCAGAAGCGAGGTCTCGGTCGTTCGAAAAAGGGCCGGAAGTGTTGGGGATTGGCTGATAGCCGGCGCGTTTATACGGGTTGCCAGAGCACGGGCAAACCGATATCTCAACCTGGCTTGGGGTGCGGCGCGAAGACCGAATTCCCGATGCCCTTCCCGCGGCCGTTTCCTCCGGCCAAATCGATCTTTTACGGCCTGGAGCCTGATCCGAAATGGACTCCTTCGAACTCAATAAGATTCTCGGCGCCATCCTCGGCACCTGCCTTGTTCTCTTGGTGACGAGCTTCACCGCCGGCGCGATCTTCACGCCCGTGATGCCGCAAAAGCCGGGTTTCGAAATTGCCGTGAAGGAAGCGCCGGCGGGCGGCGGGGCCAAGGAAGCCGCACCGCCATCCGAGCCGATCGAGAAGCTGTTGCAGACTGCCTCCGCTGAAAAGGGCGAGGCCGCGGCGAAGAAGTGCCAGGCCTGTCATACCTTTGAGAAGAACGGCCCCAACCGCGTCGGACCCAATCTCTATGGCATCGTCGGCGACCATAAGGGCGAGGGCCGCGGCGGGTTTAATTTCTCGGCTGCCATGAAGGTCAAGGGCGGTACCTGGACCGATCAAGAACTCAACCAGTTCCTCACCAACCCCAAGGGCTTTGTCCCGGGTACCGCGATGGGCTTTGCCGGCATCACCAAGGACAGCGAGCGCGCCGACGTGATCGCTTATCTGCACAAGCTGGCGGATAGCCCGGTTCCGCTGCCGACCGCGTCGAAATAGCCGCGGCACCGGATGAATTCTTCCAAACGGCCAGGCAATGCCTGGCCGTTTCTTCTTATGAAGCATGGGGCTCGCGCGCTTGTTATCGGGACCTTTCGTCGCATCGGCGCTAGTATCATGAGGAAAAAGCAACACAATTTGCCGGGCCGTTGCCTTATATTGGGTCCCAAGCCCCATTAGCCCTTCAGCAACAGGATTCCTCCTTTGGCGATTACCCGACGAAACCTTCTGCAAGGCGGCGCCTTTGCCGCCATGGCTCCGGCGCTGGGCGGCGTGGCGGCCGTTCCCGCGATCGCTCCGGCCCATGCGCTATCCGGAACGGGCGACATGGTTTGGCGGCACGGCCTGTCGTTGTTTGGCGATGTCAAATATCCCGCCGATTTCAAGCGCTTCGATTACATCAATCCGGACGCGCCCAAGGGCGGTGTCGCGCGCACGATCTCGATCGGCACCTTCGATAATTTCAACATTGCCGTTGCCGGCGTCAAAGGCTCGATCGCGCCTTCCGCCGCTCTGATCTACGAAACGTTGATGACGCGGTCGCAGGACGAGATCGCCACCGAGTACGGCTTGCTGGCGGAAGCGGCCTCGCATCCGGACGATTTTTCCTGGGTCACCTATCGCCTGCGCAACGAAGCGCGCTGGCACGACGCCAAGCCGGTGACGCCGGAGGACGTGATTTTCTCGATCGAGGTGCTAAAGAAATATAGCCCGTTCTATGCCTCATACTATCGTCACGTTGCGAAAGCGGAAAAGACGGGGGAACGCGATATCAAGTTTACCTTCGACACTCCCGGAAATCGCGAACTGCCGACCATCGTCGGCGAATTGCTGGTATTGCCCAAGCACTACTGGGATGGCACCGACAGCCAGGGCAGGAAGCGTGACATCTCGGCGACGACGCTGGAAATGCCGCTGGGCTCCGGTCCCTACCGCATCAAGGAATTCGTCGCTGGCCGGTCGGTCAAGCTGGAGCGGGTAAAGGATTATTGGGGTGCCAGCATTCCGGCGCAGGTCGGACACAACAATTTCGACGAAATGCGTTTCGAATTCTTCCGCGACAATCTGGTCGCGCTCGAAGCGTTCAAGGCCGACCAGGCCGACTGGATCAGCGAAAATTCGGCCAAGCAATGGGCGACGGCCTATGACTTTCCGGCGGTCGCGGACAAGCGCGTTTTGAAGGAAGAATTCCCGATCAACGATTCCGGCCGGATGCAGGCTTTCTCGTTCAATCTGCGACGCGATCAATTCAAGGACGCACGGCTGCGCCGGGCCTTCAACTACGCCTACGATTTCGAGGAGATGAACAGGCAGCTTTTCTTTGGCCAGTACAAGCGCATCAACAGCTACTTCGAGGGATCTGAGCTTGCGTGTTCGGGACTGCCGCAGGGGCAAGAGCTACAGATTTTGGAGACGGTGCGCGACAAGGTGCCGGCCGAGGTCTTCACCACGCCCTATCAGAACCCGGTCGGCGGCAACCCCGAGGCCGTGCGCGCCAATTTGCGGGAAAGCGCGCGGCTGTTGAAGGAAGCCGGCTACGAGGTGCGCGATCGAAGGCTTGTCGATCCAGCGGGCAAGCCGGTTACCGTCGAAATCCTGGTGCAGGATCCGTCAGCCGAGCGGATCGCGCTGTTCTACAAGCCGTCGCTGGAGCGCATCGGCGTCACGATCTCGGTTCGTGTCGTCGACGATGCGCAATATCAAAACCGGCTGCGTAGCTTCGATTTCGACATCATCCTCGACCAGTGGGGAGAGTCGCTGTCGCCTGGCAACGAGCAGCGGGAATTCTGGGGCTCGCAGATGGCCGATCAACCCGGCTCGAGAAACACCATCGGCATCAAGAATCCGGCGGTCGATATGTTGATCGACAAAGTGATTTTTGCCAAGGACCGCGCAGATCTGGTGGCGGCGACCCACGCGCTGGATCGCGTGCTGTTATGGAATTTCTACGTCGTGCCGCAGTTCACCTATCCTTTCTCGCGCTACGCCCGCTGGGACCGTTTCAGCCATGCCGAGCTGCCGAAATATGCGCGCTCGGGCCTCCCCGCCCTGTGGTGGTATGATGCCGAGAAGGCTGCCCGGATCGGCAAGCGCTCTTGAAGGATAATTCGCGCATGGCGCTTGTCTCCCGCCGGCACCTGATCGGCCTCGGTATCGGTGCGCTGAGCGCACCACTGCTGCGGCCGGCAAGGGCGTCCGATGTCGCCAATGAGGCTCACGGCATATCGGCGTTCGGCGATCTGAAATATCCGGCCGACTTTCAGCACTTCGACTACGTAAACGTCGCCGCGCCAAAAGGGGGGATATTTTCGTTCATTCCCTCGATTCGCTCCAACAATCAATCGTACTTTACGTTCAATTCGTTCAACGCTTACATCATCAAGGGCGAAGGCGCGCAGGGCATGGACATGACGTTCGCGCCGCTGATGGCGCGCGCCAATGACGAGCCGGATGCGATGTACGGGCTGGTCGCAAAATCGGTGCAGATCTCAGCTGATAAACTGACCTATCGCTTTACGCTGCGGCCGGAGGCCAGGTTTCACGATGGTTCGAAACTGACGGCGCATGACGCCGCCTTCTCGCTCACCACGTTGAAGGCAAAGGGCCATCCCCTGATCATCGTCCAGATGCGCGACATGTTGAAGGCGGAGGCGCTCGACGATGCAACGCTGATCGTCAGCTTCGCCGAGAAGCGCGCGCGCGACGTGCCGCTCTTTGTCGCGAGTCTGCCGATCTTCTCGCAAGCCTATTACGCCGCGCAGCCGTTCGATGAATCGACGCTCGACGTCCCGCTCGGATCAGGGCCCTACAAGGTCGGAAAATTCGAGGTCAATCGCTACATTGAATTCGAGCGGGTCAAGGATTGGTGGGGTGCTGATCTCCCGGGTTCGCGCGGCAGCTACAATTTCGATACCCTGCGTTACGAGTTTTACCGGGATCGCGACGTCGCGTTCGAGGGATTTGCCGGAAGGAACTACCTGTTTCGTGAGGAACTCACCGCGCGGATATGGGCGACGCGCTATGATTTCCCGGCCGTGAAGGATGGTCGTGTCAAGCGCGAGACTTTGCCCGACGAAACGCCGTCAGGCGCGCAGGGTTGGTTTATCAATACTCGTCGCGAGAAATTCAGGGATCCGCGGGTGCGCGAAGCGCTGATTCAGGCGTTCGATTTCGAGTGGACCAACAAGACCATCATGTACGGAGCCTACGCGCGTACTCATTCGCCGTTCCAGAATTCGGACATGATGGCGGACGGGCCGCCGTCGTCGCAAGAGCTCGCGCTGCTGGAACCGTTTCGCGGTCAGGTGCCGGACGAGGTTTTTGGCCCTCCCTTCGTGCCGCCGGTATCGGATGGGTCGGGGCAGGACCGGGCGCTATTGCGCAAGGCTTCTCAACTGTTGCAGGAAGCGGGGCTTCCCATCAAGGACGGCAAGCGGCTGTTGCCGAATGGCGAGGTTTTCCAGATCGAATTTCTGATCGACGAGCAATCGATACAGCCGCATCACGGACCTTATCTGAAGAATCTCGGTACGCTCGGCATCGAGGCCAACTTGCGGATGGTCGACGCCGTGCAATACCGCGCGCGGCTGGAAGATTTCGATTTCGACATGACGATCGAGCGCTTTTCCATGTCGGCCACCCCGGGTGACGGCATGCGTCCGTTCTTCACGTCGCAGTCGGCCGCTACCAAGGGGTCGTACAACCTCGCCGGCATCGCCAGCCCGGCGATCGATGCGCTGGTCGAAAAGATCATCGGCGCCGACAATCGCGCTGATCTCACGATTGCCTGCCGCGCCTTCGATCGGGTGTTTCGCGCCGGCCGCTACTGGGTGCCGCAATGGTACGCGCACACGCACCGGCTCGCCTATTGGGACGTGTTCAGCCATCCGGAAAAGCCGCCGCGTTTTGCCCAAGGCGTCGGCGCCCCGGCAAACTGGTGGTACGACGTGAACAAAGCGGCCAAGGCCGAGCAGGCGAAATAATGAGCGCCTACATCGCCCGCCGCATTCTTCTGATGGTTCCGACGCTGTTGGGAATTCTGTTCGTCTCCTTTGTTGTGGTGCAGTTTGCGCCGGGCGGCCCGGTCGAGCGCGTGATCGCGCAGCTTTCCGGCGCCGACACCGGCGGCGCCTCGCGGATTTCGGGGTCTTCCGGCGGAGATTTCGGGGCGCGCGGCCAGCAGGTCGGCGCAGCCGCCGATGCCGTCAGCTCGAAATACCGCGGCGCGCAGGGGCTCGATCCCGATTTCGTCAAGAGCCTCGAAAAGCAATTCGGCTTTGACAAGCCGGCGCCGGAACGCTTTGCGCTGATGCTGTGGAATTTTGCAAGATTCGATTTCGGCAAGAGTTACTTTCGCGATGTCAGCGTGCTGCAGCTGATCAAGGAGAAGCTGCCGGTCTCGATGTCGCTCGGGATCTGGATGACGCTGCTGACCTATCTGATCTCGATCCCGCTCGGCATCCGCAAGGCGGTGATGGATGGATCGCGGTTCGATACCTGGACCTCGGCGGTGATCATCGTCGGATTTGCCATCCCGGGATTCCTGTTTGCGATCCTGCTGATCATCCTGTTCGCCGGCGGCTCCTTCTTCAACGTCTTCCCGCTGCGCGGATTGACCTCGGACGGCTGGTCGCAATTTCCCTGGTACTGGAAGATCCTCGACTATTTCTGGCACATCACGCTGCCGCTGATCTCGATGGCGCTCGGCGCGTTCGCCACCATGACGCTATTGACCAAAAACTCGTTCCTCGACGAGATCCGCAAGCAATATGTGATGACCGCGCGCGCCAAGGGCTGCAGCGAACGGCAGGTGCTGTATAATCACATCTTCCGCAACGCCATGCTGATCGTGATTGCCGGTTTTCCGGGGGCGTTCATCCACGCCTTCTTTTCGGGCTCGCTCTTGATCGAAACCATCTTCTCGCTCGATGGCCTCGGCCTGCTCGGCTTCGAGAGCGTGCTCAATCGCGACTATCCGGTCGTGTTCGGAACGCTGTTCGTCTTTTCGCTGGTCGGCCTCGTTGTCAACTTGATCTCCGACCTTGCCTATATGTGGATCGATCCGCGGATCGATTTCGAGGCGCGGGAGGTCTGATGACGATCATCGCGCCGCCACCGATCGAAACCAAGACGCAATCGCCGCTCGGCGAAGTCGTGCCGATCACGCGTCATGCGTTCGCTCCGTCGCCGCTCAATCGCCGGCGCTGGCAGAATTTCAAATCGAACCGCCGGGGTTACTGGTCGCTCTGGATTTTCTTGATCTTGTTTTTCGTCTCGTTGTTCGCCGAGCTAATCGCCAACGACCGGCCCTTCCTGATCAAGTTCGACGGTCGTCTGTATTGG
>Ga0210399_10003474_pt1 | contig 12268 bp, 12 predicted proteins | sample IncBWC14MmetaG_FD_150865 | JGI IMG/M metagenome (GOLD analysis project Ga0210399, IMG submission 150865) | Forest soil microbial communities from Barre Woods Harvard Forest LTER site, Petersham, Massachusetts, United States - Inc-BW-C-14-M | ecosystem: Environmental > Terrestrial > Soil >... | reverse complement strand
GGCGGGACTCCGGGGCTGGTCATTTGAACAGCCGGAAGCGAATCACTTTTCGGCAATCGAGGGTTTTATGGATAAAGAGAGCGAACTCTGCGCGAGCCTCAAGCGATTAGTGGAAACGTGTGAAGCGGGATAAGGAGCTTTTTCCCTTAGTCACGTCTGGGGAGAAATCCGTGCAAAACAACACCTTGAGTATCCAGAAAGCAGCCAGTGATTTTGAACGCGCAATGACTGGTCGAGTGATGCATGGCATCGCATTTCTTACGCTTTGCGCGGCCTACATCCAAGGGGGATTGAGCAAGCTGTCCAACATAGCCGCCTCGTTGGCCGAGATGGAGAGCTTTCATCTGCATCCGGCGGGCCTGTATCTGGCCGCGTCCATCACCACGGAATTGGTCGGCCCGGTTATGGTCATCTCCGGCAGGGGCCGATGGATTGGTGCGTTGTGGCTCGCGGGATTTACCTTCATCGCGAATCTATTGGCCAATGCGTTCTGGACCGCACAAGGGTCGGCCCGCTTTCCCCAGGAGAACGCATTCTTCGAACACTGGGGACTGATCGGCGGATTGCTCTTGGTGGCTTGGATCGATCTTCACGATCGTCTTGCGTACCACAAGTTGGCTTGAATCTATGATCCTTCACGAATTCGTGTTTTGGTGCCCTCCGCATTCATCCGCGGCAGACACCGATGGATCCTCTCGTGGATTCATTTTTTGCGTGTACGCCGGGAGCCTCGATGAACGACAAAGAATCAAGCGGGGCGGAACGAATAACGGTGCTCAATGCGGACGATCATATGCTGCTTCGCGAGGGTATCGCGGCGGTGCGCCGGAGATCGCGGCGGAGTTGGCCGAACACGCGGCCGATGAGGCACTATCCGATCGTGAGCTTAGAGTCCTCACATGTGTTGCCGCCGGTAACTCCCCGGTGAGTGGCCACTGGCTTCGGCGCGAGTCTAAAAACGGTCACCGCGGTTGGCGTTCCGGCATCACGCGGGCCAGGCCGAACCGCGGATCACACGGCAGAAATTGCCGCGCTTGAAGGCCGGGTCCTTGTCCGCAAGCACGTCGGCCTTGACGTTGCCGAATGTCGTATCCGGCTTACCCTTGATGCCATCGTAGAAGGCCTGGATGATCTCTTCCTTGAAGTGACTGCTGCGCGGATGTGCATTGACTACCGCGTTTCGCTCGGCATCGCTGTACTCAGGATAAGTCAGACCGAGCACATCCATCTCGACGCCGGCCGTGACCAGGGCGACGACAGGATGCATGTGTTGTGGAATGCCGGGCGTCGTGTGCAACGCGATCGCCGTCCAAACCGTATCGATATCTGCTTGAGAGATGAAGTGGCTGCGCAGGAAGTTGCGGGCCGCATTCGCACCGTCAACCTCGAAGCGCTCGTCGGCGCTGCTGTACTTTGGGGTGAGTCCCATGTCATGGAACATCGCTCCCGCATAGAGGAGCTCAGAATCGAAGCTCAAGCCCCGGCGCATTCCAGCCAACGCGCCAAAATAATAAACTCGGCTCGAGTGATGAAAGAGCAGCGGCGATTCCGTGTCGCGAACCAGTTCGGTGATTTCTCGCGCGAGCCTGCTGTCGGGAATGCTTGCCCCTGGTACCGTCAATGTCATCGAAATCTCCCGTCGTGTGTTGGACAAAATGATAGGCGCGGCCTACTATGGCTGCAATCGCCGTGAAACGGCGTTTTCTGCCAAACGCCGTCCCAAGCGGACATGGGTGCACGATGCAATCGCTGAGGACTGTCGCCATCGTCGCCACGCCGGGTGTGCAGCTGCTGGACGTGTCCGGTCCGCTCGACGTATTTGCGGAGGCCAATGTCCAGGCGCGGAAGGACTTCTATCGGCTTCTTATCGTGGCAAAGGCCGCCGGCCATATTCGCAGTTCGTCGGGTGCTCGGCTCGTGCCGGATCTCGTCATCGGCGACTCCGTGGATATGAAGATCGACACCTTGCTGGTGGCGGGATGCCCAAACGCGGCGGAAGCCCAACCCGATACGGCGGTCGTGGAGTGGCTCCGTCGTGTAGCGCCGAGGGCACGTCGACACGGCTCCGTCTGCAGCGGCGCCTTTCTTCTGGCCGCAACCGGGCTGATCGACGGTCGTCGCGTAACGACGCACTGGGCGGTGGCTCAGCAGCTCGCTCGACGATATCCTGCGGTCATCGTCGACGAGGACGCCATCTACGTCAGAGACGGCCGCTTGCGGACCGCGGCCGGCGTAACTGCGGGATTGGACCTTGCCCTGGCTCTCGTCGAGGAGGACCTTGGGCGCGACGTTGCGATGAAAGTCGCAGGACAGCTGGTGATGTTTTTCAAACGGCCGGGCGGTCAGATGCAGTTCAGCCGTAAGGGTGAAGCGGCACCGGCTGGGCGATCCGCTCTACAGGAGGTGCAGCGTTGGGTCGCAGCTAATCCGGCCGCAGACCTCAGCGTCGCCAGCCTGGCGCAAAGAATGGAACTGAGCCCGCGCCACTTCGCGCGGCTCTTTCGAAGTGAGGTCGGCATCACCCCGGCCGCATGGGTGGAAGCGGCGCGTGTGACTGCCGCTCGGCGTTTGCTCGAGGACGGGCGAGAAGCACCCAAACAGGTGGCGGCGCGATGTGGGTTTGCCGACGCTGACACACTGCGCCGCGCCTTTGCGCGTCACGTGGGGGTGACGCCGGCCGACTATCGGAAGCGCTACGCTGAACGCTCATAACCCGCGATCCCCACCTAGTCAGTAGGCGGATTCGCGTATAGACCGCCAACGTGGTCATGCGCACAGTGGTGGTTCCGATAAATCACACAGAAGCCAGCATATGAAAACAGACATTCAATTGCAGTCAGACATCATCGCCGAACTCTCATGGGAACCGTCAATTAATTCCGAGCAAATCGGCGTTGAAGTCAAGGATGGAATTGTTACTTTGGCGGGTCACGTAGGAAGCTACGCAGAAAAAATCGATGCGGAGCGCGCTACGATGCGAGTCTCAGGAGTCAAAGCACTCGCCGTTGAAATGGATGTCAAGCTCGCGGGATCTAGCACGCGAAATGACGCGGACATCGCGCGCTCCGTGGAAAGCGTCCTGCAGTGGACAACCTATCTACCCAAGGATGCGGTCAAGATAATGGTGGAAGGCGGCTTTGTTACCCTCTCCGGCGAGGTCACTTGGGAATTTCAGAGAAACGCCGCCGTGAATGCTGTTCGTTACCTATTGGGTGTGAAAGGAGTCAGCGATCAGTTGCTCATCAAACCCAAATTGTCGGCCCCCGTCGTCAAGGCCGATATCGAAGCTGCATTGAAACGACGCGCGCAAAAAAATGCGAATGAAATTACGGTCAGCGTACAGGGAACCGATGTCACGTTGTCGGGCAAAGCCCATAGTTGGTCCGAGCGCGAGTTGGCCACACACACTGCATGGGGCTCACCCGGGGTGAGAAAGGTGGTGGACAACATCACTTTGACGTTCTAAGCCACCCAGGCCAAGGGCCCGATAACTTCGGGCCCTGTTTTGTTTCAATCGCCCTCTCACGCAGAGAGTGCGGCAATGAGAAAGCATACCGAGCAAACAAAGGCCGCAAGTGTCATGAGCAGGCGCTCGGTCCGACTTTTCGACGCGAAGTTGCCGACCGTGTTCAGTGCCAGTAGAGAGAAGGCAACCCACGATCCGACCCGCACTGTCGCCGGCTGCCCCGGAAACGCAACCACTCCGGTTCTGGCAAGCACGATCCACGCAGCAAGGGCCAACGGAATGGCAGACAGAGCGCTCGCAAATCGAAGGCGCAGAGTCAAGACACGGTGCGCCCCACCCCACGCTGCGCCACCGAAGGGTAGCCCAAACGCAAGCAGAACTTGCAACGCGCCAATTAGGCTCAAGACGAACGCCGCGACCATTGATGCGAGCATTGCAGTCGTCATGGTAGGCATAGTGTTATCACCCTCAAGGGCCGAAATTGCACGAATTCATAAGAGCGTCGCACTCAATTCTACTGATTGTGCGGTGCAAGAGAGCTCGAAACCACGGCGGCGCCTCAAATACTTATTAGAGTGTAGAGTCCGTACTCAACCCCAGAGTCAATAGGAGATTCGATCAATGAATGAGAGAGGTTTGACCATTGGTCTCCTGGCTCGTGCGGCCCAAGTCAACATTGAAACGGTGCGCTACTATCAGACGCGAAAGCTGCTGCCGATTCCTCGCTCCATCGGCGCATTTCGCTACTATCCGGTGGAGCTTGTTGAGCGCATTCAGTTCATAAAACGCGCGCAGGAGCTGGGTTTCTCGCTCGAGGAGATTCGCGAGTTATTGCGATTGAATGACGGCGCGGATCGGCCATCCATCCGCAAAATTGCCCGCGCGCGGCTCGAGCAAATCGAAAAGAAACTGCGTGAGTTATCCCGTATGCGTTCCGCCCTGAATGGACTCATAGAAGACTGTCAGCACAGCGCAGGGTCTGCGGCGTGTCCGATTATTCAAACGCTCACCCGGCCGCGGCGAGGCAAAGAGGTCAAAACGGTGACCGCTTGACTCCGTACCCACGTACAGGGTTTAAGGTGCCAAGAACGCAATTGCAAATTCGGACGCTTTAAGACCTGGCGCGAGGCGAGCCGTGTCCCTCATTTTTCGATAACCGGCGAGAAGTTCATGCACAAGATCAGTCCTTATCGAGCGGTCCCAATGTTCTCCGCGGTGCCATCCGCGACAAGCAACGTCACGGGTCGTCCATCGACGTCTCATAGTGGCGACGCTGCCAATGACGAAGGGCACATATTCAAGGATCCCGTGTGCGGGATGAGCGTAACGGATCGATCGACGCATGTCGTGCAACATGAAGGTCAGGCGATCTATTTTTGCAGTGCGGGCTGCAAGACTAAGTTCGTGGCCAATCCAAGCAAGTACGTTGCTACGTCCGGCACTACCGCGCCCGTTCCGCCGGGTGCCGCGGCCATTGCGGGCGCGGTGTACACCTGTCCAATGCATCCGGAGGTGCGCCAGGATCATCCAGGAGCATGTCCAAAGTGTGGCATGGCGCTCGAGCCGGAAATGCCCTCCCTTGGTGATGATGAGAATCCAGAGCTTAAGGATTTTAAGCGACGATTTTTTTGGACGCTGCCGTTCACCGTCATCGTATTTGTACTCGCGATGGCGGGGCACAGTGCGCATTGGCTCAATCCGGCGCTCGAGGCCTGGGTGCAACTCGCATTAAGCTTTCCGGTCGTCGTGTGGGCCGGGTGGCCGCTTTTCGTCCGTGCCGTGCAGTCAGTGGTCCATCGCAGCCCCAACATGTGGACGCTGATCGGCTTAGGCACCTCAGCGGCTTTCATCTACAGCCTCATTGCCACCATGGCGCCCCACGCGTTCCCCGCGTCATTCATCGTCATGGGGCAAGTTCCCGTTTATTTCGAAGCCGCTGCCGTCATCATTTCACTTACCTTGCTCGGCCAGCTGATGGAGTTGAAAGCGCGATCGCAAACCTCGGCTGCCATCAAGTCGCTGTTAGGTCTCGCCCCGAAGACGGCGCGACGTGTCAACCCGGACCGGTCAGAGGAAGACGCACCGCTTAGCGATGTGCATGTCGGCGATGCGCTTCGCGTGCGGCCGGGCGAAAAGATACCCGTTGACGGTATCGTGATCGAAGGTGCCAGCGCCGTGGATGAATCGATGCTCACGGGTGAGCCGATACCGGTCATGAAACAAACGGGCGACAAATTGATCGGTGCGACGCTCAACACGTCAGGCGCACTGGTGATGCGGTCGGAGCGAGTGGGATCGCAAACGGTGCTCGCAAACATCGTGCAGATGGTGATGCAGGCTCAGCGCTCCAAGGCGCCGATGCAACGCATGGCGGATCGTGTGGCGAGATATTTCGTCGTCACGGTGGTGGCGGTTGCGCTGCTGACGCTCATCGGATGGGGCCTCTTGGGCCCGAGTCCGAGCTGGGTCTATGGACTCATCAATGCCGTCGCGGTGCTCATCATCGCCTGCCCCTGTGCGCTAGGACTCGCGACGCCCATGTCGATCATGGTCGCAACGGGTAAGGCCGCCAAGCAAGGCGTGTTGTTTCGCGACGCCGCGGCCATTGAAAACTTCCGTCGCGTCGACACGCTAATCGTCGACAAAACCGGGACCCTCACCGAAGGCAAGCCCCGGTTTGACCGAACCGTAGCGGCGCCCGGATATCACGAGAATGAGATATTGAGGCTCGCGGCAAGTCTTGATCAGGGCAGCGAGCACCCCTTGGCCGCGACCGTCGTCGCGGCGGCCCGCGAGCGCGGCCTGTCGCTTGAAACGGCCAGCGGCTTTCAGGCAATTGCGGGGATCGGTGTACTCGGCTCAGTGGGTGATATGAAACTTGCATTGGGCAACGGGGCGCTGATGGCGCAACAGAGGGTCCCGATCGTTTCGTTGGAGCCGCAAGCCGAAGCGTTGCGCAGCGAAGGCGCCAGCGTGATGTATTGTTCGATCGATGGCCGCCTGGCCGGAATTCTCGCGGTGTCTGATCCGATCAAGCCAAGCACTGTTGAGGCGTTGGCGGCACTCCGTCTAAGCGGGCTGCGGGTGATCATGGCCTCGGGAGATGCGCTCACGACGGCAACCGCGGTCGCAGCGAAGCTTGGGATTGACGAGGTGCATGGTGAGGTCAAGCCCGCCGACAAACTGGCGCTCGTCTCGACACTTCAGCAGGAGGGAAAGATCGTGGCCATGGCCGGCGATGGCATCAACGATGCTCCGGCGCTCGCCAAGGCCGATGTCGGCGTTGCGATGGGCACGGGCACGGATGTGGCGATGAACAGCGCTCAGGTCACCCTCGTGAAAGGGGACCTTCGCGGGATTGCGCAAGCGCGTCTCATTTCGAACGCGACTGTCGCCAATATGAAGCAGAACCTCGGGTTTGCATTTATCTACAACGCGCTGGGCATCCCGTTAGCTGCAGGCATGTTGTACCCCTTCACCGGCTGGCTGCTCTCACCCATGATCGCGGCGCTTGCAATGAGCTTGAGTTCCGTCTCGGTCATTTCAAATGCCTTGCGGTTAAGAACCCTGATCGATTAAGGGTCCTGATCCTGGCAAATATGTGGTCGCTGTGGTGCCTGACCCCGGGACTCTGCGGTTGTTGCAAACGTTGCTTGAAGCGGCCGGCGATTCGGCGCACTCTTACGCTTCGGCCGACACCCTAGTCGAAAGTCTCGCCGCCTTGACCGATCCGGACTTCCTCAATTCCGATAAGGTCCCGATACATGAAAGAAAAAGCAGATAGGCCACCCGAGTCAGCGAGTCCTCATATTAGCCGGCGTAAAGGCCTAAAGCTTGGCGCTGCGAGCATGGTAGCGTCACTGCTGCCACTTTCTGCTTTGGCTGCGACCCAACCTGAATCACCGCGTCAAAAGAAGGGTACCATGCCTGACAACACCACTATTCGTCCGTTTCATTTCGAGGCGCCGCAAGCTGACCTCGCCGATCTGCGCAAGCGCATCAGCGCGACAAAGTGGCCCGATCGCGAACAGGTAGCGGATGCATCGCAGGGTGTCCAGCTCGCAACCATGCAAAAGCTCGCGCAGTACTGGGCGAACCAGCACGATTGGCGCAAGTGCGAGGCGAAGATCAACGCCGTGCCGAACTTCACCACCGAAATCAACGGGCTCGACATTCATTTCATTCACGTTCGCTCTAAGCATGAAAATGCGTTGCCGATGATTGTCACGCATGGCTGGCCTGGGTCGATCATCGAGCAGATGAAGATCATCGATCCGCTGACGAACCCGACAGCCCACGGCGGGACCGCAGCCGATGCCTTTCATCTCGTGATTCCTTCTCTGCCCGGCTACGGCTTCTCGGGCAAACCTAAGGCGCCCGGGTGGAACCCCGTTAGCATTGCGAAAGCGTGGGCGACTCTCATGCAGCGCCTCGGCTACACAAACTACGTGGCGCAGGGTGGTGATTGGGGCAATGCCGTTTCGGAAGTGATGGCTCTGCAGCAGCCGCCGGGATTGCTCGGCATTCACACCAACATGGCCGCGACGGTTCCACCCGATGTTTCGAAAGCTCTTTCCGCGGGCGGCCCGCCGCCTGCCGGCCTTTCGCCGGAGGAAAAGCACGCGTGGGATCAGCTCGATGACTTCTATAAGAATGGGCTGGGCTACGCCAACGAGATGGCGCTTCGTCCGCAAACGCTTTATGCAATCGCCGATTCCCCAGTTGGACTTGCGGGCTGGATACTCGATCACGACATTCGCAGCTACCTGATGATCGTCCGCGTTTTCGACGGCAAGCCTGAAGGGCTGAGCCGGGACGACGTTCTCGACAACATCACGCTTTATTGGTTGACGAACACCGCGATCTCTTCGGCGCGTCTCTACTGGGACACGGCGCACAATTTGCCGGCAGGTGGCTTCTTCGACGCGAGAGGCGTCAAGCTTCCGGTCGGCGTGAGCGCTTTTGCGGAAGAGATTTATCAAGCGCCGAAGAGTTGGTCGGAGAAAGCGTATGTAAAGCTCATCCACTATAACAAGTTCCCCTTAGGCACCCACTTCGCCGCCTGGGAGCAGCCGACGATCTTCGTCTCCGAAATGCGCGCAACGTTTAGATCGCTCCGCAAACCGGCCTGACAACACGAGGGATAGCGCGTGAAACGGCGCGCCGCCCCGCGAATTCTTGACGTACACCTGTATAAATTGGCAGTGCACGTTTTCGCCGCGCCAAAACCCCCTGCGCGATGAGCCAGTGACAGATCGCGAATTACGCGAGTGGATCGCAAAGGACAATTCAGTATTCGTATCAATGACCAGTACCGCCTTTGCTTTCGCTGGACCAACGAGGGACCGACGGACATCGAGATCGTGGACTATCACTGAGGGTAGCGAAGATGTTTAAGAATGGAATGCGGCCGGTCCACCCAGGCGAAGTGCTTCGCGAGGATTATCTGAAGCCGCTTAGCATGAGCGCCAACGCATTGGCTAAGGCGCTTTGCGTACCCGCACCAAGGATGACGCCAACGTGAGTGCGATACGGCCTCATCCGGGCGGCCTGCCGCCGGCAACGACGATGGGTTCGCCGAGTGCTCGCCGATATTCCTCCTCGCCGATCGCATCTACCGACCGCAGCTTCTCCAGCAGCTCGTCGATCAGCGAACGCAGCCCAGGCCCCGGCGTGCCGTGCGCGAATGAACTCTGGTATTTGATCGGCCCGGGGATGATCGCGACCAGGAAGGCCATCTCGGCCGGCGTCAGCTCTCGCGGTTCGCGACCGAAATAGCGGCGGGCCGCGGGCCGCAGGCCACGCAGGTCCGGTCCCCATTCGATGATGTTCAGGTAGATCTCGAGGATACGATCCTTGCCGAGCGCCGACTCGAGCAGGAACGTGATCGCCAGTTCCTGCAGCTTGCGTCCGAGCTGCTTGTCGCGCGACAGGAACAGGTTCTTGGCCAGCTGCTGGGTGATTGTCGACGCTCCGCGCGCGGCGCCGCCGCGCGACCAGTTGGTGAGCAGCGCGGCGGGTAGTTCGCGCAGGTCGATGCCGCGATGCCCGTAAAAGCCTGCGTCTTCGGCAAGCAGCAGAGTGCGCACGAACAGCGGCGGAACGTCGCGCAGGGCGATGAAGTCGGGGGACGCGAGCGAGACGTCGATGGGGCGGTGCGGCCCGGGGCCGTCTTCGGATCTGAAAATGAAATCGCCGCGCAGGCGCGCGATCGCCGGCGGCATCGGACGTGGCGGCCTGAAGTCGATTTTCTGGCTCACCAAGAGCGAGGCAGGGTCCGCCAGGCGTCCGCGTACACGCACGTCGATCGTGGCCGAGCCAAGGTCACGGTCGGCGCCGGGCGCCATTCCCAAGCTTTCGGGCACCACGAGCCCGGATGCACCCAGCAGGTGCGCGAAGTCCAGATGCTGCATGCCGAGTGCGAGATCGACAACCGGATCGGTATCGAGATCTCGCAGTGTGATCGAGCCCGACAGGGCGGCACCGGCCACCGTCGCGTGGACCTCCGGGACCTCGATCGTGCCCCCGATCAGGCGCCAGGCGCCATCGAATCGTATGGTCACGTCCGTCGGATCGCCGAGCTGCGGCTCGTCGTCGGCGTTATCCGCCAGCGCTCCCAAGCGCGCGCCGCGTGCGCCCATGTCCACGTGGAAACGGAGCGCATCGGTGCTGGCCTGAAGGTCCACGCGGCCGTCCGCGATACCACCATCGAGCAGCGGGTGGACGTCACGCCGCACTTCGAACAGACGTCCGGCGTCGAGCCCACGTGCCTCGATACTCCACGCGCTGCCCACCGGAGACGCCAGCTTGCGGATTGACAGGCCGGCCTGTGGCTCCACCAGCGTGAGTCGGAGGTCCTCGCCGAAAATGCCCGCCATGTCCCAGGCGGTGGCCGCCGAGCTGACCCTGACCCCTGCTGGCCCTGCGAGAGTGCCGGCGCGAACTGCGAGTCGCAGGCGGCCGGGCCACGTGGCGGCAATCACGTCGGCGTGCAGTCGCACTCCATACCTAAGGTCGAGATCGAATCCTTGCAATCGCAGCAACGGCCAGACGCCGACGTGTACCACACCGATTCGGGCAACCGCGCCATGGCGCACGGCTTCGGATTCGATCCGCGCTCGCACCCCGTGCTCCAGCATGGGTCTCAGCAACAGCGCGGCCAGGCTTACGACCACGGCCGTGGTGATCGCTCCGAGCCACCACCGCCGTCTGTGGATTCGAAATGTAAACATCGACGCAAGAATGCCACAGCCTGACCGCCCGGCGGCTGTTGGGCGGCTTCGGGTCCGATTTGTGACGGATGAGGGTCACCAAACTTGCATCCATCTCAGAAGGGCCATGACCTGACGGTCACTGTCCCGCACGAGACGCCCGGAACCTGCCGTTCACTACGAGCAGTAACGGTCCAGGAGTTTTGGGTGCAACTCGGCGTAAATCCAGGTCTCAATGAAGTTAGAATTCGGCGTAGAGGGATGTGGAGTTACAATGCGCAGATCGTGCCGGTGCAAACAAGAGTGACAACCGCACCGGCCACGCAGGCAGAGATAAGTGCCATCAGTCCGACCGTTGTGCCGTTGCTCGCCGTAGCAATTTTTATCAACTATGTTGACCGCGGAAATTTGGCGACGGCTGCGCCGCTGATAAAAGATCAGCTGCAGCTTTCCAGCACGCAGATTGGTCTTCTGCTGTCCGCGTTCTTCTGGAGCTATGTCCCCGCGCAGATACTGGCCGGCTGGCTGGCGGAGCGCATCAATCCGTATCGAACCCTCGCGATTGGGTTGGCTCTGTGGTCGATCGCGACAGTCGCGTTTGGCCTGATGAGCGGATTCTTTGCCCTGATGGCGCTGCGCATTTTGTTGGGCCTCGGGGAGAGTGCCGCGTACCCCTGCATCTCAAAACTGCTCGCACACCACCTATCGTTGGACAAACTGGGTAGTGCGAACGGATTGATTATGACGGGCCAGGGCGTCGGCCCCGCGTTTGGGACCTTTGTTGGCGGTCTGTTGATTGCCCAATTTGGCTGGCGCAGTGTTTTTGTTCTCTTCGGTCTCGTCTCGTTTCTGTGGCTCCTGCCATGGTTTGCCTCGACACGTCGTGCGGCAGCGTACTCCGACCAGCACTCGGGCGATCGAGGGCCGTCGTTCGCTTCGATCGTGCGGCGCCGTGAGATTTGGGGTGCGAGTCTTGGCCAGTTTTGTCAATCGTACGCATTCTATTTCGTCATCTCATGGTTGCCGCTGTATCTTGTGAAGTCGCGCGGTCTATCGGTAGGGCAGATGGGCGAACTCGGCGGCCTCATCTATCTTGTCTACGCTGCGAGTTCCTATTGCGTCGGCCGGCTGTCCGATCTGTGGATTGGCGCGGGCGCCAGCATTAATCGCGTGCGAAAAACAATCGTGATTTCGGGTCACGTGATAGTTGCCGTGAGTCTCGCTGCCGCGGCGGTCGGCGACCTTCGCGTATCGGTCATCAGCCTTTTCTGTGCGGGATTTTCATTTGGGCTGTCTACGCCTAGCTTTTTCGTGATCGGTCAGACGCTCGCCGGACCGCAGGCGGCGGGCAAGTGGGTAGGGATCCAGAATTGCGTGGGGAATTGCGCCGGGATCATCGGGCCGATCATTACCGGGCTCATTGTTGATGTTACTGGGCAGTACTATTGGGCGTTCATCACCGCGGCGGCGATGGCGACAATCGGAATAGCGGGCTGGGGCTTGATGATTCGTAAGGTGGCGCCGCTCGACTGGGCATCCGCCAATGACGCACGCGCCGCAATCGCAAGAAACTCGGTATGATTTGGTTTCG
>Ga0210399_10003473_pt1 | contig 12268 bp, 11 predicted proteins | sample IncBWC14MmetaG_FD_150865 | JGI IMG/M metagenome (GOLD analysis project Ga0210399, IMG submission 150865) | Forest soil microbial communities from Barre Woods Harvard Forest LTER site, Petersham, Massachusetts, United States - Inc-BW-C-14-M | ecosystem: Environmental > Terrestrial > Soil >... | reverse complement strand
GTTGGTACGCCTCTACTGATACTTGAAGTTGCCCGTTCCTGTTCAAGCTGGATTTACGACCATCACGGCGGACTCAGTTTTGTCGTGTGGCTTCTGATATTGGCTGCCGTTTATTTCTGGGTGTTGCCACTATTTGGCTTGCATCTGAATTGGCACGTCCTCGCACCGTAGTCCAAACTGTTGCGAGATTGCGTCTGGCGCTCATCAGCTATTGGTTGCTTTTGTCATCGTTCCCCTTGTTCTGGTTCTATGGTTGACCGGACTAAAAGCATTGGCGGTTTGGCTGATTCTTCCGCTATTTCTGGTTTTGGTCGCAGTCGGAGAACGGGGATTCCGAATTTGGAAGCGGCTTTGGAAAATCCCCTGATTCAAACTGAGCCATTACCGGATTATTCGTAGGCTCGACAGACATTTGCCCACCGGCGATGATTGGCAGCAAAATGACGTGTCGCGTTTTTGTTCTGCTCCTGGTCCCGTTGACCACGGCCGCGGCCGAGACTGCTGCTCCGGCGTCCGCCACGGCAGATCCGTCCGCTGGCGGATTCGACGCGAAAGCGGCGGAGCGGTTCGCGAAGCTGGCGCTTGCGTGCGTGCACAAGGAATATCCGAACAAGATCAGTCACGTGTTGAATAGCGATGCCGATGTCGCGCCGCCGCACAAACTCACGCCGGCGTTTTGCGGCTGCTACGACTGGCATTCGTCCGTGCATGGACATTGGTTGCTCGTTCGGCTGGTGCGAACGTTTCCCGATGCAAGTTTTGCAGGCGCAGCTCGCGAAGCGCTGAAGCAAAGTCTGACGGCGGACAATTTGAAACAAGAGGCCGCTTATCTTCGCGGGGCGGGCCGCGCGAGCTTTGAGCGCCCCTATGGATTGGCGTGGCTGCTGCAATTGTGCGCCGAGCTGCGCGAATGGGATGATCCGCAAGCGGGAGAGATGTCAGCGAATTTGCGGCCCCTGGAAGAAGCTGCAGTCGAGCGCTTGAAAACGTGGCTACCGAAATTGTCACATCCGGTGCGAATCGGCGAGCACGATCAGACCGCCTTCGGGCTCGGGTTGATGCTCGATTACGCGCGCACCGTCGGCGATGAATCTTTCGCCAAACTGGTCAGCAATTCGGCACGGAAATTCTTCCTGACCGACAAAAATTGCCCGCTCGCTTACGAGCCGTCCGGCGAAGATTTTCTCTCGCCGTGTCTGGGTGAGGCAGACGCGATGCGGCGCGTGCTTTCTCAAGACGAATTTGCGAAATGGCTAAAGGAATTTTTACCGCAAATTCCAACGACGCCGGCACAGAGCGGGGCGCCTACCCGTGAATGGTTGCCCGTCACGCGCTCGCCCGACCCGAGCGATCCGAAGCTGGCGCATCTCGACGGACTAAACTTGAGTCGCGCTTGGATGTTGGAAGGAATTATTTCCGCACTTCCCGCCGATGATCCGCGCCGGTTCCATCTTTCAGCCGCGGCCGAAGAGCATCGGCGCGCGGGACTAGCGGCGGTGACCGGCGAACATTACGAAGGCGGACACTGGCTTGGGAGTTTTGCGGTTTATCTGACGACGCGACGTGGCATTCAACGCGGGACGCCACATGCGCGATAGACCGCAGAAAACGTCCAACGCTCAACGTCCAACATCTAACGTCGAATTCAGAACCGAGATTGCCGATGGAGCAGTTTTGAAATCTAAAGTCTAAAATTCTGCGGCCAGGGTGGCGGAATTGGCAGACGCGCCGGACTTAGGGATCTGGTGGAGTAATCCTCAGCACGGACGACTTTGCGTCGTCGCTTTTTTCGCGTTCATAGGCCGCCCTTTGGCCATCGGGGGAGTCGGAGGCAACGGACAGTATCGCCTCCTGCCTGCGCACAGGAAGAACGATACACTTGGGGGCGGCACAATTATAGGCTGTGCCCCGCAATCGAGCACGTGTCGTGCTTAAGCTAATCCCCAAACTCTGTGAAAGGGCGCTGGATATGATTCTCTTGGAGGTAGATACGCCAGGGAGGGGCGGAGGCGAGCCGAGCTAGCTCGCGGGATATTTTCCCATCACGAGAATGAATACTTCATCAATCAGTGAAGACGATCTCAAACAGGCGCGCATTCTGATCGTTGACGATGACGTGGGAATTATCTGTCTGTTACAAAACGTCTTTAATCGCACCGGTTTTGTAAACCACACAAGTCTCACCGATTCACGGGATGCGATTCAGCGAATCTTTGAATTGCAGCCCGATCTGATCCTGCTCGACCTGAATATGCCGAATATAACCGGATTCGACATACTCCACGAACTTCGGCACAACCTACCTCCGAGCGCCTTTCTGCCCGTTTTGGTGGTTACAGGCGAATCTGATCCGAAGACGAAACGCAAATCGTTGGCCGCAGGCGCTACGGATTTTCTGCAAAAACCCTTCGACATGACCGAACTGCTCATGCGTATTCGCAATCTTCTCAGGACTCGTCTTTTGCATCTCGAGCTCGAAAAACAAAACATAGTCCTGGAGCAGAAAGTTTCCGAACGAACGGCGGAACTAACCAGCACGCTCACCGAATTGAAGCAAACGCAGAACCAGATCGTCCAGCAGGAACGGCTTCGTGCGTTCGGGGAAATGGCGGGAGGTGTCGTGCATGATTTCAACAACGCGCTGTTGTCGATCATCGGTTACAGCGATCTGCTCCTGGCCGAGCCCGATATTCTGGCCGACCGCCGCATGACGCTCAGCTACCTCAAAACAATGAATACCGCCGGCCGCGACGCGGCGCAGGTCGTAAGCCGGCTGCGTGACTTTTATCGGAGCCGCGAGAGCGAAGATATATTCGCTCCCGTCGATTTGAACGAAGTGATCGAGCAATCCGTTTCGCTGACACAGCCAAAGTGGAAGACACAGGCCCATACTTCCGGGCACAAGATCGAGATGGAGCTCGATCTTGAAAAAGTTCCACCGGTCAGCGGAAATCCCGCCGAGCTGCGCGAGGCATTGACAAACCTTATTTTCAACGCCGTGGATGCGATGCCCGCCGGTGGAACAGTCACCCTCCGCTCGCGCCCCAAAGACAAGGCGGTACTTTTCGAGATTTCGGATACCGGGACTGGCATGAGCGAGGACGTACGGACCCGTTGCCTGGAGCCATTCTTTTCCACCAAAGGGGAAAAAGGGACCGGCCTCGGGTTGTCCATGGTCTTCGGCATCATTAAACGCCACAATGGCACCCTGGACATCGAAAGCGCCCTGGACCGCGGTAGCACATTCCGAATCCGGCTCCCGGCGGAGTCGGAGGGCATGGCGACCAACGGGGCCAACGCGAAGTCCTGAGATAAAGTTACGTTCTCAATGATGGGCTCACAATCTGGGCTTTGGACGCGCCACGCCGAAAGCGCCATAAAGATCCAGCATTGAAATCGCAGATTCGAAATCTAAACTCTAGAATTCGTTGGCCAGGGTGGCGAAATTGGCAGACGCGCCAGACTTAGGATCGCGAAATCATCGATTTCAAGACGGTGCTTTTCATTTCAAAGCGAAACGTTTTTACGAGGGGAAAACGTCAATTGGGCCCAAATAGTGCAATGCCGCGAATGGCGAGTTGAAAACCGCTCGCTCTAGCACAAATTCTAGTACACAAACACGCCAGACCGTTCGCCGGCTGAGTGTCTTTCGCCTTCGTCCGACACCCAGCGTGGCGGAAGTGGCAGATGCGCTGGACTCAAAATTCAGAAATCATCGATTTCATCTGATCACTTCTGATCAAACGCCGCTCACCTTTTTCATAGGTAAATCGAGCGTTTCTCGCGTTTTTCGTCCGGCATCGAGGGACGGCCAGAGAACAGCCGAAAGTAGAACAAAAAGTAGAACACAGCTCGTTCTTGAGGAACGGACCCCGCGCGCCGCGGGCGATTTCAAAGAGCCGTAAGCGCGATCAAGTTTTTCGATGTCGAGCGAACCAAAAAGCCACCACGCGGTAAAACGTGACGGCGTATCGTGAAATGCTGCTGCTTGTTAGGCTTTGCTGATTTGTTGGAGGCTTATTTGCCGTGCAGATTTGCCCACTTCCAGGTAGGCTTACAAGCCTTCCACGAGGAAGCCGTGTGTCACATTGGCCCCGTCAATAGCCTGTCCCATGACCGCTCCTGGGTTGTTGTTGTCCAAGGGGATGGTGCCCTGGCCTGCGCCTGTGCCCGTGCCCGGAACATCGAACGTCGTGATGGTGCCGCCGAAAGCGCGCAGAAAGCCGTGATTTACGAAGTTTCCGTCAATGTAATTTCCCGCGATCGCTCCTAGGGTGTTGTTGCTTTCAGGGAGGGTGCCCTGGCCTGCCCCTGTGCCCGCGCCCGGTGCATCGAACGTGCTGAAGGTGCCCTGGCTAGACCGCACGAAGCCGTGAAGCACACCTGTTGCGTCGACGTAAACTCCTTCGATCTCTCCTTTCGGAGTGTTGCTTACGCCGAATGTGCCCTGACCTGCCCCTGTGCCTGCGCCCGGGGCATCGAACGTCGTGATCGTGCCGTTGGCGGCGCGCAGAAAGCCGTGACCCACACCGCTGGCGTCAACGTAGAATCCCGTGATCTCACCCGGCTCATTGATGGCGTTGGGGTTGGTGAATACGGAACCCGTGGGGTCGAACTCGGTGATTTGGCCGCTAGGAGCGCGCACGAAGCCGTGCTGTACTGAGTTCGCGTCCACGTAGAATCCGGTGATTGCGCCTAATGGGTTGATGCCAGCGGGAGTGAATTCTGAGGGGAAGGTCCCCTGGGGAAACGGTCCCGTGCCCGCGTCCGGAGCATCGATCTCGGTGAAGGTGCCGTTAGCAGCACGCACGTAGCCGTGACATCGGGCGTTATTGTCGGAGTAAAATCCCGCGATCTCCCCAGATGGGTTGATGGCGTAACCACGCGTACCCTGGCCGGGCCCGATGGTTCCACAATTTGTTGAACAAGTGCCCGCGCGCGGATCGTCGAAGATGGTAAAGGTCCCGTCGGGAGCGCGCAGGAATCCGTGCCGGGCAGAGTTGGCGTCCCGGGTGAATCCCTCAATCGCCCCTGAAGTGTTGATGCCATTAGCGAAGGTGCCCTGGCCTGCCCCCGTGCCCGCGCCCGGTGCATCGAACGTGGTGATGGTCGTCGTCTTCGTTCCGCCAGCATTCACGGAAGGGCCCAGCCCCAACGTGCAGAGGACCAGGCAAAGCGCCATTGGTAGACGCGGGTAGACGTTGGACGTGCAAACAGATTCAAAGATTTTGGTGGGAATGTTAGACAGGGTATTTTTCATAATTCGTTCTTGTTAGTTAATCAGGTTATTCATTTGGAAAGAGGCTGGCTATAACCAGATCGCACTAAAAAGGCTGACCAGTTTCGCTTGTCGCGGGAACCAAGGGCTTTGAGCTGCGCAGCATCTCTTGAGAAAGCATTCTCTCAGTGCGAAAGTCGCGTCGTGAAAATGAATGGCGCGATCTACGGGCGCACAGTCTCATCGGTCCCAAAGCAGCGCCGGCGTCGTTTAGTCATGTCGTTCGAAATGGTGCGGCTGGATCGCGCGTCGTCCGAGCCGCTTTACCAACAACTGTATCGTCAAATACGAGAAGAACTTGAGAGCGGCAGTTTTGATTCAAGCGCTTCCCGTGTGCCTTCCTCACGAGTTCTCGCTGCAACTCTCGAGATTTCGAGACCGACCGTAAACGAGGCGTTCTCAAAGCTGCTTGCAGAGGGCTATCTTCAAGCCCGGAAACGGTCTGGTATCTTTGTCGCCGATCATTTACCGGCAACTTTTCTGAAGGCTGCCAGGGCGACGACGACCGCGCGCACCGAGCGTTCCCCGCGTGTCGCCCGACGAGTGACCAGAATGACCGATTCTCGCAGCGGCCGAGAACTCGATGTCGGCGTTGGCGGCCCGCCGAGCGTCACATTCGTCGCGGGGTTGCCGGCCGTGGATGAATTCCCGATTGCGGTTTGGGAACGCTTGCGCGAGCAGGTTTTGGCGAAAAAGGGAGCGCACCTATTGCGTTATACCTCGAGCCGTGGCGAGATCGAACTACGGAAGGCAATCGCTGCTTACTTGTGCGACTTCCGCGGCGCCAATTGTCATCCCGACCAAATTGTAGTCGTGGGCGGCATGCAGCAGGCGATGCTCGCGTGCGCGCTCGCGTTAATCAATGAGGGTGAAGTGGCATGGATCGAAGATCCCGGCTTCCATCAGGCACGTAATGTCTTGGCTTTTGTCGGGGCCAAAATGGTTCCGCGCGCGATCGATCGGGAGGGGCTGGTAATCGCGAAGTGCTCACGGCAAAATTCTCCCAGACTCATTTTCGTCGCACCGTCGCACCAATTTCCCCTCGGTGTGACGATGAGCCTGAAGCGGCGGAAAGCTCTGATCGAGTTCGCAGAGTCGTGCGACGGCTACATCCTGGAGGATGATTATAATTCCGAGTTTCGTTTCGATGGGCCGCCGCTGCCATGTCTTCAAGGTCTGGACCATGCCGGCCGGGTGATTTATGCCGGCACTATGAGCAAGATCCTTTACCCATCGCTGCGCCTCGGTTTTGTGATTGCACCGCCACAACTTGTCGACACCCTCGTCAAGGTGCGCGCTGTCATGGACCAGCACTCCCCAGCGATTGATCAAGCTACCCTGGCGCGTTTCATCACCGAAGGATTTTTCCTTAGCCATGTGAAACGGATGCGCGAACTCTATGCCCAGCGACGCGTATTCTTTATCAAACAATTCCAAAAATGGCTGGGCGACTATTTCGATCTGGAGGTAACGCCGGCCGGTTTGCACTTCATCGCCTGGCTGCGACGCAAAGAAGATTTTCCGTTATTCATGCGTGCTCGTCAGGAAACCGGCGTTTGGCCTCGGCCTCTTTCTTTCTTCTGCATCAAGGCGCAGCTAAATCCGGCATTCGTTTTTGGATTCGCGGCCTGGTCGCAAGCGCAAACTGAACAAGGTTTGGCAAAACTAGCTTCGGCAGTTAAACAACTGAAGCAGTGTGGCGCGGGAAAGGGTTCATCGTTTCAAATCGAGCCTTTCTCACCTGCTGGTTCATACTGGCCCTCGACAGCTGTCCGATCAAAGTAACTGGCTAACGAAGATTGGATTGAGCAAAACAGCCGGGCCCTTTCGAACCCACGCGACAATCAGAAAGACTTGTGGACGCAACCGGGCGCTTGCGGCTCATTCGCGAAACGCGCCGTCGTCCACCTGATGAGCAGCTCCTCGAGCGGCGCACCGGGCTGGGCAATCGTGAAGTGGTCGCGCCCCGTGAATGTCCAGTACTCGAGTCGTTGACCAGCAGAACAGCGCGCTTCGACATACGCGTCGGTGGCTGACGGCGGCACGACGTTGTCCGAGAGGCCTTGCGCGATTACGACGGGAGCATGTATCGGAGCGTCCGCCGTATTCTGCTCAAGCCGAGCTTGAAGTGCTTTGTTCGAACTCGTCGCCAATGCTGGACCGGCGAACGTTGCAGCCAGTGCCTCGATGCGTTCCGAATCCTCGGGCGGCACGAAGTCGCATAAGTTTACTATCTGACGCGCAGCATCGAGCGCCTCGGGCCGAAGCGCTTGCTCGAATGTGATGTCAGGGTAGAACCGGCTGTACGACAGCGCGAGATACGCTCCAAACCGCTTGTCCACCGCGACGTTCATTGCGAGAATGTTCTTGATGTTCGCGGCCGGTGCGATTGCCGCGACGCCGAGGATTTCGAGATCCGGCGCGTAGCGTGGCCCGACAATGCCGGTCCAAAGCGCTGCGTGCCCCCCCTGCGAGTGACCCCACACCACCATGCGTTTGTCGAGCGTAAGCTCGGACATCTGCTGCGCGGCACGGACCGAATCGAGCGCCGCACGCGCTTCGCCTTCGCCGATCAGGTAGGGATGTGGGCCACCCTTCTCTGCGAAGGAGTAATCTGTCTCGACCATGACCCAGCCAGCCTTCACAATCCGGTCGCGCCCGGGGATGCCCGCGGTTGGTGCCGACAAAAGCGACGGCATGCATTTCTGCAGCAAGCCCGTCGTGGCGTGCGCCCACGCGATGACAGGACGTGGGCCTGCGGGAGGATCGGACGCCGCGAACACTGTCGCGACCGCCGTCGCTGGCGTGCTGTCGTCCACAGTGGTTGCATAAAGGATGCGCCAGCCTCGCATGCCGGCTGGCAGTATCACGTCTTTGAGCGGCTCGCTCCGCAGTAATGCGCCAGGCTGGCGCGACCGGTCCGACGGCGGATCGTAGAACGCATCTGGCGCGTGCGCAGTGACGCTCGCGCGAACCTCCTGGGGTGTCGGCGTGGCGCTCGACTCTGACGACGCTCGTTTGGGTCGATTGCAGCCAGCTCCGGCGAGCAAAACAAGCAGCACCGCGGAGACGATCGAACGAAGTCCGGCAATCTTCATAAGCCCCTTCTCCTAGCAAGCTATGATCCGCTGTCCATCGGGCGAGCGAGACGACCTAACGAGAAAGAGACAAGCCACGGGTGGGATCGGTAGCAAGCTCGCGTTTGAACCTGGAGCGGCAGCGCAAGAACGATCGGACGGATGCGCGGGAGTTGTCCGTGGGGGAGGATCGCCGGTAGGCGGCACGCTTGCTCTCGCCTTACTTCGTTTCGCGCCAGAGCTTCGGAAAAATGCGTTGCCCTATATCCGGTCGTGCATCGTAGAATACGAGAAGCGTGGCGAAGACGATCGGAAGAACAAAAAGACCGCTGCGGCCGAAGACACTCAGTAGATAAGACAATGCGACGTAGCTCGCGATGATTGTAACCTGCGCGGCGTAGGCCGCCTTCGAGCGCCGGCGATCCTGCTCGAGGTTGCCGATGACTGGCGCAGCGTAGGGAGACGTTCCGATCTTTCCCGGCGTGGTCACCGTTTCAAAGTTGTGCTGGGCTCGGGCGCCCGTCACCAGGGCCATGACTGCGGCCGACACCCAGAAACCCGGTCGCGACAAGAGCGCCGGCCAGTCCATCCCACTCGCCGCGCCGAAAATGAAGGCGGGTATTCCCATGGGCAGGCTGATAATTGCAGCAACCAGCCCGAGGAAAATTCCCAGCACTAAGACCGCCGTCAGGCGCAAAGCCAACCAGGTGGCGCGCGGGTCAACCGTGGTCCGATCGCCGCGTTCGCGCGTCGTGCCGACGATCAGCATCAGGCCCAGCGACAGATCGAAGGCGGTCAGGAGCAGGTAAGCGGTGACGTTCCCGCGACGAAGATAGAACGGAACGAGGGGCAGGGCATGGCGCAGCGCATCCAGCGCGATCGCGGTCACTCGCTGAAAGCCGGTCATTTCTCGCGCCTCACATCAGGCGCGAGAGGTCGCGCGGTAACGGCGAAGTGAATCGGAGTTCTTTCTTCGTCACGGGATGCGGAAACTTGAGGACACAGGCATGGAGCGCGAGGCGCTTCACCGGGTCGGTCCGCGCTCCGTATTTTTTGTCGCCGACGATCGGGCATCCGGCGTCAGCCAGTTGGACACGGATCTGATGACGGCGTCCGGTCACCAAGGTCAACTCGACGAGTGTCCGCCGCGGAGCGCGCGCCAGGACCCGGTAATGCGTGATGGCATGCCGTGTCTGGGCACGGCGCGGAGTACTGTAGACCTTGAAATGATTTGTTTCATCAAGGTCCGATTCAAAAACGCCACTTTCGGCAGCGAGTCGGCCTTCCACGACGGCCTCATAACGTTTCTCGGCTTCGTCCCAGCCCGTTTGCAATGTTTGCTTCGCTGCGGCGGTCTTCGCGAAAACCATCAGGCCCGAGGTCTCTCGGTCGAGACGATGTACGATCCAAATGCGATCCCGGGCGTGCCCTCTCCCTTGCCGAACATAATCCGTGAGTTGGAAGTAAGCCGTCTTCTTCGTTTCCGCTTCGCTTGCAACGCTGAGAAGATTCTCCGGTTTGTCGATCACGATGAGCGTCGCGTCTTCAAAGAAGATCTTCATTCCCGAAGACAACACGGTTTTCGGGACGCCGATAAGGTCGGAGCGGACAGCGACTACATCACCGGGCAGAAGGCCGTGATTAAACTGAGTGACCGGGCGGTCGTTCACGGTCACGGCCTGAAACTTTAGCCAGGTGCGCACACGTTTGCGTTTCACCTCTGGCCAGGTGGCAAAGAGATAGGCGAGAAGTTCCGCCGGCTTCTCGACGATGCTCCGCTTCGGCATTCTAAGAATCTAGCGAGGCAGGCGCGGTGCGCATTTGCGTGAAACGGTTCTTCGCGCTGGCCTTAGTGAGTTTCCTCTTCGCGGTCGCCTGATTGCAACCCTCTTGCCGGATCCTCGGCGGCCTCGACTTCTGCTTTCACTTCCTGTTCCGCGATTCTTCCGCCTTCCGATCTTGCTGTCCCCAGGTTTAGAAAGCCAACCCTGTTGTGAACCAGGAAAGCTCGCGAAGTATTTTGGCTTCATCTCAGCTTATTGTTTCGGCGGCGTGCAGGGATCGGGCGTGCAGCTACAGAATTAGATTGTCGAACTTGCGATCAAAAGAATCGCATTCCCATTGACTGCCGTGATAGTCTGGGCGGCCTAACCAGACAAAACTATGTTACATATTATTTGGTCTATCATTATCGGTTTCATCATCGGTCTGATTGCGCGCGCCATCATGCCCGGTGCACAACATCTCGGCTTTATTGCCACCACGCTACTCGGCGTTGGCGGTTCAATAGTTGGTGGATTAATCGCCCGCTTGTTCTCCAAACCGGCGCCCGGTTCTTCGTTTCATCCCGCCGGTCTTATCATGTCGATTATCGGTGCACTCATCTTGCTCTTTATTTGGGGCAAAATGAACCCCTGATGCAGTTGGTAGTGCGGGATTTCAGGGTACGAACTGGAGGCCAAGTCGTTTCCAGCAAGCCTGCATCCTCGCCAGAGCTGAGATTCCATAACTGACAAGTGCAAGAAGTCCGATAAGGATGAATGCCGCGCCCACCGACTGCGGAATCTTCAATCGAGCGACCCCACGCACTATCGGCCTCAACAGGTAGCTGAGCAGCAGCGCAAGAACGATCGGCAGCAACATCGAGCGCATGAAGTAGGGAGTGTAGAAAACGGCCAGAGGACTAATGTTTAAAATTAGGACACTACCGAAAAACCACGTTTACGAAGTCCGACCGCGCAAGGATAAGCGCGGCGTCGATTTAATCTCGGACGTGTGTTGGCATCCGGCACGTTGTGGTACGGCGAACCTAACGGCGTCAGCCAACGCAGTCGGTTACGCGAAAATTTTCAGTCGCTCGACTTTTTGCATTGTTCACTGAGGCGACGTAGTACCTTTAATCCAGGTTCAAGATTGGGAGGAGACCGATGGTAGCTGAAAGCTACTCTTTTCGATTCCGTTCCAGATTCCTTAATCTCTACCCATTCCAACCCTTCATCTGCGCACCCAGGGCATCCGATTCGCTCGGGCAACGAAACTAAATCGTGATAAGAAATTGTTCTTGTGATTTCGTGCCAGTCCCTGTCGCTAAGAGGAAATCTTTTGGACTTTGGTGGATAGCCTTCCGGATTTGACGGTGATTCATCCAAACATTCCAATAGGCCTGGCTTAAACGTCATTTCAGATTTGCAATAGCCGGCACACCTTCCTCCATCAGTTCCATATTTCACATAGAGAGGCAGATTTTTCGTGTCGGCACTTCTAATACTTGGGGCGCAATAAATTATAAGCGTGAACGAGAGAAAGAGAATGAAGCGAGATCTATAAATCATTTCTCCTCCGGTGGCATAACGAAAACAAGATGAGCGACCGCCGTCGAGAGCGCGGGTGGGTCGCAGTGAGGAGGTTCTAGTCATTCAAAACGTAGATGCGCGGCGGGCGGCGGTTCGCTCCATCGATTTGTTAGACGGGATTGTGGACGTTGCAGTCTCATTTGTGGCTTTTGAGCCAAGAGAGCGCCTCTTCCTCCGATTCCGTTTCAAAAATGTCACTGTGAAGACCATGGTTGGCGGCGACGGTGACCCCGAACTTCTGCGGGTCGATCATTTCTGGCCGGGCCACCATCGCAACAATAACCACCCCACCGGCAACGCGGGCCCATTCTTGAATAAAAAAGTAGCGTGTAGCGAGAGTCGGAGGCTTGAAGCCTGTAAGACCAGAAGTGACAACCAAGAGCTTCCGCAGTTGCTGCTCACGCGCAAAGGCAATCGCAGACGCCACCAACTGCACCATCTGTGGTATCGATACCTGACCAGTTGGCCGGTATTCAGCGTGGTCATCCACTATCGAAAAATGTTGCAGTTCGCTCATTGGTTTTTGCGCGTCGTTGCCGCCTAGCGAGACGGAGATAAGC
>Ga0210399_10003471_pt1 | contig 12269 bp, 10 predicted proteins | sample IncBWC14MmetaG_FD_150865 | JGI IMG/M metagenome (GOLD analysis project Ga0210399, IMG submission 150865) | Forest soil microbial communities from Barre Woods Harvard Forest LTER site, Petersham, Massachusetts, United States - Inc-BW-C-14-M | ecosystem: Environmental > Terrestrial > Soil >... | reverse complement strand
GTAGCCTTCCACCAGAATCGCAAAGTCCTGCCGACGGATCGGCTCTTTCGCGCGGTCCAGGTGGTACAGCACGTTGCTTTTCGAATAGATCGGCGTTTCCGGCGAATTCAGATACTTCGGCAAGTCATCGCCTAGTGCGCGGCAACCAAACGCCACAATTTTTCCCGACTCATTCGCAATCGGAAACGTGATGCGCCTGCGAAAGCGATCGAACAGCCGTGCGCCTGACTGGTCCCGCGAAATCACTCCCGACTCCACCAGCAATTTGTCCGCATACTTCGGCTTCAACTGCCGCAGTAGCACGTCGCCGCCGCTCGGCGCATACCCGATCCCGAATCGCGCAATCGTTTCCGCATTAAGCCCGCGATCTTCGAGGTACGCCCGCGCCGCCCGTCCCTCCGCCGTCGATTCCAGTTGCCGCACAAAAAACGCCTGCGCTTCGCGGTGAATCTCAATCAACGCCGCCCGCTGCTGATTTTCTTTGCGCTCCTCGGGCGTCCGTTCTTTCGGCCGCGGGATGGCAATGCCGCATTTCTCCGCAACGACCTTCACCGCCTCCGGGAACGGGCACTTCTCCATCTCCATCACAAAGCTGAAAACGTCGCCGCCCTTCCCGCATCCAAAGCAGTGAAAAATCTGTTTCACCGGGTGCACCGCAAACGACGGCGTCTTCTCCCCATGAAACGGGCACAACCCCGTGAAATTCTGCCCGCTCTTCTTCAGGCGCACGTATTCGCCGATCACGCGAACGATGTCCGCCTGCTGCTTCACCCGATCCGCAAATGATCCCGCTTCCGCCATTCAACCAATCTCATTTGGCAAAACGTTCCATATCAACTAGTGACGGCTAGCCACCATAGCTTTTTCCAGACTGATTGCCACAATGGGTGATTCCATTCGGTGTTTTCAAGTTCTTTAAGAAAATCTCGAAAGCAATTATAAAGAGATTGAGCAAACTCATTCCGGTTGATGCCTATTCCCCAGGAAAACTCCTGATAGTAGTTTCCCGACACGCGAATCCGCCACCCTTTCTTGGTTTGTGCCTGATGCAACAATCCGCAACGAACTGAACTATAAAACTCGCCTCCTTTACCAGCGAGCGCACGAAAGTGAGGGCGATGTTCGGGAGCGTCAAAAAAACTATTGAAGGCTATTTGGCTGCTGAATTTCGTCCTAGGAAATGGACCGACGAGCCTATAGTCGAGGGGGACGATTAAAAGCACATCATCACTGAGCTTCGCTAATTTCTCCAATTCGGCTGGTGAACTAGCCGGCCAGCCCAGCCGATAGCACTGTATTGTCTCGACCAACAAACAACAAAGACTCATGATAGCAAATCCGAAGCCCTGAGTATCTGACCCGATCAGGCAACGAATTGGACCAAAGAACCTCTCCTCGTATCTCTCACTAATAAAGTATGTCATCTGCATTTTCTGACCTTGACCAGTGCGGAGATATCGCAACACTTTTCCCCTTGGCCAATTCATCGCCAAGCGCGGACCATCAGTTTGAAACATGGAGACTCTCCGAGTCAGTTCAATTCGACGACAGTTACTGCATCGCCGCCCTGCTCCGGTGGCGGGCTCAAGACTGCTCTAACGTGTTGATGATCTGACAAGAAAATACGTAGGCCCTTCCGCAGGGCGCCTGAGCCGTGACCGTGAATGATCCGGACGCGGTCCTGATTGGCGAGAGCGGCCTCATCCAAAAACTTATCCACCTTCTCGCTTGCCTGTTCCACCGTCAATCCGATGACGTTGATCTCTCCGGTCGCGCCGCCCTCGCTCGATTGCGCACTGACCGTTATGTTCTCTCTCTTCGACGGCTGAATCGCCGCCTTCCCCTTGGCCTCTTCCTCCACTCCGGTAATCTCATCCACCGCGACTTTCATTCGTAACGGCCCGGCTTCAATCTCCGCCGTCGGTCCCTCCACGCGTCGCAGAATGACCGGCTTACTAAAACCCCTCACCCGCACCTTCACGCCAGGCTGCAAACTTCCCGCGCTGACCTTATCGAGCGTTTCCAGCCGGATCCCCAGATCCTGCTGCGATTCGGAAATCGTCTGCACCACCGCTGTGTTCAATTCTTCCTTCGCCGCACCGCGCACGTCCTGCAGTTTTCGCCGCGCCGTTTTTTCCGCTTGCGCGCGAAGTTCGCGGTCTTTCACCGCGGCCACCACGCCGGCCACATTCTCCTCGAACCGCTTCTGCATCGCCGCGAATTGTTTCTCCAGCTCCGCAATCCGCTGCTTCTGCCGTTCCACCCAGTCGGAACGCAATTTCTGCCGCTCCGCTTCCAGCGCGTGCCGCTCCTCCGCCATTTGCTTCTGCATGCGGTCCAGTTCGTCGCGGCTGCGATGCAGGTACGCAATCAGGTCCGCGGCTTCTTGCGCTTCCGGCGTCAGCAGCGACCTCGCATGCTCCATGATCTCCGCCGCCAATCCAAGCCGCTGCGCAATCGCAATCCCGCTCGACCCGCCCGGTACGCCCACCATCAGCCGGTACGTCGGCCGCAGGTTCACCTCGTCAAATTCCACCGCCGCGTTCACGATCCCCGGCGTCTTCGAAGCGTACGTCTTTAACCGGTCGTGGTGCGTCGTGGCCAGCACGATGCAATTCTTCTTGCGAAACTCCTCCAACAGCGCCACGGCCAGTGCCGCGCCCTCTTCCGGTGCCGTGCCAGTTCCCATTTCGTCCACCAGCACCAGCGATTTTGGCGTGGCCTCCGCCAGCATTGTTTTCAGGTTCAGCATGTGCGCCGAAAACGTCGAAAGGTCCGCCGCAATCGACTGCTCGTCGCCAATATCCACCAGCACCCGGTCAAAGAGCGGCAACACCGCCCGCTGCGCCGCCACCGGAATTCCAGCCTGCGCCGAAAGCGCCGCGATCCCCGTCGTCTTCAGCGCCACGGTTTTGCCGCCGGTGTTCGGCCCGCTGATCACCAGCAACCGCTCCTCGCCGCCCAGCGCCAACGACATCGGCACAATCGCGCGATTTTCCTTCCGTAGTTTATCTTCAAGCACAGGATGCCGAGCCGCATCCAGTCGCAACTCCGTCGCCTCTGCGAACTCCGGCATGCACGCATCGAAATCCCGCGCAAATCGCGCCCGCGCAAACACGCTGTCGAGATCCGCAATCGTTCCCGCGGCGGCCTGTAAAGGTCCGCTCAGCGCGCGCAATCGATCCGTCAGCTCCTTCAGGATGCGGAAAATCTCCGCGGCCTCGTCTTCCGCCAACTGCACCAGTTGGTTGTTCGTCTCCACCGTCTCAAACGGCTCCACGAACACCGTCTGTCCGGTTCCGCTCGCGCCGTGAACCACGCCCGGCACATTCCGGCGCTGCTCCGAGCGCACGGGAATCACGAACCGGTCGTTGCGCAGCGTGACATAGTCTTCCCCGCTCTCCGCCTGCCGCGAACGCAAAATCTGCCGCAGCGCCTTCTGGATCGAGTCGCGCGTCTGCTGGATGCTCGCGCGAATCCGCCGCAGCGCGCTCGACGCGTCGTCACTGATCTCCCCATTCGGCAAAACGCATCGCCGGATCGCCGCCTGCAAATCGCGAAAATCTCCCATTGACGCGCAACACGCCGCCAACAGCGGAAACTTGTCGGCGTCTTCCCGAAACTGCTGCTTCAGCCAGCCGGAGGTTTCGAGCAATGATCCCGCGTCCAGAAATTCCGCCGCCTCCAGCACCGCGCCCGGCGCTTCCAGCCTCGCCATCCACTGCTCCGGATCCGCCAGCGCGCCAAATCCCAATTCGCGCCCCAGGCGCAGCCACTCGCGCGCCTCAGGTATCAGCGCAAAAGCCCTCTCCAGCACTGCGCGGTTCGTGCTCACCTCCAGCGCATCAATCACTCGACGCCCCGGAGCGCACGTCGTCCGGAGCCGCAGCAATTCCCGCAGCTTGTCGAATTCCAGAACGTCTTGCGCCGACCGCGACATTCTTCTCCGTGTCCTCTGTGCTCTTACCTCAGCGAACTCTGTGTTAAATCTTTTTCTTAAATCCTCAACCTGTCTGCCAAATACCGCGCCGCCTCCTCCGCGTTCGCCGCGCTATATACCAGATTCCTATTCGCCTCGCCCCAAACCCGGTCTTCCGTCGAAGGCCGCGGTACCTGCTCCACTTCGCGCACCCGGTCTAGTATCGGCTGCCAGAAATCGCCCACCACCACGATCGGCTTCTCCGCGATCACCGATTTGTTCAGCATCTCCCATACCACGGCAAGCTCCACCAGCGTTCCCGTTCCGCCCTTGCAAACCGCAAACCCATCCGCCAACCGCACCAGCTCAAACAGCCGCTCGTCCCACGTCTCCATCCGCACTTCCGTGTCCACCCACGAATTCGCTTTGCGCCTGAAAAATTCCGCGGTCACGCCGTAAGTCTTTCCGCCGCCCTCTTTTGCGCCGCGCGATACGGCTTCCATCACTCCGCCAAATCCGCCGCTGCATACCGCAAACCCGCGCTCCGCCAGCAATTTTCCCAACTCGCGCGCCTCCTCATACTCAGCATCACCCGCCTTCGGCCGCGAACTCCCGAACACCGTGACAATTGTCTCCGCACTCATCGTGCGCTCTTCCTTCCCGTTTTTTCTTTACTTCATTACCTCATTGCTTCCTTGCTTCGTTCCTTCTCTCTTCTCATCAAACTCTTCCACCATCGCCAGGCACACTCCATCAATCGCCGTGTGCACCTCATGATTCTTCGCGCCCTGATTGTTGCTCAAGAACGAAAAAATCAGTTTTCTTCCGCCCGGCGTCTCTGCGTAGCCAGACAAAGTTCGCACATGTGTCACCGAACCCGTCTTCGCGTGAATCCTTCCCACGAGCGGCGGCTCTTTCATCCGCTCATTCAGCGTGCCGTCCGCGCCCGCGACGGGCAGCGAAGCCAGAAACGCGGGGAACCACACCTGCTTTTGCGCAAACTCGAGCAGCGCCACAAACGCCCGCGGCGTCACCAGGTCGTGTCGCGACAATCCCGACCCGTCCGTCTGGATCACGTCGCCCTCTGGAATCCCCGCCTTCGCGTAAAACACCCCCGGAAATTTCTGCAAATCCTCCGGCGTCAGCCAACGTCCCTGCTGCCGCGCCGCCGTCCGCAGCAGCACTTCCGTGTGCAGGTTCTGGCTGATCTTGTTCACCAGCTTCACCGAATCCTTCAATGAAATCGAAACGTGCTCGGCCAGCACTGTTCGCGTGGCCTCGCCCGGATTCGGTTCGTGCACCGCGCGCACCGTCCCGCCGACTTTGATCCCACGGTCCTTCAACAATTGCGCCAGCAGATTGGCCGCATGCAGTGCCGGCTCCTGAATCGCCAGCAGCAACTTTCGCGGAGCGCTGCCCGCCGGCATCACCCCGCTCACAAACGCCGTGTCTCCGCCCGGTTCGCGCGTCAGCCGCAAATCCGATTTCTCTTTCGCGCCGATGGTGGTCACTTCGTTCTTCACAACAAATTCCCGCGTCGCCGGCTCAACCACCGCCGTCACCTCGCCGCCCGCCTTCTCCCCCGGCGTCAACGTCAGCGTCACCGTGTTGTCGTCCACCACAATCGCGGAAATCGCCGCTCCGTACTCCCACACCATGTCGTCAATTTCCCAGCCGTCCGGATAACGTTCGCGCGGAAAATAACTGTCGTCGCCGACCACGTCTCCCGCAATTTCCTTCACGCCGCGCGCGGCGATCGCGTCCGCAAGTTCCGCCAGCGCCTTCTCCGGCGGCCCGTCAAACTCTTCCTTCGTCTCATACGGAAACTTGCGGTTCGACAAATTGGGATCGCCGCGCCCCACCAGGATCAAGTCTCCGGAAAGTTTCCCGTCAGGCGTTACCGTTCCGTGCGTCTCAAGCGTCGTGCGAAACCTGTATTCCGGTCCCAGCGTGTCCAAAGCGAGCGCGGTCGTCAGCAGCTTCATATTCGATGCCGGCAAAAAATATTCGTTCGCGTTCTTCTCGTACAGCGTCGCGCCGCTCTCCGCATCCACCACCAGCAGTCCCCACTCCCCCTTATCCACCGGGGCCGCGCCCAGCAGACTCTCGACGCGCCCGGCGAATCGCGCCTGCGCGAAGCTCACTTTCTCTCGCGAAACCTTTTCCTGTGCGGCCGAAAATGGCACCGCCGCCAGTGCAATCGCCAGCCAAATTAATCCCGGCGCGCCCTTTCTCGCGAAGCTCACGTCAATTCCGCTCTTGGCAATTCCCATGAACTGAAAGTATAGTCGAAAGTCAGTGGGCGCTTCCTTCCGCACTGTCGCGGGAAGCAAGAGCAGGGCGCATTGCCACTTCCAGCCACGCCCCGCAACTTCCGCCGCCCGGATGGTTTTATCAATTAGGGCTCAAGCACCGATTGGAAACAATAATTTGAAAAGGTGGATTCGAATGAAAAAGATTCTTTCGTTTATGGTGGCAGCCTCATTTCTCTGCCCGCCGCTGGTTGCCGACGACAACAAGGAAAGGGGGCGCCTCGAGAATTGCGGCGTTGTGATTCAGGAAATTATGGACATTCCCGACGACATCCCGCAGGACTTGGTTGACAAGGCTTACTGCATCATCGTCTACCCCTCAGTCGTCAAAGCCGCGTTCGTCTTCGGCGCCAGCTATGGCCGCGGCGCCATGACCTGCCGCAGCGGCGAACATTTCAACGGCCCCTGGAGCGCTCCCACTATGATGGCCCTTGAAGGCGGCAGCTTCGGCCTGCAGATCGGCGGCCAGGCCACGGACTTCGTTCTGCTGGTGATGAACGGCCGCGGCGCAAATTCCGTCCTCAGTTCGAAGGTAAAACTCGGCGCCGACGCCTCCGCCGCCGCCGGTCCCAAAGGCCGCAACGCGGAAGCCTCAACCGACGTCACCCTGCGCGCGGAGATCCTCTCTTACTCCCGTGCGCGTGGCCTCTTCGCCGGAATCTCCCTTGCCGGTTCGACGGTGCGCCCGGACAACAGCGCGAACCAGAAACTCTACAAAAAGGACGTCGCTTCGAAGGATATCGTCTTCAAAGGCGTCGTGCCTGTTCCTGCCGCTGCGCAAAAGCTCATCTCCTATCTCAACAAGAAATCCCCAAAGAACCTCGCCTCTGGCAAGGAAATCTAGCCCTAACGCAAACTCAGCTTTACATTTAACGGGAAGCCCCGCGGTAAAATCTGCGGGGCTTTTTTCTTGCATTTATAACAAATATGACCTATAGTCATTTATGGTTACAGGTCATATTATGCCCACCATCTCAACAACCCTCCCCGCCAATCGACGCGAGCGCCAATCCCTCGAGCGCCGCGAGCGCCTTTTTCGCGCCGCCCTCGATCTTTTCGCCCGCAAAGGCTTCGACGAAACCACGGTCGAAGACATCACCAATGCCGCCGATCTCGGCAAAGGCACTTTCTTCAATTATTTCCCCAGCAAGGACCACATCCTCCTCGCTTTCGGTGAAATGCAGCTTGGCAAGCTGCGCGCGGCCGCTGATGAAGCTCGCACAAAGAACGAGCCAATGAAGGTGTTCCTCCGTTCGCTAGGCGCGCGCATGACGCAAGAGCCGATTCGCAATCCCTCGATCATCCGCATTCTCCTGCAGGCGTTTCTCTCCAACACGCCCGTTCGCGAATCCATGATGGACCTGCAAGCGCGCGTAATCGCAATCCATGCGGAGATGATTCATCTCGGCCAGGAGCGCGGAGAAATCCGCGACGACCTGCCACCCGAGGTCCTTGCCCACGTTTTCCGGCAAACCGTTTTCGGAACCCTCTTGATCTGGTCCCTCTATGGGGATGCCTCACTGCTCTCCCGCATAGAAGACGCCTTCGAAGTGCTCTGGACCGGGCTCGCACCGCGCCCCGCACCGTCTCCGGGCCCGGCGGCCGGATAATTTACATTGGAGAAGGAGCTATGAATCGCAAGTTGCTGATTCCTGTTCTCGTCGTCGCCGCCCTCATCGGGCTGGCGGTGTACTCCTCTGGCATGCTCCATCGCGACGCTTCGCTCCATGGCTCCGGTACCGTCGAGGCCCGCAACATTCGCGTCGGCTCGAAAATCGGCGGGCGCATTGACAAGGTTCTCGTTCGCGAAGGCGATCCCGTCGAAGCCGGCCAGGTGCTGATCACCTTCGACGAGAAGGAACTTGCCGCATCGCTCGCGCAATCCCGCGCCGCCGCGGATAAATCAAAACGCGGATACCGTCCCGAGGAAATTGCCGAAGCTCGCGCCGCCGCTGCCCAGGCCAAAGCCGAATACGATCAAAAAAAGAACGGCTACCGCAAGGACGATATCGACGCTGCGCAAGCCGACCTCGACCGCGCCACCGCTGACGAAGCGCGTGCGCGTCTAGACGCGCAACGCTACGACGCTCTGGCCGAAAAGGATCTCGTTTCCAAACAGCAGCGCGATGCCGCGGATGCCAATTGGAAAATGGCGCTGGCGCAACAGGCAAATGCCCAGCACAAACTGGATCAGCTGCATCTCGGCTATCGTGCTGAGGAAATCGCCGCCGCCGAAGCGCGCTATCGCCAGACGCAGGCGACGCTCGACAAATTCCAAAATGGCTCTCGCGTGGAAGATATTTCTTCCGCCAATGCCGCGCTCGCTTACGACGAAGCCCGCTTTCGCGAACGCCAGGTCCTCGCGCCCGCAGCTGCTTCCATCGAGGTCCTCGACGTTCGTCCAGGCGATCTGATCGCTCCCAATACGCCAATCGCCACGCTCCTCGAGCGCGATCAGATTTATGTCCGTATCTACATTCCCGAAACCGAGATCGGCCGTCTGCATCTCGGGCAGAAAGCCCAGATTCGCGTGGACTCTTTTCCCAGTCAGGTATTCGACGGCGCCGTCGAGCAGATCAATCAGCAAGCCGAATTCCTGCCGCGCAATGTGCAGACCGTGGAAGAGCGTGTCCACCAGGTTTTTGGCGTGAAGGTGCGTATTGACGATACGTCGCACCGCGTGCGCGCCGGCATGGCTGCCGACGTCACGCTGGCGCCCGGGAGCTGACCTGTGACCGACTCCGTAAAGCCCGCCATTTCCGCCGAACATCTGGTTCGCCGGTTCGGCAGCTTCACGGCCGTCAACGACGTCAGCTTCCGCGTGGAAAAAGGGGAAATCTTCGGTTTTCTTGGCCCCAACGGCAGCGGAAAAACCACCGTCATTAAAATGCTCACGGGCTTGCTGCCGCTCTCTGGCGGCGACGCTTCCGTCCTGGGCATCGATGTGCGCAAGGATCCGGAAACCGTCCGCGAAAACATCGGCTACATGTCGCAGAATTTCAGTTTGTATTCCGATCTCACCGTCACCGAAAATCTCACGTTCTACGGCCGCATTTACGGCCTCTCCAACGATCGTCTCCGCAAGCGCATGGACGAAATCATCCAACTCAACGGCCTCGGCCCGTACTTGAATCGTCTCTCCGCGCAGCTTTCCGGCGGGTGGAAGCAGCGCCTCGCCCTCGGCTGCGCTATGCTGCACGAGCCAAAATTAATTTTCCTCGACGAACCGACTGCGGGCATCGATCCTGTCGCGCGCCGCCAGTTGTGGGACCTGCTCTTCGAACTCTCCGCCCACGGCATCACTTTCTTTGTCACCACGCATTACATGGACGAAGCCGAACGCTGCAGCCATGTCGCCTACATCTACTACGGCAAGCTCATCGCCGACGGCACACCCGATTCCCTGCGCGAACTGCCTGATGTGCAGCCCCCCGGCACGTATCGCGTGGAGATTACCACCCCGGAAGTCACACGCGCCCTGCGCATCGCGCGTACTATTCCCAGCATTCGCAGCGCCACTATCTTCGGCCAGTCTATCCACGCGCTAATCAACGACGATCTGGACCTCGATCACCTTCGCGAACAACTGCTCAAACAGGGCATCGTCGTCGCGGAAATCCGCCCGCTCGCCCCCTCTCTCGAAGATGTCTTCGTTGAACTCACTTACAAGCATCAGTCCGAGAGTGAGGCCTCCCGTGATTAATCCGTTCCGCGGTTTCAGCGCCGTCTTCTACAAGGAAGCGCTGCACGTGCGCCGCGACTTCGGCACGCTTTTTTTCTCGCTCATCATTCCGCTGTTGCAGATGTTTTTGCTGGGCTTTGGAATTGACACCAACATCCGCCAGATCAACACCGTCGTCTACAACGCCGACGGCCGCCGCGAAAGCCGCGAACTGCTCGACCGTCTCCGCAACTCCGACACTTTCCGTCTGGTCCGCTTCGTGGACACCGACCACGATCTTACCGACGCCATCGTCTCCGGCAAATGCCGCGTCGGCATCAAAATCCCCGTGGACTATTCCGACAAGCTTCTCCACCAGATGAGCGCCCAGGTGCTTGTGCTGATCGATGGCTCAGATTCTTCCGTCGCCGGGCAGGCCATCAACGTCACCACCGCCATCGGCCTTGATGAATCCCTCCACCGCGTCCTCGCCACCACCGGCGCAACCACGTTTGCCGTGGACATGCGCCCCAAAATTCTCTTCAACCCCGACTCCCGCTCGCCAAACTTTTTCCTTCCCGGCCTCACCGCAATCCTTCTGCTCAACGTCACCACCTTTCTCACCGCGTTTTCCATCGTCCGCGAAAAAGAGCGGGGCACACTCGAACAGCTCTTCGTTACCCCGGTGCGCCCCATGGGCTTGCTCCTCGGCAAGCTGCTTCCCTACCTGATGATCGGCTTTTTCGAGCTCTGCATGATTCTCACCTTCATGCGCTTCATCTTCAGCGTGCCCATTCACGGCAGCGTGCTGCTGCTCGCACTGCTTTCCCTGCCCTACATCTTCGTCTCGCTCTCGCTCGGCATCCTGATCTCCAGCAAAGCCAATTCCCAGGCGGAAGCCATGCAACTCGCCTTCCTCACCATTCTCCCCAGCATCTTTTTCTCCGGCTATATTTTTCCGCGCGAAACCATGCCCAAATTCTTTTATATCCTCAGCTACTTCGTCCCCGCCACTTATTTCATCGACATCACCCGCGGCATCATCCTCCGCGGCGCCGGTTGGGTCCATCTCTGGATCGATGCCGTGGCCCTCTTCTTCATGGGCACGATGCTCCTCGTCATCGCCGCCCGCCGCTTCCAGAACAAAGTCATCATGGCGTGATATTCTGCTTTCGCTGTCCACTCTCTGAATTGCACGCTTCATAAATTCCGGGGGATTTCAGCGCTGGGCAGTGGTTCCGGGCTAACTGTGAGATTTCAATAGGTTGTCCATTCGAGCATAACCGGAGAAGCTGATTGTGTTCAGCAGTCGACTTCAACCGGAGGCACCCGAATGGACATTCATAAGAATGCACGACTCACCTTTGTGCGTCGAGAACAGTTAGCAGAATTAGTGATTCTTCAGAGGCAGACCTTGAACTCGGCGGCCGCCGAGTTCAAGGTCTGTGCTCGCACCGCTGCCAAATGGACGCGCCGCTATCGACAGCAAGGACCGGCTGGTTTACCGGACCGTTCTTCTCGTCCTCTGCGGTCCCCACGCCGCACTTCTGAGGCTCTAGTGCAGCGCGTCGAACAGCTTCGCCGACAGCGCTTCACCGGCCTGCACATCGCTCAGGCCACCGGCCTGAGTCGTGCCACCATCAGCCGCATCCTTCGCCGACTGGGCCTGAATCGCATCCGCGACCTGGAGCCCGCTGTGCCCGTGATTCGCTACGAGCACGCTGCTCCCGGCGATCTGCTCCATCTCGATATCAAGCATCTGGGCCGTTTTACGGAAGTGGTCGTTCGAACCGATGGGCGCAGGCGCGGCAAACATCATCGTGGTTGGGAGTATCTGCACGTCGCTATCGACGATCATTCCCGCATCGCTTTCTCGCTGGTCTTGCCCAACTTTACCGGCGCTTCTGCAGTTGCTTTTCTTCGCGCTGCCGTGGCCTATTACGCCACTCTGGGCATTCGCATTCGCAGGTTGCTCACCGATAACGGCCATTGCTACCGCTCGGGCGTTTTCCGCGAGGCCTGCCTGCAACTCGGCCTTCGCCATCACTTTACGCGTCCCTACACACCTCGCACCAACGGGAAAGCTGAACGCTTCATCCAAACCGCCCTCCGTGAATGGGTTTATGCCTGCGCGTATCAAGACTCCGAGCAACGTAACGCGCAGATGTCTCCTTGGCTTCACCACTACAACTGGCATCGCCCTCATGGTAGTCTCAACCACGCTCCACCTGTCAGCCGCTCTGGCTTAGAACAGAACAACCTAATGAGACTCCACAGTTAGCCCAGCGCGTAAGCGCTGGGAATCCTTGCCCAAAGACATTCAGCGCCGGAGGCGCGGCAGAGAGACGTCGCACCTAACTCGGGGGAATTAATCCCG
>Ga0210399_10003470_pt1 | contig 12271 bp, 13 predicted proteins | sample IncBWC14MmetaG_FD_150865 | JGI IMG/M metagenome (GOLD analysis project Ga0210399, IMG submission 150865) | Forest soil microbial communities from Barre Woods Harvard Forest LTER site, Petersham, Massachusetts, United States - Inc-BW-C-14-M | ecosystem: Environmental > Terrestrial > Soil >... | reverse complement strand
TCCTGAAGCTGGACAACAAGGCGGAAGAGGCGCCCAAGTGCCTGGCGTGTCACGCGCTTTATACTCCGCCAGAGCAGCGCGGCCGGCCGTTTGAGATGGCCGATGGAGTCTCCTGCGAAAACTGCCATGGGCCAGCGTCGGGGTGGCTGGGGCCGCATACCACCCGGGATTGGCCGCACGAAAAATCCGTTGCGCTGGGGATGCACGACACGCGCAACGTGATCCACCGGACGGAAAAGTGCCTGGAGTGCCATCTGGGGACAAAGAATAAGTTTGTAGACCACGAAATGATCGCGGCGGGGCATCCGGATCTTTATTTTGAGCTGGATTCGTTTTCGGCGGTAATGCCGCGCCACTGGAAAGTGCCGCGCGAATCCGCGCCGGGGAAGCCAGCGGAAGAGGCGGCGTGGGTCGGCGTGCGCGATTGGGGAACGGGGCAAGCCGTGCAATTGCGCGGCGAAATGGAACGCCTGGTGTGGCGCGCGCGCAACGAGCGGTTTGACAAGAAAGATGTCTGGCCAGAGTATTCGGAGCTTTCCTGCTTTGCTTGCCACCATTCGCTGGGGCCGGCGAAGGAAAGCTGGCGGCAGGAGCATGGTTATGCAGGGCGTCGCCCCGGGGACCCGGCGTGGAATTCATCGCGGTATGCCGTGTTTCGTTTGCTTGCCAAACAGATTGATTCGGGGAACGGACAGGAGTTGGACCGGCACCTGCTTGCCGTGTCGAACGAGATGAGCAAGCTGAATCCCGACCGGGCGGCGGTGGCGAGTGCGGCTTCGGCGGCCGCTCCGCTGGCGCAACAGATTGCCGAGCGGTTGGCCGTGATGCCATACGATCAGGCGGTGACGTTGCGAATGATGCAGCGCATCACGGACGACGCGGAAAATATCGCGATTGCCGACGAACGCGCGGCCGAGCAAGCCGCGATGGCCATGGATTCGCTGTATATAGCCTATGCCAGGGACACGAAGCCCGGAAACGACGCGGAAATCCGCGGCGCGATCAACGTGCTGTTCCAACAAGTGGAGAATCCGTCTTCGTACAATGCCGACCAGTTTGCCGCGGCCCTGCGGCGTATTCGGCCGATGTTGCACTAGCCTCACTCCCTTTCAAATTGGGAATGGTCCATGCTGTAGCCAATTTCGCTGCTGCATCCTGAAAAGTTTTTCAGTTGTGATTTAACTGCCGTTCATCGGAATGGCTGTATCCTATGCATTGAGAAGCGATAGCTGTCGAGAGTTCCGGGAAGGGAATCATGTTTTCGCCCAAGATTTTGCTGCTGACAGTTCCCCTGCTTTTTGTGCCGCTGGATTTCGTGCCTGCCCAGGTCGAATCACTCTCGCAAAGTGAGGCGGAAAAAGAAGTTGTCCTGATTGGAGCTGGGGATATCGCCGACTGCACTGATCTTGCGGGCGCCGAAGCGACTGCGAAGCTATTGGAGGCGAACCCAGGGACGGTGATGGCGCTAGGCGACCTGGCCTATCCAAATGGGACGGCAGAAGATTTCAAGTGCTATGACAAAACCTGGGGTCGTGTAAAAACGAGGACGCGGCCCGCTGTGGGCAATCACGAATTCCATTCCACAGGCGCAAGCTACTACTTCCAATATTTTGGCGCGGCTGCCGGAGACGCGAAAACAGGCTACTACAGCTACGAACTTGGGTCGTGGCATATCGTGGTGCTGAATTCGGAGTGTTTGGAAATTGGCGGCTGTGGAGCGGGGTCGCCGGAAGAAAAGTGGCTGCGTGCGGACCTTGCCGCTCATCCCGTGGGGTGCACGCTGGCTTATTTTCACAAGCCGAGGTTCAGTTCCGGGCTCAACCACGGGAATGATCCGGAAGTCGGTGCATTCTGGCAGGCGCTCTATGACTTCAACGCGGAGCTGATTCTGAACGGCCACGATCACGACTATGAACGTTTCGCGCCGCAAGATCCCAATGGAAACGCGGATCCCAAGCGCGGGATCAGGGAATTCGTCGTAGGCACGGGAGGAAAGAACCATCGCGAGTTTGGAATTCACAAGGCGAACAGCGAAGTGCGCAACAACACCGCATTCGGCGTTCTGAAGCTGACCTTGAAACCGACGGGCTACGACTGGAAATTCATTCCCGAGGCCGGGAAATCGTTTACGGATTCAGGATCGGGAAGCTGTCACTGATGAAAGCCGCTTGGAAAGCGGCTGACCTGGGAAGCAAGTAAATCGAATCGCTTAACGGCCCTGCGCTACAATAGAGATTCCCCGGAACAGCACCATGAACCATCTGGAACACTACTTCTGCTCCACTTCGCTGTGGCAGCGCATAACGCACCGCTCTCTGCTTCCGTGGCTCTTATCCGGAGCTCGGCTGGGAGACCATGTTCTCGAAATCGGAGCGGGCTACGGCGCGGCGACGGGGCACCTGTTGAAACTTGCTCCCCGCGTCACTTCGCTGGAATACGATCCTCGCTTGTTACGAAGACTTGAAGCGAAGCATCAATGCGCCGCGTTGACTACGCTCTGCGGCGATGCGGCAGCGCTACCCTTTGCCGACCAGACGTTTTCATCCGCGATCGCCATTCTGGTGTTGCATCACTTGAAGACCAGGGACCTGCAGGATCGCGCGCTGGGTGAGGTGCATCGCGTGCTTCGCCCCGGGGGCTCATTTTTCGCATTCGAAATCACTGACGGTTGGATTCACCGTGCGGCGCACTACAGGAGTACGTTCACGCCGTTGGCGCCGGGCTCCGCGTTTGCGCGCTTGACGAATGCAGGCTTTTCGAAAGTGTCCGTGGATTTCCGCAGCGGTGGATATCGCGTCAGCGCTCGCAGGGCAACGGCGGAACCTGCAAATGAACAATTGACAGCGGCGTCAGCGACTGCCTAGAGCCGCGCCAAGTTCGCTGCGCGTCTGGATGACGCGAAGAATGGCGTCCCGCGTGACGATGCCGACGATGTGCGCGGAGCCGTCCTCGCCGTGGTTTACCACTGGCATCTGGTTCACATCGGCCGCCAGCAGGCGCTCCAGCAAGCGCTGCAGCGGTTCCTCCGGTGAAGCCCAGATGATTTTGTCGCGCGGCACCATCACGGCCTGAACCGAGTTCATATCCCATTCTTCCCGCGAAACCTTGTTCAAAGCCGCCACGTTCATCAGGCCAACCAGCCGGTCGTCCATGGTGACGATGTGCATACGGCGCCCGGTGCGCAGCACTTCGTTGCTGTATTCCACCAGGTTCATGTTCGCGGGAATGGTGGGCACTTCATGGCTCATCACGTCGGTGGCGGACAAACCGGCCAGCGCGCCGCGAATGGTAACCTGGGTAAGGCTGGCCTGCGCCGCGTTCAGCAAATACCAGCCGATCAGGACGAACCAGGCGCCATCCCAGCGTCCGATGCCGATTACCGCGAGCAAGGACGCGAGGTGCTCCGAAGCGATGGAACCGATGCCGACGATGATCATCGCCGAGGCGATCATCTTTCCGCTTGTGCCGGCCACCTGCGTGGCACGCACGAAATCTTTTGTAGCCCCCCAGACCATGGCGCGGAAGATGCGTCCGCCATCCAGTGGAAAGCCGGGCAGAAGATTGAAACCCGCCAGCATCAAATTCATCAGGCCAAGAAAAGTCCCGCCGGCCTTGACCATCTGATTGCCCTGGAAGAGGATTGTTATCGAGTAGAAAAGTACGGCAAGGAATCCACTGGCGAGAGGGCCGGCCACGGCGATGTTGAATTCCTGAATTGCCTTTGATGGTTCGCGGCTGATGCGCGCCAGCCCCCCAAAGATGAACAGTGTGATGGAGAGGACCTTGATTTTGTAGCCCTGGGCAACGACGCTGTGGGCCAGTTCGTGGAAAACCACGGAGGCGAAAAACAGAATCGTCGTCAGGACGCCGACGGTCCATCTCTCGGTGCCGGTCCAATTGGGGTGCTGCGCCCCGAAGTTCTCGGAGATAAAGAAAGCGATAAGGCCAAAAACGAAAATCCAGCTGAAATCGATAAAGATGGGTATGCCGAGTATGCGAGCGACACGAATCCCTTGTGTTTGAGACATCTCTTCCATCGTACCGCAAATTCATAGCCGTCGTATTGCACCTGGAATCGTTCGGAAGTTTTGCGCCGAGCAATTTTCTGGACAATTTGGGGCGGGTTCGGCATCCTTTGGCTACCATTACCCAGCTCCGTTCCCGGCTTTACGGTTTACTTTAGAAAGCGAGAATCATGAAACCAATCTCTTGGGTTGGAATAGTTTTGATTGTTCTTGGCGCGCTGGCACTGGCTTATCAGGGGTTCGATTACACCAGGCAGGAAAAAGTGCTGGACGTTGGGCCGATTCATGCGACCGCAGAGGAGCAAAAGCACGTTTCGATACCGCCGGTGCTTGGCGGATTGGTGCTGGTTGGCGGAATTGTGCTGGTGATTGCCGGCGCGAGAAAGAAATCCTAGCGAAAGACGAACCGGAATTCATCGCGGGAACAAATTTGGCACATACCAGCGACCGTAGGTAGCTGTTCCCAGGAAAATGACGGCCCACCAGGAAACCAGGACCGTTCGCATCCACAATTTGTAACGGATGAGCCGTAGCTTTTCCGGCATGAGCGTGGTGCCGGCCGCGAGCAGAATATACAATGCCGCGCATTCGACGATCGCTCCCAGCGCCGCATGAACGGTGGCCATCGCATAGAAGGATTTCACAAGCCGAAGCGGAATCCGCGGCCATACCTGACGGTGAAACGACGGCAGCATCACGAATGCGATAACGACGGCATTGAGCAGGACGACGGCCGACTGGCACCACGCATGCGCTCGAAATTTTCCTAGCCGAGCGAAGAATGCTCCGATCATTAGCGCCAGGCCCATCGTGAGTTCCAGAAGCAGAACCAGATCGACATAGAACGGGGCGGCCGTCCCAAGGAATCCTTCACCCATGGCGCTACCCCGGCCCGTTGACGCCGCTGAGAAAACCGCCAAGATGGCCGGTAAGCGCAATGATGGCGACGGCTGCAAGTTCGATCCACAACCGGTAGGTTGGCGGCATCTGCGAACGCTTGCGGGCGCGAAAATGGACAGCCCATATCACCCAGATAAGCAGCGCGGCCGTCCAGCCGAGGAGCATGTGTTCCAGGAGGAGGCCCTTTAGTTTCTGGCCTTCGAGTGCGAACCTCCAGGCGAGGATGCCCGTGGCCAGCGTTGGAACGGTCGCAATGGCGGCTGCCAGGAAGTTGAAATACGCAGCTTCGGCCAGACCTTGGCGCTTCCGCCACTGGCTGAGGAAATCGAACGCAGCGCCGGTCATCAGGAGCGCGATCGGGAAGTGGATCAGCACCACATGCTGCGCGTGTTTGGCCAGCAGCGTGTAATGAATGTCAAAAGGATTCAGGCTCATTGGCTGCTTACTTGACTACGACGCTGGCGGTCATTTTGGGGTGGATGGAGCAGAAGTAGGGATATGTTCCTGCCTTCGTGAAAGTGAACGAGAACTTTTCGTCGGTATCGAGCACTTTGGATTTGAAGACGCTGTCCGTGCTGACTACGGTGTGGGGGATGTCGTCGTGATTGACCCAGGTGACCGTGGTGCCGGGAGCGACAGTCAGCGTGGCCGGGCCGAAGCTGAAATTGTCGATCTTAACCTCGGCGGTGACTGCTTGTTGCGGGTTCGCCGAAATCCGTGGGGCGACCGCCAGTGTTGCCATCAACATCAGTGCCGCGGTCGTAAAACCTAAAATCCACATCATTTTGCTGCTCATTCTTTTTATCCTTTTCTGCATCTTCGAGATTTTTCTTCGTCCGCAAATCCGTTTTGTGTTGCTCACGGCCTGCATTAAGTAGACAGATTCAAGTCAGCGTTTATTCCAGTCAGCCGAGCCTTTTGTCGCTGGAAAAGCCAGGGGCGAGATGCAGCGGCCCGAACTCGCCTGTTTTCAGGGCTTTGGCACGTGAGTGACTTGAGGTCGGCGGGACACGCCGTGTCCGGCCAGCCACAAACCTCCTGGTTCTACCTCTCAATAAGCTCTTTATTTTCAATGCTTAACGTGTGGCTCCCTACCTGCGATTGCCATCCACGAAGAGTTGCTCAGCCCAGCACCTCGGGAGAACACACATGGAAACGATGCTTGGATTTGCTGGAGTGGTCGTCATCACGATGCTGGCGCTGTTTGCCGCGCTGGCGCTGCAGAGCGCGCTGCTTCACCTCACGCTGCGACTGATGCAGCCGGCTACCGCGGACCGCCGCCCGGTGCGCCTGAGCGTTGCGCACGGCACGCGGATGGTTGCGCGCGCGCTTCAGCTGCAGAGGTAACTGCACGGAAAGTTTCCGGCGCAACGCCTGAACGAACATGCCGTTTGTTCTTTGCGGGGTCGCTGGAAAAAGGGAAAAGGGGAAAGATTATGCCGGCACTGAAATATCTCCTGCTGATCCTCGGAGTGGCCTTGTTCGGCAGCTCCGGGATTCTGGTCGCCTACGACATTTACATCGCAACAAGGCTCAGGTGGCTGCTTGCGCAAACCAGCGGTGACCCGGCGACGAAGGTGGTGCGGCGCAAGGCGGCGCGCCCTTCGGGTCCGCCACGGTGGAGACTCGCTGCTGTTGAAGTAAGGAAGTGAAGATTTCGGGGGGCGGTACGAGCAAGGCCGCCCCTCAGGAACGCCGGCCAATACCCCTGCGGGTGGCCCGGATCGCGTCGCTGGAGGAGCAGCCATGAGCAAAAAGACAAGCACCGCCGCGCTTGAATCGATTTGCAAAAGGCCGCTCACAAACCGGCGCCGCGCTCCGCGCCACCCGGCCGGTGGAAAAAGAAGTCACGATGTAAGGAAGCAAGGAAGTAACGAAAGATTTCGGGAATTTGGGCAGGCGCAACTTGCAGTTCGACGGGAGGGCGTCATGAGCAGCGAGGTTCTTCGTGGAGTAGCTCAAAAATGGCGTGTGATTTTGCCGGCAATTTTGCGGATTACGTTTTGCCTGACGATGTGGACGCTGGGGGTAATGACGATGTCAATCGCGGAGGCGCAGACGCGGGAACAGCGCGTGGCGCAGAAGATTCCCGTGGACCGTGCACGGGTGGAAAACTTGCAACACTGGGTGGACGCGGGCCACGACACGTGGTGTCGCGATCCTCAAGCGGTGGCGGCAATGGTGTTGCGCCGCGTGGCGCCTGAATTTTCGAACTACGATTTCGAATTGGCCTCGCTAACAACCGGCAACGAGAAAGTTTCCCCGACCCAGTCGGTTTACACGTTCCACTCCATCGACGGCCGCACCTCCTACGGCATCACCTTGCGCCGCTTCCGCTGGCAGAGCAAGGCCGCTGCCTCCCCGAGCGGTCGGATTTGGATTCCAGTGCGCAGCGAAAAGATAACGCGCGAGTTGCTCGACTGAGAACACGCAAATGACTTCCACCAAAAACAAAAAGAACACCCCTCAACTGACCCGCCGGGCGGCGCTGACCACGCCGCCCGGCGTTTTCTCGTGCGATGAAAAATCGCGCGAGTGGATTCGGGTCCTGCGGGCAATTTCGCGAAGGGTGGTAGCATCTATCTGAAGGAACTTCGAGAGGTGCGGATTGCGGCGAATGGCGGCGGCTTTTGTTTTGTGGGGGATGGCGACCGGAGCAGGATTAGCACAGGCCCAAGCTCCGTCTTGCGCGGATTTGCGCGCGCAAAAGGAAAAAGTTTACGGATTTCACCTGACACAGTTGAATGAAGCGCAGATCGACGCCAAGAGCAAGGAGATTGACGCCTATTGGAAGCAGCTTCAGTCAGCCGGTCCCGAGGGAGTGAGCTGCCTGAAGGACATGCTGTCCGCGGAGAAGACCGACCACATTTTTCAGTTCGATGCGGCCTCCTTTCTGTTTCAACTGGACAAATCGCCGGAGTCGCTGAGTCTGGTGAAAGACGCGATCGTGCAGACCGATTTTCAGGAGACCGACCCCGCGAATTATCTTTCCTTGGCGCTTGAGTTGGGGCAGCGGGGCGCAAGCATTCAATCCCTGGCGGCCAGGCTGCTCCTCTTTCCGAATGCGGTCATCCATATTTCAGAGCACTCGCTCGACCTGGATTCAGACACCGCTGCCCTTTTCTTGTACGGAAGCATGGATTCCACGAAAGCCAGCAAAGCGTTGATCGCGCAATTGCAGGCGCAAGAGCCGTTTGTGCGTGCGGCGGCGGCGCATCTGCTCGCCGAAGAGATGACCGAGGAAGCATTGCGGACGCTCAGCAGCTGGGGCGGCCTGGCCGATATCAAGGAAGACTATCGCCGCAATGACATTCAATCGGTGATGAACTATCAGGCGCCGAACCCGGCGGAGTTTGCCAACCCGAAATGGACCCGCGAGCAGGTGCTGCAAATTATCGCCGGCCTGCCGCACACGAGGAAAGAGTTCGACGACGTAATGAGTACCCGCGGCGCGGAGTTCGACCGGCAGATGCGCGAGAAAAAGCCGTCGCAGGGGGAACTGGCCAGAGCTGTTGCTGAGAGCGAGCCGATTTATGGCATCACGGACCGCACAGCGTTTCAGAACAGCGCGGTTGCCACTCTGAAGGCCGAGGACTTCGACACTCTTCGGGAAGCGCGGCGCAAGGCGCTTTACAACATTTCTGATGAAAGCCTGTCGGAATATCTGGCGTATACGCAGGTGATGATCCGGCTGATGAACCGCCTGGATCTTTATAAGGATTATCGCGCTCACTAATTCAGAAAAGGTGGAGCGCGGCGCGGCGGAGCGAGCGTGCAATCTTTCGGGAAAAATCAATGCAAAGTAATTTGGGCACAGGCTTTTCTTACGCGGGTTCTACTTCCGCTTGTCGTCTGGACAGGAATTTGTTGCTCTTTAAGACCCGTGCTGGCCGACGGCGATATCGCCTTGCGGGAAACTGCACAAAAACTGGCAGAGCGCGTTGCCACCATCCCCGGATTACACGGTACTCTGCGACTGGAATGGCATCCAGACGCGAACTGGTCGGAGGGAGAGAGCGCCCGCTGGCAAGTTGTCCTTAAAGGAGAGTTCGAAAAGCGGACATTGAATCTAACGCAAGATGCGGAGGCACCTGCGCTTGAGATTTTTGCAGCGGAGACGCCGACGCAGGTCGTACTAACTGCAAAGACCCGCATATCGGAACGTGACGAAGTTCGAATCGTTGCTGTCACACGCTCGCTTCTCCCTTCCGGTCTGCTGCCGGTTTCCCCTGTCCGATTGGAGCGGCAGATGATCTACGAGAGCGTTGATCGCATCCTCGACGCTTCGTCGCTGGGTAGCAGCGAGAATGATGGCTTGACGATTCTGCTCTATCGAAATTTTGAAATTGTAGCCTTACGGGTGGATTTGAAGGGCGCCGTGAAGGAATCTGTGTCGCTGAATCCTGCGAACCTAAAGCCATCCCGCGATCCTCGCGCTGAATTGACGATGCGTGGAAGTTCGGTTTCTGTTCAACTTCCCGCCAAAGTTTGTGAGTTTTCCTGGGAAGCGCCTGGGGAAATAAAATGCCATGTCGAAAAGCCTTCTTCACCGGACAAGTCCGGCTGGCGCGGCCAGACGCTGCTGACGTCTCCATGCGATGGAAGCAGTTGGAAGCTGCAATATTCAGGTGGTGATCCCAACGCGCGGGAAGTCCTGCAGGTGGTTCCGGACGGAACCACAAGGGAAACCAGCGCCGCAGTGTTGAGTGAATTTCCCGGCCCGATCGTCGGCACGAATGGAGAACGGAATCCGAGCAGCGCGCTGGTGATTGCCCGGAATTTGCGAACAGGGAACTATGAGATTTACAAAATTACGCTGGCTTGCGGCAATTAGCGCTGCGGTTGCCGCGCTGGCCTGTGCCTGCGCACAGGCCGCACCGCCGCGCTATGGTGGCACTTTGCACGTGAAGCTGCGCGCGTCCAGCGTTTCGCTAGATCCCCGCGAGTGGACGCTCGGATCGCTGTCTTCGGCGGCAAGCGAAAAACTGGCAAGTCTAGTCTACGACCGGCTGGTCACCCTAGATGACCATGCCAAATTTCAACCTTCATTGGCAACGGAGTGGTCGCACGACACTGCCGCCAGGAACTGGCAGTTCAAACTGCGCCCAGGAGTGCGATTTTCCGATGGATCGCTTCTCACTCCCACCGACGCCGTGGTTTCGCTGCAGATTTCCTTGGGCAAGGGTTTCGAAGTAACAGCCGCCGAAAACGGCGTCGTCATCCGTGCACTACGTCCTGCTCCTGATCTTCTAGAGCAGTTGGCCTCCGGCCGGCATTTTATCCTTCATTGGCGGCCGGATGGCACACTCTTGGGCACCGGGCCATTTTTTGTCGTGGAATCGGTAGCGGCCGCGCCATCGGAGGTGAATCCGTCCGCCATCAAGCCCGCGAAAATAAAATTTCAGGCCAATGACGGCTCATGGTCGGGGCGGCCCTTCGTCGATTTCGTGGAAGTCACCCTGGGCGAACCGCCTCTGCGGCAACTCCTTGATCTGCAGGTCGGAAAAGCGGACATTGCGGAAATCGTGCCGGACCTGGTTCGCAAGGGACGCCAGGAGGGCTTGCGCATCTGGAACTCCGCGCCGCAGACGCTGGTGGCGTTGCGATTTGATGGCGCGTTCGACGCGCCTGCTTCCGACCCGCTTCGGGAAGCGCTGTGGCTGGCGCTCGACCGGGACACCATGGCCAACGTGTTGCTGCAAAGGGAAGCACAGCCTGCCGATTCTCTGTTGCCGCAGTGGCTATCGGGATATGCTTTCCTTTTCGAGAGTCCTATGAACTTGCAGCGGGCGCGGGAGCTGCGGGCCGCTTTTCCGGCCGGGGCTCCGGGCGCGACACAGCCCTTGCGGTTGCGTGTGGATGCTCCGGGCGATCTTTACAAGTTGATGGGAGAGAGAGTTGCTGTGAATGCGCGGCAAGCCAATTTGATGGTGCAAGTCGCTTTGCCGTCGGCAAGCGCGAGCAGTTCGCCCGCGCCAGCTGCGGGATTGCATCTGATTGCGTGGCATTACGAGTCACTTTCGCCGCGCGCGGAGCTGGAGGCATTTGTGAAGCAATTGCTAAATGGTGCGGAACTCCCGGCCAATACGACGGACCCCGAACAGTTGTTTGCGCAGGAACGCCGGCTTCTCGAAGCGCGCCGCATATTGCCGCTGGTGCTGCTGCCGGAGTATGCGGGCGTCCGCGCAAACGTGCACAATTGGAATGCGTCGCCCTGGGGCGATTGGCGGCTGGCCGATGTTTGGCTGGATTCCGAGGATCCGATGACAACGAAAACACCGGCGGGCCCTCAGAAAAATAGTTCCACGGCTCGCAGTCCGGGAGCAAGACCATGACTTTCCGTACCAAAGTATTTTTGATTTTTCTGATCACTGTGCTGGCCTCGGTGTCGCTGGTAGTCTACGGCGTAACTTTCTACACGCAACGCGCGTTTGAGCAGATGGATCTGCAGCGGACGCACGCGCTGGAGGTGCAATTCGAAAAAGAATTTGCGCAGCGCGGCGACACGATCGTTCAGCAGGTGGAAAACATCACCAACGCCGATGTGACCGTACGCATGGTGCTGGACCTTGCACGGCCCAACGCCGATGCTTCGCTTTACCTGCATGATGCCAATGGCGCGGCGCAAAGCCACGGCCTGGACTTTGTGGAGTTCGTGAACTCCGACGGCACACTGGTTTCTTCCGCTCAATATCCCGCGCGTGTGGGCTACAAGACGGATTGGGTTGCCTCCACCAAGAATTGGGATTCGACGGGGGCGTTCCTGAAGCGGGAAGAGTTGCCGGACGCGGCTGCGCTTTCACTGACCGCGGTGCGCACACAGACCGTCGGTAACAAAACGATCTACATCATCGGCGGGCGGCGGCTGGACCAGAATTTCCTGGCTTCGCTGGAGCTTCCGGAAGGCATGCGGGCGCTGCTATACAGAAATCTTGAGCCAACCTTCATTGCCACAGCGCTGACCGATGCCAACGGCGGGGTGCCCCAAGCCGAAACGTTTCAATCGTTGATCGAGGAGATTCAGAAGCAGCCGCAGGATCTGACCAGGACAATTTCCTGGAACCGCGATCCCGCCAGTGCGGAAACGTTTCACGCCATGCCGTTGAAGGGCCGCAATGGAGAGTTGCTCGGGGTACTGCTGCTTGGCAGCTCGGCTAAAGAATTGGTGCTGCTGAAGCGTGAGATTTTGAAGATCGCTGGTGTGGTTTCGCTGGCGGCCCTGTTCATTGGCTTGCTGCTCAGTTGGTGGGTCTCGCGGCGCATCACGCGGCCGGTGGAAGAACTCGCCAACGGCGCGCGCGAAGTGGCGAACGGGCGGTGGGACACGAAGATCGACGTGAAAGGCA
>Ga0210399_10003469_pt1 | contig 12275 bp, 15 predicted proteins | sample IncBWC14MmetaG_FD_150865 | JGI IMG/M metagenome (GOLD analysis project Ga0210399, IMG submission 150865) | Forest soil microbial communities from Barre Woods Harvard Forest LTER site, Petersham, Massachusetts, United States - Inc-BW-C-14-M | ecosystem: Environmental > Terrestrial > Soil >... | reverse complement strand
TCCCTGCCGATCACCTCGAGACCCGCTCTTTCGGCAAAGCTGACAATCTGACTGCGGAACAGGTAAAGGAGCAGATCGCGCAGAATCCAGACTTGAGCCCCAACGACCGGAAACAGATGTTGAGCAATTTGCAGGTTCTGGTCTTGGCCAATAATCGTCGCGTGGACGTCACTCTAAGCACCACCGGGCAGCAGTCCGTTCATCGGTACCCGTTTAACGCCAAGGATTACCTGGCGTTGATCAACACCAAGGGCGCTGAGAAAAAGGCGGCTGTCAAGAAAAAGCCCAACATGTAGGAGCCGCGGGCGGCCGCTACAATTAATCAGATGCATGCGTTGGCAATTTGCCGGGGGGCGGACGTGCCCCCCAGTGCTCCTTGGGTTCAACTGTCTTTCGCCCGAAATCGCGTCTCGAAGATGACTTTCCCTTATTCGATCGCAGTATCCGAAAACAAAGCGGCGTAGATACAACCAGAATAGTTCACCAAATTGGATGGCTTCAGGTTTCAAGACCGCTGGCAGGAATCATTCTTGCGCTATTGGGGAAAAATTGAGTCGGGCGAGGAAGCTTATCTTCAGCAACAGTAGCTCAGTCGTGTAACACGACGCTCAGGAGCGAGCTGTTAATTTCAAGACCATCGGTATTATCGATGAAACCCAGTCTCTTGAATTTATTCATGAAGAGATTCACGCGGGAGCGCGTTGTGCCGATCATTTCCGCCAGCGTTTCCTGAGAAATTTTGGGAAGGATTTTCTGCGGTTCATCTTTCTTGCCGTAGCGGGCCAGCAAGAGAAGCGTGCGCGCGAGGCGCTTTTCGGTGGAATTGAAAAGTTGGTCGATTAAGTCCTCTTCGATCCGGATGTTCCTGGACAGCATGAAGGAGATGAACCGGTCGGAGAAAGCGTGTTCGGCATGGAGCACGCGAATCATCTCTCCCTTGTCAATCACGAGCAAGGTGGTGGCTGCGGTGCTGGCGGCGGACCCCATTCGAGTGGGCTGGCCCGCGAGGCACCCTTCGCCAAAAAAATCGCCAGGCCGGAGATGGGCCAGGACCGCTTCTTTGCCACTCTCATTGACGACAGACAGCTTCACGCCTCCCAGTTGGATGTACATGACGTGGGTAGCGGGATCCCCTTGACCGAAGATGGCAGATTTTTTGGGATATTCGACAACTTTTCTCTGGATGCCGGCGGAGTCGAGAAAGGATTGAGCGTCAAAAGCGGCTTGTTTGCCCGCCCCGTTTGTTTTCGCCATGATCGGCTTAGGCATGAATTCTCGTACCCAGTTGCACAGAGTCGTTCGAGATACAAACGCCCGCAACAGCAAGCTCCCGAGGAGCGAACTGAATCATAGAGTGGTTGCTGCCCGAGAGCTTTGATGATTTCCCGAGAGTGACCGGCGGAAAAACCGGTAGTCACATTTTTCGCAACGGTACGGCCTCACGAGAATCATCGCCAGAATGACTTGTTCAATGATTCCCTTGCGTTTTGACTGATGGATTCTTTTGCTGTGGCACAGTGGACAACTCTGCATTGCGATTCTCCAGGGGCGGCATGTCTGTTACTCATTGATCTTCGGCGGGAACCAGCCCGGAGTCTGTCCCATTTTAGACACTGGAGCCCTATTGCCTTGCTTGCCCGCCAATCGGAGGCTGGGCACTGGAGTTTGCGGCCGCGGCTAACCTCCGATTTACCAGATGGAACAACTGTTCAAAATGAGACAGACGGTATCTTCTAAGTTTCATAGGGTATGCATGAAGGGCCGACTTCCTCGCTGCCCGCACATGTCTGATTGGGCGGATTGGTCGGCTCCAGGTGTGGGCCCCTATGGTAAGACTGGCGCAGCAAGAACTCCGATCCGGACGCAGTGGCTTCCGCGTGGAGAGTGCGCCCGCACACCGCCGCCGCTCCCTGAGGGTACTCTTCATCCATCGGGATGCAGACGTGGTGGACAGCTGCCTGGAAGAACTCAAGAAAGCGCAATTCATTGCGAGCGCCGATTTCGCTTTGAACTTGGCGCAGTGCACAGGGCAACTCCGCCTCCAAGCCTATGATGTCGTTGTTGCCGAGTACCCCAGTCCAAGTTGGAAAGGGCCGCAGGCATTGGAACTTCTCCATCAAACGGTCCAGGAGATCCCTCTGCTGTTCGTGACCGCGCCGATGGGAAGGGAATCCGTGTCGGAACTAACCGCTCACGGGGCGTTCGATTACGTCGAACGAGAACATCTTGTACAACTGCCAATGGCCGTTCGGCGAATCTTGAATGAAAAGAAACTGCGCGTGGAACTGGAAGAGGCCGGAAAAGCCCTGCGGCATTCGCAATCGCTGTACCGGGCGCTTGTGGAAAACCCCGCTTATGGAATATGCCGGTGCGATTCGGAAGGAAGGTTTGTCGACGTTAACCAGGCTCTGCTGAACATGCTGGGCTACGAGACCAAGGAAGAATTGCTGGGCGCGAATCGTGCATCGGAAATTGTGCTCGATCTTGGCCGAGAAGCGCCATTGGCGGGCAGCTCCCCCGAGTCTGTGCGAATCGAGCCGGTGGAAATCGAATGGAAACGGAAAAACGGAACCACATTGAAAGCGCGGCTTAGCGGGCGGGGCGTTTTTGAAGAGAGTGGAGTGTTTGTGGGCTACGAAATCATCGCCGTGGACGTTACCGAACAACGCGAACTTGAGGATCGACTGCGACGCCAAGCATTGAGCGACTCACTCACGGGCTTGGCCAATCATCGCAGGCTGTTCGAGGTGCTTCATGCGGAGATTTGCCGAACAAAGCGCACGCAGCGGGAATTCTCTCTCATATTGCTGGACCTCGACGGATTGAAAGCGATCAATGACCGATTTGGGCATCTGGCGGGAAACCGGGCGCTGTGCAGGCTAGCGCAGACGCTTTCGGATTGTTGCCGGTCCTTGGATACGGCAGCGCGGCAAGGTGGCGATGAATTCGCCTTGGTCTTGCCGGAGACGGGGGCCGCGGCGGCGACATTGGTAGCACGGCGAATTTGCGAGTTGCTCGCGAATGATGCCGAAGCACCGGCACTATCCGTGAGCGTAGGAGTCGCCAGTTATCCGAAGGATGCCGATACCATCGGACCGCTACTGTACGCGGCGGACAGGGCGCTCTATGCGATGAAGGCGAAACTGCCGAAAGCCGCCCAAGCCGGCCAGCTCACCTGAGCGTTTTGGCGGTTTTCGAGAGATCGAGTTTGTTCCGCCCAATGGCGGACGGGAATAGCGCGAACGAGTGTGCTGTACGGGACATCGCATCCAACGCGCTCACCGCATACTCCCTTGCAGGCCAAGGAATTCGAGTTGGAATTCTTGAGCCGGGGGAAAAACATGCGACGTGGATACCAATATTTGTTCAGTTTCGTTTTTCTTAGCGCGGCCTTTGCCGCGCCATCGGCCATCAGCGCTGCGGCTCAACCGCAGGACAACGGACGTCAAGAAGAGGGCCGTCGCGACGACAAGGACCACAACAGGGTCTATGACCGTGATCACAAGGATTATCACAACTGGGACGACCGGGAAGACCGTTCTTACCGTGTGTACCTCGGCGAGCGGCACAGAGAGTATCACCCATTTATTGAACTCAAAGTGAAAGAGCAAAGGGCGTACTGGAGCTGGCGTCACAGCCACCCGGACCACGATCACGACGGACGCTAGCCGGTAACTTACGGAGCGGAACCCAGCATGCAAAGACAGGGGAGCGCGGCAGTAATGTAGCGCTCCCAGAGACCGGAGCACGTTTACCAGATTCAATGGGATTAGAGCAAAACCTGAGAGAAGCGGGAGGCCCCGATGAGTCAATACAATTCCGGCCGACGCGACGGGTCGCAAGAGCGCAAAGCCCACGATCATTCGGACGACAAGATCCAGTACTTATGGCAGGCCGAAGAACGGCTGCTTCAATTGATCTCCAACCGCACGCCCCTCCCAAAGGTACTGAATGAAATTTGCAGCGCCCTCGATTGTCAAATTGGCAGCGTGGTTTCGCTAATTTCCCTGCCTGGAGATGATGCCGGCGAACTGGCGGCGATCGCAATGAATGCAACGCTGTTTGGATTGCATACTTTTTGTTCGGAAAAGATTGTTGCCGAAAATGAAGAATTGCTCGGATTTCTGGAGATGTACAGCGGCATGCCGCGATGCCCGTCCAGCGACGAAGCCCAATTCATTGAACGCGCGAAGTGCCTAACCGCCATCGCGATTCAACTCCACCATGAGGCCGGCCGACAGGGCAGCCGCGGGGCGCGCGGAAATCGGCCGGTCCGCGGAAATGCGCTTGAGTGGCCCGCTTCCCTGAACTAGCCTTCAAGGATTTCGCGGGTTCCGAACGCGATTGGCGAAAGCATATTCGAACAATGGTCCGGCAATCGGACGGCTGGCGCTTTGACTCAGTCGTGCAGCACGACACTCAAGAGAGAAGTATTGATTTGAAGGCCGCCATTGTACTTGATGAAACCGAGTTTCCTGAACTTGTTCATGAAAAAATTGACGCGTGAGCGCGTTGAGCCGATTATCTCCGCAAGGGTTTCCTGGGAGACTTTGGGGAGTACCGCGTGCGGCTTGTCCTCGCTTCCGTAACGAGCCAGCAGCAGCAGAGTGCGGGCGAGCCGCTTCTCGCTGGAATTAAACAGCTGATCGATCAGGTCCTCCTCGATTCGAATGTTCCTCGCCAGCATGAAAGTGATAAAGAGATCGGAGAGATCATGCTGTTCGTGAAGCACCTTAAACATTTCAGCTTTCTCGATAACCAGCACGACGCTCGGCGCAATCGCGGTGGCCGTCCCCATGCGCACCGGCTGGCCCGCCAGGCAGCCTTCACCAAAGAAGTCCCCCGGTCCGAGTATGGCGACAACCGCTTCTTTGCCGCCTGCGCTAATAATGGAGAGCTGTACTCTGCCGTCTTGTATGTACATGACGCTTTGGGCGGCATCCCCTTGAGAGTAGACAATCTCCGTTTTTGTGAGCTCTTTGACTTTTCTCGCTATCCCGGCCGAATCTAGAAAAGCCTGGGCATCAAATTGCTGGCCTTTTTTGCCGGAAACAAATTTCACTTTTTTGTTGTTTGCATTCACGGTTGCTTGTAAACTTCCGCCTCGGGAAATTCTCGAAGACTTGTCATTTGCGATTCTGGTACCTCTACAAGAGCTTCCTTCTGCATGTTCTGGTTCGTTTCGCGAGCCAGTTCAGCCGCCTGTTCCCGCTGGATTTGTTCTGCAACAATCTTTCTGACCGTCTCCAACGGAACCTGCTCAAAATGCGTTTTCAACTGGAGCATGATGACTCCTTCGGTCTGCCCAAAAGCTAGCAGGGCGGAAGTCGTACGGGTTATATCTTTAAAAAATCGATGAGCGGCAATCGCCATAGTTGAGTCGCATTATTGTGCGAGTCGAGGGGTAGAACTCCGACCCTGGCCGGTGCTGAGCTTTTACGTCATGTGCTTTTACTTGCAGGACTCGCTACGATAAGATACGATAGTGCTGCGCTTGTTTATCGCGATATCAAAGAGGGGGGACGCCATGGGAAGCAATCAGGCAAAAACACCAGCGCTGCACTTTAAAACCATGGTGCAAGCAGATGTGCCGAAAGGCCGCGAGGGAAAGCACAAACTGATTGTCACCACCATTCTTAAAGACCTCGACAATCTGAAAGCCGGGGCGGCTCTTAAAGTCCCGCTAGCTGATTTGGTGTTGTCAAAAGAAAAAGTTCGTTCCGCCTTGAATCGTGCTACCCGAAAAACCAGCCGTAAGGTTGCAACCGCCAGCGACAGGACTTTCTTGTATGTTTGGAACGTCAGCGAGTAGCGAAACTTTCTGATCTTTCCACGCCAATCCCCCGGCAGCCCCCCGCGAATCCAGATCAGCAATATTGCCAACAATTCAGGCTTCTTCGAATCGGCCTTTGTTGCAAATGGTTGAGGCGACACAGTTCACGCGGTTGCCTCGATACCCCTGAATCCTGTTCTCGCGGCGCAAAGAGCGGGATTCCATCATCCTAAGAACATCGCAATACTTCGAGTGATTGCATATCCATAAGACGCCTGCCGAATCGCGAATTGGTCGACAGTCAATAGTGATTCATTCGGTCCAGGGGAGAGACTCACTTGCCCCGGCATTGGCTTGATGGCTGGCAAGCACCCAGGAAGTGGTCCGTAGTAGGGCAAACAATGTGCAAACATGTCCCTAAACGGACAGATATCCAGCATCGCGGGAGACTAAGATGTGGTTCGTGGGAGAAGCAAAAAGACCGAAGCAAGAAATAAAGCCCAAGCTTTAGCCCGAACCACGCGGAAATCCCAGGTTCCACTTCGTTGCATATTGTCGCAAGGCTCTCGGGCCAGCACAGAAAGAAGGGTCAGACTCTGTGCGCACGGGTGTCTTATTTGAAAGGATTTGGTGGATAGATCATGCCTCTCATTCAACTCTTGATGGTTCTGATCGCGGTGGGAGTGCTGCTGTGGCTGGTGAACCGTTTCATCCCCATGGCAGGGAGTATCAAGTCGATTTTGAACGCCGTCGTGGTGATCGCAGTAGTGCTGTGGCTTCTGAACATAACTGGGCTTTTTCATTCCCTCTCGCGAATTCGCATTGGGTGACATGCCAACGAACCAGACCCAATGCGCGGCAGATCGCGGCAAGCATAGGCCGAGCAGGGAACGCGCCCTAAGCCACGAATGGCGGGCGCAGGAATCAACGCAGTGAAGGTGACACCATGAAGCGAATTGGAATTATGAGTACGACCGCGCTTTTTCTGCTTCTTGGGGTCGCTCCTCCCGGTAGCGCGCAGCAGGAGAAACAAGAAGAAAAGGCAAAGCCGGCAAAGCAGGACCAACAGGCAAAGCCTGAAAAGCAACAGCAAGACAAGCCTGCAAGACAGGGACAGCAAGCTAAGGGGCAGCAGGATCAGCAACGGCAACAAGAGCGCCATCAGCAAGACAACTCTGCGAAGCAACAACAGCAGCAAGCCAAGGGGCAACAGGATCAGCAACGTCAACAACAGCGTCAGCAGCAAGACAACTCTGCGAAGCAACAACAGCAGCAAGCTAAAGGGCAGCAGGATCAGCAACGTCAACAACAGCGTCAGCAGCAAGACAACTCTGCGAAGCAACAACAGCAGCAAGCCAAGGGGCAGCAAGAGCAGCAGCGGCAACAACAGCGCCAACAGCAGGACAACGCTTCAAAACAGCAACAAGCCAGAGGGCAACAGGATCAGCAGCAGAACAACAGGTCCGTACAACACCGCAGCCCTGAACAGGCACGCGTACAGCGAGTCGCTTGGCAGGGCGAACGCGCTCATAGTTGGAAGACGGAGCATCGCAGCTGGCAGCAGCGCGGCGGTTACGACGGCTACCGAGTCCCAGACGACCGTTTCCGCAGTTACTACGGACGGAATCACGGGTTCCGTATCTACAGTCTCCCCGTCGTGTATGTCGGCGGGCATCGCCACTTCCAGTATGGCGGATATTGGTTCGGCCTGATTGACCCGTGGCCGGAATACTGGTCAAACGATTGGTACGACAACGATGACGTCTACGTGGACTATTACGGTGATGGATATTACTTGTTCAACCGCAGATACCCCGGCGATCGCATTGCGATCAGTTTTTACCTGAACTAAGCGCTCATCGGGAGCAGTAATCCAAGGCCATCATCTGGCCAAGGGCAGAGATTCGTTGGAGAGCTAGACTGCCGCCGACCACGATGCCTGAAGGTTGGTCGCTGCTTTTAGCAAGAGGAGAAAAACAATGCTTGGAACTATCTTGATCGTTATTTTGATCCTGGCGCTCTTGGGAGCGATGCCCCGGTGGTCTCACAGCCGCGAGTGGGGGTATGTCCCGACGGGAGGTGTTGGCCTCGTTCTCGTCATCGTCGTCATTCTCGTGCTCCTCGGACATATTTAGGTTTGCCTCTGTCGCGCTGAGGCAGTTCGAACTTATCTATTGCGTCGCGCGGTCAACGTTACATGCTTTTTGACGTGGGCCGCGTCGTCAGGCGGGAGGCGAACGATGGAAGACTCTAGGCGACGTGTAGTCAAGTTTCTCGAGAAAGAAATCAAGACGTACACGGCACTGTCTTTATTTTTGTCAAAGAAGGGTATCAAGGAACATGTGCGTGTGGGAGCGAAGAGAGTCCTGATCAGCCCCTCTTTTTACAAAGAAAGAATGAAGGAAGCGAAAAAACTTGTTTATGAACTCAGAAAACCAAATTAAGACGCGCTTCACTCAAACTGCCGATTGCATTGGCTGGGGCACATGGAGTATCCGCATAGCGGCAGTTTTTCTCATGACACTGTTATTCGCCAGTGTTTCGTTTTCCTATTCCGTGCTCACGCACGAGGAAATCGTGGACCTGTTGTGGACGGATGAACTGCGGCCTCTTCTCCTGCAGCGATTTCCGGCGCTTACGGAAGAGCAGCTCAAGGAAGCGCACGGTTACGCTTATGGCGGCGCCGTCATCCAGGATCTCGGCTACTATCCCTTCGGCAGCGTGGAATTCAGCAATCTGGTGCACTACGTTCGAAGCGGTGACTTCGTCCGCCAGTTGATCCTGCAGAGTCAGGACGCGAATGAATACGCCTTCGCGCTGGGCGCGCTGGCGCACTATGCTTCGGACATCGCCGGCCATCCAGCCGTCAATCAAGCAGTTTCAATCCAATATCCCAAGCTGCGGGCGAAGTTCGGCAACTCCGTCAGGTACGCGCAGGACCATACCGCGCATCTGAAGACAGAGTTCGGATTCGACATGGTGCAAGTGGCGAAGAATCGTTATGCGTCGGAGCAGTATCACGATTTCATCGGATTCCAGGTATCCAAGCCGCTGTTGGCGCGGACTTTCCCTATCGTCTACGGTGTGGAATTGAAAGACGTGCTGACCCACGAGGATCTCGCAGTGGGTTCCTATCGCTTCGCCGTCGGCAGGATGATCCCGCAAATGACCCAGATCGCCCTGCGGACCCACAAGAAAGACATGATGAAGGAGAACCCCACTTTTGCGAAAAAGAAGTTCCTCTATCGCCTGTCGCGCTCGGATTATGAAAAAGAGTGGGGAAAGGACTACACCAAGCCCGATTTCGGCACGCGCTTCTGGTCCGTGGTCTTGCGATACATGCCCAAAATTGGCCCCTTCAAGGCACTGGCGTTCAACAACCCTACGCCGCAGACGGAGGAAATGTATTTCAAGAGCATCAACACCACCGTCGACGAATATCGCATTTATCTTAAGCAAGTAGGCGCAGGCACGCTTGAGCTTGCGAACTGCGATTTTGACACTGGCAAAGAAACCAAGGCAGCGGAGTACTCGTTGACGGACGACACCTATGCCAAATTGCTGGGGCAGCTGGCGGAGCGGAAGTTCGATCTGACGTCGACCGAGCTACGAGAAAACATCTTGAACTTTTATTCCGATCTCTCACTTCCGCTGGAAACCAAGAAAGACGCAGCTCGTTGGCAAAGCGTATTGTCGTCCCTTGACCAGTTGAAACTGGTTGCTCCAAGTCCGGTTCTTGCCGCCAACCCGGCGAAGTGATTCTGACCGAGTCCCGGCAGCCTAGAGGGGCAAATCGCTTCTCATTATGATGAGTTTGTACGAAGCCTTGGCCGGAGGCGACTAGGGAACCGGAAAGCTGAAAGATTTGTCCGAAGCCAAAACCCAGACTTCGACAAGTTTGGTCTTGCGGCTTTTTTCCGTGTCGGAAATATCCGGCATTGGAGAGTACGGACTGACCTCGATGGAGATGGCAATGGCGTTTGAGCCGCTTGGCGCTTTGGCGTGGAGGATGTGGTAGCTCTTTACAGGGCCGTAGTAGCCTTGAGGTCCCCAGTCGGCTAGAAAATCCTTCATCGCGTAGGTCGGGCCGGGCTTCCAGAGTTGATAGGCCTGGGTGGTGTCGCCGGCGACCAGCGCGTCAAAGAAATGCTCGGTGGCCTTCTTCTCCGGATAGTAGCGAAAGGTGTACCACAGCGCTGCGATCGCGACGACCGCAAGCGCAGCGACGGTGAAGGCCATGGCCCGGGATCTATCGGGTTTATAGGCAGGTGGATCGATAAGCGACATTCAATAGTCTCCTGCCCCGCGAGCGTCGGAATCAGACTTGCCGTTGCAACGGCGCCATCCCTGAGCCGTCCAGCAACATTAAAATCCTAACAGACTCTGTGCTTCCGAGTAAAAGACGGCAGGTTGAATTCAGCCTGGCGACTACAAATAGTTTCCCTATTGCGGAGCGGACTGGGCAATCTTTTGGGAGCAGACTCAAGCTTCAAGGGCGCCGCCGGAGCCGGCGGGGAGTTCGATCTGGTATTTGGTGCGGGCTTTTTCGGAGTGTTGTTCGAGCGCGAGTTCGATCAGTTTGTCGATGAGTTCACGGAAAGGGAGGCCGCTGGCTTCCCACATTTTCGGGAACATGCTGATGGAAGTAAAGCCGGGGATGGTGTTCACTTCGTTCAGATAAATCTTGCCGCCTTCTTTTTCCAGGAAAAAATCGACGCGGGCCATGCCGCCTAATTCCAGAGCGCGGAATGCATCCACCGCGTACTTCTGAATTTTCGTCACTTGCGCGGGCTTCAGTTGCGCGGGAATCAGGATTTGCGAGCCCTCTTCCAGATATTTCGCCGCGTAATCGTAAAATTCGCGGTGCGGAACGATTTCGCCAGGAACAGATGCCTTTGGATCGTGATTTCCGAGGACGGAGACTTCGATTTCGCGGGCAATGATGCACTCTTCGACGAGAATTTTCATGGCGAATTCGGCGGCGAGATTCAGCGCCGGGGTCAGTTCCTCGCGCGAGTGCGCTTTGGTCATACCGACGGAAGAGCCGAGCGTTGCGGGTTTCACGAAAACCGGGTAGGCGAATTTTTCTTCAATCGCGGTTTGAATATTCTGCGGGTCGCTTTCCCACTCGTGGCGATGAACGGTGATCCATGGCACGACGGGAATTTTTGCAACTTGCAGCAAACGCTTGGTGACGTCCTTGTCCATGCCGATGGCGGAGCCGAGGACACCAGCGCCGACGAAGGGTAAGCCTGCGAGGTCAAGCAGGCCCTGAATCGTTCCGTCTTCGCCGAACGTGCCGTGCATCACGGGAAAAACGATGTCGATGCGCTGGCCGCCGCCGCTGCCGTCCAATTTCACCAGGGCGGCGTCAGTGGGGTCGGCGGTCATCATGACGCGCTGGCCGCCTTTCAAGACTTCCGGCAGCATCTTTTGCGCGCCAGCGCCGATGAGCCAGTGGCCTTCTTTGGTGATGCCGATGGGCACGGGTTCATACTTATCGGGATCGAGCCCACGAATGACTGAGGCCGCCGATGCAAGGGAAACTTCGTGTTCGCCGGAGCGGCCGCCGAAGAGTATGCCGACGCGGAGTCTTTTCTTATCTGGGGTCATGAGAGTTATTAGTTGTCAGTTTTCAGTTATAAGTGAAAAAAGAGGATTGGTGGAGTGGTTGTTTCTTGTGCAGTTCCGAACTGACAACGCAGGCGATGCGCGTGTTAGAGCAGTACCAGTCAGGCCAAGGGCTGTACGGACAAGTTTGGTTACCAGCGTGAGTGGTCGATTGCCATGCTACATCCTCGCGGGCGAAGCTACAGGCATTTTCTTGCCTTGCGGGACGGGGAGTTTGCCGTCGGCGGCGCCGGTCAGGGCGATGAATTGCGGGTCTTCACGCAGGGAAGCGAAGACGGCGTCGACGCGGGCTTCCATCATTTCCTTGGAGCGGACGGCTTCGTAACGCTCGTACTGGAAGAAGTGGCGCTTGAGCAGGTCCAGCGCTTTTTGTTTCTGGCCGAGTTGGGCATAGATGGCGGCGAGATTGTACGAAGCGGGGAGCATCGCTTCGTTCTCCGCGGCGATTTTCAGGGCTTCGTCGCCGTGGCCGTTGCCGGCGAGAAAGGCGGCGGCGAAAACGAGGTTGTAAGGATCGGTCGGATCGATTTTGGTGGCTTCGCGCGTGTAGTAGTCGGCTTTGGCAGTGTCGCCCTCGGAATTCCAGTAGACCGCGAGATTACGGTAAGCAAGCGCGAGAGGATATTCGCGCACGGAATCTTCCATGAGGTGCAAGCCCTTGAGGAATTCGCCCTCGTGGATGGTCATTTTGCCGAGGCCGTGCAGAGCGACGGCGCGGGATAGCGGATCGGCCGGCATGTCAAGAATGGCTTGGAAAGTTATGCGAGCTTTGTCCCAATCGCCGAGGTGATGGCGATAGAGTTCGCCGAGGTAGCGCAATGGAGCGGGATCGGCGGAATCCATGCGGCGGGCTTGGCTGTAGAGACGCTCG